>Ga0316209_1000357_pt1 | contig 85359 bp, 62 predicted proteins | sample 6monopyrite_MG_FD_204945 | JGI IMG/M metagenome (GOLD analysis project Ga0316209, IMG submission 204945) | Microbial mat bacterial communities from mineral coupon in-situ incubated in ocean water Damariscotta River, Maine, United States -... | ecosystem: Environmental > Aquatic > Marine >... | reverse complement strand
ACCTGCTGGACCGCATGGATCAGCGCCATATCGCCCGCGCTGTGCGCGGCATGGCTTCAAACCTTGGCACAGGCACCCCTTGGAAATTCACCGAAGGAGAGATCGATATGAAAGACATCAAAACCGTCGGTGATGCCATCGACTATTCCGAGCGCACGATTGAGGCGTTGCGGCTGAAAGCCGAAGAGCTGGACGTATCCGAGCGCGCCGCGTTCGAGGCAAAGGCGGCTCCCGTCATCGCGGATCTGTCGCAGATGGTGCCGGACCCAGAATTGCGCGCGCGGTTTGGCAAGCAGCTTGAAGAGCCCTATCCGCCCGGGGCCGGAAACGAAGTGCTGATTGCAGCACTGCAGTCAGGCAATGATGATGCTTTGAAAGATGTTCTTGCACAGGCCGATGAGGCGGGCATGGACAGTGATGAGTTGGTGGCGCGCATTACTGCTGGCGGCACCAAGAATTACGGCATGGCGCAGGACTGGGTTGAGCGGGATATGAATGCTGTCCTCGGCAAAGATGGACTGACGGTTGAGAGTGCGAATGACGAACAGCTTGATGGGGCTTTGGAGCGCGTCGACGGGGTTATGGAGGCGCTGACCGAGCGGGCCAAAGAACTTGGAGTTGCCATCGGGCTGAGCCTCGCAGAGGAAGAGGCGGCAGACCTGCCGTTGATTGATGACGATGATCGCACGCCAAATACCTATCTGCAGGATCTGGCGGATATGTTGCGCGATGGGCAGTTGTCGGAAGCCCAAGAAGAAACCGTTGAGCGCACCTTGCAGGCAGAATTGTTCAAGGAGTTGGGCGAGGAAGGCCTCGGTGAGCTGCGGCGCGGGAACTATGAAGTCCTTGATGACGTGCTGCCCAGCAAGATCGACCAAATCACCGTGACACAAGAATTCCTGGAAATGACCTTTGAAGAAACTGGCGACCAGGTATTCACCGATCGGGCATCCAGCTTGCAGCAGGACAAGGCAACGGAAGTGGCGCAGCTTAAAGGGCAGGAAGAGGCGCAGACCTTAGCCAAAGACCTTGGGCGTGATCGTGGTCTCGACGACGAGATGGAATTCTAGAGCGAGGATGGACAGATGAACAAAGCATTTCCTCTTTGGGCCGCACTGCCCTTTGGCGCAATCTGCGGTGCAATCCTCGGGACCATTGTCGCAAGCTTCTATCTGGCACTGGCGCTGAGAACAGGCTTTGGCAGTTTTGACATGCTCGCCGTGTTGAATGCCAGCGCGGGGTTGCGCGCGGCGCACCCAGAAGCGTTCAAAGTCGCCTATGGCGCGGTTGGCTTTGGCACTCTCGGGCTTGGTGTTCTGGCACTCGCTTGGACCTGGAAGAAAGAACGGGATGATTATGGCTCGGCCCATTGGCAGACCAAACCCGAGCTTATGAAAAACGATATGCTGCACAAACCCGGGGAGGGGTTTGTCTGCGGCAAGCTTGGGCTGCCGAAGTCAAAGGGCGCGTTTATTTCTTCTGCGGCCATTCCGCATGTGATGATGGTGGCCCCAACGCGGGCCGGTAAGGGTGTTGGCTTCGTGATACCGAACTTGATGGCTTTCGCGGGCTCGGTTGTGGTCCTTGATGTCAAAGGCGAGAACTTTGAGAAAACCTCCCGTTTGCGTGCGCTCAATGGCGATGAGGTTTACCGCTTCAGCCCGTTTGATTGGTCCAATGCCACGCATCGCTACAACCCGCTGTCACGTATCGCAAAAGCACCAACCTTTGCGCAGCGGTTCACCGAAGTCAGCATCCTGGCTGATCTGTTCCTCGATAAGGATAACAAAACGCTCGATACGTTTTCTGAAGCGGGCAAGTCGATCTTTGTGGCTGCCTGTCTGCTGGCGATCCAGCGCGGCACGGCAAACCTTGGTGAAGTGAACAAGATCGTCGCGGGCGGTGAATATAAGAACGCTCAGTACAAGACCTATGCTGATGAAGCGGAAGAAACCATTTTGCGCGAGCTTTGGACCAATGCGGCCAGCGCGTCATCGCGGCTCCTGACCTCGAATATCCAGGCGCTGATGACGGCGGGTCTGAAGCAGTGGGACAATCCTGCGGTGCGCTCAGCAACGCAGGACAGTGATTTTGACTTCGCGACATTCCGCAAAACACCGCAGTCGCTCTATATCGCGGTGTCCGAAGATCACATTGCGACGCTGGCACCGCTGTTGCGGCTGATGTTCGCGGATCTGATTGCGTCGATCCGGTTGAAAGAGCCGGGACCAGACGAGCCATGGCCCGTTATGATGATGATTGATGAATTCCAACAGATGGGGGCAATGCCTTATTTGGAACGGGCTATCCATTCATTGGCGAGCTACGGGGGCAGGGTGGCGATGATTGCACAGTCGCTAGCGTCTCTGGATCGGATCTATGGCCCCGAAGGCCGTGAAAGTTTGGAAAACGGGGCAGGGCTCAAGCTCTATATCACACCGCGCGATCAGCGGACGGTGAAAGAAGTGTCGGCTGCCGTGGGGAGCACGACGCGGGAAGCGGTGACGCGGATGTATGGGCGCAACAAAGGTATTTTGGGTGCGACCTCGACGTCTGCGCGGTTGGAGGAGCGGCCGTTGTTATCAGAAACTGAAGCTCGGCTGATGGATCCGGATGAGGTGATCATTCTTGCATCGCCACAGCATCCGATCAAGGCGCAGCGCATCAAGTATTACGATGACCCACTGTTCAAGGCGATGGACGCCAAACAGAAGGACAAGCCGTTTCCTTTTCCGCCAAGTGTGGAAGGCGTGGGGCCATGGGGTGTTGGGGGTGACGAGGACAGAGCGCAGGGGGCGAATGATACCGGGGACCATCCGCCAGCGCGAGATCGTGCAGAACGGCGCGAGGCGCGGGGGATGCGGGTTATGGGGGAAGGGGTTGAGATGGAGCAAAAGCCCCAGCCTGAGACGCTCAACCGCGAGGCGGATGTACCAAGGGCTTGGGACAGAACGCTGGATATGAGGGAAGAGCTCATCGAGGAGTTGTTAGGGTAATAGAGACTGTTGTAGCGACCAACAGCGGTCGTTCAGGAAAGCCGTAGCGAATTCACCCTTCGAACCCAGAGTGTCTGATGCTGTAAACTGCTCCGACGACTGCGATGCGCAGAGACCGAACTTTGCAGAAATGTGCAAGCTGCACATTTTTGAACTCATTCAAGTAAATGATTAGCCGCATTCACTATGGTTGATGCAAAATATCCGGTTCGTGTCCCGACCTTGTTTCTGTTTAGCGCGGTATAACTTCCGTATTCCTAAGACATCCTCAAACACGAAAGGAAGACAGGATGTCAAAAACCAAAGCCATGAACTCGAAAGCTGCGGGACGTATTCAATCCGCAACCGCCCCAAAGACTGGCGGGCAAACAGCAAAAGGCAGTTTCGCCGCACGTGCTCAGAGTGCTGCTGCAAAAAGCTCCAACCGTAGCAGCTCTAAGAAATAAATTGGTCGGGATGGTGGTAACGCCACCATCCCGTTATCGAGGTGAGACATGTACTATTCCCGAGACAAAGATTTGAACAAGGTAATTTCCGACGCCGTAAATTCAGGGGCACGTTTTGTAAGCGGCAAGAAGCATGGGAAGCTGTTTCTGCCCGAAGGCGGCATGCTCGTTTTTTCCAAAACCCCAAGCGATGTGCGCGCCTCCCGGAATGTGAAATCCGAACTCGCAAGGCTACGTCGAAATCAGGGGTTGATGGCATGACCGAAGGTATTTCCCCTATTCCGCAGCCATCCGAGATCGTCGCGTTCCTGATCCGCGCGATGTCGCATGTCGATGACCAACACGAAGAGGCGCTAAAGAAGGAACTTCAACGCCTGCGAAAGGGCAAACCGGTGTCCCCCGAAGCCGCGAATGAACTGCTGAAAGAGCATCTGGCGGATTTTCACACAGCAAATGGCAATGACATTTGGGGCGCGACCGACTTCTTGGATGCGCTGAAGGAACACATTTCACTATGCCTTGGGCTGGACTGCTCAGCACTACCCGCTGAAGTGGTGCGAGGCGTGTTTGACCGAGTTGCATATGGATGCTTCCAAGACCTATTCCGAAATGTGCTTTCCGTAACAGGTGTTGACCCACGAGAAATACTTGGAAAACCCAACCAAGCGACCAGAATCTTGTGGCAATCGCGTGTGAAAGACCATGGTCTTTCATCCCTTGCGGCAGAAATCCAAGGCAAGCCCGGGCTGAGCAGAGGGCAAGAAAACTGGGAAAGCTTGATCAAACGCTGGTCCAAAGGCGAACATGACCCGCAAATCATTACAATACTGGCATTGATGAAAAACTGGGACCGTAAATTCGCACGAGCGCTGCTTGCTGCACGGATCTACCAGAAATACTGCGAATTTTGCTTGGTTGATCCCGGCAACCATGTAGAGGGGAATGAGCTGCCGTTTGATTTCGATGCAATCCAGTCGGCGCTCTTAGATGTTGCGCAATCGCCAAGGTATTTGAAGACCTGCGGCCTAAGTGCCTCCGACGACCGCACCATAAATGAAATTGCGAAGCTCACGGATCCTCGGCGACCAAAATTGGATGGGGATTTTCTTAGGCTTGAGGCATTGTTTGAAAAACTCGAGTATTCTCTGCACGATCAACAACGCCTTGCCGGTCTCTGTTTTTATCGCGGGCGATATCTTGCCCAGATGGGGCGATATGACGATGCACTTGACGCCTTTGAGACCGCCGCCAATTGGTTTCAATTTCGCAGCGCGACCCAGATGAAGAGCTGTCTGCACTATATCCTTAACCTTGCCAGCAAACTCGGAAAGCGACGTGTTCTTGCGAAGTGGCAAGGGTGGTGTGATGGCTTGGGGTTGGATCTAGATAGTCCGGATGCTGATCTGTCTGTTTCCAGGGATTTTCCGGAGCTTTTTCCAGAGGCGCAGTCGGCTGACAATGCCGACCCTCTTAGCAATTACCTGTTGATTATGCCGGAATGGGAAGAGCGCAAACCAGATTTACGCAACCCAAACCGCGTCATTAAGGGATACGGCCCGACTCCGACACCGCAACTTTCACTCTTTGCTAATCTCGGTCAGGTCGAAAAGGTTAGGCAACTTTTACGCGCCGGCGCTGATCCCGATGCCTTAGACCGGAACAACGGGTCAGCGCTCCTGAATGCACTGCAGGGCCACGATGACGCCTGCGTGCGAGCGCTGCTCCCGGTGACCTCAACAGATACAATCAACGCCAAAACGAAAGGCGGTAAATCTCTGCTATTGATGGCCATTAGTTTGGGAAGTTCAGACTACGTACAAAGGCTCCTTGAAAAAGGGGCGGATGTCGAAGTTACTGGTCCAAACCAGCAAACGGCGCTCTACGAAACCGTCAGCCATTTTGTTGATCCGATGACAATGGCCCGCGCAGCTTTGCAGCATGGCAGCGGCCCCGACATGCCCGCATTTCTGCGCAAAACAAGCTCTCCATTTCACGACGAAGAAGCTCGAGCTCGGTCAGCCACACGTTACCACCCAGACGAGTTGGCGGTCCTTCCTGAGATGGCGGAACACTTTTCGAAAGGAGATTGCACCGATTTGCGTAAAATCATGCAACTCTTGCTTGATGCAGGCGCGAATGTGAATGCACCTGCTGGATCCTCTAGACTGACCCCATTTCTTTATGCAGCCGAAATCGGCAATTCATGGCTACTTCAAACACTTGTCGACCACGGCGCAGACGTACGCTCACAGGACGAGCGAGGTGGTACGGCCTTTTCGAGGCTGCACTACTTCGGGCATTCGCATCTTGTCTCTGAATTCTTGAGCTGGCTGCCACCGGAAGACCGAATTTGGCTGCGAGAGAACGGATTTCGGTGAATATCAAATGGCTGAACTTTGAGTAAAGCGGTCATTTCCGCATCTCGTGGCGAACTGCCGCTTTTTCCCGCATTCTGCAAGTTGATTCGGTGCGCAGCGAAGGGACGGAATCGTCGCGATTTATTAAGTCTAGTTGGGCAAATAAAACTCAGCAATGCCACGTCGTCCGGCTGTCCGCCCTAGTTGAACGATGACATCGATCGACTTCTGAATGTACTGCCGCACCTCAGCGAAGGTCAGTGGCGTGCCCGCTTGCAAGACCATTATGGCTAAACGATCTATTGCGAGCTCAGCTGTTTCCGCATGGATGGTTGAGACTGACCCGCCGTGTCCGGTGTTGATCGCTTCAAGATAGGTCAAGGCTTCGTCCCCGCGCAGTTCCCCAACGATAATTCGGTCAGGGCGCATCCGCAAAGAAGCTTGCAAAAGCGCGTTCGAACTTCTCTGTGTGCCAGTGCCGCGACTTGCCAGCAGGGCCACCGTATTGGGTTGGCTAGGGAACAGTTCAAACGCATCTTCAATCGTGATCAACCGTTCGCCATCATCGACATGAGTAAGAAGATGTCGAGCGAAGGTGGTCTTGCCAGTCGACGTGCCACCACTGATCAGTATGTTCAGTCTTTGATGTACTAAGGCCTCTAATGCGGCTTCAAGATTCTCTTCGGCTTGGCTGGCGATGTCCTTCATCTTTTCAGCTCTCAACTGGTCGAGCGAGACAGCTTTGCCAAAAAGATAGGATGGTTTGTACCCCTTCACGCCCGCCATGGCGAAGAGACGGATCGTAATTGACGCACCTTGTTCAATGGCAGGTGGAACCGCGACCTGAACTCTCAGAGGTCGGCCAGCATACTCAACTTTGCCAGACACGAGTGGGTTCTTTTCTGACACGCGGGCATTGGCATCACCGACGATCGTCTGCGCCATGTTGAAGGCGGTGTTGCGGTCTACGGTTTGGCCTTCATGACGCATTGCCGCGTCACCTGCGGCTTCGACCCAGATTTTTCCATCAGGGTTGATTGCAATTTCAACGACGTCGTCCCGCAGCAGCAAATCGCGGAACGGCTCAAGATATCGCTCCAAGTATGACGCAGGTTTTGGGTGCTGGTTCAATAGATTACCACATCACGGTCGACGAGGACGGTCACGGATGCACCTTGATCAATATAAATAGTGGGTGAGATCGAGACCTGTTCAGCGATTACAGATCCAACTGCGTCTTCCAGATCTTCGGAAACCCCCTCAAGCACTTCGCTGGCTGTTTCATTGTCAGTACTGTTTGCGGCAACTGCTGGTGCTGCGCCAATGAGGGAGATCAGCGCGGCCCCACCAAAACGTTCAGCAAACTTTGTGTCGACGATCCCAGTTAACCCAGAGCGCCCAAGCTGGTCGCCGCCAACAGAGGCAATTTCAATCGACGTCCCATCTGGGGTTAGAACGCGGGTCCATAGGATCAGGATACGTTTCTGGTTCAACTCAATTCCAGACCGATATTGGCCAAAAAGACGCGAGCCGCGCGGGATTAGGATTTGATCGCCAGAAAAGGCAGGCACCGGTTCAGACACAACCGCCACAACAGAGCCCGGCAAGTCGCTGTTGATAGCTGTTTGCAAGGCAGCTTGAATGACAGAGCCTTGGGAGAGCGTTCTCTCTGGAAAGGCCATCTGGGACGCTTCTTGAATTTCCAGTGGCCTTGCGCCTTGCCGGAGATACTGTTCGTTTTCGGACAGGGTGGGTCCATCTGTTCCTGCCACAGCAGCATTTGGACTTGTTCCGTCAGCGGATGCGGTCCGTGGGCCATCTGCATAAACGACCGAAGGAGAAACGATCTGGGCGGTCAGCAATTCTTGCGCAACACGTTCGGCTTCACGCTGACGCTGCTCTTCCTCCTGCCGCTGGCGTTCTTCAAGCAACCGTTGATCTGCAATCAGACCATCGCGCGCCATTTCTGCCTCAAGACCTTCGCGCTGCGCACGTTCAGCGTCCAGCATGGCCTGCAGGCCGGCCAAACGTGCTTCGTTCTGCCGCTGCGCGTTTTCTATTTCGGTGTCTTTGGCGGCAATGGAGGCTTCAAGCGCATCGGTTTGGACTTGGAACGCCTCTCGCAGATCAGAGACGGCTTCCTGAATTTCGGCGTTGCGGGCAGATTGGCTCGCAGCAAGCGCTTCCCTTAGTTTCGCGATTTCCTCCAGCACCGCTGCACTGGGTTCTGCGGGTGCCGGCGCAGGGGCCGGCACATCGAGCGCCTCTTCAACTGCTATAAGTGCATCGTTGACCCGTTGTTCCGCTTCATCCGGCGGAAATTCCAACCGCCCACCATTTCCGGTGCGTTGATCCTGAAAGGTCTCAACGTCAGACGTTTCTAAGCCTTTGGCTCCTTCTTGCAGATTTGTTGCCAGAAAGTAGGCAGCACCACCGCCGCCAAGCGCAAGCGCGATCGCCAATGCCCCGACACCTATATTACCGCCACGGCGTTTGGCTTTGCCCTTCTGGCTGAACGTGCTCAGGCGGTCCTGAAGGTCGGGTGTGTTCTCATCAGCCATGATCAGTTGCTCACATAAATTGCGCTGTCATCGCGCAAGGCGCAGATGGCCTCGTCGCCAATCCGCAAGGTCCAGAATTGGTTCACGCCAAGCACGCGCACGATGTTGCCTTGTTGAGTCCAGTTCACGGTGCGCTCCCGGCCTTGATCGTCGGCCTTAAAGACTGCGGGTTGGCGTCCGTTTTCGGGGAAGGTGAAGTATGTGTACCGCCCGTCATCGTAGATATGGGTTGGACGGAAATCCCCTTCGCCTGCGACGCGGTAGCTGTAGTTGCGCGGGGCCTCAAAGCCTTTGGGTTGGGTACTAGCAGCTGCCGCGCGACGCTCATCCTCTGGATAGAGAAACCGCACCTCAAAAAACATGCCCGAGCGACCCGGAATGGCCCCTTCGCGCAGATGGAAGGAATAGGTCCTGCGGTTGGTGATCACTGTCATGTTGGTCGAGGTACCTTGCACATGCGGCTTGATGGTCAGCACGTTTCCGAGCTCGGGGATCGGATCGACTTGGAAACTCTCGGTGTCGCCAACAATGACCGCATCAAACCGTTCGCCTGGCCCGAAGTGGATAGTTGTTGAGTGGCGCAGATCAGTCTCGATGACGAAGACTTGGTTTTCGAAGTAAGTGGCGATGCGCACACGATCGTCGAGCGCGCCGCTGCGCGGCACGGACTCTGACAGGGCAGGGGACGCCGAAAGCAATGCGGCAGCGCAGATCAAACGGGCAGCGATATTCAAGGGATCAGTTCTCCAAAGTCTCGGCGTCGACGCGGTATGAAGTGACCACGAAGCCCAAGGGGTTGGCCCAGACATCCTGAAGGCGCTGGCGAGTTTCTGGTTCAAAGGCATAGCCAGCAGTGGCGACATAACTACGCGTCACGGTGCGGGTGTCGCGCGAACGGCGCAGGGTTCGGGTAAAGCGGATCTGCGCGACGCCAGGTTCAATCTGGTTCACAGATTTGATCACAACTTCGATGGCGGCATCGCGGCCATAAACAGCGATAGGGTAGTCTTCGTTGGACGAGGTCCAAAGATCACGCAGGGTGCGTGCGGCATCGCCGTCGGAGCGTTCAAGAACGGAATTGATCCGTTGCTCACCGTCGGTCAGATCATAGGTCTCACGATCATCGACATATGCCACAAGATTGGCTTGAATGATCGCATCGCTCTCGGATAGCGACAGCGCTTGGACAGCTGCGACGCGATCCATTTGGCCGGTTTCTTTGTCGACAACGACGACAAAGGTCTCAATCGATTTGAGCGGGAACAAGCTTGCACCAGCGACAATTCCTGCCAGCCCAACCAGAACACCAGCTGCCGCCACAAAATATGCAAAGCGCTCGCGCCTGCGTGGGCCGTAGATGAAATCCACTGCAAAGGCATCGCTTTGGTCTTGGTTTGGTTGGCTCTTCATTTTTGGTGTTGGTCTTTCGTTATGGGGCGCGGAAGGATTTGACGGTGTTGAGCGCTGAGGCTGGTGTTCTGCGGATCGCTTCGCCGGTTTTGACAACGCCGCTATTCACCGCTTGCTGGAGCTCTTGCGGTGATTTGCCTGTTGCGAGGCGCGTGGCACTGCCCGTGCCGTAATCGCTCGTGTTGACGATACCGCGACGCGCCAGCCCGGTCAGGCCGACAGCGTTGGACGCGATGCCCATCACGCCGGTCAGATTTGAGGCGATGTAAGGGACAGATGCCATGATCCCGGCGCTCAGGAGCAGAATGACCAAGAATGGCAAGATGAGGCTGACGGTTTCGACATCGACGGGATCGGCGGAGGCATCGCCGATGGCCTCAGCGATGGCGACGATGATGCCAGCAGCACCCGCAGCGGCGACGGGCATCAAGGCGTAGCCGATGGTTGCACGGCTCCAGGCCTCAAAGAGGGATTGGGTTGGTTTGAAAAGTGATGTGATAATCATGAAGGGCGCAATCACAATCATCAGCGCGAAGACAATTTTGGCAAACGCGATGATCCCAGCGGTAACGGCTGCGAAGAGTGCGGAGAGAACAAAGAAGATCGCGCCGAGCACAGCGCCGAAGACCCAACCCGCTTGATCGCCAATCGTGTCGCCGTAGGCGGTGATGCGGGCCACCATGTTGTCGAGGCTCTCATAGACGCCGGCTTCATCGCCGGATCCCGTGAGGGCGAGAATAGATGCGCCGACGGAGTCTGGCACTTGCGTTACAATGCCGTAGATGATGCTAAAATTATCCCAACTCTGAGCAAAGATAGCGACCAGTGAGATTTTGATCCCAAACGCAAATGCGCTGCCAAAGGTCATGGGCCTGAGTTGCATCACAACATTGATGCCCAGCAATATCAGCAACAGGACGGCACCTGCAGTAATGACATTGCCCACTGCCGCAGCCGAAGAGATGAAGCCATCTTGTGCGACGCTGTCGACAGCTGCATCGACCTGATCGAGGATATCGCTGATAATTCCCATTTACTCGGAACAACCCTCGGCGTGCACAGCCTCGAGCACATCGGCAACGGCATAGAGGTCGAGGGCTTTGAACGGCAGGCGCGGGTTGTCCGACGTCTGAAAACGCGGCAGTTCAGCGAGAGCCATGTTCCATGTGAATTCGCCTAGGAGGCAATCACAGGTCTCGGCTTCAAGGTGCCGCTCGGCGACAAGGATGCGCAATATCGCGCGATATCCGTTTCGTTGGTAAGCCGTCTCCGCGAGATCTGCAGGTGGGCGCGGAACGCGGCAGGCCTCCCCAGCATCAGGGGTAATGGCCATTGAATGGAATGGCTTTGGCCCACCGGATGTTGAACTTGGTGTTTCAGCTAGAGCAGACATCGGCAGCAAAAGGGCAAGTGCTGCAACGGCCGAACAGAGCGCACTTGGAGTATAGACCATTATGGGTCTACCGCCATCGACCTGAACCGCCGCTCGTCAGCCAATGTCGCCGCATCAACAACGCCAAGCTGTCCTGCGCTGACACCTTGTGCCGCTTCCAATCGCCAGATTTGGGTCAGGATGATCCCGAGTTCGATAGTGACCCGCGTGTTCAAGTCGACAGCCGCTTTCAAACCGTCCTGATCGTCGATTAAGCCAACCATTGTTTCAAGACGTTCTAGACTTTGGCCTGCTTCTGCATGGCTTTCTTGGGCGGCTACAGACAACATGGCGCTGGCGCCTGCGGACGTCGCAATGCGGTTGTCAGCAGGTTGCGGCGATGACGAAAGAGTGCTCAAGGTCTCAGGTGTGAACCCACTGCCGGAGAGCACACGTTCTACCGATGCTTCCAGTTCAGCGCCGGGATTAAAGCCACTCAGGAAATCTCCACTTGCCAGTGAGCGCGCTGTATTTAACGGGCCTACAAGTTTGCCCCGCAAGGCGCGGAATTCTTCGACGGATGCGAAGAGATCGCTTAACCCGCTGCCTTCGATAAGAGATGTCAGCTGGGCCTCCAAATTGAGGAGTTGTGAAAGCTGGGTTTCGAGCTCCAACCGCATGGTGGCCAGCTGTTGCAGCTGCACATTCAGGTCTTCGGCCATGTGCTCAAGCTGCGCGACCAGTTGGCCAAGCTGCGATCCATCGAATGTTGGAACACCCTGCGCCCTTGCCGGCGACGATAAGCCGAGTCCCGTTATGGCGACGGCCGAAAGAAGAAGCTGTTTCAATTTGGCACTCCCATTTGCATGAATTCACGCTCGGATAAGCGGTCTGCGACCAGTTGTTGGGCATGAGCCGCTTCGCGCTGTTGGTTGGCTGCCATCAGCCTGACGCGCAGATTTAAAATACGAGCGATTTCAGCCTTCGCGTAGGTGTTGAGTTCCCACGCGGCTTTGGCATTTGGTTGCGTATCGATCTGCAGAATGATCGCGCGCAGGCGGTTGATAACCTGCATCGTCGTGGCGTGGCTGCTTGCCGCGTAGTAGACGCCTGCATCTGAGATATTGGCATATTCCGCGAGCGCAAAGTCTGAGGATGATAATGTGCCAAGCGCATCCGCACCACCGACAACCGCGAGGTATTCGTTGTAGAACTTAGAGATATTGCGCACGTAGCCTTGGGTCTCGGTAAAAGGTGGCACGCCGCCATATTCGATCACTCGGCCGGGTCCTGCGTTATAGGCAGCGAGCGCATGCGGAATGTTACCAAAACGGTTCAGTTGGGTCGTTATGTAGCGCGCACCGCCACGCAGATTATCCATCGGGTCGTAAGGATTTACGCCCAAGTCTGACGCCGTCCCGGGCATGAGTTGGGTTAGACCATAAGCACCAACATGACTTTCAGCGGTAATGTTAAAGCGGCTTTCTTGCTTGATCAGCGCCTGAAACAGGCAGCGCCATTGCGTGGCGGAAAGCCCAGCCCGTGCAACGCCCGGTGCACTGGCATATTCGCCAGCCACACGGACAATCATCATCTCAACTGTTTCGCGCCCCTCGCCAAAAAGACGGCTGTTCATCGGGCTTGTATCGGTGTTGGGATAGACTGAGGCGACGCCAAAATCAGCGTTACCTTCAAGGGCCCTGATATCAAAGCCCGGCCCGGTCATCGCGGCAGAAATTGCCTCAAGCGTGCGCAGCTGATCTGCTTGCACGTCGGCGATGGAAGAACGCTCGGCTTCTTTGTCACCTTGGGTTCCCAAATCCTGAACCAATGCGGTCACACGCGCGATGGTTTGCCCGATTGCAGCATTGTCTTGCGTTGGGACACCTTGGGCGAAGCCCATGGTTGCATGTAGGCAGAGGCAAAGCCCGGCAGTTATGATTGCAGGGCGGCTCATTCTGGGCGCGGCAGGGCTTCGAAAGTGCAGTCTTTGCCGCTCTCGTCTGAAACGGGTGCGGTGGCCGCGAAGGATAGCGTTCCGCGTGTTACCACTGGCTCACCATTACGACCGAGGCAGGGCGACGTTTTCTCGGTGTATTGCTCGCACGCCGATAGCAACGGCACCGCAGCTACCATAAAGAGAATTGGGAAAAATTTCATTGAGGTCTCCAAAAATCTGGGTTTGATCGCCAGTCGGCTGGCATGCGGGCCTCCCCCGTGGCTCCGCCGCCCAAGATTGGCAGCAAGTCGCCGAGTGCGGAGAGATCAGCATCGACAAAGACGCTGTCGCCGGCTGAACGCACCAGCGCGATACGTTGACCAATGGTGGGTTGGACGAGCAACGCTGCTTCTTTGGCGTTGACGCGCAGGAAATCGTAATCGGCAACTGTGGCGCGGTCGTTGGGGAACAGGATCTGCGTCGGGACGGTTTCAACAATGGTTTTGCCAACGCGACTGTCGCGCAACTGGCTGGGATACTGCGTCATCATGATCACGACGCAGTTCATTTTGCGTAGGGTCACGAGCCAGTTTTCCAAACGTGCGCCGAAATACGGATCATCAAGCAGCTTCCACGCCTCATCCAAGACGATGATGGTGGGGCGGCGGTCCTCAACTACGCGTTCGATTTGGCGGAATATGTAGGAGAGAACCGCCATACGCTCGGTTGTCATGTCGAGGATCTCTGTCATATCAAACCCGACGATGTCGCCTGAGAGATCAAGGCTTTGCCCTCGATCGGGTTCATCAAACACCCAGCCAAACCGACCACCCGGGGCCCATTCTGCGACGCGGGATTGCAGCTCGCCATCATCATCCAAAGACTGGAACAATGTCTCAAAGCTGGCAAAGCGTTGTAGAGCTACGCCCGCGTCGGCATTCTGTGTCACCGCACCTTGGATATGACGAGATTGTTCTCCGGATAAGGCACCACTGCGCGTCAGCAAGGTCGCCAACCAATCGGATAACCAAGCGCGCCCGCGCTCATCGATTTCTGAGGCGAGCGGGTTGAGGCCTGTGGGCACGCCTGCGCGGATTTCATTGTAGCGCCCGCCAAGCGCCCTAACCGCCATTTCCAACCCGCGATCTTTGTCAAAGAAGAACAAGCGTGCGCCGATCCGTTGCGCTTGCGCGGTCAGAAAGGCTGTGGTCAGAGTTTTGCCAGTTCCTGTGCGACCCAACACAAGCGTGTGGCCCACAGTAGGTTCTTTGCCAGCAGCGCCCGCCTCGTGGAAATTGAAGCGATAGCCTGATGTACCGACTGTTGGCAGAACCGCAATACTCTGGCCCCACGGGCTTTCGTCGTTGCTGCGCCCTTCAACGCTGCCATGAAGCGCCGCAAAATCAGCAAAGTTGGTTGAAGAGATTGGCGTCTTTCGGGCGCGGTAGCCAAAGTTGCCCGGGCTCTGTGCAAAATAGGTGGCTTTGAGGGCCATATTCTCGCGCACGATGACAGCCATGATTTCTTGGCCGACGCGTTTGATCTGGGCTGCGGCGCGTTCCAGCGTATCGCGATCAGGCGCATATACTGCGATAGACAGGTGATGGTCACCAAAGGCGATGCGTCCGGCCTCTTGATCGTCTGCCGCCAAGGCCAGCTGGTCGCGCAGAGATACCGCCGCATCATCGGATGCATGCATTTGTCTGATGATGCGCTGGATGCGCTCGGCCATGATGTTGTTCGGGATCGGGCTGAAGGAATTGGTCAACACGATATCGAGAGGCAGATCCAACGCATCGAGCAAGGTTACGTCGGTCAGCGCGGGGTAGGTCTTAATGCTAAAGAGCGCCCCATATTTGACTGCACCCGTTGTCGCGCAAGTAATTGTCACCACATCGCCATCAAAGGTCGCGCGGCAATCACTGATGGTATGAGACAGGGGCAGGGGGCTTTGACCAAATGCGATAGGTGAAAAGCTGCCCGCATTGAGTGTATTAAGAAACCCCAACCATTCACCACCCGTGTTTGTTAAACGAACAGGGTTTGCCGAAGACAGGGCCACCGCAAAGAAGCCCATGACTTCATTGAGTTCTTGGACACGCGCAGCGCGGTCTTTGATCCATGATTTGCGCGCGAGAGCTCGCAAGAACGGGATGCGGGCCGCAAGATTGGGGCGGCGAATGACGCTCAGATACATCTGCCTCTTTGAGGGGCGCAGGCTTTTGATATGAGCGGCCCATCGGGCATCAACATGGGACGCGAAGGTATCGCCCTCAACGGGCTTCAGGTTCAAGTCTTGTGGAACAGAGACGCGGTGGATGTAGAAGCCGAACGCATTCCCGGTTTGGGCTACGATTGCGGCAACCGCGCGCTTGAGCGCATCAAGGCGATCGTCCTCGGTGGTCATAGGGTTCAGGCCATCAAGGCGAAGGGTTGCGAGAAGATCACCCTCGCGCAGCACCATCACATCGTCCGTTGCCAGCGCAAAATAGGGCAGGTGCTCCGCAAGGTAGCTTTCACGGGCAAAGTCTGTTCCGCCAGCTTCATGGACCGCCGGGCCGATGCCGCTCAGAGTTCCACCATCAAGCGCCAAAGCTGTCACCACCATGATGCGCGCGGTTTTTGGTGGAACGAACGGTGCCGAATGAGATGCGCAGCACCTCAAAGAAATGAGGTTCCTTGTCCGCGACAAACCAAAGAACGGGGTAGGCGATGATCCCGATCAGGAAAAAGATCAGAGATTTCGTCCAGATAAATGGCAGAACGACCCCCATGGCCAACATTACCAAGTATCCCACAGGGAGACCAAGATACTTCGGTGGACGGGCGAGGCCGAGGAAAAGGGGGGATCGTTCCGCCATCGGTTCAGGTGAACCCATCAACGATGGTGCCGGCCGAGAAGATCAGCACGATGCCAATGATAACTGAAGCGAACCATCCCCAGTTCAGCCGCCCCATCATACACATAAAGCCTGTGCCGATGACCGCGAGCGTAGACACGGCAACGCCAATCGGGCCCGTCATGGCCGCCTCAACAGATTCAAGCATTGTAACGATGGGTGACAAGTCTTGCGCGAAGGCAGGGGAAGCAACAAGCGCCAGGGTTGCGGTCATCAGCGGCAAGTATCGTGAGTGGTGTCTTGGCATGAAAATGTCCTTGATCAGTTCAAGTCGATAATGACGGGTGCGCGTGTTGGCGCAGTGCTGGCCACACGAATTGAAGGCGTTGGTGATGATCCACCTGAAAGCCGTTCACGAATGTTGTGGATGCGTGCGATGTAGCCTCGCGTTTCTGCAAATGGCGGGACGCCTGCATATTGCACGACACGGTGCGGGCCTGCGTTGTAGGCAGCCAAGGCGAGATCAACGCTGCGAAATTCAGCAAGTTGCGCGAGCAGGTACCGTGCCGCCCCGTCGAGATTTTGAGAGATGTCGCGGGGGTCCACACCAAGCTCACGTGCAGTGGCTGGCATCAACTGGCCCAAACCATAAGCACCCTTTGGGCTGATAGCGGTTGGATTGTAACTGCTCTCCGCTTCAATCATCGCCTGAAATAGGACGTGCCAGTCTCGTGTTGAAAGGCCTGCTCTGGCAATGGCCCTGTTGTCTTGGTGGCGCGCGGCCGTTTGACGAATGAGGGCGAATATTTGAGTGTTGGCTCCGGTGGGCGGCACAACGCGTGCCACTACGATGGCCGGAACCTCAGCGGCGTCATCGGAGGTTGCCCAATTTGGGCGTGTTCCGTGAAACGTCCACCCAGACGCCGTAGCCGATCCGTCAGCGCGAAACGCTAAGACGTCAGCTGTCGCCCTCAAAGGCAATGCCGTAGTCAGCACCAAAGCGTAGATCGCGCCCGTCGCCAAATTCAAGATGGTGCTTGAAGAGCCCCGGCCAAATGTTGAAGTACCGCGCCTCGGGGCCGAGCGGTGTAATCCGTGTGGACACAAGAATGGCTTCGGGTTCGCCCTCACGCAGGTAGATGCACTGGTAGCGCGGCTTGCCATCGTCCGTGAACCCCACGAGTTCATACCGGCAGCGGAACGCAACTTCCCTCTTTTGAAGGTCTTTGACCCCATCGAGTGTGATCAAGATTTGATTGCGCGCTATCGGCATTTGGACTCTCCCCCTGAGAGCCCTTCTAGTCCGCCCCAGTACAAGCGGAAAGACACATTGAGTCAATATGATATATTGCAGAAAAATACAAAATGCTGAAACATGGGTGAAATCCAGTAAAGGAAACTCTCATGAAACAACTTATTTTGTCAGCATTCTTTGGTGTTTTAGCCATGTTCAGTACACCTCAGAAAGCGCAGGCCTACGATATTGATTGTGCGATTATGCTCTGTATGGCGGGTGGATTTCCTCCGAGCGCAGTCTGCGCGCGGGCATATCGGACGATGATCCGGCGCATTACGCCGTGGCCCAGCAGGCCCCCTTTTGGAATTTGCACCTTCGCCGCCGTACCCGTTGAACTTGGTGGTCCGGGTGGTGAAGGCGAAGTTGATACGGCTTTACCAGAGTATGAATGGCTCAACCGTACCCATGTGATTTGGTTTACAGGGCGTTCCTACAAACCCAGAGACGAATCCCGGCAATGGGATTGGAGCATCCGATCCTGCGATAGAGAAAATAGAACATGCCGCTACATTGCGCGGACCTATGGAGCCCATACCCGTTGGCCGAGCACATTTGTATCTGAGAGCGGCCAGACCATTCTACTGCCGGTTGGCAGCGGATACGGGAGCTTCTATTCTCGTGATATCATGGTCGAATACGGCGATTACGAAGGCAATATGGGCCATTCAGACTGGTTTTCCTACTGAGCGGGCACAAGAACTGGCTCAAGATCGCCCCATTTGACACGTACGAAATCACGTTTGGTCTTGGGCAGCGACTTCCGATCGACCAGCTTAGACGACACTTCGAAATTCTCATTGATGCGCACAACCAACAATTTGTTGAAATTCCCTGATAGCTTTACCGTAACCTCATCGGTTTGCTTGAATGGCGTTATCGTCTTCACTTCGATGAAGTCGTTCCCAAGCCTGCCATCAGATCCCTGCGCGTACGTCTTATGGAGCTTTAGCCCATGGGTAATGGCCCCATAAAGCTCGCCAATATCGCCGTAGACGTTCAGATGCAGGCCAGTCTCCATGTGATACCCTTCTGCAAGCGACAACAGCTCTTCGAAATAGGGGATCAAAGATTTACGGGCATTTGGATACTTGGCGCCCCATTCCTTAAAGCGGACTTGCTCCTCGATCTCAGACCAATGCACCCATTCGCCGTCATCATAGAAGGCACGGTCTGCCCAAATATCATCTTCCATGTGTCTGGCCTCCGGTGTTTCGTTTGCGTCGAAAGAAACATCACCGTTTGGCATTTTTGTGGCCGCACCTTTGATCAGGGGATCTGGCAAGGTTTGAAAACAATAGTCGAAATTTTGATCTTCATGGGATCGACGAGCCATCGGCGCACGGTTGACCCGTCATTCCAGCGATAGTCGATCAGTATGAGAACGAGGTTGCTGTTCTGACGCTCAAACCCTTCTCGAAAAGGCGTAGCGACGAGTTGTTGACCTATGTAATCTGCCAACTGTTCAGAAATCTCGGTGCGAGACTTTTTCGGCTTCTTTCTAGGGCCGATCGGAACGGGCTCGGTCAATTCAGATGGGTCGATATCAAGCGCTAGGGCTAACTTTTGTAAGGTTGCCAGCGACGTAGAGTATTCTGAGCGTTCAAGTCGGCCAACGTAGCCCCGTTCAAGCCCCGCGGCCAAAGAAAGTGCCTCTTGGCTAAGGGAACGATGTTGCCTTAGTTTTCTAATATTTGCACCGATGCGATCTCGTAAATCCATGCGAGATCAATGGCTTGATATTTGTGGATAGTGCGACGGAGTATACTGCAGATTCGATGGGTTCGGTCACTTGTGTTAGGAATAAGGTGTCTGACAAACAGCGAGCTCAAACTTGATTGGCTCTCTAACCGCTGGCCAGTGCAATTGCCCCTTCGATCGCTGTGGCCGTTCCAACCGCTATGCCTGCGTTGCTTAAGTACTGCTTGAAATCTACCAATTTGGCATCGCGCGTTTTCAGAATGTTCCAGACGACGAATCCAGACGTGACAAACGCTGACGTCAGGATCCCGTCAGTGATCTCTTCAAATAGGCCCTCCGCTTGAAGATCCTGCAAACGGTTGGTTACATCGCGCGACAAAACAGCATTGCTCAAGCCAGAACTGCCAATCCCATCAAGAATTGCTGCGGTTTCTTCGGTGACAAGAATTTCGATATCCGGATAGCGCTCCAAATGTTCATAAACCAACGTGGGTGAATTGATCGCCTTCAACTGAACCTCTCGCACGACCTCACCGTCCAAAAAGAACTGAACGTCTGCCCCTGGGAAATTCGTCTCTTCCATGACTTGCGCGCTGCCGGCTTCGCCGCTGGCATTATAAATATCAACAAAGAGCAGCTCGTGATAAATGCCCTTGGTATTGGAAACCACACCCGCCAGCTGCTCAGGGGATAGACTGCTGACATAGGTCGACAGCTCTTCGATCGATGCGTCCTCGAGGCGGTTCGTAGAGCGCCGTAGAGCATCCAAGACCAGGTCGCTTTCAGATCCAAGTGAAGAAATTTGGCCGTCGAGCAGGCGCTGAAACGTAACTGCGAGGGCAACTGAGGCAAGGTGCGGCTTGGGCCGTGGCTTTCTGCGCTGAAACGGGCCTACCAGCTTCGCCAACCAAGATCCAAATCGTTCGGAGCGAGATATGCGCCTTGGTCGCGATAAGACGTCTGCATGTTTTTTTAGAACCCGGCAGTGCTGTCGAAGTTGCTTTTGGTACTTTGGTTTTAAGGTTGTCGTGAACTTGGCTATATCGTCCTCTTGGTCAGATGCTTGTGTTGCTTCAGTAAGGTAGCGCTCGATGCCGGCAATCAGCGGCTTAAGACCATCATGTGCGTAAAGACGAAGCTCATCTGAAGTTGGCTCCGAAACGCCTTCTTTCGACAGTGTGTCGATGGGGCGGATAAGGTTGTCCGCGCCGAACAGTATTTCATCTTCAAATGGATGAAGCTCATTCAGCAACCTTGGCCGCCCATGCAATTTACGGCGCAAATACATCGTTGCCGTGGCTCCAGCAGCGATCCCCGTTAAAGGTAGAACAATAGCGCCACCAACAAGACCGCCGATCCAAGCAAGCGTCGCGCTTGTCGATGCGGCACCACTCAACGTTCCTATGGCAGTCCCAGTTCCTGCCGTCCCAAGGGTTGATACAAGCCCAAATATGCCTGCCGTTGTCGCAACGCCCGTCACCTTGGCCGTTGCGATGGAAGAAGCCAAACGGGCGCGTTGGACATTCTTACTGGGGGTTTGCGTGATCGCTGAGATGACGCCAAGCAATGACGCCTCGATTTGCGTCAGTCGGGTAATACTATCCATTATATCCTTGGCTTCTATGTATCTAATTAACATTCATTTTTTTGCTTACCTTAGATGCCATCTGACCACTAGGTGGTAGCAAAGTCGTATGGCTTTCGGATCACTGAATTGATGAAACTGCGTTGGCAACAAAATCATGTGCCTTGAGTTTAGTCTCTCGAAGACTTGGAACACCGCCCATTTGGACCATAAACGTAGCAGCGGACATTCGTGCAAAGCGCAGCTAATGGCGGGTCAGAGCCCATTGTCCCCGATGCTGCGCACTGCACGAATGTCAGTTTAAGATGTTCTGGCGGCTGTTGCGATTTGGGCCATATGGCGCATGTCCGTTCCACAGCAACCTCCCAAGACTTGAATGTGTGGGAACCTTCGCTTGATATCGGATAATTGCTTTCCCAATTCGGTTGGGTCGCCGTCATCAAGTTCTACGGCTTCATCCAGCTCTGCATGGCTACAGCGAGATGCGTTTGCAACAAGTCCTCTGATGCGCTGCATCCAAGGCGCATCCTCAAGCACCGAAACAAAATGCTCAGGGTGTGCGCAGTTGATCATGAAATAGGCTGTGTAACCATTGGTGGCGGCGTCAACCTGCAATATTGCTTGCTCAAGGCTAACACCGATTGGCAACTTGCCGTCCGTTTCCACGGTGAACGCAATGACAACAGGAAGCTGGAAACGCTTCGCTGCGCGCACTATCCCAATCGCTTCCTCAGGATAAGCAAGGGTATAGCCACTGATAACATCAACTTCGGTCTCCGCCAGAATTGAGATTTGTTCTGAATGATAATGCTCTGCTTCGTCAGCGGTCATTTGGGCCGACGGCTCATAAGCGTCGTCACGTGGTCCCAGATTGGCACTGATGATGGTGGGCACATCGTTATTGGCAGCCCGCACTTTAGCCATCAAAGCGATTGCTTGCTGATTGAACTCGATCAACGCATCAGGTGTATAGCCGAGGCCTGCGGCTCTGTCGCGGTTCGCAACCCAAGTCGGGCTTTCAAGGATTACACCTGTTCCCGTTTCCTTAGCCAAAGCCACCATATCTGTCAGGTAGCTCTTTAGAAGGTCCCTGCCATCCGCGCTTTCCAACAACGGATAGGAAGCGAAGCCGGGCAAGTCCACACCGCGATTGAAAATCAAATCAGTTTCCATGCCGACATATGTCAAAAACAAATCTGTTTTTGCGGGCAAGAATGCTCGTTGATCAATTGCCATCGTGTAGATTCTTTCAAAAGGACATATCGAACCGTAGCATGGGTATTAAACTGCGTCACCGATGTATGATTATTTGGTGTTTTCCCGAAAGCAGCCATTGGCGCAGAAGCAGCGAACGACCGCAATGTCCGCATTGTGTCATTTGATACGGTGCGCAGCAAAAGGCAGCTTCCCAAATCTGCTCTGGCGATAAGGGCGGTACTAAATTTGAAAGCAGGGGGCTGGCATTTGACCTGCTTACTGATCTAAATTTCGCACATGACTTCGAAAACTACATTGAATGCAAAGAATCTTGCGGCCCTCGGCGCTGACCGATTGGCTGACCTTATGCTTGATATCACCAAGGGCAATGCTGGGGCGAAGCGGCGCCTTAGACTCGAGCTTGCCGGCGAAGCTGGCTCAGGCGATGTGGCGCGTGAGATCCGAAAACGGCTCACGACAATCGCAAGGTCGCAGTCGTTTATTGACTGGCAGGGGCGCAACGCTTTTGCGGCAGATCTGGATATGCAGAGACGCGCCATTGTCTCGCAAGTTGGACCGGTGGACTCAACAGCGGCCTTTGATCTGATCTGGCGCTTCTTGGCCCTTGCGAATGGCGTTTACGAGCGTTGTGATGACAGCACAGGACGGGTCCAATCAGTGTTTCACGAAGCCAGCGACGACCTGATAGATCTGGCCGAGGCAGCCAAACCGGACCCGTTCGCGTTGGCAGACCAGTTGCTAGAGGCCCTGACCGATGATGATTACGGGCATTATCCAACTTTGATATCAGGCCTTGCGCCCATCCTGGGTTCTGAGGGTTTGCAGCGCCTCAAGGCGGGGATTACCGCTTCGGAATTTGATTTGTCGGACAACTACGCGCTGCGCATGGCGCTCGAACAGATTGCGGATGTCGAAGGCGATGCAGATGCCTACATTGCTCAACAAAGTAATCTGGCTCGAAAGGCACCACAGGTTGCCGCGGAAATTGCGCGCCGTCTTCTCGAAGCAGGGCGGATTGAGGACGCATGGGTCGCCATAAATGAGCCAGACGAGAAAGATAGCGGATGGATACCCTATGAGTGGGAAGCGACACGGATCAGTGTGATGCAAGCGATGGGGCAAACCGAAGTGGCTCGGGATTTTATGTGGACGTGTTACGCTCGCAGCCTCAATCCAGACCATCTGCGCGCATGGCTCGGCGGACTACCAGATTTCGAGGATGTTGACGCCGAGACCCGCGCCATGGAACACGCGCTAGGTTTTGAGAGTTTCACAACAGCACTCCATTTTCTGATGACCTGGCCCGCGATTGAGCAGGCCGCAGTTCTGATCACAAAGCGTGCCGCCGAAATTGACGGACATCATTATGAGCTTTTGGGGCCGGCGTCCGATGCCCTCGAAGATCGCCATCCACTGGCTGCCACACTTTTGAAACGCGGCCTGATCGATTTTGCGCTGCAGAATTCGCGGGTCAAACGTTATCGCCATGCAGCGCGTCACTTGCGCGAGTGCAAGAACCTCGCGGCCAGAATTGACGACTTTGCACAATTCGAAACGCATGAGGCCTATCTTGAAGGCTTGAAACAAACCCATGGGAAGAAGACGTCATTTTGGGGGGCGGGTGCTTAGTGTTCATCTCACGAAGATAGTAGGGCGTTTCATGTGTTCATATTTTGTTCCGTTTCGCATAATAAGGTTTATGTTAAATGTGCGAGAAAACAGCGCTTAGGATTTATTATGTAATATATGTAAGGCTAGCCTGCTAGGCCGACATAGTACGTAAGATAGATTAACATTCGGCACTCAGCCGGAGCGGACCCCATATACCTCATCTTGCGTGCTCTTTTCTTATGCGGTAGTGAACTAGGGACGAAAATACAAGTTTTGGTGTTAGCCTTAACGCATCGAACTAATGTCAGCATGAAATGAATGACTTTGGGACATAAAATGCACGGGTACCATCTTTCCGTACGAGGAGATTGATCCCAAGTGGTAGTATCAAGTATTAATAAACGCGGTTTCCCATATTTCAAGATTCAGCAACTCGACCAGCGTAGTCTCAGTTGGAAAAGCTATAAGAACTCCAATTTTCTTGTAGAAGAAGAAGCGCGTGCATTTTTGGTATCAGACAACTCGGGAAATAGGCTTAGAATTGTTCGTGTCGAAAAAAACGCCGCGTATCCACTCGATTGAATCTGTTAGTATAAGTGTTTTTTGCTATCAGTTTAGTCGAGAAATTTTAGGGTAAGTTGCCTTCAAGTTGGTCATGGGTATCCCCACTCTTCCGGGGCGACCAAACGCCACCCTGACTAAATTACCACATAGGGAAAGCACAGTCGTATTATCTAAGAGTTTTGGGCTACTATCCGATGCCAGCGTACGCCCCGAATCTACCACAGATTTGGGCAAGCCCCTAGCGCATTGTCCCCAATACACAAATCTCTCCGCTACAACTCCTAGGATGCCGAGAAGACCATAGGCCTGGTAGTGACCAACCAAGTAAGGTTGAGAACATGTTAATCGGCAAGCCCTGCAAACTCTTAAAACGTTAATAGATAGGCGCGATGCGCGATAATGCTGAGCAGAAAGGCCTCACGTGCTACGGCGTCATGGCTGATCTCCAATTTCACAAACACCTTTTCTTGTTGTCCACGAAACCGGCAACAGTTCAGCCGTTGCGGGAAGTTCTCTCGATGTCAGCAATAGGCTCACGATACGCTTTTTAGCTTTAAGACAGAGTTCAGGGGCGCTTCAATTAAATTTGAGCGGGGAGCGCGCTGCACTGAAGAACTACCCATTTTAAAGACACAATAGAAACTGCAACTTAGAGCAACAGAAGCCTACGAATGCGCTTGATCTTAACGATTGATCAAGCGACCTTGCCAACAAGAATTAAGTAATTTTGGAAATGTTTCGAAAAGTGTTTGTTAAGGCTATACATGAGCGGTTTATTTCGCTGGGCATAGGTAAATTGATTGATCGAAAGGGATCACTGTGCTCAGTTGAGTATTTTGATACCCCTACATCAGATCCTGTGGTTTACGCCATTGAAGCCGACCTGATCGAGTGTGTGACACTCGCCGAGCAAACACGCGTCTACCATTTCGATGGCTTGGCGGGCGCTTGGGAGATCGGCAGGCTGCTTGACGATCATGGCGACAGCCAGCTAGTCCAATTTCCGAACAGAACGTCGAAGCTTCTCAAGTCTGACGCCGTTTTCGTGCGGTGGGCTCGGCCAATCGAGGACCCGATGCCATTCCTCGCCAACTGGATCAATGAGAGTCCGCGGTTTTCCGATGGGCGCAGCGCCTTTGTCCGCTCGCAAATGCGCCAGCGTGCGGCGTCGAAGGGGATGTCGGCTCTACTGTCGTCGGCGGTCGAACTGGAAGCGCACCAGATCGAGGTTGTGCGGCGCATTCTGCAGGACCCTGTGCAGCGTTATCTGCTTGCCGACGAGGTGGGGCTCGGTAAGACTATTGAAGCAGGCGTGCTCATCCGTCAGTGCATTCTCGACACGCAACAGAAATGCACCATTCTCGTAATCGTGCCGACCGCGCTAGTCGGCCAATGGCGGAGCGAACTTGCCAGCAAGTTCTTCCTTGAACCGTTTTTTGATCAGAGTGTTCACGTCGCAGCCCTCGACGACGAAAACAGGATCCGAGCGCTCCTGCCAAAAACGACGATGCTAGTCATCGACGAAGCACATCACCTAACAGAACGAATTGTTGGCGGTACAAACAAAATCTACGGCGAAATCGCTGCAGCCGCCCCTGCGATCGATCGCGTCTTGCTGTTGTCTGCGACTCCGGCTTTGCGCAATGAGCGGGGCTTCCTCGAGATGCTACACTTGTTAGATCCTTTGACTTATCCGCTTGGAAGCGAAGACGCGTTCCGCAAAAAGGTCGAGAGCCGCCAGGCTCTTGCAGAGATCGTTGCGGGACTGACACCTGAGAACGCGTTATACTTGGACTATACGATTGACCTCTTAGCTACGCTCTTTCCGGATGACGAACTGTTACAGACGCATGCGCATAAATTGCGGAGCATCATTGACACAATGCCCGAGCAGGACGATCCATCGCTCGTCGAAGCGATCGGTCGGTTGCATGCCCATTTGAGTGAAGTATACCGCTTGCACCGCCGGATATTGCGTCATCGGCGACGGAGCATAGGAGGGTTAACGCCAGACCGGTCAGGAGCCGAGATCGTCTATTTTAGCAGCAGCGATCGTGCGGCTCTGACGTCGGCAATGGACGACTGGCGGTTCGGCGAGGCTATAAAACTCGACGCTGAGGGATCGGATACGCTCTGGGATGATCGTGCGCGTGCCTTCTGGCAGGTGCTCGACCACGCCTCGCAATACCAGTGTTCTGGACCAGGAACGATTGAGTTTCTGGCTAGTCAGACTGCGGTGATCGGGGACAAAGAACGTTTTTCGGCCATCAGCAATTGCCTGGGACGTCCAGGACTTTTCGAGGACCGAACCCGCGCTCTTATCGACGCACTTGCTCCTCTTTTGCGTGACCAAGCACAGTGCGTGATTTTCTGCTCTGATAAGAAAACCGCTGACGCTCTAGTACGGCGCATCAGCGAAGAACTGGGTATCCTAGTCGATCGGCATGACCCAGAGAATCTCAACTGGACCGCATTCTCCGAGGGCAACGATCACCCGGTTCTTGTCTGCGACCGTCGCGCGGAAGAGGGTCTCAACCTCCAAGGTGGAAAAAAAGTCGTCGTTCATTATGATGTGCCCCTCAACCCGAACCGGATCGAACAGCGCATCGGACGTGTCGACCGCTATGGATCCGGTGATGCGGTGCGTTCTCTGGTGTTGGCTTGTGAGAACGATCCCCTTGAGATGGCTTGGGTCAGCTATCTCGATACCGCGCTTCGGGTGTTCGACCGCTCGGTTGCGAGTCTACAATATTTGATTGACCAGACCGTGCGTAACATTTTGCATGCGCTCTTCACGGACGGAGCCGAAGCACTGATCGATCTGACCGCAAGAAGCGCAGGTGAGCACGGGCTGATCGAACGCGAAATCAAAGCAATCGACCAGCAGGACGCGCTGGATTCGCTTGACGCACCGCCTAATGATCTAATAGACGAATTGTCCGAGGTTGATGAAAATTGGCAGTCGCTGGCAAGCGATACGGCCTTATGGTTTGAACAGACGTTGCAGTTCGGCCGGGTTGACGAGTCGCAACTTGCGACGGGCGCAGTCATTGCTGCACCGTTCCGATATGTTTTTTCCACCTCTAACCGTCGAACTCTCATCGCGCTGCCAACCTTCGTGTCTCATTGTGAGAAATCGCTTGACCTTGCCTTTGGTTCGAGGGCGGGACGGACCATCAGTACAGTTCCTTACACGTTCCGCAGACGGACAGTACTCAATCGGGCCGCGCGAGCCAACGGCGTTGGCCTATTGCGCTATGGTGATGCCCTGATCAGCGGCATGAACGCAATTACGGAAGCTGACGATCGCGGACGTTCCTTCGCGATGTGGCGCTTTGCGCCCGATCACGCCGGCGCCGCTGTAGCTGACCTCTACTTTCGGTTTGACTTTGTCCTTGAGGCGGACGTTGCTGCTGCGGCAGGTGTCCTAGAAGACTATGACTGCGACACAAGTGCCGCACACGCAGCAATCCGCCGTAGAGGTGATATGGCGCTGGCGCCTTTCTATTGTTCTATATGGCTGGATCGCGAGTTGGCGCTGGTACGCGATGAGGCTCTGCTCTTTCGTTTGAGCCGCCCATACAGCGTCGAACCGGACCGCAGCGGTGTCGTCGACCTAAACCTCAATGCCCAACGACTGCAGCGTCTACGAAAACTTGAACTACCAGAACTGGATCATTGGGCCGAGATCTGTGGAAGAGCTCGAGAAGCAGCAGAAAGCGCGCTCCGCACCGCTCCGGACCTTGTCGCCAGTCTTGCGCAGGCAGAGTTACGTGCTGCTAAGGTCGATCACGGGCGTCTCGCGCAATTGCGTGCGCGAACGCACTCAGGAGAGGATGCCGGGAAAAGCCGCGAACTTATTTTTGAAGAACTACTCGCTGGTGCTTTGAGAGGCGGTATCCGCGTGCCTAGAGTCAGTCTAGATATGATAGGAGCAATCTTTATTTCGGGAAGCCGCTCGGCTACTGACCAAGTTTCGGGCGGGAAGGGATGACGGATCTGGATTTTGGTAGTTTGCAGGATGAACTGCTCGACTTGTCACAGTTCAGCAACAAAACTTCTGTAACCGATGGCATATTTGATAGGCTTGCGCAGATCCTGCGAGCGTCGCGAGTAAATGGACGGCTAGAAATGCCACAGGACGCCATGGCGCTCATTCGGCACATTTTGCGCAGACAGTCCTTGCATACTGGACAGCTAGCTCAACTGCGGGTTCCCTCAGGCACAGGTTGGCCAACTCGAGAAGATTGGGACGTTTTTGGCATTCCCGCTCACAGCGAGGCACACGGTCATTTCCTAATTGAAGCGCGGCCTTGGCGCGCCGATTGGTTAAATGGCGACGACAATCCTGTGTTTGAAGACATTTTCGCAGAGCAAAATGTAAGGCTCGACTGGCAACGACCGATCGACCCTTTTCTAGGCGAAGCAGGCGGATTCGAAAACTATGTCTCGCCTGGGCAGCGCGAGGCTGTGCGCAGTGCCTTCCTGCTGCCGGCCGGAGAAACGTTGATAGTCGCCTTACCGACGGGGTCTGGAAAGAGTTTTGTTGCGCAAGCACCTGTGCTTGTTCGTGGGCTAGAAGGTGGGTTGTCGTTATGCGTCGTACCTACGACTGCTCTAGCGCTTGATCAGGCCCGGCAGATGCGACAGATGCTAAAGCGTCGCTTCCCCAAGCGTGAGGTACCCCAACTCGCCTGGCATTCAGGCCTAGGCGCAGAAGAGCGAGTTGCGATCAAGACATCAATTCGCGAAGGACGCCAAGGTATCTTGTACTGCTCTCCTGAAGCCGGGACAGGTGCCTTGTTACCGTCACTTTACGACGCCGCGCGCGCCGGTTTGCTTTCCTATTTAATCGTCGACGAGGCCCACTTAGTGAGCCAATGGGGCGATGGTTTCCGACCGGCGTTCCAGATGTTGGCCGGTGTGCGGCGTGGATTACTTGCGGCTTGTCCTACTGGTCGTCGCTTCAAGACGATTCTAATGTCCGCGACCCTGACGCCAGACACGGTCAAGACTATAGATGTTATATTTGGGCCTGCCAGAACCGTACAGATGGTTGCCTCTGTCCATCTTCGCCCAGAGCCACAATATTGGGTGCACCGCGAAGACGACCCAGAGAAAAAAGATCGCAAGGTCCTGGAGATACTAAGGCATGCGCCGCGGCCATTCATCCTTTATGTGACCAAGCGTAGCGATGCAAAACGATGGATTGGGCTTCTACGCAAAACCGGCTATGCGCGCATTGACTGCTTCCATGGAGAGTCAGCCAACGCCGATCGACTTCGAATCATCGAACAATGGTCAGAAAACCGGCTGGACGGGATAGTTGCCACATCCGCATTCGGTGTCGGTATCGACAAGCAGGACGTGCGCACTGTAATCCATGCTGCCGTTCCCGAGACGCTCGATCGATTCTATCAAGAGGTGGGGCGCGGTGGACGAGATGGCTGTCCCTCTGCCTCATTCCTGATCTACTCACACGAAGATCAGGAGACGGCTAATCGCCTCGCCTCACCATCTTTGATCACTGACGATCTAGGGTTCGAACGGTGGTCAGCAATGTATGCCAGCAGTGTCGGACTGGATAGCATCGGGCGATTACTGGAGGTGGATCTGGCAACTGTTCCACCGCGATTGCGCCAACAGTCTGACTATAACCAATCTTGGAACATGCGGACACTTATTATGATGGCGCGTGCCGACATGCTGGAACTCGAATCTCAGGCTCCTTCGCCCCTTGCACAGCAAGAGCATGAAACCGAGACCGCATACGAACTTCGAAGTGAAGAGCATTGGTTAGATTATTTCCAGCGAGCGATCGTGGGTATAACCGAGTTTGGCCACAGAAGTCCGGAGAGGTTCGAAAAACTGATTGGTCGAGAACGGCAACGCGCTTTTGATGCTGCGACCGAGAACCGCTCTTTGCTCGACAAACTGCTCGGTGGATCAAAGGAAATGTCGCTACTTCTTGATCATCTCTATCGCAGCAACGCTCCAGGCCGTTCCGTTATCGTATCCCGCGCATGTGGGGGATGCCCGGTACATCGTCGTGAGCAAACTACAAACACCCAATATCTACCCCCTCCTGCCTACGGCATTGAGAAAGTTGGTGAATTCGACCTTAGTGCCTTCACCAGTCGCTTCCCGCATCTCGACATTAGGGAGCCTATCATCTTGCCTGTCGACGAACCGTTTGCAGATGCCACTCTTAACGATTTGCTTCGAGACTTTGTCCAGATGTTTGGGGTGCGCGAAATCGGCACAACGACAGCATTTCGACAACGCAACCCCTCACTGACAGTTTTGCACAGACATAGCGACAATCATGTACTGCTATTACAGTCTCTGGAAGAGGAGGTACTCCGTCCGTCTTCCTACGAACTTCCTCGGGTCACCCTCTGGATGGGTGGTACGGGGTTGGAGTTGCCAAAATATCTATTTAACATGATGCGACCTCTACATGTTATCATAACTCCATCCTCGACGCGGGATCCATGGAACTCCACGCGCCAAATAGCAGACACAGGATCCAATGTGTTACAAGTCGATCAATTTAGGCTAGGAACCAGACTTTGAGTGTATTGAATCAAGCGAGTGACGGTCTCTACAATGTGTTGATTGTGCTAGTCCGTGCTATAGTGCGATTTGGTCCAAGGAGCCGTGCGGATCTTTTTTTGGTGTGCGGCGGTGGCGTGGACGCAGTTGATACTAGTCAGTTGACAAACACGTTGAACCGCTGGGCCGAACTTGGCCTCCTGACTGAGGAAGAAGGAGTAGTGAGCATTTCCGATCCGTATCGCCTCAGCCTCGGTAGAACAGCGGACGACGCTGAGACAAGGCTACCGAGGGTGCTAAGAACGATTGTGATGCTCCCAGAGAATAACGAGCGTTTCTGGGAGCGCGAAAGGTCGAAATCTGCCGATCTTACTCGCGCGGTTTCGTGGATGCTCGCTCAGGACGTCTACAAGCTAGATGCGAATGTGAAGAACCTTGCTGAGATCGAACAGGTCCAGATTGTTGATTCCAACAAGCAGACGATTGGCACAAACGACACGCGTTGGAACGGCCTCAAGGCTTGGATGTTGTATCTGGGCTTCGCACGCGATGGTATGCAATGGGTCGTTGACCCTACCGAGGCGCTCCGCGACTCACTCCCTGACATTTTTAGGTCTAGCGGTGAACTATCTGGCCTTGTCTTTCTTGAGCGTACCGCTGTTGTGCTTCCAGTCCTTGACGGCGGAACCTATCGCGTCGAGGTCGAAGTTGCTTTAAAGGAAAGCGCTTGGCCTCGACTCCGAGCAGGCCTTATCTCGTCTTCGTTGTCACGGGCAATACAACGCCTCGACCGAGATGGCATAATTAAGCTTGTGAACCGGAGTGATACAGAGGGAGTCGTGACATTAACGGGCACTAATGCGCGAACGTGGCGGGATGTCTCGCATATCTGCCTCGTGCAGGCAGGAAAGGTGCACTGATGCTGGAAAAGTATTGGCCCGATGCCGATCAGGTTAATGCCTGCATCAAGAACGAGGCCGAGACTGCGGACGTATCTGTCTTGCTTGCGGTCCATCAACCCACACCGCTCACAACGCGAAATGCGGGTACGAATATCGAATCGCCGGCTTCCGAACAAGAATTGCTAGAGGCCTTTCTTTCCGACGATGTTCCGGGCGGATATTTGCTTTTTCCGATCACTGGGACCTCGGGCGTCGGAAAGTCGCACATGATCCGATGGCTAGATGCGCAACTCCAGCGTTCGCCGAAAAGTGACCGCCTCCACATCATTCGTATTCCGAAGAGTGCAAGCCTCCGCCGCGTCGTCGAGTTGATCCTCGAACCATTGGCTGGTGATTCAAGATTCGAAAAGTCCCGATCAGAACTCACCCGGGCTATTGCCGAAGTCGACACGCGCCAGGCCGTTGTTCTTTTCAGAGCGCAGATCGAGAATGCATTAGCGGGCCGGGCAGAAGCATTGCTGCTGGAAGCACGCGAGCATAAGGAGCGCGCGGCTGAACTCAAACCACTCATTGGGCATGCGCGAGATCTTCCCAAGCTGTTCAGCGATGCTGCGCTCAAGGATCATTTCGACCAGAAAGTGCTTGCGAGAGTGGTTGCGCGCGCGCTCCAGGGCCGAGAGCATGACGCCAATGGCAACGAGACCCAATCCCAGTTTTTTGCCGAGGATCTGATCCTTCCCGACGACATCGAACTCAACAATGCCGCGCTGTCGGTAAGGACATATTATCAGACCCAACTCGCGGTTCAGGACGTCCGCCGCCGACAGGCCGCCGCCGACCTGCTAAACTCGATCGTCGACACGGCTATAGGAAATGTCTTCCAACTCGAGCAGAGCACGGGTGGGGTCACTTTGCAGGACATTATTCTCGGGATTCGGGAGATATTGCTAAAAGACGACATGGACCTTGTCCTGCTTGTGGAGGACTTCGCCGCCCTTTCCGGAATCCAAGATGTGCTACTTAAGGTTTGTGTGCAGGAAGGTACGCATGCGGGCAAGAAGGTGCGCGCTACCATGCGAACGGCTTTAGCTCTAACCGATGGCTATCTCGCCTCGCGCGACACGATACTAACGCGTGCCCAACGTGTCTGGTTGATTGGCAACCGCGAACAGAGCGAAAACGAGATCAAGACCGCAGTTGTAGAAATGATCGGTGCTTATCTGAACGCTGCGCGCTGGGGCGAGGATGGGTTGCGCAAGAAATTTGACCAGCGTAGCGACATAGCGGCGCTGACTGAATGGTTACCCGCTTGGCTTGACGAGGAGCAGAGTGACGAGGAAGCCGAGGCATTAAACGCCTTCGGCTACTCTACCCGCGGCCACGCGCTGTTTCCTTTCAACCGATTGGCGGTCGAGCAACTCGTCCAACGTCATCTAACGGAGGGAAGCCGATTCGTCTTTAATCCCCGCCGCGTGATCAACGAAATCCTGCGTCGCCCTCTCCTCATGCGGGGCACTTTCGTCAGCGGCAATTTCCCTCCGCCCGAATTCCATGGGTTGCGTCCTAACGTCTATCTTGCTGGTGTGGTCCGGCAAGCGAGCCAGCCTGAACCCGTCAAGCGGCGCTTGGCGTCAGCGTTTGCAGTGTGGGCTGGCAATGCAGGGGATCAATCGGCTCTCGCCCGAGTGCCGCCGGCGATATTCTCGACATTCTCACTGCCGACCCCTGCCGACCTCGTTGATGTTCCCTTCTTGCAGGAACCAGATCCGCAGGCACCACCGATCGATTTAATTGACGGCGATGAGAAGCGTCCACTGCTACAGCCTGAAACGTCGAAACCCGCTCCTCCGCAAGACACTCGGACGGCGGATTGGTCAAAGAAACTGGATGACTGGGCATCCGGAACGGAGGTGGTTCAGGCCGACGCCCGGGCCCTTCGAAACGCGCTGCGGAATATGCTGGATGGGGCAATCAATTGGTCTGAGCACCGCATACCAAAACAGGAAATCAAGGCTACCTGGCTTTCAATCGCTGGTGCGCGGAGCAACCCGGCCGCCGGACGAATCCTTGTAGTGTGTGACCGTTGGGAAGATGAGGACGGCACACTTCGCGAAGGCTTTCTCGGTGCGCTTAGGTTCGGGTTAAACGGCAACCAATGGAATTATCCCGAAGCAGATATTGATTATATCGCGAGCGCTGCGATTGTTGATCGTCTCGTCGCGCAACTATTGCCAATGCTGATTGCCGAAGTAAACACTCAGACGGCCGTGATTTGTCGAACTTTGCTCAATCAATCACGTATCATCGGCCTCTCGCCTCCAGTTCGCGCTTCAGGCGCCGAACCACTGCTTCGCGGGTTATTTGCCCCGCCTCCCCAATTGGAAGCGCAATCTTTTGAGGACGGTTGGGACCAGTTGCGCGCACATGCGTTGAGTTTGGCCAACGGGGTGAGCATACGCGAACGCCTGCAAAACCTCCTTCTTGAACGCAGCGCTAGTTTTCAGGGCACCGGGAACAAACCCTTCGCTATAGACAGCCCCCGCCTGCTAAACGTGCTTGCCGATGATCAACCGACGGTTCCAGTCTTGGAAGGATTGCCGGACGAAGCACGCAACTTCATTCCTACGATGACTGACGCGCGGATATGGAATAAAATTCAGGCAGTAATTAGCAAGTTGCGTACCTTTCGCTCCGAGATTGCCGACTTCGTTGATGAGGGTATCGACAAAAGGGCATTCGTTGCCGATTTGCGCGAGATCATCCCATTGCTGCAGAAGACCAATTGCTGGCCATCATTATCATTTAAGCCTAGAGAGTTCGAGGCACGTCTAACGGAATTTCAAACAAGTCCTTTCATGGAACTGGTGGACAAGTCCGCGATGATCGTTGACGAAGCTGATCGAGAGCAAATGCCCAAGCTGCTCAATGCGCTTGGATCGCTCGATTTAGGGTTGATCCAACGTACTATGTTGCTCTTGAAAACTGCAGATGAAATCGTATCGCAGGCAGAACCGCGCGTCACTCAACAGGAGGCTACCCGCGGCCAATCTGATCCAAGAGTTGCCGCAGCCGAAATCGTGAGCCTTCTTGAGGGTCTGAGCGCTGCTCAACGACTGGCTGCAGAGGATGGCGCATGAGCACTTCGCTGCCCGCTCGGGTAAAAGCACTTCGCGACCGTTTGGTTGTCCTCGAAGAACTTGGTGCCAATGTCGAGGAAGTCAGCTTGCTGGACGATCTGCGCTCTGATCTTGCATTGCCTGCGAGAGACCTCAGCCGTGCGCTCGATCAACGCAGGTTGCTAATGGAATCGGGGATCGAAACACTGGAGCCTCCATCTCTCGCGACTGCCCGAAAGCGAGCAGCGGGTGTTCTCGAGAGGTTCAAGGCTCAGCAAAAGGCAGCAATCCTCAAGAAGGGCAGTGGTTGGGCAAATCTTCTTAACGAGATCAAGTCGGCCTCGACTGAAGTTAATGCCTGCGTCAAAGGGAGTTGGAAAGAGTACGGGCAACGCGTGTTCACTGGTGAAGCGCCTGCGGTTGTGAAAGGCCGGATTGCTTTGACTCCGGCGAACGATGCCGCGCTCAAAACTTATCAGCAACTTCACCAGGCATTTAGAGCCGAGTTCGGCAATTTACCCGCAGACACGGAGGCAATCGAATGCGTAAAGGCCCTCGCAGCAAATCTGACCGAGACGGCAAAGCTTTTCGATTTCGATGTACCAATCGACGTAAAACGTTTTCTTGAAGCCATTCAGAGCGGCGGTGCGAGCCTCGATCTTCTTACGGAGTCGGTCCTGAAGTGGCTAAAGGAGAACAATGTTTTTGACAGCTATCGTATTGTGCCGGGGAGTACTTGATGGAAGCCGATGAGGCCCTACTCCTAGCCGCGCTCGATGAGATAGAGCAGCGTGAAGCGCGACTGCTGACCTGGGGCTTGGTGGACGGCCATGTCTCGGCCGGTGAATTGCACAAGATCATCAACGACTTGCTCGACTCCCCAAAGTGGGGCGCGAACGTTAGCTTTCCTGACGCGGGTCGAGTAATTCTAGAACTTATCAGCATGGCACTCTTGTTTGACATCGGCGAGGAACGGGGTTCGCAGTATAGGTCTCGGATGGCCGAAGGTGTCCGGTTACTATTTCGGTTGCGCCAACTCTTTCCCAAGCATCGCGGCCCGATCGAGTGGCAGTCGGCACCAACGCTCGTAGCGGATTTTCGTTTCGTTTGGCGGCGTCGCCGCTATCCGAGTCGCGATATCGACGCCATGACGGCTCTCGCAACCATCGCCGCAGAAACAACGGATCAGGCTGCGCGCGCAGCAATGTCCACGCTCGTTGAAAGTTATGGGTCGGGGTTTGCGCTTGCAGGGTTTCAGGTCGCTGCGGCTGCGCGAATTCTTAGAGGCTTCGAAGGCACACGATCAATAGCCACTTTGGTCAGCGCTGGCACAGGAAGCGGAAAAACACTAGCATTCTATCTTCCAGCGCTTTCGCGCGTTGCTTCACACATCCAACGGGATGCACAACCGGATCGGTGGGTGAAGGTTTTAGCTCTCTATCCCCGCAACGAATTGCTAAAGGATCAGTTTTCCGAGGTCTATAGTCAGGCCCGTCGTCTTGATTCCACTCTTGCTGCAACCGGCCGCCGAAAGATTCTAATTGGAACCTTCTTTGGCCCAACGCCATACTCTGCGCAAACTGCGCACGAGGCGCGCGGTTGGCGTCAGACATCGACCGGCACCATTTGTGAGTATCTTCGCTGTCCCGCGACTGGCTGTGACGGCGAAATGGTTTGGCGCGACACTGACCGAAGCGCCAACCACGAACGACTTGAATGCCTCGAATGCCTAGCTACCATCGAAAGCGACGAGGTCGTTTTAACCCGCGACCGGCTAAAACGAGAAGTGCCCGACATTCTATTCACCACTACCGAGATGCTCAACCAACGAATGGGCGACAATGAACACCGGCATCTATTCGGCATTGGCGACCGAGCGCAGCGTCCAGTCGAAATGATGCTGTTGGACGAGGTTCACACTTACGCAGGAAGTTCTGGCGCTCAAGTCGCGTACCTTCTACGCCGTTGGCGTCGCCTACTCCGACGGCAAGTCAGCTTTGTCGGCCTGTCCGCCACGCTAAAGGATGGTGCCCGTTTCTTTGCTCAGTTGACTGGCTTGCATGAACTCGCGTCGGTCGAGATCGCACCAGCCAAAAGTGACATGATCGCCGAGGGTGCCGAATATCTCCTTGCTTTGAGGGGTGATCCAGTATCGCGCACTGCGTTGCTATCTACTACGATCCAGACCGGGATGCTGATCTCTCGACTCCTTGATGCGCCAGATGACCGCAAGAGCCAAGGTATTATCGGCGAGAAAACCTTTCTGTTTACCGACGATATAGATGTCACCAATCGCATGTATTTCGCGATGCTGGATGCTGAAGGTCGCAACAGTCGCAACAATTTCGACCAGGCTAATAAGCCGGATGGGGGACTGGCAATACTCCGCAGGCCGCTTCCAGTCCAGCAGCGCAAACTACACGGCCAAGATTGGGAGGCCGTTGTCGAAATCGGCCATAGCCTGCAACCGCAAGATCGAAAGTCGGTTGGCCGAGTGATGTCGATGGACCCTGGCGTCGGCCAGAATCACGACATCATCGTGGCAACCGCATCACTAGAAGTTGGCTTCAATGATCCCCGCGTAGGTGCAGTCATCCAGCACAAAGCGCCCCGTGATGTCGCGCAGTTTTTGCAGCGTAAGGGCCGCGCAGGCCGTTCGCGTCGGATGCGTCCTTGGACCGTCGTGGTGCTGTCGGACTATGGCCGGGATCGTCTCGCTTATCAGAGCTACGATCTGCTGTTCGACCCCGAACTTCCGCTACGCACGCTGCCAACTGGCAACCGCTACGTAATGAGAATTCAGGCGGTTTATGCGACGATGGACTATCTCAGTCAGGCTTTAGGGCAATCTAAACGTGGCAGCGTTTGGGTCGACTTATCAAGGAGCACAGACAATAATTACAAGCGTGACCGCCAAACGGCACTGGCGGGTCTAATCCATGGTATACTTACTGTTCCGGCAGAGTTGGGCAGGTATTCGGCTTATCTCGCCTCGGCTTTAAGGATCGACGAAGGCGATGTCATTCCGCTGCTTTGGGATCATCCGAGGCCACTTATGACACAGGTTTTGCCAACTGCACGACGACGCCTCGAAAGCAACTGGCGTGCTCAGAACCACGAGGGCGAGGATTACCAGGCTCGAAATTCGCCCTTACCTGAGTTTGTACCTGCAAATCTGTTCAGTGATCTGAATCTCCCCGAAGTCGATATCGTATTGCCGCAATCGGGCGGCGTGACTCCTGAAACACTGGCAATGCCAATCGCCCATGCCCTGCGGGAGTTTGCCCCGGGTCGTGTATCCCGGCGTTATGGTATGAGCCATGCTTTTGAGCGGCATTGGATTTGTCCTCCACTCGATCAGCATCCTGCGCAAACTGTGTCGCTTGAAACATCCCCACGGCTAGAACGCCTTGGGGATTGGGGCGTCAGAATGGCCGGCGTAGTAAGGCAAGTACCTGTTTATCGGCCTAGAGCGCTCGAAGTGCAGTCGCCACCCGCTGAAGTCGTCGATACATCCAACGCGCGCCTTCGATGGCAAAGCCAACTCGTCGCGCGCAAACACGGGATGGTGCTTGCACCGCCGCTTGGCAGTCCTTGGACGCCTCTGATCAAGGACGTCCGCTTTTACTCCCACGAAGGTCTAAGTCCTATCGAAGTCCGCCGTATGGCCTTGGGAAGCGACGCGAATATTCGCTTTCGCGATGGCTTGTCAATTGCTAAGGAATTTCACTTCGAAGTTGACCAAGAACCGGCTGCGCTTGGGTTCAACCTCGCGGTCGATGCGATGTGCATCCGCCTGCGTTTTCCCGATGCCTTGTGGTCGAACTTAGGAAAAGAGTCTGATCCGCGTTACCGAGCAATGCGCACGGCTCGCTTTCTTCATCAAGCGGTGCATGGTCCGTTCCTGGAAGCCGTGGATAATCCGTTCGCGCGTGACTGGTTGGCGCATTTGATGCTTGCTGTTCTTAGCAACGAAGCGATGGCGCGCGGCATCTCGTTACGAGAAGCGGCTACACGACTTGCCGACGGTATTTCCGAACTCAGTCTCGATCAGACCCTTAACATCCTGTTCCAATCGCCAATCGTCGACGATGCCAATGCCCAACACAATCAACAGGACAAGCTTCGTCAGGACCTCGCCCAGTTCCTCTCCAATACGCAAATTGTGGAAAGCCTTTTCGGGCTAGCCGCAATTTTGTGGACGCCAATAGATGCTGAATGGGAGCCTTGGTTGCGCGAACGTTATGCCTCGACAGTTGGCGCAGCCGCCTTGAATGCTATTACAAGCCTTTGTCCGCAGATCGATGGAGATAGCTTGGTCTTGGATGTAACCGCAGGGCCGCGCGAAAAAGACGATGTGCTCGCCGGCATCCCGAATAGCGAGATCTGGATCAGTGAAATGACCCCTGGCGGCAATGGTCAAATCGAAGAGGCCCAGCGTCAGTACGTGGAGGATCCGCGGCGCTTCTTTAGCCTGATGACGGCCGCGCTACGCGACAATGATTTCTCGCTCAGTGACTTCCAATTGACCCGCTTTCTCGCATCTGTGGTGGAAGGCGATGCTGACGATCCGCTACCAGTTGCCACGCGCGTGTTTCGGCAAGCATCAGGAACTGAGGAGAGCCATGCCAGTTTTACGGCGCTGCGCCACACCCTTGCCGAGGAAGGCTTTGTCACCTTCCATGCATTTCTCGTGGCGCTCGCCAATCGAATCCTTCGTCCAGGTTCGGGCATCGACAGCGATGCCTTCTTCCTCAACGCGGTCCGAATGTGGAGCGCCGAAGAGGTGCGGCTTGGCGTGGAATTGGACGCACGGGTAATCGCCTACCGACTCGCCCGATCCGATGACATTGATGCAGCGCTCACTCTCGTGGGAATTGATGCTCCAACTGTGAATCCTGACCAGTGGCGCTTGGGGGTCATCTACGGAATGCTCTGGCCACGCGGCGCGCACATCCGTCAATCCGGTTTGAGACCATATTCAACTTTCGCCGATCTGCCAGTACCAGATCCATTGCTGTTGTGTATGTACCTTGACGAAGATGTCGCTCTTATTGATCTTCAAGCAGAGGCTTGGAAGGAACTCTGCCTGGATCGTCTTGCCGATGCGGGTTCCGCCACACTGGTTTGTCCAATTGCTGAGTCATCTCTTTTGGCAGACGCGTTAAGTTTTCTCGCCACCAATCCAGTGCAGGCGGGCTACCTCTCAGTTTTTGCACGTGTGCAAGCCGTCCGTCGCGTGGAGAACGTCTTCCATGTAGACCTTGATGTTGCGGAGGCGCTGCAATGACATTTGAGACACGACGCATCTTCAAGAGCGCGGTAACAAGCCAGAACTTGATCCGCGAAATCCTCCAAATGATGTTTCTGAGCGAACTGTTAGCACCAGGCGGCGAACGAGCCTGGATTGTCAGTCCGTGGATAAGCAACGTCATCCTTTTCGACAATCGCGCGGGAGGCTTCAATTCAATCAATCCGGAGTGGGGGAGTAGCGAGATCAGACTGGTGGAGGTTTTGACAGACGTAATGGCCCGCGGTACGGCGATCGGCATCGCAACGAGCCTGGACGACCATAATGACCCACTGATCGAAGCTCTGTTCATGGCGTCGGAAGAGGCGGGGCTCGCCGACAAGCTCTGCATAGTGCGCCGGCAGCATCTTCACATCAAAGGCGTGTTGCTAAAGCGAGGATTGCTGACTGGCTCGATGAACCTTACGTATCGCGGCCTCGAATTAAATGACGAGGTGGTAGTCTACGACTCCACGCCAAAGACGCTCGCGGAAGCAAGGATAAACTTCGAGTCCTATGTGGGTACGAACGCATGATTGAGCATTTTCCGGCGCGAGAGAAAGATTGGCTGGCGCAGTTCTTCGCTACTCCTAACGAGTTAAGTTGGACGTCCCTCGTCGATGGTTCAGCGCCCGCAGTACAGATGGATCAGGTTCGGCAGTGGCTCTGGCATCTTGACAGCGCACGCTCAGGAGCGCCGCTTGTTCTTCCCTTCGTGCGCGACAGCAAGATCAGAGGATGGTATGCGGTTACCCAAGGGACGACCGGCGGGGACGAGTTGGGTGAAGAGATCAAAGCATGGCTAGGCCCGACCTGGTTAAGTCGCTTCGAGCGGGTTCCTGACGATTCATTAGACCCGATGGCCACAATTCTTCGGGATCGCTTTGGCGGTGCCGTGTTTCGCTTTACTGGTCCGGACGAGAGAGCAATGCTTGCTATTTCGGCTCTCCTAAGCGAATTTTGCGCCCTGCTTAGCAAAAAGCCAAAGATCGTTCGTTCGCAGGTCCGTCCGATTGGGGCAATCAGGAGCGATTTCGAGCGCGCGCTTTTGGCCGGCGACGAAGATGAAGCCGAGGCAAAAATTGCTGAATTGAAGCAAACTGGGCGCCTCAACGAAGAAAATCTGCGGTACCTCGAGGTCCGGTTGAGCGCTGGCTTGGGACTATGGCCGCAGATTGCGCGCGATCACTGGCTGATCAAGACGCTGGCTGATCTAGCTCTCCCACAGAAAATTCTAGCTGATCTTATCGAGGCGCTCTACAGAACATATATCGACGAGGTCGAAGCGACAAGCGACAGGGACGCTCTTCTTGAAGCCTTCGACCGCCATATCGCTAAGCCCTATCCGAAGCTGTTCGCGTCGCGCCGGGGTATTCGTGCGCCACGAGTCATCAAGGCATTCGCTCTCTTTGAGCGGTTTCAAGCGAGCCCTGATACCTCGATCCTAGAATCTCTCGTCAGCCTCTTACCCGCCGGAACCGACATTTCGTTGTTCGAAACCTCACCGCTCAAAGAACCCGCGCCAACACCAGCCACGACGTTGGACGAAGCCGACGAAGCGTTTGATGACGGGCAGTTTGATCGTGCGTTTGAATTCTATCTACGGCTACCGCCAAACAGGAAGACGATTAGCAGATTGGTCTCATGCGTGAGCACTATCGAGACCGAAGAGGCCCGCGACCGCTTGCTTACCTTAGTGGAAAGCATCAACCCGGAACTCCTCGTCAGTCTGGCACCCGCAATTTTAACGAAGATACAAAGCCTCAAGCAGACACAAAAAAACGATGCACCTCTATCGTCGGAATCTGGCACAACGTCAGATCCGACCGCCACTAACCCTTGGATGCGATGGGCCGATCAATTACAGGCAGGTGAAGATATAACCGCTTCAGAGCGCGATGCACAATCCGCTCTGACAAACTGGGATGCTTCTCAAATCAGGGAGAGTCGCCAACTCGCGCAGAAGTTCGCAGATATCATCGGTGGACTGGACGGTGAAGCCGGTTTGGTAGCACGTGCTTCAGTGCCACAAATCTTTGCAGGTTTCTTTCCTGACGAAGTGAAGACCGTACCCGAAGCCAAGCCTATTGCATCGTTGCTGTTCCTCTTGATCGCTATGGACGATAGGCTCTCGCGCACCGATCTCAACTTGCTCGCGCAATTGACGAGCCTCCTGATTGAACAGGGATTATCATCCACCGACTATGTGTCGTTGATGGAAGATCTCGAGGATGTACAGGAACGGATTGGTTCTTACGCCTATCTGCCGTGGAGTCTAGATGTCAGCGAAACGCTCGCAATCCTGCCTTGTCCGTCGGACGAGGCTCGTGAGGCCCGCCTGAGGCTCTTCCTGAAAGTGCTCGGTCAAGCGGGGGGCTTCATCCATCGCTTGGTGCCCGCAGATTTGGTGCCGATCGAGACGCTAGCAAATGATTATGGCCTTGGTCCAGAGGCGATCAGCGCACTGAAACTTACTGTCGAAGCAGAGGACGAAGGAGTAGCCGCCCTGCCGAACCTCGATGGCAAAACAATCGGTATCTATACTCTCGCGGAGGCGGCGGGAAGCCGAGCCAAAATAGCGCTAGAGAAATTGTTCCCGGGATGCAAAGTCGTAGTAAACTCAGACTTGGTCGCGACCGCCCAACTCTCAAACCTGGCAAAAACTGCTGACATGTTCGTCTTTGCGTGGAAGAGCAGCAGCCACCAAGCTTTCTATTGCGTGAAGGATTCACTTGTAGACAAGCAACCGATCTGGGCACCGGGCAAGGGGACAGCGAGCATCTTGCGGGCAGTCTTAGACCATCTCGGTTAGTCGCTTCGCTACTACCGTCTTAACTGTTTGTGCTTCCGGGCCCCCACGGGGCACATACCTTGATCGGCCCATTTTTATCCGAATTGCGGTAAATCAATCCCCTCATCTCGACAAAGTTTCCTAAATATTTCTGGAACCGTAAGAAAATTATCAAGTTGAAAATCAGCTAATTCTTTTGCCTCTGCGTCTTCCCACTTTGGTCTAAAACCGCCCGGGATATATATAGTATGAAGACCAGCCTGTGCAGCCGGGATGATGTCACTCGCAAGTTGATCACCTATCATCGCAGCAATTTTTGGGTTGCCAACCAGTCGAAGGACTCTCTCGAATAAACGGCGATCCTTCTTTGCCTCAATCACTTTGTCCACAAATTGCATAACTTCATGAAAAACGGCAGTTCCTCTGACCCTATCCTTATGACCTTCGGTCAAAATGACTATCTTCACGCCACTCCTGCGCAAACTTGAAAGGCCGACTTTTACGCCTGTCAGTAACGGAGGCGTTTTTGCAAGGTCCTCGAAATAGCGACGTTGTATCTGCTCAATTGAGTGTTCCGAGATTTGCTCGTCCAGTTTGGAGCCCGCCCAGACCTTTTTAGCCGCCGCTTCAACTGAGATTCCAAGCAAAACCAGTGAAGTGGCTATGATTAGCAAACGTGCTGGATATCTTAATCCAAGGTGATGACGAACAGCTAAAGCTTGGTCGATCGATCGTATGAAAATCAAGCGATCCGACGTCTTTGCCTGCACCTTGCAACGGTCCTCGACAGCGCGCAGAAGTTCAATCTGGGCATCCGCAAACACCTTGTCAGTGTCCCAAAGCGTGTTGTCAGCGTCGACAAAAATTACGGGTGGATCTGCCCTCATGGAGCCTGTCGGGCCGTCTGAGAGTTGGTTGTCGATCATTTATCGTATATCGCGATTACGTTCATATCTGGCTCTGATTTTAGAGTGCCGACCATGCGAACGCCATGCTTGAAGGCTCTGCGGACAAAGTTGTATCCAAACACTCCTGCATCTGATTTGCCTCTGGGGACGACGTGAAGATGTAGGGTTTCACCGTTCTCCCCAATAGGCACCCGAAAATCTATCCAGCGAATTCGGTTGTGGCGCTTTGAGGCTTCTTCAATAACCAGCATCGCCTGTGTAGCACTGTAATGATTTTTGTAGCTTTCCCAATACTCCTTCCGTTTCTGCGGTAGATCTTCAGGCGAAATATTAGCCGCGTCTGGATATACTTGCTTTGGGCCTCCGTCTTCCGTGGTCAGTTTACGAGCCAACTCTTCGTAGAGCCGCGAAACTGTACCATCCTCAAACTCGGCAGCAATTGGAATGATTGTTGTACTTGCTTCGAGATCAAGAAAAGCAAGTGCGCGTGGTACCTCAGTGAAAAATTCGGGGTCGGCATTAAACAACGACCAATCCTCTTTGAATCCATCCTCTTCAAATGGCCTCAAATTAACCAAGAGGCGGCTTGGATGAAACTGAAAATAGTGCCGTGTTAGTTCCTCAAGTTGACGCTCGGCATTCCAAATCGGTTTAAGTTGCCTGACTGTGGAAGAAGACTTTGAACGGTCCCCGGCGCCTTCAAGACTAGCATTTCCTGATAACTCTCCTTTAAGCGGGAAGAGCCAGTCAGGGATCCAAGTGGGTTTGTCTAGTTCAACTTTGGCGGCAGCTTCAACAGCAGCCTTAAAGCTGAGGTTTCGGGTCTTCTCTTCGGCTTCAGTGGTACTTTCATGTTCATATGCTGGGCGCACAATTGCATCGAAAAACTGCTCTACCAGACAGTGATCGATGAACAACGGGGCATCTGAAATCCAGGAGAGACCCTTAAGATTTTGCAATCTATTAACCAGCGAGTGATCGATAGTTCCTGGCATTTTTTGCCTCCAAAATATATACTTAGGTGGGATTGAGAACCACGCCATTTATTAAAGTCCTGCCTAATCTGAAGCGAAGCTCTTACCCATTGCCGCAATTACACTTTAGCTTACAGACGCACTGCCCAAAGAATTTGTTTCCCGACGCCTCATCAGGTGAATAATCGGGAGCGCAAGCAGAACCATCCAAATCTTTCCAACGATCTGGCCAGAGATAAAATCAAAGCTGCCAAAAGCAAGATAGAGGAAGATGGCGCTATCTATGACCAACCCCACCATGCTGCTCGCAAAAACGGCTAAAACCAACCCCTTCTTTTGCAGTGGTGTATAAACGGCTAAGTCAGCCAACTCTGATAGGAGGAACGCGACAGCTGATGCGATGACGAGCGCCGGGGGGGCAACAAATGCTGATAGGGCGGCGCCAGCGACAACTGCTCCCGCGGCCCATTTCACTCCAAGGTTTCTTTGTACAAGATCCCTCAGTACTAGCGCTAAACCAATCATCAAGACGCCACTAGGCGCGGTCAGCCCAGGGGCGACAGGAATAAGGCAAGGCCCATCTGGCACACAAAATGTCCCTACATTCCCTATCATCCAGTTTGCCATTGGAATGCACAGCGCAAAAGCTGCGAGATAGATAAAGCCTATATTTCTGCTCGGCATGTTTTTCTCCTCATGCATTATTTTAGTTCCTCTGAATTTGACGTTTCTTGGTCAAATTGGCTGTATGCTAACCATCCTGCCTTGCGCAAATCACAAGCTGGGCAAGCCCCGCAACCATACCCCCAATCATGAAGTTTGCTTCGATCACCCTTATAACAAGAGTGCGTGTCTCGCCGGATCAGTTCGATCAACTCCTTGCCACCCAACCGCTCCGTTAGCCTCCAAGTTTCAGCTTTATCTATCCACATCAGGGGAGTGTGGATCACATATCTCTTGTCCATTCCAAGGCCAAGTGTGACCTGAAGCGACTTCAGAGTATCGTCCCGGCAATCTGGGTACCCAGAATAGTCTGTCTCACACATTCCACCGACCAAGTGTTTTGCGCCCCGTCTATAGCCAACTGCCGCGGCGAGGGTTAGAAAAAGAAGATTTCGCCCTGGAACAAACGTGTTTGGAAGCCCAGCATCGTTCATTTCTATTTCGCGTTCGCTCGTCAGGGCGGTATCACTTAATGAGCCTAACACGCTCAAGTCGACGCTGTGATCCTCGCCGAGTTTCTCCGCCCACTCTGGAAACTGGGAACGGAGCTTTCCCAAAAATACCTGACGAACTTCCAGTTCTACCGAGTGGGTTTGGCCGTAGTCAAAACCGATGGTCTCAACTTTTGGAAACCTTTCCAATGCCCATGCAAGGCAAGTCGCGGAGTCTTGGCCTCCTGAAAACAGAACGATCGCACATTCGGTCATATCCACACCCCCCACTAGTTGACTAAGTCTGGTTGCACGGTTGTGCTTGAACGCAGATATTCAAGGTCGCTTCCAACTCGAACTCCCTGGTCTCTCACAAGGCGAACCAAATAGTCACTCAGGAGGCGGATATCTGGCGGTGTATTCTGCAACCGATCCCAAACGCGGCTTTCCTCGGAAGTGAAAACCCAAGTTCCAGACGTCCACGCACAAAGACTATCGACGGTCAGACACTTGAGTTTGTCGCGGAAATTCTCTCGCGTGCGTGCACCATGAACTGCGTATGCCATCTCCATAGCGTAGCCCAATGCAATGATACCAACACTGTGCTTGAGCCGTGAAGTGCGAGGCCCCATTCCAATCCACGCTTCTGGGAAGAGGTCCATTACGGCGCCATAGAAATCGCCTATCATCTTTAGCGATTTTTCCGGTGCATCTTCGTCACGTGCGATGTCACGGAGCGCACCGTTTGACCGCGAATTCATGATGACGCGTTGAATGGCATTACTTGAAATTGAACCACCTGGATTCGTGTGTTGTTTGATCTGCCCTTGAAGTGCTGAGGGGTAACCCTCTTCTCCCGCTGAGTAGTTTAAAAGAGTGGTTAAGCTCGCGGCAAACGCCCTCGACGACATCCTATGCGGCAGGTCCGAGACGGTAGGAAGGAGTTCATAGATCAACTCCTTGGGCAACGGGCGAGTGTTGTTAATCAGGATAAACTGGCGGCGAAGATCCTCATCATCTTTGCAGACCATTGCTGAAACGAAGACCTGAAAATCCTTATCGACTAATCCCTGAAGGGCAGTAAGGCGTTGCTGTCCATCGACCACAAGACCGGGTGCTTGATCACCCACTTCAATTTGAATTTCAGATAGATCCTCGCCCAGATCCTTAGTCGTCACGCCTCCCACGAAAGCAAGAACTACCGAGTTTGGCAGGACAGAATCGTCCTTCTTGAGGTAGTCTCGGATCTCATGGATATGCTTTGAAACCTGAGGTCGCTGAAAACCAAAGAGTTCACCCTGCTTGTCGCGCCCGGCGCGGTCGATGCGAGCAATCTCAAAAACCTGTTTTGCGCTAGCAACAAAGGAAAACACCTCATGGCGGTCGCTCTGACGGGCCCGAATTGCTTTAAACGTGAAAGTTTTTGACATGCTAACAGTGCTTTCCTAATTTTCCGATATGCTTTCGATAAGCTTGGAGATTGTGTATGCCGCGCCGCTTATTGCGGTTGCTAGCTCTAAAAATAATTACCTCAACACCCGCATCTCTGCAGACTTCACAATCGCAAGACTGCCATGGACGGTCTTCTAATGTGCGAGAATATCTTTCGCGAAGGATATCGAGCTTTCGAATTTCACCGAGGGAATGGCCATCATCGCGTCCGATAACCAGAGGCGCAGTATATGCCATGATGTCCTCTAGCGCGTCATGGGCCTCGGCTTCACCACAATTGAAAGCCCTAAGTGAATTAAGAGCACGCCTTTCACGCAATAGGAGATCCTCTTGGGAATAAACCCCCTGTTTGGCAAGGTTCTTTAACCTGTTGTTTTCAATAGCCTGAGGAATACGGATAGCCGAATAATACTCGATTCCCCCCTCTGGCTTAAGGGCATAGTAGTTCCGGTTTGAATCCTTGAAGGCTCGAAGAAGAGGCGATGTCGTGTCAAAACTCGTGATGTTTAAGTCAGCAAATTGATCAATTTCATCCGCCTTCGCAAAACCAAGCACATGCATATTGATGTCGTTGCCAACGGCTTCCCTGATCGCCGTGAGGGCAATTTTGATTTGGGGTGCCTTTAAGGGAACCATCCCACCGATAGCAATGTAATCATAACCCATTTTTTTCAGTCGCAGAGCGGACTCTGCCATAGACGCAGGGGACCAACCCTGAACAGCACCCATTGGCGTAAAGCTATTACCAAGTCTTTTGCTCTGCATCAGAAATTCTTCAGCGTTTGCCGAAGTGATTTCAAACCGACGCCGATTTTCCTCCAACCGGTCCCGTTCAATGTTCGCTTCTTCGGCATCTTCAATAAAATCAAAGATAATATGATCGATTGAACACCCGTGGGTGAACTGTCCATCTCCATAAAAATCGATCATTTCTTCAGCCGTGTATGGCGGAAACTCCATTTCGTGGTAGGTGAAAGCACCGCAGTCCCCGAAAACGAACGAACCGGGATAATCAGCTTCCCGAAATCTCAAAAATTCCCGCGCTCCAACTCTTCTAAACCGCATCGCTTGCGATTCAGAGTATTTCCCAGACACTTTGTTACCACCGATAATTGCGCGAGAAACAAGAATGCCGTCGTAAGGTGCATAGCCAAGCAGTTCGTGCGGAAACATGTCATCCCAATATGGTTCACGATTAGAAGGAGACCGGTCTTCAATGAAGTCGTATCCTGGATCAACATAGTCGAGGCTATCGGCGAAAATGAACTTCATTTGGCAGCCTGCCGTTGCGACTCTGCGAAGTCGAGTTGTACAAGATGCTCGGCGAGAGCCTTGATATGACGTGGGAGGTTTTGAACTTCATTCCACTCAAGACCAATCCCCTCCCATGATCCTTCTGTCCATGAGCAGTAGGGCGCAATGCGCCGCAAACACTTTTCCACTTCCTCGGAAACGTTGCTTGTATGGTGCATGCGGGACATTATCCGATCCATTAGCACCCCCATTGCTTGGATGCCCGCTGAATGCATCAATCGGCTGTCTTGCGGCCGTAGCCCCCAAGCTTCTGGAAAAACCTTTTTGACTGCAGCCCAATAAACACACATGACTCTGTACATTCCATCGACGTCCGACTTACCGTCCGATGTGGTGTTCTTGTAGAGCGCCAAAGCGCCATAGTTATTTATGGATTGTTTCATAGTGCTGATGAGAGCGGTGTCGATTATGACTGCTGACTCATTTGAGTCTTCGTCAGATATGCGCCGTATCAGCTTAAAGAATGGAGACTTGGGGTCTTTGTTCAGAAAGTTGCAAAGTTCACTAGGAACCTTTGCTGGTCGCAGATCCGCAGGTAAATCTGCCGATATTTCCGGCAGGAGTTCGTTGATCAAGCGCTTTGGCAGTGGCTTCGCTTTGTTTACCAGAATAAATTGCTCCCTTTGCACCTCCAAACTGGGGGCGACAAATCCAACAACCGGCACCATGATGTCTTGATTGCGAGTTCGGCTGAGTGCGAATGCACGTTGCTGACCGTCTACTATCCAAGCCGCTTTGCGTTCACCACCATTCACTGGTATCGAAATTGTTCCACTTACAGCACCGTCTGGGCTTGGGCCGCGCGATTGCTTGAAATCTATATTGCCTTGAAAAGCCAGAATAATTGCATTTGGAAATAGCACTTCTCCGCCGTCGAGGTACTCTACGATGCTCTTAACATGGCTTTGGATTTCCTTGCGCTGAAATCCTTTTAGCTCGTCTGCGTCATCACGATGTACCCGCGAGATATCTGCAATACGGAGAACATCCGATCCTCGCATGAAAAAACTAAAAATATCGACGCTTTCACCTTGCTGTGCTCGAACAGCACGCAAATTCAGTAATTCACCTTTCACGCGACGATCCTCCCGCCAGAATCCTGGATTACCGCCGCCTGCTTGAACAAGTCTCTGAATCGACTTTGCTCACACGCGTTGCCACTCGCTCGAAGGAGTTTGTGCGAGACACCGGAGCGACCTTTCGTCTTAGCCCAATTTTCCAACACGAAGCCCACGACCTCGTCGTCCGTCATCCTTCTTCGGCGGGGGGTCGATTGCATAGTCCAGTCACACATCATTTCCGCCAGTGCGAAACGATCTTCGCTAGCAGTCTCGCCACCTATCAGATTGCTTTCATGATTTATCGCATAGTGGTGAAGCGCACGGCTCGAAAAATCTGACATCGTACCTCTTAACGGGCTGTCAGGCCCATTCAGTCGTGCATCATATGGCATCAGGCCATTCAAAACACTTGCGGGAAGGTGCGCCTCAAGACCCATCCCAAAAATTCTCAATCTTTGCGCAGTTTGCTCATCTAGGTTCGAGAGTTCTCTATGAAGCAACCGAGCATACCCCACCGAAAGAGATAAGAGGATCAAATCCGCCGATACCTGCCTGAAAAGTTCTGATATATTGGTCTGCGCAGATGTATTGTCGCCAAGTGCCTGCCACCATTCTGGCGCAGACCAACCTGCGCCTGTGATCTTACTCCCAACTGAATCTTCTTTGCCGCTAGTCGCAGTTAATCCGTAAGGCGCAATAAATTGGCCTTGCCGCACAAGACCGTGCCCTGCAGAAATTACCGCCAACTCAGTTTCGAGAAGTTCCGATGCTTGGCGCGCTTCCTTGTATGCGCGCCCACAATAAAGATCATTTGGAATAGAACGATTTTTTGCCAAACTGACCCTGCGCCCCCACTCTTGGGCGACTTCGTCCACACTTCCACTAGGCAAATTTCGAGCATAAAGTGACGGATCCGGCGGGATCCGCTTGCGATCAGTACATGGTATTAAGACAAAAACGCTCAAAAGTCAGTTCCAGAAGTTTGATTTCTCACCCAGTTATTTCATGCCTTGCGTCAGCACTCAAGGCAATAACTGTAGATTATGACGAGGTGTGAATTATTATTAACTGTACATGTAACCTCTTTTGGAGACGGCACAGGGCAAAACGTCTTAGCTTCCTGCCTCGTTTGGCTCGAAGTTTGGCATCGATCTTTTAAAGCGGCCGATATCCACCTTCTGTTCCCAAGCTTCAACACAAATAAGGACCGGAACATCAGGAGCGACCTTAACCAGAAACTTTAATGGATGCCGAATTCCCGTTTGATTTTTTGGCCATCTCGGACCGGTGCAAATATCATGGATTTTCCTCCAGCACATAGAACCAAAAGAGCCAGAGAAAGGGAAGCCCGATTGCCGGGCTTGAAAGGATAGAGAGAGTCTCATCCGGGCCCGTCCAAAAGGACGAAACCCATGGCAAAATCCCAAACCAAAGCGAAGACTACGAAGCCGCCGGTGGCCGCCAAAGCTGCTGACGCCGCCACGACCGCGATCACAATGACCCAGGACCTCCGCCTGATCCCGCTCGATCAGCTGGAACTTAGCCCTCTAAATGTGCGCAAGGTTGCGGCAAGTGCCGCCGACGACGCTGAGTTGCTCGCCAGTATTCGCGAAAACGGCATCAAACAAAATCTGGTAGTCCATGCGGCGGCTGACGGAAAATTCGCAGTGGATGCGGGTGGTCGTCGCTTGAAGGCGCTTAAGCAACTGGCGAGTGATGGTGTCATCCCTAACTATCACCATGTGTCTTGTTTGGTCGAAGACGAGCAAAATGCGATTGTCACTTCGACAACAGAAAACCTCCAGCGCGCGGCGATGCATCCAGCCGACCAGTTTGAGGCTTTTGCACAGATGATTGCCGAGGGCCGCAAGGAAGACGACATTGCACTCAAGTTTGGTGTCAGTGTTGATCTCGTGCGCCGCCGTCTGAAGCTGGCCCGTATTGCGCCTGAGTTGATTGAGCAGTTCCGCGCTGGTGAAATGACACTTGAATGCGTCATGGCGTTCACATTATCGGATGATCATGATCGCCAGTTGACCGTCTGGAACGCGGTCAAAGATAGCTATCACATTCATCCGCAGTCTATCAAACGTCAGCTTACTGAGACCGCACATTCTGCCAGTTCCAGCATCGGGCGCTTTGTCGGCATCAAGGCCTATGAAGCTGCGGGGGGTGTTTTGTTGCGGGACCTTTTCGATGACAATGCCGCAGCACATATGGAGAACCCAGAGCTTCTGGAGCGCCTTGCCATCGAAAAACTGCAGGCCGCGGCCAAGACTTATGATGTCGATTGGAAGTGGGTCGAAGTGCATCTTTCCGTCGACTACGGTGCATTTCGCAGTTTTGGACGCGTTTATCCGCAAGACATCGAACCGGATGCTGATCTGCTCGCGGAAGAGAACCACCTGATGGCTCGTGAAGAAGAATTGGCGCTGGCCAATGATGGTGCGAACTGGACTGACGCTGAAGCAGATGAATATCACGCCATTGAGCCACGGCTTCGCGAAATTGAAGCACTGCAAAAGGCGCGCCAACCCTACGCTGCTGCGGATCAAGCGATCGCAGGGTGTGTCGTGACGATTGGTCACGATGGCACGTTGCGGGTTGAAAAAGGGTTGGTGCGCCCTGACGATATTCCCGTGGTTCAAGAAGAAGCCAAAGATGCGGTAGATGATGGCAATCAGGCTTCTATCACCCGACCGAACGTCACACTACCGACGTCGTCAGCGCCCGTTCCGGTGTCAGATCCCGCGACAACACTGCGCAAAGCGGATGGGATTTCAGCAAGTCTCGCAGATGACCTACGTGCCACGCGACAGCATATTTTGCGCGCCCACTTGGCCGCGGATTACGATGTGGCGTTCGATGCAATGCTTTATGCGCTCTGCGAGCAAGCATTGTCGCATTCATACGGCACGGAGGCGCTCAACATCTCAATCAGCCCGTTCCTCGCTCAAAATCGCGAAACGATTCATCCCGATTCCGTCGCGCAAAAGATGCTTGATGCACTGGAACAGGATCTTGCGATCGAGTGGATGACCCTTGAGAAGCCTGATGATTTTCGGGCGATGTCGGCGCTTCCAATGACCCAGAAGCAATCCTTGTTCGCTTGGGCCGTGGGTTCCACTATCAAACCCCAGCTTCTGTCAGATAACCATCCTACCCCGATCATCGAGGAAATTGGTGCGCGTTTGGACGTCGATGTCGCTGCCTGTTGGCGCCCAACAGCTTCGACATACTGGGGCCGGGTCAACAAAGGACATGCAGTCTCAATGGCCCGTAAACTTGTTGGCGACGACTATGCCGAAGAGCGCAGCAGAGAACGCAAAGGCGATATTGCGGCCGCAATGGAACGCGCATTCGCTGAACAGGCGGCTGCAACGGAAGGGTTCGACGCGGCGGTGGCCTTTAAGACGGCACGCTGGCTTCCTGAAGGCATGGCGTTCCAAGGCATCGGAGATGCTTCAGAGACGTTCAACGCGCCAGACAATGCTGTCGTTACGTCGGCTGGAGGTGCAGATCAAACAACCTCAAGTGCTGAAGATGCCGCGCCGGACGCCTTGCCCGCGTTCTTGAGCGAAACTGCTGCCTAGGCTTCCACATTGAAGTCAACAGCGTCCATTTGGGCCGTCCTTGTGAAAAGGGCGGCCCTTTCCGACTGGCGAGTGCCTCAGGCTGAAATTGGTTCAGCTCGCTCGCAACGGAGACGACCCATGACAACTGTATTGCAAACCAATCCGACAACTGAAGCTGCTACCATCGCTGCTCAAAACGATGCATTTCGCAAATCGATCATGTTCTTCAACGGCACAGAAGATACGCCAAAAGGGCAATTCGTGATGACCTCAGGCGTATCCGCAATGGGACCAGATGCCCGCCTTTCTGCCACCCGCCAAGTAGCGGCATTTGAGGCCTTCACGCCCGACAACGACCCGCACGGTTGGCATGAATTTGGCGCAGTTGAGGTTTTTGGCACAACGATCTGGTTCAAAGTTGATCTGTATGACGTCAATTATGAAATGGGCGCAGATGTGCCAACTGATCCGGAACAGACGCGCCGCGTTCTGACGTTGCTTCTGCCATCAGAATACTGACGCCCCTTCCCTCCTGTTGATCAAATTTTAGGCCGCTCTCTGATTGAGGGCGGCCTTTTCCTACTGGCGGATTTCAACGCTCGAGATTGTCTCGGCAGCCGTCACTGGAGGCCACAACATGGCACAAACACGCGACTACAAGATCACCCTATATCCAGCGCATCGCGAAGGCGCGTTTGTCGTGACGAAGTTCACGATGATGGACAGCTACCCCGAAAAACAGCTGCAATCCGCAGGAATGGACGACCTCATCGCTCAGGTCACCCATTTTGCGATGGAGCACGGCGAGGGCTGCCGTGCATCCGTGCGGTGTCTCGCAGCCCGAAAGCCGCCGGGCTTCAAGAAGGCGACCGAGGATCTCTATTTCAACCTCGAGGATCGCACCGCTGAGAAGTTCAGTCGTCCAGCCGCCTGACATTCCCAAAACCCCAAATATCAGGCGATCCGGATGTGCTGGATCGCCTCCTTTTCCTGCTTTCAGACATTGGAGACACGACATGAATGCACATCCCAAAACGGCTGCGCTTACCGACACTATTCACGCAAAACCGCCCTCATCTGAGACGGCGCATCGCCTAGTTGCCGCGGCAAACAGCCTTCTGCAGCATTTTGAAACTGGCAAACTCATCGATGCCAAGATGCTTCGCGCAGCAATGGAGGATGCCTTTGCTGCCAGCGATACAAGCGGCGCATGGGTTTGGAAAGACGCCTACGACGCCGTAGAAATCGCACAGGTTATGATGATCACGCGCTACGGCGCATTGATGCGAAAGCAGGCCGCATCACCTGCACAGTTCCTCAGCATGGTCGAACGCCTGTCCGCGCTTGCGCCCTCACACACGCGGCGCTCGGAAGACAGCGTCCGTCTGCAGCAATTCTCAACCCCCCTGCCCCTCGCGGCGATAGTTGCTGAGGCCGCAGGGTTTCGCGCAACTGACCTCGTTCTTGAGCCCTCGGCGGGTACCGGCATGCTTGCCGTATTCGGGCAGATTGCTGGCGCAGTCATCGCCCTCAACGAACTGGCTGAGGTACGACGCGGTGTGCTGAGGGCGCTCTTTGCAGCTGCTCCAGTTTCTGGACACGATGCTGCATCCATCGACGACAGGCTTGATCGCGCAATTACACCCTCTGTCATCGTCATGAACCCGCCCTTCTCTGCGGCCCAACATGTCGACGGCAAGTTCCGCAAAGCAACCGGCCAGCACGTTCTATCAGCCTTGGCACGGCTCGCGCCCGCTGGACGCCTTGTTGTAATCACGGGCGAAAGCTTCGCACCTAAAACCAAAAGCCATCAGTCGACCTTCAGAAGCATTGGCGAAGTCGCCGGCGTTGTCTTTTCGGCAGCTATTGCTGGAAAGGTGTTCGCACGGCACGGCACGAGCATCGATACGCGGCTGACTGTCATCGACAAGAAAAGCGCTGGCGATAACATCACAAAGACTGACGCCGAAGACGTCTATCATCCGCTCTGCGAAACCACCGGTGATCTGTTGGCCGCTGTTTTGGCCCATTGCCCGCGCCGTGCCGGTGGCGTGCCCCCCTGCCCCACCACTGCGCGTCAGATCGCACCAAAGCCTGCGTCGCGGCTCAATCTGCATGCACTGCGTGATGCCGCCCGCCAAGAAACCCGTGACCTCGCTGCAGAGCGCGCCAAGCATCCGTTCGACAGCGTCAATGCCATTCCGCTCGCATATCAGCCAAAGATCTGGACAGATCCCCAAGGCACTTTGCAAGACGCGGTTTACGAGGATTACGCGCTACAGGCCTTCCAGATTGAGGGCGCTGCCACCCATCCAACGTCACTTGTGCAGTCAGCCGCCATGGCGTCTGTCCCGCCGCCGCTGCCAACTTATCAACCTCTCCTCCCCACTACGCTAACACGTGACGGCGTTCTGTCTGCGCCCCAGCTTGAGAGCGTTATTTACGCCGGCCATGCCCATGCCTGTCATCTTAAGGGCTGGTTCAAGCCAAGCGAGATCGCGGGTCAGCTTGTTGCAGCGTCTGAGACTGATGAAGGCGCCTTTCGTCTGCGCAAGGGTTGGTTCCTCGGCGATGGCACTGGCTGTGGCAAAGGACGGCAAGTTGCAGGCATTATCGTCGACAATTGGTTGCGTGGCCGTAAACGTGCTGTCTGGGTCTCCAAGAGCGATAAGCTCATTGAAGACGCCAGACGCGACTGGATGGCGTTGGGTGGGCGGGAGAGCGATATCGTCCCGCTGTCCAAGTTTTGCCAAGGCAGCGACATTCGACTGATTGAGGGCATCCTCTTTGTCACCTATGCCACGCTGCGTTCTGCAGAGCGTGAGGGCAAAGCGTCTCGCCTCGATCAAGTCGTCGCATGGCTCGGTGATGGTTTTGACGGCGTGATTGCGTTCGATGAAAGTCACGCTATGGCCAATGCCGCTGGTGAGAAATCGGCGCGCGGCGACAAGAAGGCGTCACAACAGGGCCTTGCTGGCCTCGCATTACAGAACGCCGTTCCCGATGCACGCATCCTCTACGTCTCGGCCACTGGCGCAACCGTTGTCGGCAACCTCGCCTATGCGTCCCGTCTTGGGCTGTGGGGCACGGGTGATTTTCCCTTTGTGACCCAAGCCGAATTCGTGTCCTCCATGGAAGCAGGTGGCATTGCGGCGATGGAGATGATTTCGCGCGACCTCAAAGCCCTCGGGCTCTATCTGGCGCGGTCGCTGTCCTATGCCGGTGTGGAATACGACATGCTGGTTCATGACCTGACACCCGCTCAGGTCGCGATCTATGACAGCTATGCGGATGCGTTTCAGATTATTCACAACAATCTTGAAGCGGCGCTGGAAGCATCAGGTATCTCGTCTGAGGGAGGTACTCTGAACCCACAAGCTAAATCCGCAGCGCGGTCCGCCTTTGAAAGTAATAAGCAGAGGTTTTTCAATCACTTAATCACTGCCATGAAATGTCCATCACTGATCAAATCCATTGAGGCAGATCTCGCGGCAGGTCATGCGGCCGTCGTGCAAGTCGTCTCAACCAGTGAAGCGCTGATGGAACGTCGTCTTGATGAAATCCCCCCTTCTGAGTGGCACGATCTGCAGGTCGACATCACGCCGAGGGAATATGTGATGGATTATTTGGCGCATTCTTTCCCGACACAGCTGTTTGAGCCATACACTGATGAAAACGGGGATCTACGATCCCGTCCCGCCGTTGATGCGAGTGGCACGCCGATCATATGCCGTGAGGCCGAGCAGCGGCGCGATGCCCTCATCGAACACCTCGGGGCATTGGCGCCTGTGCAAGGTGCGCTGGATCAAATTCTATGGCGTTTCAGCGGGGATGTCGTGGCAGAAGTCACGGGGCGCAAGCGCCGTATTGTGCGGACGTCTGAGGGGTGCCTGAAGGTAGAGAATAGACCCGCCTCTTCCAACCTAGGCGAAACCCAAGCTTTCATGGATGATACTAAGCGCATCCTTGTGTTCTCAGACGCGGGCGGCACGGGGCGCTCTTACCACGCGGATCTTGGAGCCAAGAACCAGCGCTTGCGCGTGCACTACCTGCTGGAACCCGGTTGGAAGGCCGACAACGCCATTCAAGGTCTTGGACGCACCAACAGAACCAACCAGGCGCAACCGCCGCTGTTTCGTCCCGTTGCGACAAACGTCAAAGGCGAAAAGCGGTTCTTGTCCACAATTGCGCGTCGCCTCGACACGCTTGGTGCGATTACAAAGGGCCAACGTGAGACCGGCGGCCAGAACATGTTCCGTGCTGAGGACAATCTTGAAAGCCCCTATGCGCGCGCGGCACTGCGTCAGTTTTTCTACAAACTGCGCGCAGGAAAGATTGATGCATGCTCCTATGCGCGGTTTCAGGAGATGACAGGTCTGACCCTAGATGATGCCGATGGCTGCATGAAGGAGGTCCTGCCGCCCATCCAGCAATTCCTCAATCGGTGCCTGGCTCTCAAGATCAGCATGCAGGACGCAATCTTTGATGCCTTTGGTGAATTTCTGGCTGCGATCATCGAAGATGCGCGGCAGGCGGGCACACTTGATGTCGGCCTTGAAACCCTACGGGCTGAGCGCTTTGAGATCATCAACCGCAAAGTCATATTCGAGCATGAAGCGACGGGGGCAACGGCCACAGCGCTGACGGTCGAGCGCACTGAACGCAACGCGCCGCTAACGCTCACCAAGGTCAAATCTATTTGCGCCTCTATGTCCGATGCGAAGCTCTATTGGAACGCCACGTCGAAGCGTGCGGGCCTAATGATGAATGCGCCAGCATACATGGAAGAAGATGGTGTCCCGATCCGGCGGATCAAATTGCTGCGTCCGATGACCTATGATTTGTTCGAGCTCGGTGAGTTTATCAAATCAAACTGGCAGGAAGTCGATGATGCTAACTTCGAGCAGCTTTGGCAAACTGAGGTCGACGCCGTGCCGGAGTTCACGACATCCAAAATCACGCTAATCTGCGGCTTGCTTCTGCCGATCTGGGATCGCCTGCCCGCCGACAATATGCGGATTTACCGTTTGCAGACGGAAGATGGGGAACGCGCTATCGGGCGGTTGGTATCTCAGGAGCAGCTGATCAACGTCTATGTGAGACTTGGGCTCGATACGGACATCCAAATGGAGCCTCACGACGTCATACGCGCCGTTATGGAGACCCGTGCCACCCTCAGCCTTGTAAACGGGTTCCAACTCCGCCGATCACTCGTCATGGGTCAACCACGGCTTGAATTAATTGGTGCGACGGGTGCGATACTCGCCGAGTTGAAAACCATGGGCTGCTTTACCGAAGTGATCCAATGGAAAACGCGGGTGTTTCTCCCTTCAGAGGCACCTGATGTTTTGGCGTCCCTTTTGTCGCGCTTCCCCGTTGGCACGGCTGTGGATGGCGCGGCGCAATGACGAGGGATGTCTCGGTTGCTGAGATTTCAGCAGACCTTGGGGCGCGTGCAGAGAGTTTCTGCCGCGTCTATTTCCCTGACGGACAACGCCAGGGCAACTATTGGCAAGTCGGGGATACATCGGGTGCGGTAGGTCGCAGTCTCATTATCCGCCTGCACGCACTGGACGGTCGCAGGGCGGGCGGATGGACAGATTATGCCACAGGTGAATTTGGTGATCTCATTGATCTGTTGCATGCCAAACTGGGATCAACCTCTCTCATGGAAACCATCACCGAGGCCCAACATTTTTTGGGCATTGCACCCGTCTCTGCCAACCTCGCGCCTAGGCGGACTTTGGAAAACCCTGCAGCATCCAACACGTCGCGAGTGGTGTCTGCACGCAAGCTCTTTGCCGCTGGCGGGCCTGTCTTGGGCACCTTGGCCGCCGCTTATCTATACCAGCGCGGCATCGCACGCTTTGGGCCGGCATTGCGCTATCATCCTCGGGTTTACTTTCGTGGCGCGGACGCTGGCCCAGATCAGCCAAGGAACTCCCCTGCCCTTCTGGCAAAAATCACGGACAATCAGGGCAACATCACGGGATGTGCCCGGACGTATCTCGACCCGAACACAGGCAGAATTGCTGACCTGAGCAGCCCCAAACGGATACTGGGCCAGCTTCACGGCAACGCCGTTCGGTTTTGGTCCGCGTCAGATCCCGTTGATCTGATCGTCGGCGAAGGTCTGGAGAACACACTGTCAGTTGGCACAGCCCTTCCAGAGTTCAACCTGGCGTCCTGTCTGACAGCCACGCATCTTGGCCTCTTCATTCCACCGTCAGATATCAAGCGCATCTGGATTGCGCGCGACAACGATGCGGCAGGGGAGCGCGCCGCGCACATTCTGTCGGCCAAACTGGGCACGGTCGGCATTGAGTGTCGGTGTCTCGTGCCAAAGCTTGGCGATTTCAACGAAGATCTGTTGGCTTTTGGCAAGGACGCGCTTCGCAGTGCTTTGCACTTGGCCATGAAAAAACAAGGTTTTTCGGATTGAGATGACAACCTGAACATCAGGTTCGGTCGCTTCCAGTGGCAGGCGTTCCAAGAGGTTCAATCTGATCCCGTTTGGATAAGGGGAGCGATGGGCCAACGGGTCGGAGCTGAGTGCTCCTCGTTCAAACCGCAATGCGCCCCCATCAGAAAATTCCCCTGCCCCGCCAAAGAAAGAAGGCGGGTCATTCCTCGCGAAGCAATTTTCTGCCGTGGCCGTATTCTCCGCTGCGCTGCGATCCCAAGAGGATGCGGTCCGGTCGCCGCCGGCCCTGTTATCGCCCCATCCAAATCGCGTCAGATCAAACAGAGGAACAAGACCATGCCCCTTCAAGACAAAACCAACCCCGAAGACAGCGGCCTCACGTCCGCAATCCTAGACCACCTCGCCCTTCATGGCGCAAAGCCGGGACCAGATGAAATCGATCATCGCCCCCTGCCCCAGCCAGATCAGGTCGAACTCGCCATGGCGACGCTCTTTGACACCACCACCAGCCTGCTCGACGACAGCCAGTTGGAAGACAACCTCGAAGAAATGCTCTGGTCCCTCACCTCCCTGTTTCATCGCCGCCTCACCCATCTGCAAAGACGCCTTGATGACAATGAATGCGAGGTCCGTGAGAGCATGGCCGTACAAGACGGCTCTGAAGTCGCCTCGGTCGAGCTGGAGCGCCTGCAAATGATCGGGCTGAAACTCTGGGACCACCGCGACGCCTTCGAGCAGATGCGCGATCTGGCTTGTGATCACTTTTCCGCGGCGACCGGGTCGCCTTGGATGCCCCGCACCGGATCGAAGGTTTCACACAGAGGTCTGACATCTGCCGTGGTGGACAGTCGGGCCTTTTTGTCAGCCAAGCGGCGCAAAGAGATCGAAGTGCATTGCCCTGAAGGCACCCGTATCGCTTTCTCAGGTGGGGATTACCAAGCCTACGATCTGATCTGGTCAGTCCTCGATGCCACGCATCAAAAATACCCTGATATGGTTCTGCTGCATGGGGGGACTCCCAAAGGTGCAGAGATGATCGCAGCACGGTGGGCAGATGCACGTGGCGTGACGCAGGTGGTGTTCAAGCCTGACTGGAAAAGCCACGGCAAAGCAGCCCCCTTCAAGCGCAACGACAAGATGTTGGAAATCCTGCCTCAGGGTTTGATCGCAACGCCAGGGTCAGGGATCACCGAGAATATCGTTGATAAAGCGCGGAAGCTGGGAATCCGAGTAAAACGGATTGGGGCCTAGGGGGTGATGAGTCGGACGTTGGCTCCCTTACACCATCGAAGTGAATCAGAGAATCGGCGGGCCGATTCCTGGTCTTTGGGTGTTGATCGCGTTTAATCTGATGAAATCGAATCCAGATCCTGTGAAATTCGACGCGCGAGTTTTCAATTAGCGATCGTACCTTTGCAGTGCTCCATTTAGCGGCTGGCCATTGATCGCTGGTCTGACGGTAGTTCCAGATAGCACAGTTTTTTGACAGCCGTGCAAATCTGATATCTGTATATAAAACAGTACCTTGCGCAGTATTTGTGCTCCAGTGATCCAATAAGCTGAACATTTCTATTCAGATAGACATGCCAGATTTAGTGGATGCTCAATTGCTTTCCACCTTCTGTAGCGAACCAAACAAGCCTATCCTATCGACTACGCCCGCCGAGGCTGTGAGAGAAAATCGTTGTGGATAAGTCATTTCCGCGCTAAGTCACAGTTTAACGAGATAAATCGCGCAAAAAGCGATATTAGGTGAGGCGGCAACATGGGATCAGCACCATTCAAAGGCGATGCAGGGAGTATTCCCTTTGATGAGATCATCCTTCAGCAGGGTGAGCTGATCTCTGATAGACTCAATATATTGCGTCAGGAGCAGTATCCACCCGACGCTCAAAAGGGTTTGCGCCAGTTTTCTCTAGCCGAAGTCGCATATTTCCTCGGTGTTACACAATCCACTATCAAAAAACTGCATCTTGAGGGCAAAGGCCCTGCACCTGAGACGTCTTCCTCCGGTCGCCGTTCCTACTCAGCAGCACAGATGCTGGAGTTACGTGCTTATTTGGATGCAAATGGGCGGCCTGGTAAGAGGCGCTATCTGCCCGGACGCGGAGAAGGTGATGAGCTTCACGTGATTTCGGTGGTCAACTTCAAAGGCGGTTCAGGTAAAACAACCACTGCTGCGCACCTTGCTCAGCACCTCGCTCTCAAAGGGCATCGGGTATTAGCGATCGATCTTGATCCGCAAGCTTCGCTAACGGCTCTACATGGCATTCAGCCTGAATTAGACTCTGTTTCGTCGTTGTACGAAACACTTCGGTACGACGAAGAGCGCCGACCGATCAGCACGGTTATTCGGCCGACCAACTTTCCGAACTTGGATATCGTTCCTGCGAGCCTTGATCTTCAAGAATATGAGTATGACACGCCTGTCGCGCTCACGAGTCGTGATCCATCCGAGGGCCGCGCCTTCTTCACGCGCATTTCCAAAGCCCTCGAAGAGGTTGATGATCGCTACGATGTTGTCGTCATCGACTGCCCTCCTCAGCTTGGATATCTGACTCTAACCGCCCTTACAGCGTCTACTTCCGTGCTTGTTACGGTGCATCCTCAGATGCTGGATGTTATGTCTATGAGTCAGTTTCTCTTAATGCTTGGCGGCATTCTGAAAACGATCCGTGATGCTGGCGCAGAAATGAAGCTTAAGTGGTTTCGTTATCTCGTTACGCGTTTTGAACCAACGGATGGCCCGCAAAAGCAGATGGTTGGGTTTCTGCAGGCAATGTTCCCCGATCAGATGCTCAGCGCGCAGATGGTGAAGTCCACCGCGATTTCCGATGCGGGGATCACCAAGCAAACACTTTACGAAGTCGAGCGCGCCCAGTTTGTGCGTTCGACCTATGATCGTGCCATCACATCTTTGAACGCTGTGAATGATGAAATCGTTGACCTTGTACATCAAGCATGGGGACGGGATCTGCCATGATTTTGACAGCCGTGCAGATTGGTTTTGACAGCCGTGCAGACAACCAGATCGGCAAACATTCGGGAGGGCGACATGGCTAGAAAAGATCTGTTGAAATCCGTGATGGGTGACACCGCTCAAAGTACGTCTGGAACTGAACGCTCCAACTACGCGATGCGTGGTGCGTCCAAATCAATGAAGGTTTCCATCGATAGTCTTGCCGAAAACTCCAAGCGCTTGCTTGAAGGTGAAACGATTGTCGAGATCGACACCAATCTTATCGATGCATCCTTCATCAATGATCGCTTAAGCGGTGATGACGATGCCTTTGATGAGCTCAAGAACTCGATTGCGGCGAGTGGTCAAGATACGCCCGTTCTTCTGCGCCCTCATCCAGAAGTGTCTGGCCGCTACATGATTGTCTTCGGTCATAGGCGTGTCCGTGTCGCGCGTGCGCTGAACCGTCCGGTTCGGGCTGTGGTCAAAGACATGGACGACGTTGCGCATGTTCTCGCGCAGGGTCAGGAAAACACGGCACGAGCAGATCTTTCGTTCATCGAGAAAGCGCTGTTTGCCAAGAATTTGCGCGATCACGGTCAGGGCAAGGATATTGTCCAGCAAGCGCTGACCATTGATGGAACGCTTCTGTCTCGCATGTTGTCCGTAGCCACCACCGTGCCAGGGCACGTGATCGAGGCTATTGGCCCGGCTAAACAAATCGGACGCGATCGCTGGGAAGGCTTCAAAAAACTGATGATGGAAAAGGCCAACCTCAAGGTGGCTGACCGCATTTTGGCGACTGACGGCTTTAATCAGCTCGACAGCGATACCAAGTTCGAAATCTTGTACAGTAAGGTGATTGAGGCGGGCAGGGTGCCCAAACGGCGCTCAGCCAAGGCTGCACCCGCCAAACGCACATGGACGGCCGGTGACGGTCGGATCAAGGGCGTAGTCGGCAAATCCGGCCGAGCCTATAGCATCTCGCTGACATCCAAGGATTCTGCAGGGTTTGGGGAGTTTCTCTCAGAGAGCCTCGATCAGCTTTACGCGGATTATCTCGCTCAATCTGAGGAGACATCGACACCATGACCTGAGGCAAAAGAAAAGCCCCCAAGCCAACGCGGCCCGAGAGCTTATCCGATTGATTAGACACCTACTGGATACCTCTCCCGCGAATCACTGTCAACGAAAGAACGTCGATTCGGCGAACGGGATCCTTTTGCCTCCATAAACCACGGAGGTGAAATACAGGCATGACACAGAGCGGTTGGCGCAAGCCGACGCCGGAACTTCTACAAGCCGAACGGTTTGCAGAAGTCGGCGAACAGTTAACTATACCCAAAACACGAGCGATCGTTGCAACGAAGAAAGTTGCTGCGATCATTGGCTTGAAATCCCAAGACCTGCTTCTTCTCGACACCTTTGGGGCGGTGACACAGTCTCAGGACTGGGAGCGGGGCAGGCGGCCTATTGTGTGGGCTTCAAACCACTTCCTTATGCAGCAGACGGGGTTTTCGCTGGCCACATTGAGGCGTCATGTGCGCAGACTCTGCGAAGTCGGGGTTATCTCGATGAAGGACAGCCCTAACGGCAAGCGTTGGGGGCGCCGAGACGTGGACGGTGTGATTGTCGAGGCTTACGGTTTCGATCTAGCACCTATGGCTGCCCGCGCCGAAGAGTTTGAGGCGCTCTATGCGCACCTACAGGCCGAGAGAGCTTTGTGTGCGACCCTGCGAAATGCGATCACTGTAAAGCGACGGATGATCCGTGCAAAGATCGAGAAGGCGCTAGAAGCTGGCCTCCGGGGCCCTTGGACAAATCTTCAGGGGGCGTTCAGAGAACTGCTGGAGAGCCTTCCAGCGCGATCTGAGAGGGCAGGGGGCCTTGAGAGCTATCTGGACCGCATCAGGGCCTTCTCAGCCTCTGTAGAGAAATCTTTTGAGATGGCTTTTGATTGGTCGGCTGAAACCGATGTGACGCAGGCTTCGGCAGTAGACGATAGACTAAAAGAAACTAGAAATATGATACCCACGAGTCTCAAAAATGAGGCCCACATACTAACTACAAAACAACCTAATACTGTAACTAGTAATCGCTTTGAAACAAAGCACGCAGCGGGCGTTGTGCCCAAAGAGCGGAAGACAGAGCGTGATGAGAGGCCAGAAGATATTGACTTAGATATCAGCTGGAGCACACATGGAACCAAACGTAGCTCAGATATTGATATCCCGCTACTGATGGCTTCTTGTCCGCATTTTGCAGAGATGGCACGAAGTACCCAAGGGTTTATGCGAGATTGGAACGACGTGCATCGTGCCGCAGCGGCGCTGAGGCCTATGGTTGGTATTTCCGAGGATGCTTGGAGCGTGGCAAACAAAGTACTTGGACCAGCGGTTGCGGCTGCATCCATCGCGCTCATCCTCGACAAATCGACGAACGGTGAGGTCAAATCGCCTGGCGGTTACCTTCGTGGACTTGTCGAACGCGCTCAAATTGGAGAGCTGCATCTTGACCGCAGTTTTTATGGGAGGCTGAGCGGGGTAGGGGCGTAACTTGGGCACCTCATTGCCCACCTTGCATGGAGGCGCGAAGTCCTGTTCCGACAAGTGCCCGGATCAGAAGCCAAGCGACGTACTTTTCAAAAAAGGACATTCATCTCAATGAGAGTTCCTTGGCCGTCAATCTTACCGGAACGTGTTTGCTGATGGCGGTCGGACAGGAAAAGTTACATGCGGCACTCACGAAATGCAGCCTGACATGAGCGGGATGATCGTTTTAAAGTATGCCGCCTTCCGGAGCACTTGGTCATGGTTCGTTGTCAATACCCCTTGGCGCGAAGTCTGGTGTGGCTGCTGCAATGCGGTTTCGAAGTTCCTCAATTTCAGGCCATGTCACGGAGTAATTTGCGTACTTTGGCAACACGTCTCCATGCAACTGTGCGCGCAACTCCATCCAGCGTGCTTTCAGCACCTGCCAATTGTGGTCGTCATAGGTTCCGCTTACGACAACAGGGTGGATGCGTATACGCGGTGGTTCACCCTTTGCATGCGCCTGCCATGATTTCAGATCATGCAGCCAACAGCTTCCTTTGCGGTCCACGCGGCCGATCTGTTGTTCGACGACGCCGGGGTTCCACTCTGCGTGCAGAATGACCACGGTGCGGCAGGCTTCATGCAAATTAAGCCCTTCACGCCCGACGCTCGATTGTGCAAGCAGCACCATTGGCCAGCTAGAGGTGCGATTGAAGGCGGATTGTAACAAGCGCCGCGTTTGAGGCAGGGTTGCTCCGTACATCAAACGGGCGAAATTGCCCTCTCGACCGGAATAATCCTGAAGGTACGCAACCAGCCTGGTCCGTAGCGTGTGGTCGCTTTCGTGCTCCTCATCGGTCGAGAGGTCCGCCAGAAGCTCTCTGAACAGGTCCAGTATTTCGACGCCGGTCCAAGGCGCATCCGCGCGCGCTCGCCTGTCGTTAAGCGCTTCCAACAGGGGTCCTATATCGCCCTGTAATTCCTCGCCGTCGTCATCTTGGCGCAGGAAGCTGACTAGAAGGGTGGCGATATCGTCCTGTGGCGCTAAGGCGTCAATTTCACGATGAAGCCTTGCAAGCTCGGTCCGGCGCGCCGTGGACCATTTTTTGTAACGCTCAGTTAATATCTGATTGATCGCCGTGATCCCGCCCGATGGCACGGAGAGGGTTGGATCTTTCATCGCGGAAAGAACGGCGGCTTCGCTTTCGTCCCGCACTTTTGCAGCTGGCCAGTGCTGCTCGTCTCTAAGCCGTCGCAGCATTTCGCGCGCATCCAGCACTCGGGTCAGCGCATTCATTGGAGCTAAAAAGCGCCCGAAAACTAGAACCTTCTCGTTCCGCTCAGCATAAGATTCAATCAGTCTGGCTGCGGCCAGAATCGCCGGGTGGGTGTAAATATCTGCAGGCTGGCCACAGAATGCATCTAACCAGAATGATTGTGGGCCTTCAAATTCATCTTCTGACTGAAATTTCTCGGCGAAGTCTGCGTCAGGCGCGAACCCAAACCCGTACCCTTGAGCCACCGACAGCCTTGCACGTTTTACACGGGGATCATCCTGGGGCAAGATCGATAGGGCTTCGGCTGCACAGAACCGACGCAGCCAGTCGCGCGTGAAGCCCGCCGTTCCGGGAGATACCTTCAAGTCTTCAACAATACGATAATCGCCATAGCTTTCCTGAAACGTGCGGACCTGAGGGTCGTGCCGCTTGTCACGTCGCAGGACATAGGGGCGCAGGGCGTCTTGAAATCGAGTGGCAGCGCTCTCGAAACCTTCGGTCAACGGCCCATCGAGTTCTTCGATCTGGATGCGTTTAACGATGTCCACATAGCCGCTGATCCATTCCGTAAGGTCACCAAGCATAGTGACATCCTCATTATCGTCTCGCCCACTGATCCGGCCCAGTGTGTCAATCCATTGCCCTGAGTCTAGTTCAACTGGTGTTGCAGTCATCCCTAGACGAAATGGATCCTCGGCCTCCCAGCTGACCGGTCCGAGAATGCGCGAAAGGCTGGAATCGGCCCCACGGGCCTTGTGGGCCTCATCGACCACGATCAGGTCGAAACGACCTAGCCCATACCCGATCAGTCGTAAGATCTTGTGCTTGTACTCATCGGCCCCGAGCCATTTGTAGTCTCCGGCCAGATCACCAATTAAACTCGGATCGTCCTGCAAGCTGTGTTCAATGATTGTGTCGGCAATGGTGCGGGCCGCACGGCGGCTGGCATAAACATGGCTAACCTCAGCACGGTGAAAGCTGTCACGCATGAAATTACGCCGTCGCCCGGCCAGTAATTTCACCACATTCGGAAGCAACTCACGTCGCCATCCCCCTGCTGGACCGTCGCCTGCATTCGGGAAGCGCATGGCTGCAAATGTGTGCGAGATCATCAGGACATCTTCGGCGGCCCACCCGTTTTTGGGCAATTCCCGCTGCTTTCTGCGATCCTTAAGCCAGTTCGTGTGTTTGCGTCTGCGTTTTTCGTTGCCTTCGGCATCTTCCTCGGTAAGGAAACCCGCGACAAATCCGTCATAACTGCGTAACGGCAGCAGGGTCTGGTCATCAGGTTGGAATAACTTCAGTTCCTTCTGCCACTGCACGCCTAACCCAGCGGGTAGCACAATGGCCGTTCTGCCGCCCGCGTGGCGCACCGCCGAAATCAGCGCAACCGCAATGCGGGTTTTGCCCATACCGACCTCATCCGCTAACAAGGCGGCGCGCTGACCTGATCGGATCCGCCGGGCAAGTTCTGCAACTGACGCGCGCTGGCCAGCATCGAGCAGATCGTCCGTTCGATTAGATGCTAGTTGGTCCAAAAAGTCGGCTGCTTTTACCCAATCCATTTCACATGCTTTCCTCGGCCCAAAGCGACGGAGTTTCATCTAGTTCCCATTCCTGCGCGACGGCCTTCAACGATTGCTCCAGCAGTTTCAGGTCAGCCCCTGCGGGGCACATGCGCGGGTCCACCAATGCCGGCAAAGGATTTGCTAGTGCGTCGCGGAAAAAGCCAATCATCGGCTGTTCCTGCATGCAGATCGCGCAAAGATTTTTGCGCAGTTCGCGGCACCATCGCGGCCAGTCTCTGGGGTGAATCTTTGCCTGTGTTTCGCCAAGTCGGACCAGAAGGCCCATCATCCTGCGAATGGCATATGTGGCGGGGGGCAGCTCTGGTGAGTCAGAAGCCTCAACCAATGGCTCGCCGCCTTCGGTGCCATCACCGGGCTGATCTGCGTCCATGGGTTCCGGGAACGACCCAAGCCCAGCCAAAATATCTTCCACCGTCATTTCGGTTGGGCGTGGCACGACAAGCACGCCCTCTGCAATGACCGGAAGGCGCCAGTCGCCATGTAACAGGGTCACAATGGCGGGGGCTGGCGCAGGCCATGCGCAGGGCGTTGAAACAGTTGCCCCGTCCCGACCTGCAATATCAAGAACAATCCCGTCGGGTGCAGAAAGCGTGCCGTCCTTCCAGATCAACCACGACACCGGAGGAAGCGCTGCAGGCTCTTCCGGGGGCACAAATCCACTGCCGGGCTGAAGCGCTGACAGAGTCACCGTGTCGGTGAACTGGATTGGCAACAGGGTTGCAAGGCCAACTTTGCTGTTCTTTCGTTGGCGCCATTTCAATCCCTTTGGAAGATCAACGACGACACCTGCCTCAAGATTACCGCCTGCGTTTGCGGCTGTTTCAAAACCGTTACGGCTTAGATTGCCCGAACCTAAGTAAACGCGCCCTACGGCCTCATCCTGGCCCGAGGCCAGCAGAACAAACTTGGCATGGAGCCGCCCGTCTTCGCCGTGCAAAGCAGAGGTTGGACGCCGTAGATTCCACCCAGCGTCGGTCAGGGCAGGGGCCCGCACGGCCAGGCCCTGACAAGACAGCGGATTGAGAAACAGGTCCAGAGTAGCCGATTTTTTCAAGAGCTTTTCCGCCACCAGCGTCTTGCGGAGCCTTTCAGGCAGTCCCGCGCTACCATCGCCTTCTGCTTCGAAAAAGCCGGATCCGAGGATCAGGCGATCTGCCTTTTTTCGCATCCCCAGCCGCTCGACGACCTGCGGGAGCAACGCCTGAGATCGGCTGTCGATGAAGCGAGGTTGCAAGGTGGAAGCCGGAAGGGTCCTAATTTGGGCCTCAAGCTGCGCATAGGGAAGTGCGCCGTCATATTCGCGTTCAATCAGCGTGCAATCTCCACGTTTGCGGAGCCAATCGAACATATCCCATGCGGCCTGAATATCTGCGATGTCTTGATCTGTGGGCGTGTCAGTCTGTACGTCAATGGACCAGAACAAGTCGATGCTGTTCGTCAGCGGGTCTTGTGTCCAGTTTCCTGTGCTGACCGCAAGTCGGATGACATATCCATCCTCGTCGCGCTTGCGAAATCCCAGTAGGGCAACTTTGGCGTGCAGCAGGTTGTAGCCCCGATCCTGAAGCCGCATCCACATCCATGCCAGGCCCGGTATATCCGATATCGCATTGATTGTAGGGTGGATAAATGCGGCAAGTGCCGGGCGAGCCATTTCACCCGCAAAGCTGCGCCGAATCTGCCCCATCACGTTAGGCGTTGCCGTAAATCCGCAGACGAAGCCGAAATCTCCGAAACAATTTTCAGGCGGCATGAAGAGGGTGATAAGTGTCGTGGTCATGATGTTGGTTCTTCATCTACTGCATCCCGACATCCAGGGTTCACGCCGTGGTTAAGTTCAGTGGCAACGCAATGAAGATTGTAAAGCCGGAACAATTGAGGCGCGAATTCCTCATCTTGAAAAGGCTCGATTTCATCGCTGGCCGACACCTCCCCGGCCGCTGGCCCCAGACCGATGCGACCGTCCCGCCACCGGATCACCGTCCCCTCGCGTTCGGCCAGCGTCTTAAGAAGCTGCGATTCAGGCAAGTCCCTGACCTGAAAAAGGAATTTCCGGCTGGTTACCTCCGCTCCGGCGTCAATTCTTTCGCCTTGCTGGCGGGCGCACTGGCGAAGCACCGCAAGGGGCTCGCCCGCCAATTTGCTGGCCTCGCCAACGGACAGCACAGCGGGTTCATTGGCATCGCGAAGCTGAAGCAGACAGTGTTCCAAACGATACAACACGGCAAGCGCAGCATTGCGCAAATCCATGAAGGCCGCCCCCGCGCGCAGGTCTGTCCAGTGGTCAGGGGTTATCCCGCTGAGCGGTTCCGTCGCATCAAGCTGACTTGCACTGGGTCCGGTCCCAAGTGCCACGAGGGTCCGGCGACGTGAGGCTGACGGATCGTCACCTCCGATGAGCCGGGCAAAGATCAGCTTACGCACTTCGTCAGGGACGGCAGCATTGGGCGAAAGGTCTTCAATCACCTTATTCAAACCACGAGGGGATCGCCCATGTGCCCATTCGCCCAGAACACGACGGTAACTTGCCATCACCGGCAGTTTCAGCATTTGCGCACCAGCAGTGTGGATAGTGAAGGCCCCATAGCGACTGCCCCGGACGAAACCAAGCGCGACAAGCGGTTGGACCATAGCCATGCGGATGGGTTGAACCACATAGGTACCGCGTCGTTTCAGGTTCGTGAAACTCCAGTCTTCCAGACCTTGCATCTTGCGTATACCGCGCACTCGATTGTCCGTCAGGCCCTCTTTAGTTGCCTCTCGCATCATCAATGCTTCGATGGCGTTGCCTACTGGCAAGGCCGGCACGCGTAGCTCCTCGGCGATAGACACCGCCAAAACGGACCAAAGGATCGGCATCGGAAACCACATGCCGCCCAAGCCCGGAACGGAACGGTCGTTGAAATGCCGCACGGCGCTGGCAAGTCCAAGGTTCTGTTGCCTGCGCAGCGAAACGAGCGTATCAGTCGCCAGTATTCCCCAAGACATCAAAGCACATCGCCTTTATGGGCGTGTGCGTGTGCCGAAGTCATATCCACAAGATCAAGCCGGCCATGATCGACCCAAAGCACTGCCATACCATTCAATTCAGACGACGGGAGCATGTCGCGGACCAAGCCGCCATAGGCCGAAAGTTGTGGCCAATAGGGGCCAAGTCCCAAACCCGCGCCGCCGGTCTTGTGGTCGATCAACAGGCACCCCTTCGGACCGGTTGCCAGCAGGTCGATCATGCCTGGAATTTCAGCACCCTCTGGTGTGTGTCCCAGAACAGGGATCTCACATTGTAGATCGGTGTAGCCGTCGGCTGACAGCCAGATCTTTAGCGCGTTGACCCGTTCTGCCACCAGCGCCAGTGTCGCCTCATCCAGACCTGTGGCCGCAGGCAAGGCTGCGATCAGGTCTGATCGTGTCAGGCAGGTGCGTATGGCAAGATGCAGCGCGGTGCCCCGGGCAGCAGTGTTGACGGTGCTGGGCCAAGGTGCACCGAGAGTAATCCCGCGCGAGTCTGGTGTTGGCTCGGCGGTTGCGGTCTGTGAGGGCTGCAACCGCCATGGCGACGTCGGCACACCGGGCAAGGGTACGGCATCGCCGAACCGGGGCATATCTGTCCGCACCTCCGTCTGATAGTCCGTGAAACTCGCCTGTTCCGGCAGTTGTGTGATCACCGCCGGGCAATTCAGTTCGCCAATTCGCAGCATGCCGTCTCCAAGCAGCGGGGCGCAGTCATCTGTAAAGACGTGGAACAGGCACGTCGCTTCGGGCGTGTCCTCGTCGCGTTCCTTCAGAAAGGCTGGCCATTCCAGCACCAAGCGATCGCGGGCGCGGGTCAAGGCGACATAGAGCAGGTTTTTCGCATTGGCCTCGAATGCCTCACGGCGATCCTCGATGAAGCGCCGACCGGCCTCGGGCGCGGCAAATCCGGGTGTGTGGATCAGGGCGGCAGAGTCCAGCACCGCTGCCATGTCGTCAATCTTGTCCAATGCGTCGAACCGGGTGGCCGTGGTGCCGGGCCATTCCTCAATACCTTGGTCGAATTCGGCGACCACGGTGATCGGCCATTCCCGACCCTTGGACGCGTGCCATGTGACGATCTCGACCGCTTCTGCGCTGTTGCCTGAGGGATCGGGGCGGCGATCAAAATCGCGATCAGCCGCACGCGCGTCGAGCCAGCCGAGAAACACCTTGGCTGTTTCGCCGTGGAAACCGGAGGCGGCTTTGAGGTCGCGGTGCGCGGCTTCGAATTCGCTCGCCTCGGCTTCAAGCCGCAGAAGGTCTGCGCGCGCCGCCGCAGCGTCGGGCTGACGCGCGGCCCAAAGGCGCAGATTGGCGGCGTTCAGGACCAAGTCCAGCGCGGCCGACACCGGCAGCCGCGCGATCCGATCAGACAGGGCCGCCAAGCGCATAAGAGCCGGATCATCCGCCAGCAGCCCGTCAATCTGCGCTGCCATTGCAGCTTGCAGGCTGAGTGGATCCGGGCCGAGCGTGCGCAGCAAAAGCCCGGAATGAATATCGGCGGGATTGGCGGCATAACTCAAAGCGGCGCGGGCTGCCTGCACCACAGGGCTTGCCGCCCATCCATCTTCAGCGATCCGGACAGGCACACCGCGCGCGCGCAACTCCTCGGCATAGCGCGCGGCGGTGGTGTGGCGACAGACCAGAAGTGCGACGTCGGATGGACGCGCGTTTCTGGTGGTTTTCGTGTGCCGGTCGGTGATCAATTCGCCTGTTTTCAGGAGGCTGACGATGCGCTCGGCGACATGTTCCTGGGGCTTCGAGAAATTCCTGACCCCGCGCCCCTTCACGACAGTCAGTATCTCCAATGCCGGACCGGCCACCGGATCGCGGGTTGGTGTCAGTGGATTGTAGCCTGCGCCGAACAGCCCCGCACCCATCGCATTGATGAATTCCATCACTGCCGACGTCGAGCGCCAGTTGCGGTCAAGGGGTTGCGTCGCCTCTGGGTTGGCCGTTGCAAGGGCCTGTGACAGGCGCGCATCGGCGCCCTGAAAGCCCATGATCGACTGTTTTACATCACCCACAAGCAGGGTGCGTGGTGCCTTCGCACCGAGTTGCCAGAGCAGCGCAAACTGGACCGGGTTCGTATCCTGAAATTCATCGATGATGACGCAGTCGATTTCGTCAAGCACCGCTTGTCGCACCGCCAGATCGGTGCGCAACAGACGTTCCGCCCCTGCGATCATGTCGGCGAAATCGATCAAGCCAAGTGCCTTCTTGCGCGCCTCATAGGCCTCCATTACTTCCTGTGCGCAAGCAATCAGACAGCGAAGATGCAGCTTCGCATCGGCCAAAGGCCCGGGATGGGTGGGCAGCGCATCGGCAGGCTGCATGATTGCCTCGGCAAGCGCATCATAGCCCTCTGGTGTCTTCGTGCGGCTGTTTGAGGTGAAGAGGCTGCGCAGGGATTGCCAAACGCCCCAGTCTCGATCCAGCAGCGCGGGTTCCCGTTCAACACGACGAAAGAGCGCTAGGTTCTTTTCCAGTGTCTCGCGCGGACCTTTGGCCGTCACGGTGGCCATGCCGCCCTCGGGAAAACTCGCAAGCATGGCCCGAACCGCAAACACCAGCGCGTCACGGGCAGCGGCGGGTTTTGTCAGCACCTCGCCATAGATGGTATCGAGGCGTGTCAACGCCGGTGCAATAAGGCCGGGATCGCGGCCCTTGTCACCCAACGCGCGCAAGAGGTCGATCATCGACAGCACCCGGCCGCGCAATGAGTCCTCGACCGTTTCGCCCTTTTGCCAGTTGGCCTGATAGCCGAAGCGCTCGGGCTCGGCCTTGATCGGGTCCAGCGATCTGGCATGCGCCAGTGCCTGTCGGATCAGCAGATCGCGCTCGGCATCGCCAAGATGACGCGGTTGCAGTGACGCACCCGCCGCCAGCGCATGTTCCGTCAGAAGCCGCAGGCCCAGCCCATGAATGGTCGAGACATAGGCACGCTCGACTGCCATGGCCTCAGCCACCAGCCCGTCCGCCAGAAGGCCCGCCCGTATGCGTTCGCGCAATTCGCCTGCGGCGGCTTCGGTGAAGGTCACGGCAAGGATGCGCTCTGGGCGTACGACCTTGCGTTTGACCCAGTCGGAAAGCTGCGTCTTGATACGATGGGTTTTTCCCGCGCCCGCGCCTGCAGGCACAATCACCAGTCCCCGGTCTGAATCGAATTCGCCCATGGTCATTTCTCCTCAACCTGGCGGATGAATGCGGTGACAAGCGCCGTGCCATCGGTCAGCGCATAGGGCGTGAACCCCGCCTCTTTCTTGAAAAAACTCTCGTCGAGCGAGTTGTTGAGTACGACCCGTCCGGCGCCAAGCTCGGCCAACCGTTCAGCGAGCTTGGCAACCGCAGCCACATTGATGGCATCACCCATATCGCGGGCGGGCGAACCCTCGGCCACGGGCAGACCTGAGGTCAGAAAACCACCGTCATTCATCAGGTGATAGGCGATCCCGACGTCACGGCCGATCAACGGATCCATCCCGTCCCCGTCACGCCGAGCGGGACGCGCGATCATGTCGCGATAGAGCCCCGCTTGCAGATCCCAGCCCGCCTCCATCCGCTTGCGCCTGGCCGATGTGCCGCTCTTCTTGTGGTCAACAACCAACAGCGCTCCGTCTGGCAATTCAAGGATCGCATCTGCCTTTCCGTGAAGGTTGATGCCATGCGCCTCGCCAGCCAGCCATATCTCGTTGCCAATGATTTTTGCTCCGAGCGCCAACAGATACTCGCGCCAGCGAAGTGCCGCCTGAAGAATTTCGCGTTCCAGCCCACTGCGTTCCATTTCCCATGACGCGCTGCGCAGAAACCCGGCATGGCGGGTCAATGCGCGATCATAGGCGTCAGCCACTGCCCCGGTCAGGGCCGAAGGGTCAGGAATGGGTTGGTCCTTGAGAAACACATGCTCAAACACATCATGGGCGATGTTTCCTTTAGCCATGACATCCAGTTCTTCTGCCGACCAGGACATGTCACTAGCCGCCACTTCGGCCAGAAGCCAGGCCAGCGGACTAACCAGAAGAGTCTCCAGCCGCGAGGGTGATTGAGGTTTCATCGTTCCGTCATCTTTTTGGCGCAGGGCCAACAAGTCGACCCCCGGGAAATCCAAGGCCTCTGGCAGATCGGGCGGTTCCGGCAATGGTGGCAGGTGATGGTGCGTGATGGGCCAATCTGCGGGCGGCAAGAGCGACAGGTCTAGGATCAAATCGACAGCATCTTCGACACCCTTGATGGCGCGCGCAACCAGCGAAAGCCCTGCCGAGGGTTGCAGGCGCACACCGGACAAATCCCGCCAAGGGGTCAGGAATGTCACCGTCTGTGAAACTGCCTGAAGCTGTTGATCAAATAACGAGAGCCCATAAGCCAGCCCTTCGGCCCGGCCTCGCAGCTGCAATCCAACAGATCCGCGGATTGCGGCGATCTCGCTTTCGAGAAACATCGGATTGCCGCGCGCCCGCGTCGGGTAAAGGCCGTCGGTGAAATCCGTCACGATCAGATGTCGGCAGGGGCGCCACGGACTGTCCTGCGCGGACCACAGGCTAACGCCCTCCAGATTGCGATCTGGATCAGCACTGAGAGGCGGTGCAATCTGAATGCCCCGCAGGATTGCCTCCCAATCCGGGCTACCGTCACCGGGCGGAATGGGCAGGCGCGCGCGCACGTCCTGACCTTGTTTGATCTTTTCACAGATACGGTCGAGCAAGAAACGCAACTGCGCCAGGCTCCCCGCCGAAGACCGGATGTCTTTCCACAATTCCCTATGCGCAGGGGTCGATGACAGTATCTCGCCCCGGAAATCGCCGCCGATCAGGCTTTCGGCCAGATCACGCCCGGATTGCGATGACCAAGGCATCAGAGGTGATAACGCAAGACTTGCAAGCACCATTGCCGGGGTCGGTGTGCGCTTGGCCAGTGCCAGATGAAGGGCTGTCTCGCCGATGATGTCGCGCTCTGGCAGGCTGCCGGGAAGGCCGGACAGCGGCACGCCCTGCTCGGCAAAGGCGCGGGCGATCTGGCTTGGATTATTGCCGGCCATGACCGCGATGTCGCGGGCGGGCACCCCGGCCTCAATCAGCGCACGGGCCCGCGCCGCCGCGAAATCTGCGCAGGCCGCCGGATCACGCAAGCCAAAGAAGGCAAGGCTATCGTCAGCTTTTCCGACTGTAATGTTGGGCGCAGCAATGCCGCTCTGTAAAGCGTGAACTCTGCTTCCAACCGGCGCGGCAAGACCTTTGGCGGGCGCGGGGACTGTGCCAAACTCTTGTTCCAGGCGAGCATACAAAGCCCGCATCGCGGCAGGTGCAAGCGGGTCGAGCGATCCCTCAACCACGGGCAGTGAATCAAGGAACTTCCCATGCGGAAGTTCCAGAACATGACGCACCGGGCCAAGCCCCTCGGGCAACGCATCGCCCAGCCTGCGCCATAGCCCGATCAGTGCATCCAGATGCCGCCGTGCGCGGCTTTCTTGCAAAGGATCTACCACGGGCACATGGAGATCGTTGGTGGCAAGCACCAGATCCTCCAACGCCATACTGACTGCCGAGATCGTCTCGACCGGTGCGTTCGCAACGCTGTCTTTCCAGACGGGATCCGGGTCGTCGATAATCGCGCGCCCGGGCGACCATTCCGACGCTATGGGCGCAAGCGAAAGCTCTGCGAGGCTGGTATCAGTCAGGCGATACTGCAAACCAGAACGGGGATCCGCGACGAGAAAAGGGTAAAACATGGTTTGCCTGTAAATAATGTTAATAACGCAGTGTATTGAGCAGCCAATCTAATTCAATGATCTATATGGCTTTTGCGGTTTATAATTCAGCAATTGCAGCAATAGCTGTTTCTATCCGCCTGGATAGTATTGCAGAATTCTTCTGCGGCATCGATGTCGGAAGAAAGGCGACGGAAGTCACGAACCAGCCGAGTGACGAAATCCGAACCTTCAACGGTCTCAGCCCATCTATGGCGAACCACGGCTGCAGGATCGAGCAAACCCAGCATGTTGCCCGCAATTGCACCCGTTGAGTCACTATCCCCACCATGCGTGACCGCAATCGCAAGAGCTTCTTGAATGAAATTACCAGTTAGGCAGGTATATTGCAGTGGAGGCCCTTGTCCTTTAGCAGGGTGAACCGCCAGCGCAGTTGCCGCGAGGCCGACACTGGGAAATTGATCGGGGTGCTTGGGTTGGACCGTAGTATGGCTCAGATGCGTCGCTTTTATCGACTTGGGGTGCGTGACTTCGCCAACCTCATTGCGGTGTTAATATCGCTTGAGCCATTGCAACGACGTAGTCACCGGCTTTCTCCTGATGTGTTGAGTTACTCGATAATGCTGGTCGCAGCTGTCGTCCCATCCACAAAGGTTGTCACCGATCTTTTTCCCCTGTCCCTGCGGTCCATTCCTCGCGGGACAAAAAGAGCGGCGCCTGCCCCTCTCCGCTGCGCTTCGCCTTCGGTGTGTAAGGGCCTTAGCCAGCTGCAAAGTGACCATCATTGCAACGCAAACAAGGAGAAAAGCAATGACCACGAACTGCATCAAATTCACAAGCGACGATATCGAAACAGCAAAAGGCGTAGGGTCCATTTCAACCCTAAACTTCGACCTCGACATCACAGTCGAACCCATCGCCAGCAGCAACCCCATGGCACCGACGCACCGCGTCCTTGGCCGCTCCCCTCGCGGCAAACTGGTTGAATGCGGTGGCATCTGGAAGAAGCAGAACAAGGACACCGGTTCTGACTACTTTACCCTGACGGTCCGCGATCACGCCTTCAACGCCAACCTTGGCAAAGCTGCGAGCCAAGATGACATGTCCCTGCAGGCCATCATCCCCTGGGGCCCCAAAGAGGCCGCTTAACAAACAAGCCAGACCGTTTCGGCGGTCTGGCTTAATTCGTGCAGATGTGAGTTTTCGACCTCGCGTGAAGTGTGTATGTCCGAAGTAAGAAGCATTTTTCGGACTCGTATTTGTCCGAAGCTTGTGGCATATTTCGGACATGACAGATGATGCGCAAACCAAAACACTACCAGATCGCTTGCGCGCGCGCATAGATGACGCGCCGCGCCAAGTGTGGACGCCGGCCGATTTTGCTGACATTGGCGCTCGCGCTGCCGTCGACAAAGCGCTGCAACGCATGGTCGCGTCTGGCCAACTGCGGCGCATTGAGCGCGGGCTTTATGACAAGCCAGCCCAGAATGCACTGACAGGAAAATCAACTGTACCAGACTACAGGGCTGTCATCGATGCAATCGCGCGCCGTGATCAAGTCCGCTGGCTGATCGATGGCATGACCGCAGCAAACACACTTGGTCTTACTAACGCGGTGCCAGCCAAAATCGAGGTGCTGGTCGATGCGCGGCTCAAGCCGGTCACGTTGGGCAATCAAAAGATCGTCTTCAAACATGCTGCCCCCAGTCGTCTGTATTGGGCTGGGCGGCCTGGCATGTACCTGGTGCAGGCGTTGCATTGGCTTCATGACGTCATGTCGAATGATGTAGAAGGGGCGACTGTTCGCAAAACTGTCCGGCGTCTGCTTGCCGATAAGGACAAAGGTCCGGCTCTTTTGGATGATCTGAAGGGCGGCTTGTCTGCCATGCCGATCTGGATGCAGGATATTTTGCGTGCACCTCTGTTTGATGCTGCAGAGGGAGATCAGTGATGAGCACCGCAGGTTTTCAGAAGATCATTGCTGCCAGTGTTGCAGATCGTGCTGATCTGTTTCTCACCACTGCGAACAGGCTCGGCGCGCCGCTGATCAACATCGAGAAGGACTTCTGGGTCTGCTGGACGCTCAATGCGCTCTATCATCGGCTTCCCGCCGGTGGTCCTCGGCTTTTGTTCAAAGGGGGGACATCCCTCTCAAAGGCCTACGGCTTGATTGATCGATTTTCCGAAGACATCGACGTCACGGTGTTCCGTGATGATCTTGGCCACGGGGCTACGCCCGAGTCCCTGGCCGCGCTCTCTGGGAAGAAACGCAAGGCTGCGATCGAGGCGATCCAAACTGATTGCCAAGCCTATATCACAGGACCGCTTCTTGCGGAACTCTCCCAGCTTATTGCCGAGGACACCAGCGGTGAAGGTCGTATTGAAATCGATCCTGATGACGGCACGGGACAGACACTTCTAGTCTGGTATCCACGGGTCGACGGGTCCGATACCGGATATGTTCAAGCGGCTGTCAAAATCGAGTCCGGCGCAAAATCTGCCCTCGATCCAAACAGCCCGCAGCTGATCCGACCCTACATCTCGGACGATTTGGACGGAATCGATTTGGATGTTCCCGACGTTCGAACCATCGATGCAGAGCGCACGTTTTGGGACAAGGTCGTCATCTTGCATGGGCTACGGAACTGGTTCGATACACGCGGTGAGCTGAAGCAGGACGGTCAGCGCATTTCGCGCCACTACTACGATCTGCATTGCATGTTGGAAACTGAAACGGGCAAACGCGCTGTGGCTGACTTTGAGCTTGGTCGGGATTGTGTGGCCCACGCGAAGACATTTTTTAACCGTCCTGACTTCAATCTCGCCACGGCAGAGTCCGGAACGTTTTCGCTCGTACCACCTGAAGACATGGCCGCTCGGTTAGTTGGCGACTACAAAAATACTGAAGCTATGATCTTTGGTGAGGCTCCATCCTTTGATGTAATTTTGGCATCGATTGGGGCTCTCGAAGAGCGATTGAACCGACCATGATCTTGTGACTTTGAAGCCGCTGTTGGGGTTTTTGAGGCGACTTGGTTGACGTGTTGTTTGCAGCAACTTCGCATTTGAGCGTGTGATACCGTGCACTGTCGCGTGCCGGAAAACTGGTGGACGACCGTTCGATTTATCACAGCGTTGTGCCCCTTCCCATTGACCTGTTGGCCCATCAGATCGCTAGCCCGGAGGCGAGCGGCCTGCAACGCTTGGGCAATGTTTCTGGACGGCTGACGCCTTGCGCGCTGCGTGCATCGCGCACAAAAAACATCGCCCTGCACGTGCTCCATTTCATTGCGCCCCAAGTTGGGTGCAGCCCGCTCTGATGCCTCCGGTCTTTTCCACGATCCGTCCAACGACGATCAATGGAAAGGATCACAACATGACTTATGAACAATCCCTCGACCTCGCAGAACTGCAAGCTGACATGGCTTTTGAAACCTACCTCTCAGCCTTTGAAGAGGGTGATCATCCCGAAGTCATAGACAGCCTGGCAACCGAGGCTCTGATTGCCCAAGATCGCTGCGCAGATTTGCGCTCTCTGGATCTGGCTCATTGAGCCAGATACCCCTGCGGATTGAGTGATCCGCAGGGGAGGGAGACCTCCTGTGGGAGGCCCCAGACAGGCAGTTGCAGAAGCTGACACCGACGCGGTCGGGCGTCAGCTTTTTTGCTGTTTTCATGTTGATCACTCGATGCGCCTTGGGGGCGCATATCCTTGCGTATTGTTTTGTATTTGAAGGCCCGCGCTCGCTTTGTGCGAGCAGCCAATAGAGACCGCCAGAATAGGTCTGATGCCCCGTGTGGCTTTTGGCAGGCGGCGTAAGGGTTGTTGAAATGCTATCAATACAAAAAGATAAATTGCGCAATATGTATTATTGATATATGAAGGAAGGAGAAGAGAAGGACGTTGGCAGGATATGCCACTTGTCTGCGACATTTGTCCGAGGGGTCTAGAGATGAAGACAGGAAGACCAAAACGCCTCAAGTTGGAGCAGCGCATTGAACTGGCGCGGCGCTACCATGCAGGTGAAACCCCAAAGGTCTTGGCCGAAGCTTACGGCGTCTCGCGCAGGCATGTGACGCGGCTTGCCAAGGAAGAGCAGGGCGAAGGACTGGCGGTGCGTGATCCCTCTGAGCGGGTCAGCTTTCGCGCCTCAGCGTCAGAGCTCGCAGCCTTTGATGCGGAGTGGCAGGCACGTGGTTTTGCCAACCGCTCACAAGCCCTCAATGCAGTGCTGCGCGGACGGTGTGGGTTTCTTGATGTGCCGCGCGATTTGGTTGCTGAATTTTGCGCCAGTTGGCGACAAGCCAAGGACGTCAGTGATGCCGGTTTGGCGCTGGCAAAGGCAGTGCATCGCGGCAAAGTTTTAGTGTCGCCTCAGGACCGCGCATTGCTCGTTGAGCTGCTTGATCTTGCACAAAGCATGAGCCGTGAGCTTGGTCAGATGAAGGATGCAGCGCAGGTCCGGCGCAAGCAGGATTGGCCGTTAAAGGAAGAAGGGGATGCCGCCCTGCGGGCGCATCCAGATGGGCCTGCGCGCGCGGCATCCGGATTGCGATTGGTGGCAGGGGAGGGCGGCCGCGAAGGGGTGCGGGCGTCGGCAGTGTTAGCTTCGAACGGTGGGGCTGCGCAGCAGGCGGGTGCGATCGTCATTGATCGGAACATCTCCAATGGCTGATCCGCTTGCCCTCTACAGTTCTGTCATGGGCAAGCTCTGGGAGGATGAGCGGATCCGGGGCAAAGCGGCGGCGCGGATTGATGCGCGCATCGCGGGTCGTCGGCAGGGGCGCAGCTTCGGGCGCGTAGGCTCTATGTCGGCGCGCAACGTCGCCAAGGCCGCCAGTGGCCAGAGCCGCGCCGCCGTGTTCAAGCGGATCAGGGCAGGGGGCTGTAAGACGCAAAGCTCTCTTGGCAATCAGCTTGCCTATATCAATGACAAGGCCGTCTACACCTATTCGACCATGACCAATGCGCTGACCGATAAGGCCGTGCTGTCTGAGGATCAGAAGTCAGGTATCATCGAAGCTTGGTCTGACACCTGGCGCGGCTCGACCAAGCTCGGGTTCACCTCGCATATGCTGTTGTCGTTCCCGACAGACGTCACTGTCAATCAGGTGCGCGACATCGCGATGGACTGGACCGAGCATTTCTTCGAGAGCGGTGAATACGGCGATCAGTGGGACTACGTTCTCGCCGTGCATGACGACCGCGCCCACAAACATGCGCACATCATTCTGAACAACCGTGGCCTTGATCAAGGCACGTGGTTTTCTTGTTGGGCCGAGGGCGTAATGTCGCCCCAGCTAATGCGCGAAAAGCAGGCCGAGATCGCCGAGGGCTACGGCGTCATGTTGGATGCCACCACACGGCTTGAGCGGGGCATCTTTGAGAAACCTGCAGGCCTCGCTGAAATCTACCGCGCCAAAGAAGAAGCGCGCCTGCCGCGCGAGATCATCATGACGGCCGAGGAGTCAGCCGTCGCACAAGCGCAGGTCGTGGGCTTTGCCAAAGACTACACAGAGTTTGCTGACCTGCTGGACCGCATGGATCAGCGCCATATCGCCCGCGCTGTGCGCGGCATGGCTTCAAACCTTGGCACAGGCACCCCTTGGAAATTCACCGAAGGAGAGATCGATATGAAAGACATCAAAACCGTTGGTGATGCCATCGACTATTCCGAGCGCACGATTGAGGCGTTGCGGTTAAAGGCCGAAGAGCTTGATGTGTCTGAGCGCGCCGCGTTTGAGGCGAAGGCCGCGCCGGTCATCGCGGATCTGTCGCAGATGGTGCCAGATCCTGAGTTGCGGGCGCGGTTTGGTAAGCAGCTCGAAGAACCCTATCCGCCCGGTGCGGGAAGCGAGGTGCTGATCGCAGCGCTGCAATCTGGCAATGACGACGCCCTTAAAGATGTCCTGGCACAGGCCAATGAAGCGGGCATGGACAGTGACGAGCTGGTGGCGCGGATCACCGCAGGCGGCACCAAGAACTACGGCATGGCGCAGGATTGGGTCGAGCGCGACATGAATGCGATCCTCAGCAAAGACGGGCTGACGGTCGATAGCGCCAGCGATGATCAACTCGATGGGGCTCTGGAGCGCGTCGATGCGGTCATGGAGGCGCTAACCGAGCGGGCTAAAGAACTTGGGGTCGCCATCGGGCTGAGCCTTGCAGAAGATGAAGCAGCAGACCTGCCCTTGATCGATGAGAATGATCGCAGCCCAAATACCTATCTACAGGATTTGGCGGATATGCTGCGCGATGGGCAGTTGTCTGAGGTCCAGGAAGAAACGGTCGAACGCACTCTGCAGGCCGAGCTGTTTAAAGAGCTGGGCGAGGAAGGGCTCGGCGAGCTGCGGCGCGGGAACTACGAAGTGCTTGATACAGTGCTGCCCAGCAAGATCGACCAGATCACCGTCACACAAGAATTCCTAGAAATGACCTTTGAAGAAACCGGCGACCAAGTGTTCACCGATCGCGCATCCAGCTTGCAGCAGGACAAAGCGACGGAGGTGGCGCAGCTCAAAGGGCAGCAAGAGGCGCAGGCCTTGGGCAAAGATCTCGGGCGGGACCGCGGTCTCGATGATGAGATGGAATTCTAGAGAGGGGATGAACAGATGAACAAAGCATTTCCTCTTTGGGCTGCACTGCCCTTTGGCGCAATCTGCGGCGCGATCCTCGGGACCATTGTCGCAAGCTTCTATCTAACCTTGGCGCTGCGCACGGGGTTTGGCAACTTCGATATGCTCGCCGTGTGGAATGCCAGCGCGGGATTGCGCGTGGCACACCCCGAAGCCTTCAAAGTAGCCTATGGCGCGGTTGGTTTTGGCTCTCTGGGTCTTGGTGGGTTGGCTCTGGCCTGGACCTGGAAGAAAGAACGCGATGACTACGGCTCGGCCCATTGGCAAACCAAAGCCGAGCTTATGAAAAACGACATGCTCCACGAACCAGGGGAGGGGTTTGTCTGCGGCAAGCTCGGACTGCCAAGGTCAAAGGGCGGGTTCATTTCCTCCGCGGCCATTCCGCATGTGATGATGGTGGCCCCAACGCGGGCCGGTAAGGGTGTTGGCTTCGTGATACCGAACTTGATGGCCTTCGCAGGCTCGGTTGTGGTGCTCGATGTCAAAGGCGAGAACTTTGAGAAAACCTCTCGTTTGCGCGCGCTCAATGGAGATGAGGTCTATCGCTTCAGCCCCTTTGATTGGTCCAATGCCACGCATCGCTACAATCCGCTGTCGCGCATCGCCAAAGCACCAACCTTTGCGCAGCGGTTCACCGAAGTCAGCATCTTGGCCGATCTGTTCCTCGATAAGGATAACAAGACGCTGGATACGTTCTCTGAAGCGGGCAAGTCGATCTTTGTGGCCGCCTGTCTGCTGGCGATCCAGCGGGGGACGGCAAACCTTGGCGAAGTGAACAAGATCGTTGCGGGCGGTGAGTACAAGAATGCGCAATACAAAACCTATGCCGATGAGGCCGAGGAAGCCATTCTACGGGAGCTTTGGACCAACGCGGCGAGTGCGTCATCGCGATTGCTGACGTCGAATATTCAGGCGCTGATGACTGCGGGTCTAAAGCAATGGGACAATCCGGCGGTACGCTCAGCCACGCAGGACAGCGATTTTGACTTTGCGACGTTCCGCAAGACGCCGCAGTCGCTCTATATTGCGGTGTCTGAGGATCATATCGCGACGCTGGCACCACTGTTGCGGCTAATGTTCGCGGACTTGATCGCGTCAATCCGGTTGAAAGAGCCGGGACCAGACGAGCCATGGCCCGTTATGATGATGATTGATGAATTCCAGCAGATGGGCGCGATGCCATATCTGGAGCGCGCGATCCATTCGTTGGCGAGCTACGGTGGCAGGGTGGCGATGATCGCGCAGTCCCTGGCGTCGCTGGATCGGATTTATGGATCTGAAGGTCGCGAGAGCTTGGAGAACGGGGCAGGGCTGAAGCTTTACATCACGCCGCGGGATCAGCGGACGGTGAAGGAGGTGTCGGCTGCCGTGGGGAGCACAACGCGGGAAGCTGTGACGCGGATGTATGGGCGGAACAAGGGGATATTGGGTGCGACCTCGACATCGGCGCGATTGGAAGAGCGGCCGTTGTTGTCAGAAACTGAGGCGCGTCTGATGGATCCTGATGAGGTGATCATTCTCGCTTCACCGCAGCATCCGATCAAAGCGCAAAGGGTGAAGTATTTCGATGATCCGGTGTTTAAGGCGATGGACGCCAAACAGAAGGACATGCCGTTTCCTTATCCGCCAAGTGTGGAAGGTGTTGGGCCATGGGGTGTCGGAAGTGACGAAGACAGAGCGCAGGGGGCGAATGATACCGCGGGCCATCCGCCGGCGCGAGAACGTGCGGAACGGCGCGAGGCGCGGGGGATGCGGGTCATGGCCGAAGGGGTTGAGATGGAGCAGCAGCCTACGCCGGAGACGTTGGAGCGCGAGGCGGATGTACCGAAGGCTTGGGAGCGAACGCTAGATATGCGGGAAGAGATGATTGAGGAGATGTTAGGGGAATAGAACCTGCCGTCGCGACCAACAGCGGACGTTGGAGCAAGCCATAGCGAATTCACAAATTGAGCCCGACTTCGACCGATGCTGCGCGGCGCATCAATGGACACAAGTTGCGCAAAGCTGCCGTCCGGCCAATTTAACGAAGGTCGGTTGGCATATTTCTGCGGATGCGAACTTTTCCCGGAACCAGCCACTGGCCGTGTTTTTCTTCAAGAAAGGTGTTGGATGACCGTGTTGCGGACCAGGACGAAACCGCTCTCGCGGTATTGGCGCGTGTTTCTGGTGTTTCGCAAAGATCGAAGCGTGGTGATTTTGTGAACTGACGAACCTGTTGGACGATTGAGACCTTCTCAATCT
>Ga0316209_1000356_pt1 | contig 85690 bp, 71 predicted proteins | sample 6monopyrite_MG_FD_204945 | JGI IMG/M metagenome (GOLD analysis project Ga0316209, IMG submission 204945) | Microbial mat bacterial communities from mineral coupon in-situ incubated in ocean water Damariscotta River, Maine, United States -... | ecosystem: Environmental > Aquatic > Marine >... | reverse complement strand
TAAACCGTCATCCCCGAATGCTTGTGTCGGGGATCCAGCGGCCTTATGTACTGTAAAGACACTGGATTCCCGACACAAGCATTCGGGAATGACGACACTCTTTAAGTTAACGGGACAGTAGTGATATAGTCTAAAATATGAACTTAAGCTATAGGTGATGAAAAACTATAATAATAGAGCCATGATGGCCGTTGCCTGTTTTGGCTGATTTTCAAAAATGCTTGCTAATGAGTGGGGATGTATTTCTATCCGGCGGTATTTTGACATACTCACCGCTAATCTGATTTGTTAGTGGCCTTAATGATGAGGCTATAACTGGATAACTATACTTAGTATTTTAACGGCCCATTAATGGGTTATAAATTCGAACTATTCTGTAAACATACGCCATATCACATCGTATTAAAAGCGTTATTAAAATGCTTCAGTCGTGCCTATTAATATTCAATCGTAATATTCAATCGTAATATTCAATCGTAATATTCAATCGCTGGATACCTGTTTAAGCGGACTATTTCCTAACTAATTTTTCATAAAAAAACCTTGGCCTTTTAAACAATCTCTGTGCTAGAGTTTAGAGGATTATTTTTATGGCGAATCGCAAAGCGACAGCCCCGTTTGTTTTTTAGAATGAAATTACGGGGTTGCCACCACGAACTAACGCATTAACAACGTGATTGATTGCCAAAAGAATAATTAAGAGCAAATAATTAACATAAACCAATACTTTAAAAAGGAGCAGCCTATCGAGAAAACCATAAACTAAACCATGAATTACCATCGCTGACCTAAGGTGCTCGACACACCAAAAGCCAGCTAACCACAATAACCTGTATTAGAGGTCATAATGGCTAGAAAATATTCTACGCTACGAACCCGCTTTGTCCAAAGCAAATGTGTAGCGAAAACAAACTTTTTTAAAGTATCGGCTCAAAACCCGGCACTAAACCCTGGGCAGCCAGCATCATTATTAGAACCTATAGCTGATTTGGTAGCTGCCGATTCATCGGCCAGCTTATTGAATAGTGGTTTTAACGCTGGACAATCCGCGCCCACCCTTTCAACACTGCTTAACGATACCCTTCCCGCCACTATGGAAACCTTGCGCTCGCATGTTAATTACCTGCTGAGTCTGCCTTTACCCGTGGGTGAGAAGAACCGTTTGTTGTTGAAATACTGGGCGATGGAGTGTCGGCTTGAGGCGTTGCGTTTGTTGCTTGATGAGGCCCTGGAAAATGGCGTGACGAGTGGGGTGGGATTGGGGGAGGATGGAGTTGACCTGTCCTGCTTTGATCTTACTTCATTTGGCTTGACCGGGTTTGATTTATCCGGGCTTGATTTATCGGGGTTTCATTGGGCGGATGATTTTTAGTTTGTGGTTGCGTTTGCTGGGGGAAAATCAGGTTGGCTGCTCGGCGCCTGTTTGGGTGCCGGGTTTCCTTTTGGAGTAGGGAGGTATTTGAGATGGATACATTAGCTGAAGTCGCTGGATCCCCGACAGAAGCGTTCGGGGATGACGAGAATTGTGTTGGGAGGTTTTTATGTTTACTGGGGGGTTAGGAGTGAGTTGGGTGCTGGTTGATTATTGTATTACCTTAAGTCACTGGATCCCCGACAGAAGCATTCGGGGATGACGAGAATTGTGTTGGGAGGTTTTTATGTTTACTGGCTTTTTTGTGAATCCGCTTTGCTTGATTCGCTCTAAATTATAGATTTTTTATTAGCGGCCATTAGCAGTAATTTGCGTTCATTCGCGTTGTCTTTTTCTTTTACGCTTTTAGTTTTACATATGTTTTTACATTAATTTTAATAAGGAATAAATATGAAACAAAATAATGGGTTACTTAAAGATCGGCTAATTGAAGCCATTGTTGCCGGTGAGTTAGGTTCGGTTGAAGATGCGGGAGTTGTGTTTACCCTGAAAGAATTCAAATCGGTTTTCCATGATATTAAAACCGATTACATTAATTCTTTTTTACCCGCCGCCACCATCGAACCGGGGCGGGAAAGTATGACGAATAGGAAATATTTATTTCGGATTAGCAAAGGGGTTTACCGGGTGCATCCGAAGCTGCTGGGAGTGGACGAATTAAATCGCTAAATCTACAACCCAAATATGTTTAAAAGTTCTGCAAGTTGCTGAGGGTTAAAATATAAATATACAGCGAGTATGGCGCTGTTAATGAACAGTAACGCCATAATAATGGAAAGTATTTTTTTAAGCTTGCCAACTTTTGTGGATTTAAATGTCTGGGTTTCCTGCTTGATTTTTTTCAGGTCGGGTAGTAACTGATCAAATGACTGGTAGTGATTGCCCCGGTCTTCTTCCATCAGGTTGCGTAATATGTTTTTTATGGGTTTGTTGAGTTGATTAAACGCTTCGGTTTCCTGTATGCGCTTATTTGAAAAATTGACGGGCTTGCCGGTGAGCATGCGATAAAATATTGCACCGGTGCTGTACAGGTCGCGGGTTTTGGCTGAGCCACCTTTGTCATTCGGCTGGTACCAGTCGGTATGGCTGGCGGTGGTTGTGTAGTGTTCGTCTAAACCAAAGTCTGATAGCTTAATGTTATTGTGCTTGTCGTATAAAACATTACTCGGGCGTAAATTGCCGTGGGGGATGTTTTCATTGTGGGCGAATTGCAGGGCTTCGCACATAGATTCGGCAACGGTTGCAAAGCGTTTCAGGCTAAATTTTCTTACCAGTCTGTCCTGCAGGCTGCCGTTGCTGATATGTTCCATAACAATAATAAATGCATTTTTGCTTTTTGACGTGCCGACTATTTTAATAATATTTTCGTGATTTAACTGGCTGAGTAATCTGGCTTCTTTATAGCCGGCAAGCGAGCGGGTACGTTTTTTGATGACCAGCAGATTATGCCGGCTGCGATCTTCAAATAAATACACCGAGCCAAACTGATTTTTTTTGATGATGTCTAATAATGCAAATTTATTATCGGTGTTATTGATGGCGCTGTTAGCTTCGGTTTTCTGGTTTTGATTCAGATGCGCGCCTTTGGTTAAGGTTAAAAGTTGCAGGCGAATTTCATCGGTTGTCGCAGGGCGTAACTGGGGCCTGGTTTGCAGGCATTGTTCGATGAGTTTTGCTAACGCGTCCGGTAGATTGCTGAGGCTATTGGTGAGTTTGGCTTTATTTACCGGCGGTAAAGCGCCGGTAAATATTTCATACATAATGACACCCAGTGAATAAATATCAGACAGGTGAGTCACCGATGCCGGGTGTGTGAACTGCTCCGGTGACATGTAATCCGGCGTGCCAACAATGTTTTCAGGCTTGCCACTGGCGGCTAGCCAGGCGATGCCAAAGTCTAAAATATGTAAATGATTTTCCACATCGACAAGCAGGTTTGAGGGTTTAATGTCCCGGTGAATAACGCCATTTTTGTGAGCACTGGACATGCCTTTGCAGATTTGAATTAACAAATTAATTTTATGATTAAGGCTGAGTTTTTCCTGTTCAATCACCTGTGATAAATCACTGCCCTGAATGTAGTCCATCACAAAATAGGGCCGACCCTGCTGGGTGAGGCCGCGATCAATAATATGAATAATATTCGGGTGATTTAACTGGGCGATGACCAGCGACTCCTGATCAAACAGACTTTTAGCTTCATCGTCCCAGAGGTATTCGGCGGATAAGAATTTTATTGCCACTGTCCGGTTGAGTGAAAGTTGGCGGGCTTTATACACCGCGGCCATTCCGCCGGTGGCAAATTTTGTGAGATTGGAGTAGCCTTCGAGTTGCATTTTCTGAGTATAGGATATTTAACGTGAACAATGTTGTAGTTAAGAAAGAATCCAGCCGGCGCTTATATGAGGCCCGTATAAAACTGGCGCTCGATTTCATTCATAAAAACTTATCCAATACCATTCAACTGTTGGATGTCGCGCAGGCCTGCTTCTTCTCTGAGTACCATTTTCACCGGTTGTTTCATGGTTTTGTGGGGGAAACCGTTAATGACTATATTGTGCGCAAACGCATGGAAAGTGCCGCCCAAAGGTTGGTGTGTAATACAACAGAGTCAATAACGGATATTGCTTTATCCGGTGGTTTTTCTTCGGCGGCTAATTTTTCCAAATCATTTAAAAAATACTTCGGTTTAAAGCCAGGCCAGTTACGTGAGCCTTCGCTTTCGCAAATTAGCAAGAATGGAAAACTGTTAAGCAAATATGGAAAAGCATTTGATCCCCAGTCTCTATATTCTCAGAACATCACCAAACGGGTGATATTTACAACTGAAGAACTGGAGAAAATATTAATGAATATTCGCACGCAATATATGAGTCATAAAAAAATAGCTTATTTAACTGCGCCTGAGGGTTATGATTTAAAATCTATTTTTGAAACCTGGGATAAAATGATCCAATGGGCTGAACAGTCCAATATTAAAGGGCACGCTAATAAGCGCTATGCAATCTGTCATGATAACCCGATGATAACGCCGGTGGAAAAATGCCGTTACGACGCTTCTATTGAAGTGGATGAAACCGTACAGGTTAACCAGCCCTTATCGGTTGCACATATTCCCGAAGGTGACTATGCGATTGCTTACTATAAAGGGGCAGGGGATAAGGTGAGTCATTTTTATATGGAAATTTATTCTGGCTGGTTACCGGATAGTGGCTTCGAACCGGATGATTTTCCACCGGTCGCCCATTATTTTAATGATTCCAGGGTGGATGGTTTTGTTGAAATGGAAGTATTGATTAAAATTAAATCGATTTGATATAGCTGTGTTGTGTCTTTGTAGGCGTTAGCTAATAAAGCTCACGCCTACATAATATTAGCGGTTGTTATATAATGCGCAGCCCGGTTAATTTCAGTGCATAGAATATGACAGACTCAAAACATGGCTTAAGCATTTTATATGTTGCTGTCTTTTTACTTTCCCTCAATGGTCTGTTCTCCAAAGTCATTCCCCTTGATGCGGTGTCGGTCACTCAGCTGCGCAGTGTAATGGCGGCGCTGGCATTAGTGGCGTTTGCGTTAATGCGCAAACGCACACTGGGTTTGCGGGGTGTAAAAGAGGTGCTGGGGGTTTACGGGGTTGGCATTATTTTAGGCCTGCACTGGGTTAGCTTTTATCATTCGATGCAGATTTCTACGGTGGCCATTGGCATGCTGTCACTTTTCACCTATCCGGTGATTACGGTTTTTTTAGAGCCCCTGTTTAATAAAAAATCGGTTCAGCTGGCGGATGTGGTGGCAGCTATTATTGTGTTTGCCGGTATTGCCATTATGGTGGGGGATGATTTAAATCAGTTTGATAGTGCCGCCATGCAGGGTGTGTTCTGGGGTGTGATTTCGGCCTTTTTATTTTCGCTGAGAAATTTATTACAAAAGTATAACCACCCGAGCGTGCCATCGGACAGTTTGATTTTGCATCAGGTGATTGCCATTGCTTTTATGCTGCTGTTGTTTATTGATGTGGATGCACTGGTTTCATTAAATTCAAATGACTGGTTATTGCTGGTGTTGCTGGGCGCAATTAGTACCGCCATGGCACACAGTTTACTGTCGTTTAGTTTGAAACATTTACCGGCGAAATCGATTGCGATGATTAGTTGCCTGCAGCCGTTAGCGGCGGCGGGTTTTGCCGGGCTGGTTTTAGAGGAAGTGCCGACCACGGGAATTGTGGTGGGTGGTTTGATTATTGTTTCAGTGGCGTTTTATGAATCGGTGTCGCATGTTGGGCGGAAAAATAAAAAGCGTTGAAGTTAGATTCATTTGAAATGAAATTCGCTAGAAATGAGATTCTCTAGAAATGAAGCTCTATGGGGTTAGGTGTTTATTGCTATAGGTTTGTATTCCTGTGTCGAGTATGGGTCGAATAAAACTAAATCTCCCCCCTACCTAACCAATTACCATTACAGTCTGAAAAACACTAAATCTAAATAAACTCCCTCTTTTACTAAGAGGGGAGTAAGAAGGTGTTTAAGCCTCCCCCTTAGGAAAAGGGGGATTGAGGGGGATTTAAAAATTAAGAACAATTCCCCCCAGCAGCTTTTTTATTTGCGTTCCTTCGCGTTCATTTGCGGTAAAAAGCTTTTGATTTTAAATTAAGAGAACTAAAGCGTAATCGGCTCAAACTCAACCAGCGTATCCACATCTGCTTCATAATCGACGCCCGCAACACCAAAACCAAACAGTTTCAGAAACTCATCTTTATAGCCCTGATAATCCGACAGCTCAAATAAGTTTTCGGTGGTGACACTCGGCCAGATTGCTTGTACTTTATTCTGCACATCGTCGCGCAGTTCCCAGTCATCCATGCGAATGCGGGCGCTGTCATCCAGTTCGGCGCCACCTTCTTTATAAAGTTGGCTGCGGAACATGCGGTTGATCTGTTCGATGCAACCTTCGTGAATGCCCAGTTCTTTCATGACTTTAAAGCCCATGGCTAAATACAATGGCATCACCGGAATGGCCGCGGATGCCTGGGTGACAACACTTTTTAAAATGGCCATATTGGCATCGCCATTAACATCGCTTAAGGTTTCTCTTAAGGCGGCGGCGGCACGATCCATATCTTCTTTGGCTTTGCCCAGCGCACCGTGCCAGTAAATTGGCCAGGTGATTTCGGTACCGATGTAACCGTATGAAACCGTTTTAACGCCATCGGCTAGCACGTCCGCATCTTTCAGTGCATTAATCCACAGCTCCCAGTCCTGTCCGCCCATCACGGTTACGGTATTTTTTATTTCTTCTTCGGTGGCGGGTTCGATTTCGGCATTGATAATGGTGTCTTTGCTGGTGTCGATGGCGGTGGCTTTATAGACTTTGCCTATTGGTTTTAATACTGAACGAATCACTTCGCCGGTATCCGGCATTTTTCGAACCGGCGAGGCCAGTGAGTAAACTACTAAATCAATTTTTCCCATGTCCTGCTTGATGGTTTCAATCGCCTTGCTGCGCATTTCATTGGAGAAGGCATCACCATTAATACTTTTTGCATACAGGCCTTCAGCATGGGCGGCTTTTTCAAACGCGGCGGAGTTGTACCAGCCGGCAGAACCGGGCTTGGTTTCTTTGGCAGGCTTTTCTAAAAAGATACCCAAAGTGGCGGCGCCACAGCCAAAAGCAGAGGTGATGCGTGATGCTAACCCGTAACCGGTAGACGCGCCGATAACCAGCACATTTTTCGGGCCATTAGTAATAGCGCCGTCCTGCTTTACGCGGGAAATCTGTTCGGCCACGTTAGCGGCGCAGCCAGTGGGGTGAGTAGTGGTACAGATAAAGCCACGGGTTTTGGGTTTTATGATCACGTTTGGTTTCCGTTATTTTGTTTGATTAACCACGGTTTTCGGTGCGCGGTATTAAAGTATTTCGTCATTCCCGAATGCTCATGATATTTTTATTGGTCGGGAATCCAGCGGCTTTACAGTATCTAAGGTCACTGGATCTGCGACCAATAAAAATATTATGGGCATTCGGAGATGACAATGCTTTTTTTATATATAACCAAAGAACAGCAGTAAATGTTGTTTTAAAGACTCGCTGCAACCTTCTTAAGCTTGTCCTGTACCATCGGCGCAACTTCAGCAATTTTAGGATTATCGACCATGCCCAAAACCGCAACCGGGTCCATAAAGCTTACATTTACTTTACCGCCGTCTTCTTCGCGCAGCAAAACATTGCAGGGCAGCAGTAAACCGATATCCGGCTCAGCTTCAATAGCTTCGTGGGCCAGGTTAGGGTTGCATGCACCGAGAATTTTATAGCCGCTACGGTCAATATCCAGTTTGGCCTTCATGACTTTTTGAACGTCAATTTCGGTTAATACGCCAAAACCTTCTGCAGCCAGTGCCTCGCGGACTTTTTCTTCAGCTGCTTCCATTGTTGTATCAAGTGTTACATTAAAACCGTACATAGTTATTCTCCGAAATTTTTATCAATGTGAATACTGGGAAGGAATATTAGCATATCCTATTGTATTTTAAAGGTCTGCCAGTTGCCAAACATCAAAGGCGGGCTCTTCATAGGGGTGAGCCTGTTTCATATCAGCGATAACGGCTTTAATTAAGGCATCCGAAACCACCAGTTCCACTTTATATTCATCGACAAGCTCAACTTCACCCATGCTGCCTAAAAAGGGCTGACTATTTTGTAGTGGCCTGAACTGTCCCTGGCCGAGGGTTTGCCAGCAGCAATGATCATAATGGCCAATTTTGCCGGCACCGGCGTCGAACATGGCGGTTTTTACGGGTTGCAGATGACTTTTGGGGATGAATACGCAGAGTTTGTACATATTGATGTTTATCCTAAAAAATAAGCCCGAGGAATAAGCCCTGGAAATAAACCCGGGAAATAAACCCGAGAAATAAGCCCGATAATTTGAAATGATATTAAGCCGGCATTTCGTGTAAAATGCCCTGCTAATAACCCCACTAATAACCCTATTTTGAACTAATTTCAGGAAAAATAAAATGAGTGATGACGGTATTCAACTATCGCCCGAATTAATGAAAGACCTGCGCGATGCGCTGTTAAAGCAGGACCCACGCACCTCTGATGATGTAATGTCAATGCAATATCTGGTGGCTGCTGCGGGCATGATACTTTCGGATGTCAATAACCCACAGATGGACAAGAAAGATGCGCTGGCGGATTTAAGCGGTTTTATGAACCATGTGTTTGAATATATGGAAGCGCAGAAACCGCCAGTGGCACCGCCGGCGCAGGATGCTTTTGGTGTCTGGAAGCCTAAGTAATTAAATAACGCTTAATCGTGAAGGGCTGTTAAGAAAGTAATGACTCGTTTTGCCATACCTGCCTTCGCAGGTATGGCAGCTTGTTATACTAAATGCAACTCCCGGAATATAAAATAATTAAGCTGCTGTTTTAATATCCCCGGCAGCCCCCCCACAGAGATAAAAATTTAAATAAGAGTTATCTCCCATGTCTTCATTATTTCAGCGTACCGCAGAATGTTTAGATGCCTGTGATCCGGGCCGTAAAGTTGAGCTGACTCGCTTGCTTTATGACGACTGGTGCGCGGGTAAGCTGCAAATTGATCTGACATTTGAAGCGGCACCAATTGCCGAGGTCGGTCGTCCGCAAAAACCACAGCTGGTTGCTCCCCGGGAAGTGTCCCGGCGAAGTATGCATACGCCTGAAGGCCGGGTGGTGTTGTGCCATGCACTGGCACATATTGAGTTTAATGCGATTAATCTGGCGCTGGATGCGGTGTATCGCTTTAATCATATGCCGGAAGATTATTATAGCGACTGGTTAAAAGTGGCCGCCGAAGAGGCCTATCATTTTACCTTGCTGGAATCTTACCTGCATAAGCGCGATGCGAAATACGGTGACTTTAATGCGCATAATGGTTTATGGGAAATGGCTCAGCTAACCGCCCACGATGTGATGATTCGTATGGCATTGGTGCCGCGGGTGCTGGAAGCCCGGGGGCTGGATGTGACACCGGGTATTTTAAAAAAACTCGCGCAGTCTAAAGATGCGGAATTTATCGGCTATTTAGAGATTATACAAAGGGATGAAATTGGCCACGTGGCGATTGGCAGTCACTGGTTTAAATATCTGTGTGAACAGCGGGGCCTGGATTACCGTCAAACGTTTAAGCAATTAATTCAGGATTATATGAAAGGTTCATTACGCGGGCCATTTGATGAAATAGCCCGCCTGCAGGCCGGCTTTTCGGCGGAAGAAATTGCGGATTTAAATGCGCTGGAGATTTAGTGTAAAGGGCTCACCTGGTATCGCTTTATGTATCGTTAGCTAAAGCTAACGTCGACAGGCTTAAGGTTGCCCGCGGTGGGACGTTTACGAAAAGTTAATTTATAGCATTAAGAGATTTATAGGTATGCATAAAATAGTAAGTTTGTTTTTAATGGGGTTAACTTTTAGCGCCCCCGTGCTGGCAGAAAAACAAAAAATGCTGGCGCTTTATTATGATGAAGTCGAAATGGGTGCCGGTTCACAAAATATGCGTTATTTAATTAATAATCAGTTTCTGAGAATTGACAACGGCGACGATAAAGCGGATTTCGTTTTATTCGATGTGAATAAAAAAATTATATACAGCGTGAACCACGATGACCAGACCATTTTAAAAATAGAAAATAATAAATGGTCACAGCCTGAATTTGATTTTAAAGTGACGACCCGTCAGAGCGCAATGAATGCTGCACCGAAAATACAGGATAAAACGGTTTATTCGTATACTGTAAACGCGGGTGATAAATCCTGTACCGAAGTGTTTTTAATTAAAGATACCTATACCGATGAAATGAAAATAATGTATGAATATCAACAGGTGTTGTCTGGGCAACAGGTGGCTACACTGAATAATACCCCCAAAGATATGCATACTCCGTGCTTTTTAGTTGATCAGGTTTACCACGTCGGGGATTATTTTAAAATAGGTTTGCCGGTTAAAATTAGTTATAGCCGCGACTACGTAAAGTTATTAAGTAGTTTTAAAAACATATCAGCAGATACCGTCTTGTTTGAACTGCCGAAATTATATAAAGAATATAAAACATACTGACATGGCAGGTCTGTTTTGCCTGATCTGGCCGACAGGTTTTGGATTTCTGACGGGCCTTTGAGATAATTCTATTGGTTGTTTTAGTTTAAGAATGTCCCGTTAACTTAAAAAATGTCGTCATCTGCGAATGCCCATGATATTTTTATTGGTCGAAGATCCAGCGACCTTAAATGCTGTAAAGTCACTGGATCCCCGACACAAGCATTCGGGAATGACGATTTTTTTGCATTGAATTATCATGTCTCATCTGAACTATTACTGAATTTCAACACAAGTTAATGGGGTAGCACTGATTAATTATAGCGATTAATTTCAGATATTAATTTTTAACCACTTTATTTGTTGTAGATACTGGCTCAGATGTTAATAAATCTTGCAGGTACTCTGAAAGCTCAGGGTTATTAGGGCTGTAGTAAAGTCCGGTTTCAACCAGTTCTATCGCCGCATCAGTCGAGTCAGTCGAGTCAGTCTGTTTGGCCAGTTGCAGGTACCGGTAAGCACAGGCTTTTATTGTTTTATTAACTTCGATATTGTCTGCTTCCAGTTTAAGCAGGGCATAACTGCTTTCACAGGCCTGGCTCACATTGGGCTCGGACGTAGGTGATTCATTTAATAAATCTGTAGATAGCTTTAATGTGCGGTCGATATATTTGCTGCGCTTGATGCGCTTATTTACATTGGCCAGTTTAGCGTTTATTTTTTTATTGTTTTTATATAATCTGTTTAATTCCTTTAATTCCAGTTTAGCATCATCTAAATTGTTCTTACTAATGAGTTTGTCAGCCCTTTTTAAACCGCTGCGTATCTTTTTACTTTCTGACTGATCTTCAACTAATGTGTTGAGCTCTTCAGTTAAGGCTAAAAAATCAGTATTGTTAGCGTCTATGCTCAGGCCTATTTTCAGTCCTGTATCGACAAATGCCAGGCTGGCATCATAGTTCTTATTTTTCTTTTCAATAAGTGCCCGTTGTTTGTAGTGATTAATCAGATACTGAATTCCGTACTGGGCCTGGGAGTTGTTTTCATCGAGTAAAAGCACCTGTCTGTATTCATACAATGCATTTTCTTTTTCAGGACTTGTTAACTGGTCAAGGCCTAAAAATTTAGACGCATTGGTAAGGTGAGACGTGATGGTTTTTAAATTAAGCTGTTCCTGCTCGAGCAACAGCTTCTGCTGCGCGGTTTTTTTTATGTCCTGCTCGAGTTTTTCTATGGTTTTTCTATCATGCGATGACTTTATGGCAACAGATTCAGGAATTTGGAGTTTGACTCTTTCAGGTTTGAACTGTGTATAAATGACAGAAGATAGTGCGATTAATACGGCAATTAAAACGCTGAAATTTCGTAAGGTATTGGTCGGCGGTTTTACAACTGGAGCAATGGGATCTGCGGAATTTATTTTGTTTAATTCTGAGATCAGTTCATCGGCAGACTGAAAACGCTTTGCCGGATCTTTTTCCAGTAATTTGCTAATAATCGGCTGGTGTTTTTCAAATTTACTTTCTAACGGCGGAACCGGCTCTTTAAGATGTTTGAAAATTAACGTATAAGTTGAGTCGGCAACGAATGGTTTTACGCCCGTTAATATCTCATAGTAAACAACCCCCAGGCTGTATAAATCTGAGCGGTGGTCAACCGGTTTGTCTGAAACCTGTTCCGGGCTTATATAATTGGGTGTGCCTGCAAAACCGTTGATAATTGAATCTTTTTGGGAAAAACGCACGGTATTGGCGATGCCAAAATCAGCCAGTATGGCATTGTCATGTTCATCAAATAATATGTTTCCGGGCTTTATGTCACGGTGGGTAAAATGATTACTATGGGCATGGCTTAATGCTTCAGCGACCTGAGTGATTATTCTAATCACTTCATCTTCGTCGAGTCCCTTGAGCATTTTCTGTTTTAAATCACCGCCCTGTAAATGCTCCATTGCAATATACAAATGGCCGTTACTTTCGCCTGCATCATGAATGGTGATTATATTGGGATGATTGAGTACACCGCAGTTTGCTTCTTTGAGAAACTGGTAGCTAAAATTTGTGTCCTGGGAACATTCACTGGAAAGCACTTTTATGGCAATGGTTCTGCCGACAGACATCTGTATAGCAAGAAAAACCTGGGAGGTTCCGCCTTTGCCAATCGATTTTAAAATTTTATAACCGGGTATACCGCTGTTAGACATAGTTTAAAAAATTACTGATTGTTAAATATATTTTATCTAAAAAACGATCAAATCAATTTAAGCATTCGTTACAGATTCGGGGCCATTGATTTAAATATTAAATTCAACATCACTTTATCAACTATTGGGCGACGGGCACCCGAGAAGTGGGGCAGTGCGTATTTTTTCATTTTATAGGTAAATCGATAGAGCTGGGCTGTGTTTCTTAATTTTCTAAATCTTAATGCCCTATGCCCGGTTGATGTCAGTCTGTATTGAGCACTAACCGGCGTGGGTGTTTGATTCGTATCACATTATTATTGCAGATTAATTGTACATTATCAGGACAAAAATGATAGCGGTGGAAGATATAGCAGGGAAAGAACTGTGATAAACAGCGGGTTTAGTTGAATGAATTGAGCTTAAAGTCGCTCGGGCTATTGAAATCCAGCACGCTACCCTGTGAGTACCAGTCACCCAGCACAATGCGCTGTACCGGCTGATCGTCCACTTGCAGCTGATGAACCGCGGGGCGGTGGGTGTGCCCGTGAATCATGAGGGGCACATTATTATGAGTAAATGCCTGGTTAACCGCCTCCGCATTAACATCCATAATATCGCTGCTTTTAAGCTGGGTTTCTTCCTGGCTTTGTTTGCGCAGGGCCAGCGCCATCTGTTCCCGCTCAGCAAGCGACTTGCTTAAAAAGTCAGCCTGCCATGCCGGGTTTCTGAGCATTAGCCGTAATTCCTGATAACGTAAATCATCGGTGCACAAAATATCCCCGTGCAATAACAGTACGGGAATGTTGTCGAAACTGGCGATATAGGGTTCATGGATCAGGGTGCAGCCACAACGGGCTGCAAGCTTTTCGCCCATTAGAAAATCACGATTGCCATGCATTAAAAATATCTTCAGGCCATTATCTGCCAGTTGTTTCATAGCATCAAATGCCTGGCTTAAACCGAGGGCGTTATCATCATCGCCTAACCAGTATTCCACCAGATCACCGAGAATATAAAGTGATTCGGCCTGGCTCGCCTGTTTATTGAGAAACTCAATAAACAGTTGAATAATATCCGGGCGCTCGGGTGCCAGATGTAAATCAGATATAAATAAATGTTTGGCCATCGGTGTGGTTAAACCCGTGTTGCGCTGTTAATAATAACCGCTTCAACAGGGACATCGCCATGGCCCATATTATTGCCGGTGGCAACCTGTGCGATGCTATCAACTACATCCATGCCTTCCGTCACTTCGCCAAATACCGCATAGCCCCAGCCCTGTGAAGTGGGTGCGGTGTAATTTAAAAAGTCATTGTCTTTCAGGTTAATAAAAAACTGTGAGCTGGCTGAATCAGGATCCGGTGTGCGTGCCATTGCCAGTGTGCCACGTTTGTTGGTCAGGCCATTGTCAGCTTCGTTTTTAATATTGGCATTGGTGGACTTTTGTTGCATGTCTTCAGTAAAACCACCGCCTTGAATCATAAATCCGGGTATTACCCGGTGAAATATTGTGTTATTAAAAAATTCTTCTTTTACATAGGTTAAAAAGTTTTCTGCAGAAATCGGTGCTTTGTCCGTATCTAATTCAATGATGATTTTTCCGTGGTTGGTATCCAGGCATATTTTATCTGACATGTTATTTACTCTTAATGTGGTTGGCTACAGTTTAAAACAAATGTTTTCGGGCTAACGGTGCCGGTAAGGGCGATTACCTGAATATTGTTAAGCAGGTTACGGTTTATAAATTGGCGTCCCCGAGACGATTCGAACGTCCGACCTACCGCTTAGGAGGCGGTGGCTCTATCCTGCTGAGCTACGGGGACAATTTGGGCGGAATTATAACAGCCAACGGTACAGGTTTCAAAAAACATTGTTTCGGGGGGTGGGCTCTGGTCGAAGCAGGCGACTTATTTCATTAGATGACGTTTTTGACGTGGGCGATGACGGCGCTCATTGCGTTTTATAAACTGGTGGAATTTGCGCCAGATAAATGAATCCGGGGCGTCTTCATAGGTCATAATGTAATTTAAACTATGGATATCATTTTGTGACCAGCCCATGCTGCGGTGCGCACCGGGGGTTCCGCAGAATAAAATCTGATCACCGGATTTTAGCGCAATATCATTTGTCGGCATGAGTAATAATTTTTGATTGCGCTTAAGCATTAAAGGTACCGCGGCAATCTGGTGTTCTTTCTGGCGTGGGTCCTGCAGTATATTACCGACCCGAATAACCCGCCCCAGGCGCAGCACCTGACAAAGTGCGCGGGCTTCTTTTTCATTAACATGCAGCGTCCAGATACTGGGCACAGACTCGCCCAGTGCACCCATAATTCGGCTAATGGTTATATTGGCCCAGGAGGAATCCTGATTTTTGGCTTTATTTAAAAATGCGATCATTAACGGTGACACGAGTAAGGTGCGGATCTTTCGCGCAATAATTTCACTGGGCTGCATAATTAAATTTGCATGGGTAGCTGCAAATAATTTTTCATTGGATTTTTTATTGTGTCGCGCAACAATAAATAATTCCGGGTTAAGTTCCCGCGCGGTCATAATGATAGATAAATTATTAGAGTCATTATCGGTGCCAGAAATCAAACCAACCGCTTCGGTGACGCCGGCAATGGTTAATGTGTGTGCATCAAAACCGGTGCCAATAATAAAATCATTATTTTTATTTTCCGGGCGGTTAAGAAAAATATCTCGCTTTTCTTCGGACGGGTCAATAACCGTCACCTGCACATTGCATTTTAAAAGCTGTTTGTATAAGTCGCTACCGAAGCGGCCATAACCACAAATAATCCAGTGACCTTCCTTAACATAAATCGGATTAGTCAGGTCGGTGTCGGGTACGCCGGTTAACCAGTCATATAATAAATGTAGGGCGGGGGAGTGCATGGCCATGGCAAAAATATTGGCGAAGGTTTCAAACGGATTAACCACAAAATCGGTGCCGAAGGAAAACATATTACTTTCAAATTCTTCTAACTCGGAGCGACATACCACACAAATGTCCGGGTGGAGTAATTTACTGGTAACGGCAATTTTTAAATTGGTTTCATCGGATGCGGTTACTGCAATAATGGCAGCGCATTTTTTATCCTGTAATCCTGCTCGGATTAAATGTTCCGGGTCACGGGCGTCACCTTTAAAACCGGGGATAACCAGTGGGAAATCTTCCAGGGGCAGGGTTTGAATAATGCGGCTGTTTTCATCGATGACTACGGTGTGAATATTTCGTTCAGTTAAGGCCTTAGCCAGTGCGTGACCGGTTTCACCGAAGCCGCAAATTAAAATAAACGTGTCGGGTATACGTTCGAGTTGTTGTGCAAATAATCGTTCTTTAAGCGCTTCGCGAAACAGCGGATCCTGCACTAATGAGATGATTTTTCCGAGGGAATAAAACCACGCTACTACGGTTAAATAAATAGTAATAAGCGCCCAGGTGCGTTGCGCGTTAGTAAGGGTGTAGGGTATTTCGCCAAAGCCAATGGTGGTGGCGGTGAAACTAACAAAATAAAAGGCATCAAAAAAAGTCATGTGCCAGGGGTTGCCCTGGTCGTCAATGCCGGGGGTGATGACCATGCCCAAAATAGAAATGGCATAACCCATGATTAAAATAATAATGGGAATGCGCATCTGGCGCATGATAAGTGATGTCACCAGTGACATGTTTTATCTGCGCAACGCTAGTGACGCATCATTGAAGTTTCAATGATAAGCAGTATGACGGAAATAAAGTTGGCAATCATGGCGCCGCCACTTAAGGAAATAATGGTCGACATGGTATCGGCGGTCATGGGATTACCCTGAATATTTACCACATAAGCCCACACGATGGAAGCCGAAAATAACTGCACTAATGCCACCAGACTGGTGGCCAGTAACATAGCGCCCATTTGAGAACGGTCGCCAAATTTAAGTACGGTGGCAATTAAATTAACAATAATTACCGCAAATAATTCGTATACATTGTGGTGGTTGGGGTTATCGACTTCACCGGCAAAAAAACCAAAGTTGAGGGTGAGTGCCAGTATCATAAAAAAACTAAAGACAACTTTTTCGCGATTCATTTTTATGGGCCCTTTTGTTTTATTTTTTTATTAATGTATTTATTGGTCATTCCAGTGACTTAAAGAAGTAAGTGAAATCCACAGACAAATCCGCAGACACTGGGAGCCTGCATTTGCAGGTATGATGTTTTTTGAGTTAAAGGTGCAATAGTGAAGCCCCTGATTCTGTGCAGTATCTTTAACTATTATAATAGTAGATGTTCCATCATTCGCTGATATATTTTTGACAGGGTCATTAAATCTTCAGCTTTTACATTTTCATTCAGTTGATGAATTGTCGCATTGAGTGGCCCAAGCTCTAAAACCTGTGCGCCGGTGGGTGCAATAAAACGGCCATCAGAAGTGCCACCGGCGGTGGACAGTTGGGTGTCGTATCCGCAGATATCTTTAATGGCTTTACAGGTGGCTTCAACCAGTTCACCTTCGGGGGTTAAAAACGGCTGCCCGGATAAAACCCACTCGATTTCATAATTTAAATTATATTTATTTAGAATGGCTTCGACCCGTTGTTTTAACTGTGCCTCGGTTACTTCGGTTGAAAAACGCAAATTAAACATAATTTCACATTCGCCGGGTATGACGTTATTTGCACCGGTACCAGAATTAATATTGGATATCTGAAAACTGGTCGCGGGGAAAAAGTCATTGCCCTGATCCCATTGCTCATCGGTCAGCTCTGCCAGAGCGGGTGCGGAGGTATGAATCGGGTTTTCCGCCAGCTGTGGGTAGGCCACGTGCCCCTGTTTGCCGAGTATGGTCAGGTTGCCGGATAAAGATCCGCGGCGGCCGTTTTTCACCACATCTCCCAGTTTATCCGTGCTGGAAGGTTCACCCACCAGACACATATCGATCTTTTCATTACGCGCTTCAAGGTGCTGAATCACTTTAACCGTGCCATTTATCGACGGGCCTTCCTCATCACTCGTGATTAAAAAGCCAATAGAGCCCTTGTGATTCGGGTGCTCAGCAATAAAGTTTTCACAGGCGGTGATCATGCAAGCCAGGCTGCCTTTCATGTCTGCCGCACCACGGCCGTATAATACCCCCTCAATAATTTCCGGTTTAAACGGGTGCACATCCCACTTTTCAATCGGCCCGGTGGGTACAACGTCCGTGTGGCCGGCAAAAACCAGTAATGGACCGGCGGTGTTTTTTCGGGCCCAGAAATTATCCACATCCGCAAAACGTAATTTTTCAATTTCAAACCCCAGTTTTTGCAGCCGTTCAATCATGAGAGGCTGACAACCTTCATCTTCGGGGGTGACGGAGGCACGGGAAATCAGGTCGATAGCTAGCTCAATGGTGGGATCGGTTTCTAAGTTTGGCATTTTAATAATCAGTTGAAAGTTAGTTGTTTATTATAAACTAAGCGAAACATAAAAAACATTTACGTTTTATTCGTGTGCATTTTCGTTTGTTTTTTATGCGGGTGGATTTAGCCTAAAGTATGGCTAAATTTTAGAGTGAATCAACAGGGTGTTTTGGTAAAAAACATGTAATTTCGATTGCAGTCCTGCCCCTGAAAAGGCAAACTAATCTACCATTCAGACTGTACGAATATTATGCCCGAATCACTCACTTATCCAACCAGCAACAACTATCATGTGGCCGATGCCCCGACACAAAACCTGAAAGTACCCCCCCACTCTATTGAGGGTGAACAGGCTGTGTTGGGTGGGCTTATGCTGGATAAACGGGCGTGGGAGCAGATTGCAGATCGCATTACGGAAGAAGATTTTTACCGTCACGATCATCGTCTTATTTTTCGCAGTATTGCCAAACTGGAAGCGGCGGATAAACCCTTTGATGTGGTGACCCTGTCGGATGAGCTTTCCAAAACCCATGAGCTGGAAGATGCGGGTGGGTTGGCCTATCTGGGGCAGCTGGCAAAAGACACCCCAAGCGCCGCGAATATCCGTGCCTATGCGGATATTGTGCATGAGCGCTCTGTGTTTCGTCAGCTTATCGAAGTCGGTACCGATATTGCCGGCCGTGCATTTAATCCCGAGGGGCGGGACAGTAAAGAATTGCTGGACGAGGCTGAGCGCCAGGTTTTCACCATTGCCGAACAGGGCAGTCGGGCGAATACTGGCTTTAAGGGTATTAAGCAGTTACTGACCTCCACCGTCGAACAAATTGATAAACTATTTGAGCAGGAGGGCACCCTCACCGGTGTCACCACCGGTTTTAAAGATTTTGATGAGCAAACCAGTGGTCTGCAGAAAGGCGATTTAGTCATTGTGGCGGGGCGTCCCTCCATGGGTAAAACCACCTTCTCCATGAATATTGCGGAAAACGCGGCTATTGCCCAGGGCACATCGGTGGCTATTTTCAGTATGGAAATGCCCGCCGAATCACTGGCGATGCGGATGATTTCTTCCATGGGGCGTATCGATCAACATCGTCTGCGCACCGGTCAGCTTAATGATGAAGACTGGCCGCGTATTACTTCTGCGGTGTCTTTGCTGTCTGAAGCCAAGGTTTTTATTGATGATACCCCCGCATTGTCCCCCACGGATTTACGCGCCCGCGCGCGGCGCTTGAAGCGTGAGCACGGGCTGGGTTTAATCGTTATCGATTACCTGCAGCTAATGCAGGTGGCCGGCACCTCTGAAAACCGCACCAATGAAATATCGGAAATTTCCCGGGGCTTAAAGGCGCTGGCCAAAGAACTGGAAGTGCCGGTGATTGCCCTGTCTCAGCTCAACCGGAGCCTGGAGCAACGCCCCAATAAACGTCCGGTTATGTCCGATCTACGTGAATCTGGAGCGATCGAGCAGGATGCAGACGTGATTGTATTTATTTACCGTGACGAAGTGTATAACGAAGACACCACCGATAAAGGCATTGCGGAAATTATCGTGGGCAAGCAACGTAACGGGCCCATTGGCACCACCCGTTTAACTTTTTTAGGGCAGTTCACCAAGTTTGAAAATTACAGCCCTGAAATGTATTCGTCAGCGAGCTTTGAATAAATTTTTCTATGCGTCATCTTCCGGGTCATCTTCCAGGCCATCCTCCAGGTCATCTTCCAGGCTACCTTCCGGGCCAAAGCCATCGCGCAGCAAAACTTTCAATTGATCTGTCAGCTCTGCAGCATAATTTTAAGCAGGTAAAAAAGTTTTCCGCTAGCCGCAAAATTATGCCGGTGATAAAAGCCAATGCCTATGGCCATGGTTTGTTACGCGTCGCAGATGCTTTAACCGATGCCGATGGTTTTGCGGTGGCACAGATTGCAGAGGCCATTGCACTGCGCGAGCACGGCATTGAAAAACCGCTGAGCGTTTTTCAGGGTTTTTTAAATGCATCGCAACTCGACTTAATTTATCAATATGATTTACGCCCGGCGATTAGCCAGCAATGGCAAATTGATTTGCTTGAGAAAAAACAATCCGCTACAGCAATTGATGTCTGGCTAAAAAACAACACCGGCATGGGGCGTTTAGGATTTCAGCTGGATGATGTGGACCGGGCTTATCAGCAATTAAAACTTAACCCTGCTATCAGTAGAATTGGTTTAATGATGCATTTTGCCAATGCGGATGAACCTGCGCATCCCTCTAATCAGTTGCAAATTCAACATTTTTCAAATTTAACAGCAAGCTATAAAAATAACCCTAAAACTGACAGCAGTGCGGCAAATTCAGCTGCGATTATCAGTGGCTTATTAACGAATGAAGACTGGGTTCGCCCCGGCATCATGTTATATGGCTCTTCACCTTTCGCGGATAAAAACGCTGTTGATCTACATCTAAAACCGGTAATGAGTTTGCGCGCACAACTCATTGCAATTAATGAAATGGAAAAAGGCCAGACTGTCGGTTACGGCGATGCCTGGTTATGCCCGGAAAATATGCTGGTGGGAATCGTTAATATTGGTTATGGAGATGGTTACCCCCGGCATGCAGTGGGTGCACCTGTGGCGGTAAACGGGCAGCGATGTAAATTAATTGGACGGGTATCCATGGATTCAATTGCGGTTGATTTACGGGGTATTAAAACCCGTTGCGGTGATGTGGTTGAATGTTGGGGACAACAGATTTCAGTGGATGAAGTCGCAGCAAGTGCACAAACAATAGGTTATGAATTACTGTGTAATGCGGGCCGCAATTAATCAGAGGTTCCCTAAGTATGAAAACGGAAGTAATTAATAGCGCTTAAAACGATTTGATATATTGCTTTGTAGCCATATTTTTCGGCGGCAATCTGCTCAGTGTATCCAGTGAGTTTGATGCAATGAGGGATTCGATGTGATGAATGTTTTTATCTAAATATTTCAGGTATAGATTGTTTTCACCGAAGTGTGCTTCCGCATATTTATAAACCTGCTGAAATAAATTGTTTAAACGGTTCTTAACTTCAGAATTATAAAAAACGGGGGTTTTGGCTAAAAGGTCATCGGCGGATTCAAAAAGGATAATCGAGTTACCTTTTTTATCCCGAGTAGTTGTCATGCCGCCAAGTTCAAACTCAGGGAACAGTCTTTCCTTGCATTTTTCCAGATAACAACGATCAGACATTTGCGCAATAAGATCTGCTGTGCCGAGCATATAACCTAACAGGTGTAATTTTTCATCGGGAAGTTTTATTTCATTCGGTGAAACTTCATAGCCGGTGTAATGTACCATATTGGCTGAAATATCTGCGAATTCCGGCATGCCAATCATGTGCAGGTAATTACTTAGAAAACGGGCACTACGGGAAACATGAATAGGTGTGTACTGGGCACCGTTATAAAATTTCTGATCATCGATTTTACGAATATAACCCGAATCATGAAACAGGGCGGTAATGATGGTTAATGTTGTGAATTTTGCGCCGAAAGTATGTACCCGATCGCTTTGTCTTTCGTGACCATCAATTAGTCGGGCAACTGCCAATGTCATATCCAGCGTGTGTTGTTTGTCATGATAGTAAGTATCACAGGCATTAAAACCGTTGAAGTGACCTTCAAATAAACTATCAAAATCTTCAAATGCCTGACGAATACGGCTGTCATCAGTTGCCAGATAACAGCTATGAAAAATATCGCACACAGCATCACAAACCGCCTGAGAATCGGTGACTTTTATCGTGTTTGAAACATCGTATTGTGAGTTGCGTTCTTTCATTAAATAAGTTTATTTTTTTAATAAGCCTCTGTGTATGGTGAATCGTACAAAGAGATGTGCAAAATATCTGTGAAATTTATCACAGTCAGTTTAGGGATAAATGGGTTTTTTAGCTTTTATTTCCAAAAATTTGATCTATATCCGCTGGTAAGTTAAATGCGGAGTATATTTTTTTGACCCACTAACCCGTTTGGGTTAGTGGTGTTTGAATGTTAAATAAAATACGAAATAAAGTTTATTGAAAATTATTTACTGGTATGAGTGAACACGCCATCCCAGGTTTCACCCGGTGGATTTGCACGAAAATAAGCAATGCGATCCAGGTAAATTTTATAAATCATACGGTTCGGTTCGTGCTGACTTAAATGAAAAATAGCCTGTTCAGCACTGTCCCAGTTTTGTTGCTGGTAAAGCTTAAGTGCGTGGTGAAATTCTTTAATATACTTACGCGTAGATTTATCCACATTCTCTACAAAATCTATGGGTTCAAAAATGGTTACCGGTTTGTTTTTACCTTTTACTTTTACAATATCAAGCATGCGGTATTCAAATTCCGGAACTTCATGTTGAGTCGATTCACTCACAATAAAATCAACACCATAATTTTTGGTTAAACCTTCCAGGCGCGATCCTAAATTAACGGCATCACCGAGCACCGTATAATCAACACGAAACTCTGAGCCCTTATTTCCCACATTCATTTCGCCAGTATTGATGCCAATGCCTATTTTTATTTCGGGCTGACCCTTTGCTGCAAAATCTTTATTTAATTTTTTGATTGCCTTCAGCATATCTAAACCCGCAACCAGCGCATTTCTGCCATGTTGCGGATCTTTTAGCGGTGCACCCCAGAAAGCCATAATGGCATCACCCATATACTTGTCAATGGTGCCGCGGTTTTTATGAATGACTTCGGTGAGGGGGGTAAGAAAGGCATTAATAAAGGCGGTGAGTTCTTTAGGCCCCATGTTTTCAGAAATGCTGGTGAAGCCGCGTACATCGGTAAACAGTACACTCATGTTTCGAATTTCACCGTCCAGATTTATTTCTTTTAAATTGCGACTCATTTCATCAACTAAATCCGGGGGAACATACTGGCCGAATAAATGTGTTAACTGACGTTTTCCCCGGGACTCTACAAAAAAACCATAGGACATATTCATTATATATAGCAATACAACGAGAATGAGCGGTGAGGCAATTGGCATGATGACCATTAACTGGTTCCAGGCGTAATTGTCCAGTAATAATATAATGCCAATGGTTAATGCAGCACTGATGGTGCTCCACAGGGGTGAGAGCCTGGGGAGAATGATTGTGAGAATTATGCCGAGTAAAATCAGTAACAGTATTTCAAAGCCAATCATATATTCAGGTTTGTGTTTAATGCTCTGATCTAATATACCCTGAATAATATTGGCATGCACTTCAACCCCCGGGTATGTAGATTCAAGTGGTGTAGTTCTGAGGTCGAGCAGGCCGGCAGCACTGGCACCGAAAATTACAATTTTGTTTTTGAGAATATTTAGTGGTGCAGATTTATTTAAAATATCGATGGCTGAAATATATTCAAAGGTTTTTTGTGGACCAATATACGGCACCATAACCGCGGAATGTTCATCAACGGGTATGGCAATTTCGCCGACATAAACCCATTCCAGAGATTTACTATCTTCATTATCTTCGTCTGCACTATAGCCTAGTTTAATCGTATTGTTCTTTAATGAGGCACGGGTAATTTCCAGTGCTAATGACGGATAAATTTTATTATTGTAAGACTGTAATAATGGTACCCGTCTAAATACACCGTCCTCGTCAATTAACGGATTATCAAAAAAACCACCGCCACTTGCATTACGCTGTAATGTTTCGACATTTGCAGCATAACCTATAGCATTTATAAATGCGAAAGAGTCGATAATTTGCGGTGTGAACTGGGGAAATGCCGGAGGTAGTTTGCCTTTGGAAAAATTGCTATCCTGATGATTAAATACAACCCCCAGGATGGTTTTTCGGTTGGCGAGCGTTTTGGCTAGAGTTTCATCACGCTGCATTAAATTTTTATTTTCACGGATTATGCGCTGAAAGTCTTCGCTGCTGGAAACAGGGCTGTTTGCCAGTTGCGATAAAATTTTATCTGCGGGATCGTTATCTGTTTCGGCAAACAAAATATCAAAACCGAGAACATTGATTCCATAATAGTCAAAAAGATTATCAACAATATTGGCCAGTACGTTTCTTTCCCATGGCCACTGCCCAATACCACTAAGGCTTTTTTCATCAATATCGATGATAATAACTTTTTTATCAATCTGTGATGGAAGTGAAAGTTGCAGGCGAAAATCGTAGGACAGGTTTTCCAGTGTATTTATAAAACGCAGTGGCATGAGGCCGCTGGCATGGGCAAAGAGGATAAAGGTTATGAATAGCCCCAGACCATATCTAAAAATTTTTTGCTTTAACACCTGTTTGTTCCTGTTTTCATTGTTTTTATTATTAAAAAGACAATAGCAGAGAAGTTGGAGGAGTTCCATAATTGAGTTTAATGTCAGGTTTGATCCATCGAGCTATTTAAAGATGTGAGGAATTCTAATAAAATACGCTCTAAATCTAATACAGGACATTGTAATGCCAGACTCAAACACTATTTTACTGGGTGTAAATATTGATCATGTTGCTACCTTAAGGCAGGCAAGGGGTACCCGTTATCCAAATCCGGTGTACGCTGCGCTGCAAGCTGAGCAGGCGGGTGCGGATTCAATTACGCTACATCTGCGGGAAGATCGCCGGCATATACAGGAATATGATGTGGAAATGCTTAAAGGTTCATTGTTAACGCATATGAATCTTGAGATGGCGGTGACTGATGAAATGCTCGCATTTGCTGAAAAAATTCAGCCCCGTGATTGTTGTCTGGTACCAGAGAGTCGAGAAGAGTTAACCACTGAAGGTGGGCTGGATGTTGTTAGTCAGGAATCTCGAATTAAAGAAGCCTGTCAACAACTGGCTGAATCTGATGTGCGTGTTTCATTGTTTATCGATGCGGATTTAAGTCAGATAGAAGCGGCTAAACGCTGTGGTGCACCCGTCATAGAAATACACACCGGACACTTCGCAGATACATTAAATAATGATGACGCATTGAAAGAACTGAAAAAAATATATGAAGCTGTTGAAATTGCCCATGATCTGGGATTACAGGTAAATGCCGGCCATGGTTTGCATTATCATAATGTACAGGCCATTGCATCTATCCCTCATGTGAAAGAGTTAAATATTGGGCATGCGATTATTGCAGAGTCTATTTTTTGCGGTTTACCGGTTGCCGTGAGTAAAATGAAGCAGCTGATGCTGGATGCCCGGTAAAAATTCTATGTTAATAAAATCCCGCTTAATTTAATCCGAGTTAATTTTATACGGATTGATTTAATTCAGGGATGCTCTGTGCGACTAACAGGAAAAGACCTCAGGCTTGAAATGTGTGCTCATAATATTCAAGTAATTCATCAATAGCATGGATGACTGACTCAAGCCCGGAGGTAAATTTATCCTGTTCGTTTAAATCAATTATATTTTCAAAGTTGGCTGAGGCGGCTAATATATTGGGGACACCACAGTACTTTGTGCCGCCATGCAGTTTATGAATATGTTTCTTTAAATCTTCGGTGTTGTTTTCCTGTTGGGCACATAATAAATTTTCTCTGTGAGTGGCGAGCTCACTAATCAGCATTGGAAAAAGCTCGTCAGCAAGCTGCTCATTTCCACCGGCTAACTTAATACCTAACTCCTTATCAAAAATGTCTTTTGCTGTATTATTCTGTGCGGGTGTTTTTTGGACTAGTGTGTTTTGGTTATTACTTCTTGCCGCACTATTTTTTTTCGCACTATTTTTATCCAGGTCAATCCAGCGTGTAAATACATCAATTAACTGTTGTTCTGTAATTGGTTTAAGTAAAATGTCATTCATGCCTGAGTCAAAAACCTGTAACTGCTCTTCTGGCATTGCATTTGCGGTTAAGGCAACTATAGCTGTTTTGCTACAGGGGTTATCTGTATTGCGAATGCATTTTGCCGCAGAAAAACCATTTAACTTAGGCATGTGTAAATCCATCAGTATTAAATCGAAATATTGTTTGGTGGCTTGCTCTACTGCCTCCTGTCCATCTTCTGCAGTAAATACCTGAATGCTTTGCATTTCTAATAAGGTTTTTGCCAGTTTCAGGTTTATTATATTGTCGTCAACAAGTAATACTTTAATATGCGATAACTGTTTTTTATCAATGCTAACAGTTTTGCTGGTTTCAGAAGTCATATTAACATCTTCTTTACGTGGACTAAATGTGGAGAATATCTGGTTCTTAAGCAAACTGGTTCTTGAGCAGCGATAAATTATGTTTTTCAGTCCTGCCCGACTTAAATCCTGTGCATCATTAACATCAAAAATACTGGCTAATGTGATGCAGGGCAAACCGGTTGCACGTAATGTTTTTGCAAGGTTAGTGAGCATATAGGTATTTTTAATATTGCTTCGACTAATGCCCGCAATAATGCCGGAAATTTTTATGTCTGAATTCGTTTGTTCAGCGTCAGCAGCAATCAACTTGGGGAGTTCATCTAATCGACCCGTTTCAATGGTTTCAACGCCCAGACTATTTAATATGGAACGGCTGGCAATTCTGTTTTGGTCTACCAACTCAAATAAAATGACTTTTAAGTTAATATTTACTTCAAGTGTTGCAGGTTGTTCCTGCTCTGATGTAAGGGGCACAGTAAACCAGAAGCTGGAGCCTTTATTTAAGTTACTTTCAAAGCCTATTTCACCATCCATCAACTCCGCAAGTTTACGTGAGATCACCAACCCTAAACCGGTACCACCAAAATTACGGCTGATAGAAGTGTCGGCCTGAGTGAATGCAGTGAATAAACGTTGTTTGCTTAATTCATTCATACCCATGCCGGTGTCGGTTACTGTAAAACGAACTAGCTCATCTTTATTAGGCAGGGTTTCGCGTAAAACGCGAATAATTACATGCCCGCTTTGAGTGAATTTTACAGCGTTGCTGATTAGATTGATAAGTATTTGCCTGATCCGCGACGGGTCACCAACAATACTTTCTGGCAGATTAACTGACGGGTGATATATTAACTCGATATTTTTCTGGTATGCCATGGGTGCAAACATGGTGATAATTTCATCCATAACATCATCTAAACTGAAATTAATTTTTTCAATATTGAGTTTGCCGGACTCAATTTTTGAAAAATCCAGAATGTCATTAATAATGGTAAGCAAGTTACTTGCTGAGCTGCGGATGGTGTTTACATAATCGTCCTGTTCATCGGTTAAAGCTGTTTTGCCAAGTAGTTCGGTAAAACCAATTACCCCATTCATGGGGGTGCGAATTTCATGGCTCATGTTTGCCAAAAATTCTGATTTTATTTTACTGGCTGAAATGGCCTGATTACGGGCCAGGTCTATTTCAATGTTTTGAATTTCAAGTTCTTCAAGGGTTTTCTTTAAGTCAGCGGTGGCATTTGCTACCTGGCTTTGCAGGTCAGTACGGATAAGCTGCATTTCGCTGGCCATTTTATTTACGCCTTCTTCGAGGGAGCCAATTTCACCGCCACTATCAATATCGATACGGGTATTTAGTTCTCCCTGTGCAATTTTTTTAACGGCATCGGTTAAGCGCTGAATCGGATTAACAACACTGCGGCTAATGTTAATAGCTAAAAATACGGTTATAAATAAGCCAATAAAAGTAATCAGAAAACCTTTTATTAAACTATCCAGTTGCTGAACCTGAGTTGACTGGTTGTTTAGTGTGACATGGACATAACCCAGTATATTTTTAGTTGTAACGTTTTCTTCATTGCCGGTAAAAAGTTCATCATAATCGGCAATAACAACATTGCTCTCAATAATACTGCTGGTATATCTAAATTCTTTAGGTGATATAAATACTGGCAATATAGTGTCAGGGGTGAGAACTTTTCGCGTACGGCTAATCAGGGGTTCATTATATTTATTACTGATTGTAATATTGGTAATGTCATTTTCCTGCAGAGTGTTATTTATCAAGTTTTCCAGAATGCTAAGGTTACCTGTAAACACACCATATTCACTGGCCGGGGAAAGGTTGTTGGCAATGAGATGCCCCTTAAGGTGTAATGCATCTTCGATATATGCATAGCGGTTTAAACTAAAATAGCTAACCAGTGAAAAAGTAATTAGCAGTGTGGGTAACAGGGCTAAAAACATAACTCGCTTATTGATTCCCCAGTTTCTCATTTAATTCTTTTCAGCCTTTTTTATCTGCTTAATAATGGCATTATCGGTAGCCAGTTTAATGCCAAGAGAGCGGGCGATATTTTTATTTAATGCAACAGAGAATTCTACGGGATAATATTTTTTATTTTGAAACCTGCTGTTTTTAAAATAATCATTCACTATGTCATTTATTTGCCGGCTGATTTGTTCCGGTTCAGAATAAATGGCTGCAATCGCACCGGCCTTAACATAGGAGCGGGAAAATCCAATAATGGGTAATTTGTTCCGGTAGGCTGATAATAAAATTTCCCGAATTGTGTTTTTGTTGTATACCACCGGGTCAGGCAGTGTAAGTAAAACATCCACGGAATGATCCAGGGTGTTGAGAGATTGTACAAGCTGGTCAGCGTTTTTAATTTCTTGTATATTTATTTTATGGGAGGATTTTTTTGAAGCTTTTTTTAGTGATGCATTCAGATCTTTTGTATATGGCCCCAGTAAAACAGCTGTGTCTTTGTGTTTGCCAAGTACGGCGGTAATTAAATGGAACTGTCTGTCGATGGGCTGGTTAATTAGCAGGCTGCTCCAGTTTTTCTTGTCAGGATGCGTTTTTTTTAATGAGAGATAAATGTGACGGGGTATGAGGGCGCTTAATACAGGCGTTTCAATGTTTTCATCTAACAGCAGTTGAGTTACCTGGCTGCCTATTGAAATAACCAAATCCTGTTTTTTTATTTTTAATGATTCCAGCGCGCTGATTTTATTTTCGGATGAGAGCATTAATTTTTGGCTCTGATGGCCGCTGGCAATAAAATTTTTCTGTAAACTATCTATCAGCTGTAGGCTGTAGCCCTGGGTTTTCTGGTAAATAATGAGAATTTTTTTATCTGCGGATTCAGCATGTAGTGCGGTTGAAAATATAAATGAGCACAAACCGAATATAAATATAAAAACAACAGGCGCAATTAATGCTAATGGTTGCAAACCATTTCGTTGTGCATTGATTAAGTTATTTGTTGTTGGCATTACCGGTTTAGTTCCCTGTTATATCCTCTTCCAGTTATAACGTTCGGGTTTGTGTTTGGCTTTAAATTTACGGGTTTTTAATTAATTAAAACTAAATGCAATTTCAAAATACACGCGTGGGTCCTGTTGGCTTCCGGGTAAATCAATGGTCTGTTTTGCCGGGTCAATGTAATTTGTACGGGTGTAATCATAGTGGGTGCTGCCAATATTTTGAAATATAAGCGAGTAGTCAACCTGTCCGTCAGATGTCTTATGGGTTTTACGAATGCTTAAATCAACTTTGGTATAGGCTTCTGCTGAGCGATCCCTGTACGACAAAGTTGGATCTGTACGGCTACGGGTTCTATCCAGCCAGTCCATATCGCTGACATAGTAAACGGATAAACTGGTGTTTAAATTATCTGGCCACTGTTTCATTAACATACTGCCAATACTGTGTCTGGGGGTAGATTCCTCAAGGCGTCCTACGATGCCTAACTGGTCGCCGATATTTAAATTGTTGTTAATAATATCGGCGGTTAATTTTATATAGGCATAGTAAGCATATAAGCGCCAGTCTTCTGAGATATTGTAATCACTGTAAAGTTCAATGCCCTGGCTTTGGGTTTTGGCGGCGTTGGCGACATCGGTTGCGCCAACGAAAGCGGCTCCCCCGGGAAGGCTACCGATATTTTCACCGGGTACATCACCTACAAAACTGATGTCGTTAATCAGGTTGTCTGTTTTATCGTAGAATAATTTAATATCCAGAGTGAGTTTATTGTCAAGCAGCTGTGCCATCCAGCCAAATTCCAGTGAGGTGATTTCCTCGGAATTGATATTACCGGCAGAATAGTAAAGGGTGTTATTCAGCACATCCCCCCCCAGAGCGGCTTCAATCGGTGGATTAATTAAGGTTTGTCCACCATTCTGGGTGAGTTGTTGCTGCACTGCCACAAAACCATTTTCTTCAAATATCGTTGGGGTGCGGGTGGCACGGGAGGCGCTTAAACGAAATGAATGTTGATTGTTCAGGTGATATATAAATGCCAGCCGCGGCGCAATGTCGGTTCCTGTAATATTATTGTTTTCAACCATAACACCGGCATTAATTAAAAAATCATCGGTGAGTGAATATTCTCCGTGGGTAAAAATGCGATACAGCAATAAACTGTTATCGGTGCCCGGATCAAATACATTAGTGTTAATGACTTTATCTGAACGAATACTGGCACCGGAGACCAGGCGCAGTGAATCAAATGGATCGTAATAATAGGAGACTTCAAAGTCATGACGTTCTGATTCGAGTTCAATAATTTGCTCGAAAATAAAATCGTCAATCTCAGTAAATGGAGGCCCTATCGCCGCAAGGGAAATCGTTGTCGGTTGTTCTTCAGCGTAACTTTTCGTGTAATTATAATAATATTGCATGGCCAGGCTGTTGCCATTTTCAAAGCTGTGTTCAAGGCGCACATGTTGAAAAGCGGTGCTCACTTCAACATCATTATCTGTATCACTTGCATTAGACTGAATATCGCCGTATTCACTGTCCTGTAAGCCGCCGGAATAATAAAGCTGGGTTTCGAGATTTATCTGATAATCGAGTCGGTAACTCAGGTAATCGGTTTCAGTAAAATCACTTAACAGATCGGTGCCAGAATTATTTTTTGTACCGACGGACACCCGGTAATCCAGATCATCCGACTGACCGCCAAACCGATAAAATGCATCCGCAGTATCATGGGCGCCCACGGTGGCCTTTACATAACTGCCCCTGTCCCCAGATGCGTGTTTAGTCGTGATGCTAATCACCGCCAGAAAAGCATTGTTGCCATAAGTCGATGCATTGGGGCCTCGCACCACCTCAATTCGTTCAATATCTTCAATACCCACCACCAGATCCGACCAGGAAATCCCCGCCAGTGTCGGCTGGTATACCGAGCGCCCGTCAATTAACAGCTGTATCCTGCTCGAAAAGCTGGTGCTTTGGCCATGATAGGTGGCCACGGGTTTGTTGCCATTGAGGTAGCCCACGGTAAATCCGGGTACCAGACGGAGTATGTCCGGTAGGGTCTGTGCGCCGGAGGCATCGATCATCTGCCGGTCGATAACTGTGGTAGCAACTGGAGATTCATTCTGGGGCTGGGAGAGGCGGGTCGCGGAAATAATCACCGGTAAATCTTCGAAATACATCGCTTCAGAACCGAGAAGCGCCAGTGCCGTATCATTTTCAGCAGCGAGCAGGCACGCGGGTAAAAGTAGCAGGCCAGAAAGTAAAAAACCTGTATAAGTTAGTTTTGAATTCATTAAGTTATTTATAACGTCTCACTGATTTTATCTAAATATGTGATAATGTGCCGAACGCCCCGAGTCTATATAAATATGTAGCTGATTCTACCAGCTTTTACACTAAAAACTATTTTGAAAGTGACATTAAACATGCATCCTGAAGAATTCCCTACCCTGGAAGATTTTGTCGGTAATACCCCGTTAGTGCGTTTGCAAAGACTGGTGCCCAATAATAATATTGTGATGGTTAAGCTGGAGGGTAATAATCCCGCCGGTTCGGTGAAAGATCGTCCAGCGATGAGTATGATAAAGCGCGCACAGGCGCGTGGCGATATTAAGCCTGGGGACACATTAATCGAAGCCACCAGCGGTAATACTGGCATTGCACTGGCCATGGCCGCCGCTATTAAAGGCTATAAAATGGTGCTGATAATGCCTGAGAATATGAGTGAAGAGCGCCGTGCCAGTATGAGAGCCTATGGTGCAGAACTTATCAGCGTAAGCCAGCAACAGGGCATGGAAGGTGCCCGCGACCTTGCGCTGCAAATGCAGCGTGATGGCAAGGGGATTGTGCTCGACCAGTTTAATAATCCAGATAATCCCATTGCCCACTATGAAGGCACTGGCCCGGAAATTTGGCGGGACACCAAAGGCCAGATCACCCATTTTGTCAGCGCCATGGGCACCACCGGCACCATTATGGGAACCTCACGTTATTTGAAGGAGCAAAACCCGGCTATTCAGATTGTCGGGGTGCAGCCGGAAGAAGGTTCGAGAATTCCCGGTATCCGACGCTGGCCGAAAGAATATCTGCCGGGTATCTTCGATGAAAACCGGGTGGATTTAACGATTGATATCAACCAGCAAAATGCGGAAGATGTCACTCGCCAGCTGGCGGCGCGAGAGGGCATCTTTTGCGGTATTTCATCCGGTGGCGCGGTGGCCGCCGCACTAAAGTTGTGTGAGCAGGTGGAGAATGCGCTGATTGTTTCGATTATCTGTGATCGGGGGGATCGATATTTATCGACCGGGGTTTTTCCTGCCTGAGATTATTTGATAAAAAATTTTAATGAAAAAAATGCAAATGGCCGCGAATATAAAAGAGTAAGTGGTTTCCCCCCCCCTTATTGAAAAAGAGGGAAAAAGAGGGAAAAAGGCGGACTAGGGGGGATTTAGCTTTTACATTTAAATCCCCCTTAAGTAAAACCAATTAAACCTGTTCGAATTAATACGAACCCATAGATTAAAGAATTATTATATGTCAAAAAGAGCTCGTCGAAAACGCCTGCCTCAGGAGCTGGTTGAAGTCACCATCGAATCATTAAGCCCAGAGGGTCGGGGGGTTGCTCATGTTAATGGCAAAGTGGTATTTGTTGACTTTGCACTGGCGGATGAAGTCGTTGAATTTAAATACACGCGCGTGAGTAAAAAATTTGATGAAGCGCGTGCCGTTACTATTTTAAAAGCATCATCCCAGAGAGTTGAGCCAATCTGTGCGCATTTTACGGTTTGTGGTGGCTGTAGCATGCAGCATCAGGCGCACGAAGCACAGATACAAAGTAAACAGGCTGCACTGATGCAACAGCTTCAGCATTTAGGGCAAACACAGCCGGCAAATATTTTGTCGCCATTGCGCGGGCCACTGAAACATTACCGGCAAAAGGCACGCCTGAGTGTGAAGTATGTGCCTAAAAAAGACAAGGTACTGGTGGGGTTTCGTGAAAAGGGTAATTCATTTTTAGCCGATATTTTAGCGTGTCCGGTGCTGCATGAATCGGTGGGTTTGCGCATTAAAGATTTATCGGATTTGTTGATCACGATGAAAGCCCGTTCGGTGATTCCACAAATTGAAGTCGCCATTGACGACAGCAAAACAGCCCTGGTTTTTCGTCATCTTGAGGATTTATGCGACGAAGACAAATCCGCACTCACTGAGTTTGCAAAACGCTATGATCTGCAAATTATGCTGCAATCCGGCGGGCCGGATACCGTTAGCGCTTTGTGGCCGCAAGATCCTCCGCCATTAAGTTACACCTTAAAAGAGCAGGCGGTGACAATAGAATTTCAGCCGAATGATTTTACCCAGGTTAACAGTGAAATAAATCAGTTGATGGTGAGTCATGCACTGCAAATGTTAGCGCTGAATAGCGAAGATAAAGTGCTGGATTTGTTTTGTGGCTTAGGCAATTTTACGTTGGCGATGGCAAAACAGTGCGCAAGTGTGGTTGGGGTTGAAGGTGCGCAAAGCATGGTGGTGAAAGCGCGTGAAAATGCGCAACGTAATAATATCGCTAATGTGGCGTTTTATGCGGCGGATTTATCGAGGGACATTTCCAGTGAAATCTGGCTGAATAAAGCCGGCGTTAGTCAGAGCTACGATAAAATTTTGCTCGACCCACCACGCTCCGGTGCAATGGAAATGCTTAAATATATCGGCAAATTAAAGGCAAAACGCATTGTGTATGTTTCCTGTAATCCGGCAACCCTGGCCCGTGATACTCATGTCCTTGTGCACGAATATGGCTATACATTAGAAGAGGCGGGTGTGATGGATATGTTTCCCCACACAGCGCATGTGGAATCCATCGTTTTATTTACAAAAACATGAAAAGTTAAATGAAAAAAATATTAAATAAACTGCAGGAAATTATTAAGCAACATGCGGCGCAGCAAATTATGCCCCGTTATAATCAGGTAGTCTATCATTTTAAGCAGGATGGGAGTCTGGTAACGGATGCCGATTCTGAAATGCAAAAAGCCATGATTATGAGTTTGCAGCAGCACTGGCCAGAGTACACAGTGCTGGGCGAGGAAATGACTGAAGCTGAACAGCAGGCGCAACTTGATGGTGATGCGGAAGGTTTATGGGTGCTGGACCCTTTGGATGGTACCAGTAATTTTGCCAGTGGTATCCCGATTTTTTCCGTATCTATTGCACTGGTTATCAATAATGAAGTGGTATTGGGTGTAATCTACGACCCCAATCGAAATGAAACCTTTAGTGCTATTAAAGGTGAGGGTGCCTGGTTAAATGGACAGCCCTTAGAGCGTAAAACCGAAAGGCAACGTTTGAATCAATGTATCGCGCAGATAGATTTTAAACGCTTGAAGCCGGAAATGCGGGTGTGTTTATCCCGCGAGCATCCCTATGCTTCGCAGCGCAATTTTGGTTCTGGTGCGTTAGACTGGTGCTGGCTGGCCGCGGGGCGTTGCCAGGTTTATATACACGGCGGACAAAAACTCTGGGATTATGTGGCGGGGCAGCTAATTTTGAGTGAAGCGGGAGGACATGCTAAAACCTTTGCCGGGGAGCAGGTGTTTAAAAAAACATTAACGCCGCGTTCGGTGATGGCGGCGGTTGATCTTTCGTTGTTTAAGCAGTTGCAAAAATACCTGACGTCCCTCGAATGTCGAAAGTAACAGCATATAAAATATTAAGGAATTAAATAAAAAATGAATGCATTTGTCATTAATGAAGAGCAACTAAAAAAAACCGGACTGGTGATAGCAGGTGTTGTGTTAGTTGCATTTATATCAGGTTACTATCTGGGTTCAAAACAGTTGTTTTCCGTGAATAAAAACGCCGCTCTGGAAGTGACGGATGAAATTAATAAACCACCAATGGCGGATGAACTTAAAAATATGGAAGCTGATGCTTCATTGGTGCTGCCGGCCAGCGATAAACCGTTAAAAAATGACACTAAAGTAAAGAAGGTCGAAAAGAAAAAGCAAGTTAATAAGAAAAGTCAGTCTAAAAAAGATGATAAAAAAAAGGCAATTAAAAAAGTTACCGATAAAAAAATAGTAGATAAAAAAATAGTAGATAAAAAGCCACCAGTTAAGACAGTTAACAAAAAGACTGTCAATAAAAACACCAATGCAATTGATTCAGTTAAAAAGGCGGCTGATAAAAATATCATGCCTATGAAGCAAACACTTAAGAGTAATAAAGCAAAGGGCGAGAAGGCAGCCGAGTTAGCTGCTGGCGGTGTAAAATCGGTAGCAAAAAAAAATGATACGCTAAAAAATAATACAGCTGGGGTTACGGGTGAACGCATTTATTCAATACAGGCGGGAATGTTTTCCAGTGAAACGAATGCCAATGCGTTTATAAAAAAATTATCGACTAAACAGTTCGATGCCTTTATCAGTGGTTTTGAGTCCAGCTCCGGGGCCACCAAATACAATGTCAGAATTGGAAAATTTTCTCAGCGTGATCAGGCAAGAGAGTTGCTGATAGAATTTCAAAAATCATTTTCTTCGCCCGCTTATGTGGTTATCTCAAAGCCCTGAAGCCGGTTTATAATGTATAAGTTAATCTGCTTTGACCTGGATGATACGCTGTGGCCCTGTATGCCAACGATTCAACGGGCCGAACAAACACTTTATAACTGGCTGGCGCGGCACAAACCTGCTATCACTCAGATGTATACGACAGATCAGTTGCGCGATAAGCGTAAGCAACTGATACAGACACAACCAGAATTAATTCACGATTTATCTGCGGCTCGGCGGGTACATTTAAAACAGCTGGCGAGTGAATTTTCAGATACTGACGAATGGGTTGAAAGCGCATTTAATATATTTTATGAAGCGCGTCAGAAGGTAACATTGTTTGATGATGTTATTCCGGTATTGTCATCGCTAAAATCGCAGTTTTCGCTGGTGGCATTAACCAATGGAAATGCACATATCACTAAAACGGGTTTGGCGGCGTATTTTGATTTCCAGATTTCTGCTGCGGATGTGCAGGCGGCGAAACCGGATCCGGCGATGTTTTTCAGTGCGATGCAAAAAGCCGGGGTGAGTCCGAGACAAACGCTGCATGTGGGTGATCATCCGTTGCATGATATACAGGGGGCCAGAAATGCGGGGATTGATGCGGTGTGGATTAAGCGATTCGAGCAAAGCTGGGATTTAAATGAGCCGCAACCCGAGCAGCAGTTTAACAATTTACATCAGTTACAAAGCTGGTTATCTATTCACCCAGATTAATATATAATGCGCAACTCGAATAAACTAAACCTGACATTTGTTCATGAAATATAAAACCGACGATCTACGTATTTCCGGCTTACAGGAAGTGATTCCTCCAGAAGAACTCCATCGGGAGTTTCCCATTACTGATGCCGCATCGGATACGGTGCACACGGCGCGTAAGGCGATACATGAAATATTGCAGGGTGAGAGTGACCGTTTGCTGGTAATTGTGGGGCCATGTTCCATACACGATACCAAAGCCGGGCGTGAATACGCGCATTTACTCAAGCCATTAATGGATGAATTAGCGGGTGAGCTTTGCATCGTCATGCGCATTTATTTTGAAAAGCCCCGCACCACGGTTGGCTGGAAGGGGTTAATCAATGATCCGCATCTTGATGACAGTTTTAATATAAATCATGGCCTGCGTCAGGCGCGAAGTCTGTTGCTGGATATCGCGGACAAGGGTATCCCCGCGGGCACCGAATACCTGGATTTAATCAGTCCCCAGTATATTTCCGATTTAGTTAGCTGGGGCGCCATTGGTGCGCGCACCACGGAAAGTCAGGGGCATCGTGAACTGGCGTCCGGTCTATCCTGTCCGGTGGGGTTTAAAAATGCCACAGATGGTGGATTAAAGGTCGCGGTGGATGCAATACAGGCCGCCTCCAGACCCCATGTTTTTATGTCTTTAACCAAGCAGGGGCACTCGGCCATTTTCTCAACCACGGGTAACGAAGACTGCCATATAATTTTGCGCGGTGGTAAAACACCTAATTATGATGCGGCGAATGTCGCTCAGGCAACGCAACAGCTGACATCCAGCGGACAAAACACACACCTGATGATTGATTGCTCACATGCTAACAGTGAAAAAGACCATACGCGTCAGATTGAGGTTTGCGCTGATGTAGCGGGGCAGATTAAAGCCGGCAATAACAATATTATGGGGGTTATGCTGGAGAGCCACTTAGTCGCCGGACGACAGAATGTGGACGATAAAGATGAGCTAATTTACGGGCAGAGCATTACCGATGCGTGTATTGCCTGGGATGAAACTGAAGGGCTACTGAGAGAGCTGGCCCAGGCGGTTAAAGCGAGGCGCGAAGCTTAGTATCATTACGGATGCGTTTGGACCCAAGTCCAGTGCTTTAAGGTTGATATCTAATCAGTACCTAATCATCACCTAGTCATCAATAGAGTGATTCTGGCAGCTCATATTTCCACAGTCTTTATTACAGTTAACCTGTTGATCAACCAGCATTTTTTGTAACTGGTCCCGGTTTACGGTTTTAACCGAGCGACCGGTTTTATCATCCAGCAGACGCAGGCTCAGGTTCGGGCAATCCAGCAGTGTTGTTATTAAGTCGTTCATTATTCGTCCTTTAGGTTCTAAATGAGAATTATACTCATTTACTCTAATTAATCAATCGGGGTTAATCGGTTATCAGGGGTCAGTTAATTACATTAATCGGTTTGTCATCTAACCAGGCGTGGATATTATCTATCACCTGATGGGCAATTATTTGAGAGTCCTTCACATTATCGGCGATTAATCCGGGTACATTGCACACGGTGATACCGCGCGCGTTTGCGGCGGCAATATCAATGTGATCGGCTTTATCTCCTGCAGCTAAAATGAGTTTTAGCTTAAATGACGCTTTTATTACCGATGCACTTACCGGCGTGCTGGTGCTGATAATAATATCCGCACGCCAGCAGCGCTCATCAATTTCTTCTAACGGCAGGGCAACAAACTGTGACCAGCCAAACTTTGGCAGGTTAATCTCCGGAAAATCTGGATCCCCCGCAAGCTGTCCACTGTCGATCATCACTACATTCATTCTAAAATCACTTTATATATAAAATCGCAGATTGTATGATGGCACAACTTAAACCCATTTGAATAATTAAAAAATTTATGAGCATCATATTAAAATCCGACAAGTTAGATCAGGTTTGTTACGACATTCGCGGCCCGGTTTTACACGAAGCCAAACGTCTTGAAGAAGAAGGCCACAGCATTACTAAACTCAATATCGGTAACCCGGCCCCGTTTGGTCTGTGCGCCCCGGATGAAATTATTCAGGATGTGATGCGTAACCTGGTGAACTGTCAGGGCTACTCGGATTCCAAAGGTGTGTACTACGCACGTAAAGCGGTGATGCAATATTGTCAGGAGAAGGATTTTCCACCGGTGGATGTGGATGATATTTTTATTGGCAACGGGGTGAGCGAACTGATTGTAATGTCAATGCAGGCATTACTGAATAACGCTGATGAAATGCTGATACCCGCGCCGGATTATCCGCTGTGGACCGCGGCGGTGAGCTTATCCGGTGGCAATCCGGTGCATTATTTATGTGATGAAGAAAATGAATGGCAACCGGATCTTGCGGATATTGAAAGTAAAATCTCGCCTAAAACCCGTGGCATCGTCATTATTAACCCCAATAACCCCACCGGTGCCGTGTACACAAAACAAACGTTGTTGGGTTTAATTGAGATTGCTCGCAAACATGACCTGGTCATTTTCGCCGATGAAATTTACGACAAAATTGTTTACGACGAGGCTGAACATATCGCACTGGCATCACTGGCTGATGACTTATTAACCATCAGTTTTAATGGCTTATCAAAAGCCTATCGTGTCGCCGGATTTCGTGCTGGCTGGATGGTGATAAGTGGTGCAAAAGATCACGCCCGGGACTTTATTGAAGGGATGGAATTATTAGCCTCTATGCGTTTGTGTTCAAATGTGCCGGGGCAGCACGCAATACAAACTTCACTGGGTGGCTATCAGAGTATTAATGATTTAGTTAAACCCGGCGGGCGATTATATGAGCAGATGGACTATAGCTGGAAAATGTTAAACCAGTTAGAGGGAGTGAGTTGCGTACGACCCAAAGGGGCTCTGTATTTATTCGCAAAGCTTGACCCGGAAATTTATAAAATTGATGATGATGAAAAATTTATTTTACAATTACTGCAACAGGAAAAAATTCTGTTAGTGCAGGGTAGCGCATTTAACTGGCCTAAAACAGATCATTTCCGCCTGGTGTTTTTATCTCGCCGTGAAGATATGGATGGGGTGATGGAAAAAATGCATCGCTACTTAAGAAATTATCGCGAGAATAATTAGTCAATGACGGCGAGCTCTGTGCTCCTGTGCTCATCCGGATATAAATATACAGAAATTATTCTAACAGTTCTCGAATTCTGTTGAGTAAAGTTTGCGCGTGATAAGGTTTATGTAATAAATTTTTAGATAACTCGTCATTGTCCGAGGTGCTTTTATGGTCATCGGAAAAACCGCTGGCTAACTGAATTTTTATATGCGGGTATTTTTTCTGTACAGTTGAAGCAAGCGTATAACCATCCATGCCGGGCATAATAATATCCGAAATTAGCAAATCTATATTTTCTTGTTGCAATATTTTCAATGCCTGTTTAGCATCTTCAGCACGAAAAACCTGATAGCCATGCGGGCTTAATATCTCAAATGTCAAGTTAAGTAGTGCGAGCTCATCATCAACAACCAGTATCGTTTCACTGCCTTTAATTTTGTTTAAGTTATTCGTTTTAGGTTGTTGATTTTCAGCGTTAACACCCTGGTAACGTGGAAAATATAATGAGAAGCAGGTGCCATTATTAAGTTCAGAGTCAACAGTGATTGTACCTTCACAGCGTTGCATAAAACCATAAACCTGGCTTAAACCTAAGCCTGTGCCTTTTTCACCTTTAGTTGAGTAAAAAGGATCAAATATTTTTTCTTTGGTTGAGTTGTCCATTCCACAGCCGGTGTCACTCATGCGGAGTCGGACATAATCACCAGATTTTATATTCAGACTTTTTGCTTCAGTTGAATTAAATTGTATGTTTTTCGTTTCGATCGTTAATATTCCATTTGCTTCAATGGCATGCATCGCATTAATGCTCATATTAAGTATCGCATCTTCCAGTTCGCTTTCATCAAGACTGACGGGCCATAATTTACTTTCAAGGTCGAGTTTAAGCTCAATACGCGCCGTCAGTGTTTTTTCCAGCATATGCTGTTCATTGTGCAGTAAAGTATTGATACTTAGTTTTCTTATATCAATGGATTTTTTTCTGGAAAATGCCAGAAGTTTACTGGTTAATTTGGCACCGCGCTCACCTGCACGGGTTATCTGTTCTATAAATCCTAATGATTTTGGCTGGTCTGTTAGCATGTCTTTAAGAAGATCTGAATAACCCAGTATGACACCAAGCATATTGTTGTAGTCATGAGCAATGCCACCGGTTAATTTTCCCAGTGCATCCATTTTCTGGCTACGTCTCAGCTGTTCTTCATGCTCTTTTGCCTGCGTTAAATCGGTACATGAGCCGATGAATCTGCGTTTGCCTTCTGCTGTTGCAGGTAGTTCCGCTACATGAAGTCGCATTGGAAATGTCTGTTTGTTTTTGCGCAAACCAGCGACTTCTCTGCCGTCAAATCCAATAACTTTTGCTTCACCCGTATTGAGATAGTTATCAATATATTGATCATGTAAGTTAAAGTATGACTCTGGCATCAGCTTCTTTATAGTTGAGCCTAAAACTTCAGAGCCAGAGTAGCCAAACAATAATTCTGCTGAATGGTTAAATGTCTGAATAATGCCTTTTTCATCGATGGTTATAATGGCATCAACCATCGACTGTAAAATTTCTCGCTGCTCCTGTTCTTTTTCCCGCACTTTTTCCCGCAGGCGATACTGCTCTGTGACATCATTAAAAACCAGAACCATACCTAAAATATCATTGTCATCCAGGATGGGTGCAGCAGAATCAGCAATCTGATATTCACTGCCGTCTTTTGCAATTAATGTGGTGTGGTTACTTAAATAAACTGTCTCGCCAGTGGCTAAAACTTTTTCAACCGGATTTGCTATGGGTTCGCGTGTCGAGGCATCAATAATAGGAAATATATTTTTTAGAGGCTGATTGAGTGCTTCAGTATTAGTCCAGCCGGTGAGCTGTTCTGCAACCGGATTTAATCGTGTTACGTTGCCCTTGCTATCGGTGGTAATAACGGCATCACCGATACTGTTTAGTGTTTGTGATAAATATTGTTTCTGCTGATTTATTTCAGATATTTTTTCGTTCAACCGGGTATGCATGTCATTAATAGAATTAACTACTGCATCAAACTCATCATGACTTTTGTTGTTTCTGTCTAATGTTAATGGCGTATTATTAGATAATGGGTCATGCATTTCAGAAAATTCTGAAATGGTTGATAAGTGCCGTGCGACCAGGTTGTAAAAAAGAAAATAAATGAACAGGGCGACTAATGAAGTTTTTATTGCATTGGATATCAGAATGACCCAGATAGTGTTATATAAACGTTGAAAAACCCCGTCAATATTTACATTGACGGTTAAGGTGCCTATATTGATATTCTGGTTTCGGTGAAAAAAAGTCATAGCGTAACTGCGCTGAATATTGTTGCTGCTGACTATTTTTCCGGCACTGGCCCATAGTCTAATTTCATCGCGTATTTCTACATATTGCATGTCTCTTATTTTTAGAATGCCCTCAATGCTGGTTTGTAAAAGTTTATGGTTAGATGCCCATAATGCAGCGTTAAGACTATCAAGGTGAATGCTTTCAATTTGATCAAGCTCGGTGTGAATAAGATTTATATCGGTGTTGTAATCCCGATAAAGTTGAAAAGCGGTTATGATAATTGTTATAAATGAGCTAAAAAGTACAATATAAAAAATAAAGCGTCGAGCTATGGATGATTTAGTGAATTCTGAATTTAACATAAAATATTTTTATTTTTCTTGTATTAAAGGTTTTAAAATTTTATTGAACATGTTTTCAATTGTGCCATCCGTCTTCATTTTTTTGATGACTGTGGCCAGTTTGGGTACGATTTTTTTATGCTTTTTGTGCAGATAAACATAAAGTTCAGGTCTGGCCAAAGGGGGGGCAAGAAGTTTAACGTTGTTAATATTATGTGCTTTTAAATAACCCAGGCCAGACCAGTTTGAGTAGGCGATAAAATCAACCCGGTCTTTTGCTAATAGTGTAAAAGACTGTTCAGCATTATCTGTTTTAATGATTTCTACTTTATCACCGAGTTTGGCAAAGTTTTTCTCCATGATTTTCCATCCGGAAATAATTGCCAGGCTGTGTGAGGCTACGCTATCCCAACCTTTAACATTAAAATCAGGCATGTTTTTAGAAAACAATACCATGTCATTAACCATTATGGATTCAGGAACCTGAATCAGGTTCGTATATTTTTTCTGCAGTCCGCCAACCCTGCCTAAATCACCATCATCAATGCCCCGGTTGGCATTGATTAAAGCTCTTTCTGCGGGCAGACGAACAGTTTCAAGCTGGTAGCCAATGCGTTTGAAAGCCTCGCCGACAACCTGATCAGCAAAACCGGTTTGTGATTCGTTACTTACCGGAGGCCCAAAGGCGGTATTAAGTACAATGGTCTGTTGCGCAAGCGTTAGATGACTAGAAAGTATGAGAACTAGAAAAACAGATGAAGTTATTCCTGTATTTAAAAAGCTAAAATAGGTTGTTTTAGTTGTATTCATAATTACAGCACCTTAAGATCTTATAAATTTATAAGCATCAAAAAACTTCGCAGATTATAATAACTTTTTGATTTTAGGGAACGGGAAATTAAGAGCATCTCTAGAAATTTAACGTATGAATTCTTATTCGAGCATTAAAATACCATATCCATTTGTTTAAAACTACAATAATCGAATGCATCGTTTGGGTGCGTTGTGTTATGGGAAGAAAGAAACTATGTTGCAGTAGATGTTTTTTAAAGGTGTGCTATTACTGCTGAAGCATTTCAATAAAAATAAAATCACCGGCTTTACAGGGTTTTAATAAAGTAACATCTGTAATGGCATGAGCCCAGATATTGGTTTTAGTCGCCAGGCGAATTTCATCACCCACTGAAGCTGGCGTTTTACCAAAACCGATGGCAATGCAGTTGCCTTCTGTCCAGAAAGCCAACTCGCCAGCTTTCACTACATCTTTTGCATCATCTTCTAAACCCGCCATAACCGGTGTTTCAAAATAAATTTCTTCACCCCAGGTTTGTGCTTTGCTGCCAAAGGGCAGGGCGTCTTTAATATTTTGTGCGGTGGGCGTGTCGAGAAGCTCGGCTTCGATTTTTACTTTGCCGATGGAGATTAGAATTTTGTTGCTCATAAATGGCTCTTTTTTTGAGAGGGTATTTCGCGAGCTAAAGCTCACTTCTACAGTTCGTGCCGTGATCGGGTTGCGAAATTATAGCAGGTTTAGTACTGGAGTTTCAGGTTGGACTTTCAGGGTTGCAGCCGGGTGATTATCCAATTACCTGAAGTATCCGTCGTGTAGGTGAAGCGGTCATGCAAACGGTTTTCCCTGCCTTGCCAGAATTCAAACGCAGAAGGGACTAATCTGTAGCCGCCCCAGCTTTCGGGTTTAACGACGCAATCAATGTTCTCATCCTGTAACCGGCGGAGGTTCTCCTCCAGCGTTTTACGTGAATCTATTGGCTGACTTTGTGCTGAAGCGACGGCACTAAACTGGCTGGCAAGCGGGCGCGAATAAAAATATTCGTCCGCTTCTTCAGGGCTGAGTTTTTCAACGCTTCCCTGTATTTTTACCTGCCGGTCAAAATCGCGCCAGTAAAACAGCAAGCAGGCCTGGGGGTTGTGTGAAAGTTGCTGGCCTTTATGGCTTGCGTAATTGGTATACCAGCTAAGCCCTCTGTCATCTAACTGCTTGAGTAATACAATGCGTGCATCTGCCATGGCATTGCTATCTGTCGTGGCCAGGGTCATGCAGGTGGCATCTTTTAATTCTGCATCTTTGGCCTGTTGCAACCAGCGTTGCAGCTGTTTAAACGGGTCTTCGTTTAGCTGTTTGCGAGTTAAGTTGCTGTAATCATATTGTCTGCGAGTATCGGCGAGTGTTGTCATAATTTTGAAGGTGTTGTTTAATTGGTCAATGAGTTTAATGTACTGTTATGTGTGATGTATTGATTTGAGCTAAAAACATGCCCTAAACCTCCCCTTATAGTAAAAGGGGGATTGAGGGGGATTTAAGTAGGTTTTAGCAAGGCTATAAATTATAAAATTACCCGAACTGTACCGATTTAAATCTCCCCCAGCCCCTCTTTTTCTAAGAGGGGAGTTAACTTCAAGCAGCCCTTCTTTTTTTATAGAGGGAGTTAACTTCAACCAGCTCCTCCTTTTTCCAAAAGGGGCGTTAAACCTCAACCGCAAACAAATCATGTTCACTTGAATCGGTGATTTTCACATCAATTAACGTACCCGCTTCGTATTGTTTTTCAGAGTCCACAAACACCAGTCCATCAATTTCCGGGGCATCGGCTTTGCTGCGGGCAATAATGCCTTCTTCGTCAATGTTATCGACCATCACCTGCATCGTCTGGCCTATTTTTTTACTGAGTTTACTGGCGCTGATTTGTGCCTGCAATTCCATGAAGCGTTGTAAGCGATCCTGCTTAACATCCTCCGGAATTTGTTTTGCAATGTTGTTGGCAGTGGCACCTTCAACCGGCGAGTAGGCAAAGCATCCCACGCGATCTAAATCCGCCTCCACCAGAAAATCTAACAGCTGCTGAAAATCATCTTCAGTTTCACCGGGGAAACCCGCAATAAATGTGCTGCGCAAAGTAATATCGGGGCAAATTTCCCGCCATTTTTTTATGCGTGTTAAAACATTCTCAGAGCTGGCCGGGCGTTTCATAGCGCGCAACACATTCTGACTGGCGTGCTGAAACGGGATATCCAGATAGGGCAGAATTTTGCCCTCTGCCATTAATGGAATGACCTTATCAACGTGTGGATAGGGATAAACGTAATGCATGCGTGTCCAGATACCCAGTTCGCCCAGGTGGGTGGCAAGGTCTTCAAATTTAGTTTTTATCGGGCGACCATTCCAGAAGTCGGTCTGGTATTTCATGTCAATGCCATAGGCGCTGGTGTCCTGTGAAATAACCAGTAATTCCCTGACACCCGCATCCACTAAATTTTCAGCTTCGGTCATGACTTCACCAATCGGACGGCTGACCAGATCGCCGCGTAGAGACGGAATAATGCAAAATGTGCAGCGGTGATTGCAGCCCTCAGAAATTTTTAAATAGGCGTAATGTTTAGGGGTGAGTTTGATGCCCGCGGGGGGAATCAGGCTGATGTAGGGGTCGTGCTGCGGAGGCAGGTGCTCATGAACCGCCTGTAAAACTTCATCAGCCGCGTGGGGGCCGGTGACGGCTAAAACCTGCGGGTAGTTATTGGAAACGATATCGCCTTTTGCGCCCAGACAACCAGTAACAATGACTTTGCCATTTTCGTTTAAGGCTTCGCCTATCGCGTCCAGCGATTCTTCCACCGCGTCATCGATAAAGCCACAGGTGTTTACAACAACAATATCCGAGCCTTCATAAGAGGGGCTGATTTCATATCCCTCGGCGCGTAATTTGGTAATGATCTGTTCCGAGTCGACCAGAGCTTTGGGGCAGCCAAGGCTGATGAATCCGACTTTGTGGGCATTTTGCGGGGTATCTTTTTCTGATCTGGATGACATGGTGTTTATATTTTAGCTAAAAAAACTATTTTAACAGGATGCCGTCAACATTGCTCACACTGTGACCGGTTTAACAAAAAATTACACGATTATTTTTGTTAGCCTAAAACAATGGGATAATAATGACAGGGCAAATACATGATGCAGACGGGACTTGCAGAGACCTGGCATATGAACAAAATAAGGGCAAATGATGATTGTGGAAAATACCAGAAATATTGTTTCAGAGCATTGTGATGATTTTGTAAAAGGCTTAGGTTATTTAAAACGCCATTCACTTCCCGAGGCATTGCTTAGTTTTCAACTGGCTTATGATGGGGTTCCCTACGGTAATATTTATCATAATAAGTATGCGTCTTACTGCGGGCTGGCACGGGTTCTTAATGGTGACAGGGCGGGAATTGAATTATGTCGGGATGCCGCCAGGCAGGAAAAGCTCGATGGCGATGTATTTTTAAATTTAGCTTATTCAGAATGGCACATGAAGAGTCGAAAGCGCAGTATAGGTGTGCTGGAAAAAGGCCTGATTGTTGATAATAAACATCCGGGGCTGACACGCTTTCAAAATCATATCGGAAAACGCGGTAAACCGGTTTTATTTTTTATATCCAGAGATAGTATTGTAAATAAAGTGCTGGGTAAAATAGTGCGAAAAACAACTTCTTCTGAAGAAAAATTAAATTATCAGTGGTTATTATAATCGTTACGCGAAGTTATATATAATAGTCATATTTAAAATTCATAGAAAGTATTTATATAACTAATAGTGTGGCGGAGGTGTTTCTTCCTCCGCTGATAAAATGTTATTCTCATCCGTTGATTTTAATTTTTCATCCATGGTTTTAACTTTTTCAAGTAACGCACTCAGCAACTGATCCTGTTCATAAATAATTTTATCCAGAGACAGAATATGATCTTCCTGATGGGTCAGGCGTATCTCTAAATCGATTATTTTTTCTTCCAGTAAATTAAGTGCGTCACTCACGAAATTTGTTCCCCGTGCTTAACCCACAAAGATGTAGCCCCGGCAACAGCTGCGGGCATTGCGATAAAATTCAGCAGCGGAATACTGGTAAATAACATGACACCACCGCCAAAGCCAAATGACAGGCTGCGCTTCGACATGGCCTGTTTATTAATGTCTTTAAAAAATTTATTGTGATTTGCCATCGGGTAATCCAGGTACTCAAGTGATAGCATCCAGGCGCCAAATAAAACCCAGATAAAAGGCGCGGCAAGATTAATAACCGGAATCAGTGTCAGAATAAATAACAGCAGCCACCATTTAATGAAATAAATTAATTTACCCAGTTCAGATGTAATACTGCGCTTAATCATCTCGGATGTCGGAAAGCCTGGGCCGCTGTCGATTGGCTGGCCGGTTAAATGTTTTTCGACTTTTTCCGCTAGCAAACTGTTAAACGGTGCGGAAATTAAATTAGCAATAAAGGTAAAACTATAATATATAACCAGTAAAATCGTTACTGAAAACAGCGGCCATAAAATCCACATTAATAAAGTTTCTAGCCAGCTGAGCCAACTGAACCAACCCGAAAAATCCGGTAACAGACTGGTCATCCATTCATCAAATTTAATAAACAGATACCAGGTTGCACCACCAAAAAGCGCTACATTAATACTCAAAGGAATAATGACAAAGCGACGTAAGCCGGGCTGGGTGATTAATTTTAAGCCGTTAAATATGTGGCCGAAGCCACTGAATAAATTTCCGATCATGAATGCTTCCGCTATAAATTTTCAGTTTGTTAATGTTTTTGGGCTGGCCAATGCCAGTCAGTTAAGTGGCAGGTGTTAAATTTGTGTAAGAATTTTTTGTAGTCAAGCCTCCCCCTTAGAAAAAGGGGAAATGAGGGGGATTTAAAAAAATAAACTTTTAAATCTCCCCCAACCCCTCTTTTTCAAAGAGGGGAGCTACAAAATAAAATCACAATATGCTCAATCGTTTAGCGTTTAATTTTTTGATGCTGGTTGGCAGGCTTAATTAATCAGCCCCTGCCGTGCCAGCAGGGCGCTACCATAACATGCTTCATTAAATTCTGCGCGCCTAACTGGAACCCCTAAAATAGTCTGGCGTATTTGTTGCCACGCCTTGTTTTTACTGCCGCCGCCTGTAGTTTCAACCTGTGATGGAAATGCGGCGCCGAGTTGTTTGAGCTTAGTATACCCCTGGAGTTCAATCTGGCTGATGCCCTCTAGCATGCCCTGAAAGAATTCGAGCTGAGTATTGGCAGCGGGTTCCAGGCGAGGCGGTAAATCAGGGTCATTTATGGGGAAACGCTCACCTGCATTTAGCAAGGGGTAATAATTTAAGTGTGTTGGTTTTTCAGGGGTGAGTAAATTTGTTAAATTATCTATTTCCTGTTGATCAAAATAATGAGCCAGTACCGCGCCTCCTGTATTAGACGCACCTCCAGCCAGCCAGTAATCGCCGAGCTTATGACTGTAAATACCCGCTTGCGGAGCAAAAACCGCTTGCTCGGAAATGACTTTTAGTACCAGCGTACTGCCCAGAGACGTCACCGCATCGCCGGGTTTACTGGCACCGGTGGCGATAAAAGCGGCAATACTGTCAGTGGTGCCGCTGACAATCTGGCAGTGCGGGTTAAGGTTCAGCTGATTAAACCGGCCATCACAAATAGTGCCGATGGGGGTGCCCGGTGCAACCACCTGCGGCATTAGTTTCATATTTACGTTGAGCTGCTTTAGCCAGTCGGGCCACATTGTGATGCGTGGGTCGTAACCCGTTTTAAGTGCATTGTTTTCGTCGCTGATATCAAAGTGTCCGCAGAGTTTGCCGGCAATCCAGTCAGCCTGGTGAACCATATGCCTGGCCTGTGGGTATTGCGTCTGTAAATAAAGCAGTTTGGCCAGCCCTGAGCAATCGCCATGGGCGGCACTCTCTGGCGGGGCAATGGATTGAATTTGCCTTGCCTGTTCGCTACAGAAACTATCGTTATACATGCGTGCCGGTGCTAAAGGTGCGCCTTTAGCGTCACAAACCAGAACCGTACCCGAGGTGCCATTGACTGAAATAGCGTTTACTTTTTGTGCATTAATTTGACTTAGCAAATCGGTTAACACTTTTTCAGTTGCCTGCCACCACAGGCTGGCATCCTGTGTGATCGAGCGGCCGTCTTTGATAGGCGCAGGTAAGGGGGTTTTACAGGTAGTTAATATTACTTTATCGTGATTAATCGCACAGGCCCTCACGCCAGATGTGCCAAGATCGATGCCGATATAAATGGATGGGGTGCGGGTCATTGGGTGTAAGTTAAGCAGTGGGAGCCAGTTATAAATACATTATGACAGATTCAATTAGTGGCGGGCATTAAATCTTTTCACCCAGCGGTTATCTTAAACCGAGGGTGTGGTTATTTTTCGTGTGGCTGGGTTTGGGTTTTATGGCGCTGGGTTTATGCGGCTGGAAACTTGTGCCCGATTTTCGGATAAAAACCAACTATCCCCGCTTGTTGCGTCGAGCCAAACTGGCTAATCCAAGCAGGCCGCTACCGAATAACCAGGCTGCAGCAGGTACGGGTACTGCGCCAATATCACCGGATTGAACGGCCCAGGCGTATTTGGTGTTGCTAATGTCGTAGACATCCTGATAACCATCCTGCATTCCAAAATACCAGGCGAGGCTGTCATCAGCTGGGTCGTCTGTGGCAGACCAGTATAAATAAGATTGAACCTGACTAAACGGACCGGTGTTGGTTAACTCACCCGCATTATTGCCCAGCGTGTTGTAGAACAGGTTGCCCATTTCACTGCCTGAGCAGTTGTAACCAAAAGAGGCGCCACCCTGCACATCACAGCTGGCATCCGGTTGTACTGTGTCCGCCAGGCGCCAGCCGGTTATGCCTGAAACATTGAGCCCAAGTGCCCATTGATTGGCATCGTTCCAGTTGAGTTTAACGCCGGCTGCATTGGCATCCGCCAGCCAGGTCAGGTCTGCTTCAGTGTCGTAATAAGCCAGGCCTTGCAGACGAGATTCTAAAGATGCGCTCACATTGCCTGATAGTATTAAGAGTGTTATTGCTGAGGAAAGAGATAGGGGTTTCATTGCGTCGGGTTCCTTTACACATTACATTTGTTTTTTATTCCTGTTTTGAATTAAAGCACTATTTGTGCCAATAAAATTATATGTTTTTAATTCATTAGGTTGAGTGCTTATTAACCCGAATGGGGGAGGGCTTTACTGAGGCTGATTGAAAATAATATCGACAGTGATCTTATTATATTGGCTGATTTGAGCCCGCAGTCAGAGGTAGCTGCGGGCGGGAATTAAAGTGGTTTCAAATAACCGGCGACAAAAGTTTTTAAGGTAGCTTCACCTGTTCAGGCGCTACCCAGCCATCTGCCCGATGTTCGGCAATCACCGTGGTATAAACTCCGCCGCGCACATTAAACTCAGCGGTTACACGCATAAATCTTGGCTCAGTTGCCGTCACCAGATCACTCAAAATCTGGTTGGTCACATCCTCATGAAATGCACCTTCTTCTCGAAACGCCCACATATAGAGCTTGAATGATTTTAGCTCAACGCACTTTTTATCGGCGATATACTCCAGATTAATCGTCGCAAAGTCTGGCTGGCCGGTTTTCGGGCACAGGCAGGTGAATTCCGGGGTGTGGATGCGAATAGTGTAATCTCGCTGTGGGTGGGGGTTGTCAAAGGTTTCCAGGGATTTTGTGGGCTGTGTGGTCATGGTTATCTCGTTTTTGTCTAAATGTGTAAAAATTGCGCCGCATTATAACGTGAAATTGATATACTATGCGGCTTGAAAATTTAAAGATAACAATTAAAGAGAAGAGTGCTGCGGGCAATCTTTTCCATAAAAATATTCTATATAAAATATAACGGGCAATAAATGCGCTTAAGCAAAATCAAACTGGCGGGCTTCAAATCTTTCGTAGACCCCACGACCATTGAATTTCCATCCAATCTAAACGGCATCGTTGGCCCTAATGGCTGCGGTAAATCTAACACCATTGACGCGGTGCGCTGGGTTATGGGTGAATCATCCGCCAAGCATTTACGCGGTGCGTCGATGGATGATGTTATTTTCAGTGGCTCCTCTTCGCGCAAGCCCGTGAGTCAGGCCTCCGTTGAGTTGATGTTTGACAATAGTGAAGGCAAGCTTGAAGGCCCCTATGCCAGCTTTACTGAAATAGCGGCTAAACGCATGGTGACCCGCGATGGTCAGTCAAAATATTTTTTAAATGGCAGCAAATGCCGTCGCCGGGATATTGCCGATTTATTTTTAGGCACTGGTCTGGGGCCGCGCAGTTATGCGATTATCGAGCAGGGCATGATCTCGCGTTTAATCGAAGCCAAGCCTGAAGAGTTGCGGGTATTTTTAGAAGAAGCGGCGGGCATTTCAAAATATAAAGAGCGTCGCCGGGAAACCGAAACCCGTATTCGTCACACCCGCGAAAACCTCGAGCGCCTGGATGATCTGCGCGAAGAGATAGACAAACAGCTCGATCGTTTGCAACGTCAGTCGCGCACCGCAGAAAAATATAAAGAATTAAAAATTGAAGAGCGTCGTTTTAAAGCCGAGCATCTGGCTTTACGTTGGAAAGAGCTGCATGGCCAGATGGAAAATCGGGAAGCCGCAATAGAAGAACAGGAAACCCGCCTGCAGGAAGTCATTGCGGAGCAACGGGCGCTGGAATCTGAATTAGAAACCCTGCGTGAATCACGGGTGGAACAAAATGAATCTTTAAATGCGGTGCAGGCCCGTTACTACAGTTTAGGCTCTGAAATTTCGCGTATCGAACAAACCATTCAACACGAAAAAGAAATACTGGGTCGCCAGCAAAATGATTTAAATGAACTGGAAACGGCATTAAATGAAATTCAGCAAACGTTAGAGTCTGACCGTGAGCAGTTAGAAGAAATAGATTTAGTGCTGAGTGAAGCTGAGCCAAAGCTGGAAATGCAACGTGAGTCCCAACAGGCAATAAATGAACATCTGCATGAAGCGGAACAGGCCATGCAGGAATGGCAAAGCGCCTGGGATCATCATAATGAACGTGCGGCTGAACCATCGCAAACCGCGCAGGTTGAACGTACCCGCATGGAGCAGCTGGAAAAACATGTGGTTCAGCTGAAACAACGCCAGGAAAAAGTTGAAGAAGAAAAACGCAAACTGGTGGGTGATGATTTAGACATTGAATTAGAACAGTTGCGTGAGCAAAGTGAAACCGCAGAAATGCAAAAAGCTGAAATGCAGGATAAGGTTTCAGATGTTATCGAAAAAATTCGACAGCAGCGTGAACAGTCTGCGCAGTACACTCGCGATGAAGATGCGCTGCGTCATCAACTAAATGAAACCCGCGCTAAACTGGCTTCACTCGAAGCGCTGCAAAAAGCGGCACTGGGTAAAACTGAAAATGCGGTGGGTGGCTGGTTAGAAAAACACGGCCTGGCCAATAACTCGCGTCTGGCGGAAAATTTAGAAGTGGATGCGGGCTGGGAAAAAGCCGCGGAAACTGTTTTAGGATCACACCTTGAAGCGGTTTGTGTGGAGGGTATGGATAGCGTGGCACAGGTGCTCGGTGATTTTGAGCAGGGACATCTGAATTTGTTTGATACCGCAAATGCAGCGGCGGCCAATAATGCAGCGGATAGTCTATCCAGCAAAATAAAGTCTTCGGTTTCATTAGCGGGGTTACTTGACGGTGTAAAAGCCGTGGAAGATTTAAACCAGGCGCTGGCGCTGCGTAGTTCCTTAAATAATAATGAATCGGTGATTACCAGAGAGGGTATCTGGCTAGGTCAGTCGTGGTTACGTGTCGCCCGGGATAAAGATGAAAAATCCGGCGTGTTGGCACGTGAGCAGGACATAAAAGAACTGCATCAGGTGCTTGAAGAACAGGACATGAATCTGGAAGAGCTGGAAGTGCAAATTCAGGATGTCCGTGCCCAGTTACAGAACTTTGAACAGCAACGTGAGCAATGGCAGGCGGAGTTAAATAATACCCACAGCCAGTGCTCACAAATTCAGGCGCAGTTAACCGCGGGACAAACAAAATTAGAGCATCTGCTAAGCCGTAATCAGAATTTACAGGAAGAGTCGGTAGAGTTAACTAAAAACATTGAACACCAGCAGGATGAAATGGAATCGGCGCGTCGTAAACGCAATGAAGCAATGACATCAATGGAGACGCTATCCCGCGAGCGCGAAGAGTTAACCGGCAAGCGAGAAAATTTACAGAATCAGTTATTGGAAGCGCGCAGTAAAGCACAGAACGAGCGAGAGTCGGTGCATGAGTTAGCGATACAGATAGAATCGCGACGCACACTGAAACGTAATCTCGAATTAAATATAGAGCGCATGGCGCGCCAGCTGGAAACCCAGCAGCAGCGACGTGAAGAATTAACTGAAAGTTTGCAGGGCGTATCCACCGCTGAAGATAAAGCCGAAGCGCTGGAAAAATTACTCGAAGAAAGATTGCAGGTGGAAGAGCAGTTAACGGAAGCTCGTCGTTCTGTGGAAACCATTGATAATAGCCTGCGGGCATTAGAGCAAAAGCGCAGCGAGATAGAACAAAAGTCGCAGATGATTCGTTCCACTTTAGAGCAGGCACGTTTAAGTACATCGGAAGTAAAAGTGCGCAGTCAGACAGTGCAAGAGCAGCTTGCTGAAACGGAATTTAATGCGCAAGAACTGCTGGAAGAATTGGGCGATGATGCAAATATAAATGAATGGGCACGTAAAGTTGAAGAAATCTCTCAGCGTATTTCGCGCCTCGGTCCGATTAATCTCGCGGCCATTGATGAATATGAAGAGCAGAACAAACGCAAGGAATACCTGGATTCACAGCACGCTGATATTACTGAAGCGCTGGAAACTTTAGAAGCAGCGATTGCGAAAATTGATAAAGAAACCCGTGAGAAATTTAAATCAACCTATGAGCATGTTAATGCGCGTATACAGGAAATGTTCCCGCGGTTGTTCGGCGGCGGGCAGGCGTATCTGGAATTAACTGGCGATGATTTATTAGACACGGGAGTGGTGGTAATGGCGCGTCCACCGGGTAAACGTATCAGTCACATTCAGTTAATGTCCGGCGGTGAAAAAGCCTTAACCGCCGTTGCACTGGTTTTTGCAATTTTCGAATTGAATCCGGCACCGTTCTGTATGCTCGACGAAGTGGATGCGCCATTAGATGAGGCCAATGTGGGGCGTTTCTGTTCGTTGGTGAAAGCGATGTCGAAAACGGTGCAGTTTATATTTATTACTCACCATAAAGTGACCATGGAAATGGCAGAAAAAATGAATGGTGTCACCATGCGTGAGGCCGGAGTTTCGCGTCTGGTTTCTGTTGATGTAGATGAAGCAACAAAAATGGTAGAAAGCGCGTAAAGGTTAAGCATGGAGATGAGTTACTTACGTTGGATTTTATTAGGTGTTGCAATAATTGTTGTGGCAGGGGTTTATTTTTTTAGCCGTGCACGTAAAAAAACGCAACCTTCTTCCCAGTTAAATGCCGCGGATAAAGTGCCATCATTCAGTGCAAAGGAAGTCGCTACGGGTAATGAATGGATGGATGGAGTGGGGCCGGTGTGGGTTGTGTCCGAGCCTGAAAAAAATCCGCAAGTTGATTCTATTCAGGCTAATGGCCCTGCAGAAGAACCGCTAGAAAATATTCAGCAGGAAAATTATCAGGAGACTATCCAGAATACTATCCAGAATACTCAGATAGATACCGAGTCAGAACCTCAACCTGAGAAGGTCGAACCCAGGCCAATTGAACCCAGGTCAATCGAACCCAGGTCGATCGAACCCGAATCCGGGCAGAATAATTCAGAGCAGGAACTTGATCGAAAAAATCAGCAAGTGCCCAATAGAGAAACTGCCGATAAAGATCCGGAAGTGGCGATTGATGATGTTGTCTCGGTTTATGTCCTGGCCAAAGTTGAAGAAAAAATTAAAGGCGAAAAAATATTAAGCGCCAGTTATGCGTTGCATCTGGATTATGGTGAAATGAAAATATTTCATCGACACAGCCAGACCCCGCAAAGAACAATTGAATTCAGTATGGCAAATATTGAGACGCCAGGCTGGTTTGATATAGATAAAATTAATGATATGCAAACCAGTGGAGTGAGCTTTTTTATGCAGGCTAATCTGGTCGATAACCCCTCTGCTGTATTAGATGAAATGCTGATTTGTGCGCATAATTTGTCAACGATGCTGGGGGCTATGTTGTGTAACGGGCAGCGTAAAATATTAGATGAAGCCAGCACTATAGAGTTGCGTGAAAAGGTTAAACGACTGGAAGAAATTAAGGGTCAGACGATTTAAATTTCTGTCAGATTAAAATGTTACTTGATGTTGATGGGTTGGTGTAGGTAATGAAATAAATCCCCCTCAATCCCCCTTTTTCTAAGGGGGAAGCTTTAGCTCCCCTCTTAGAAAAAGAGGGGCTGGGGGAGATTTAAAACCTTGAAAAATACAGCCAATACACCAGTGATTTAACTTCTAAAGAAATTGTAATGCACGTGTTCCCCCGCATAATTGAAAGACAAAAAAATGCCAGATAAAAAACGGATCGCCATTCAAATCAATAAACTACGCGACCAGCTAAATCATCACAGCTATCAATACTATGTGTTAGACGATCCAGAAATTCCCGATGTGGAATACGATCGGCTCTACCGCGAACTTCAGGCATTTGAAAAACAGCACCCGGAATTAATTACCATTGATTCACCCACGCAACGTGTCGGTGATAAACCCCTTGACGGTTTTACCCAGGTTAAGCATGCGCTTCCTATGCTATCGCTGGATAATGTTTTTAATGAAGAGGAGCTAAGTGACTTTAATAAACGCATACAACAACGCCTTGATAGTGAAGAAGAAATTATCTATGCCGCAGAGCCAAAACTCGATGGTCTTGCAGTAAGTCTGCTGTATGAAAAAGGGTTGCTGGTGCGTGCGGGTACCCGCGGTGATGGCACCACCGGTGAAAATATTACTCAAAATATTCGCACCATTCAATCTATTCCGTTAAAGCTGTTGGGAAATAACATTCCCGAAATATTAGAAGTGCGCGGTGAAGTGTTTATGCCAAAAGCCGGCTTTGAAAAACTTAATCGAATTGCACGGGAAAATAACGAAAAACAGTTTGCCAATCCGCGTAATGCCGCTGCGGGTTCATTGCGTCAACTCGACCCAAAAATCACCGCAAAACGACCGCTGGCAATGTACTGTTATGCGGTTGGACGTGTTGATGGTGGCGCGCAGTTAGACACTCACAGTGAGATGCTCGACCATTTAAAACAATGGGGCCTGCCCTTATGTAAAGAACGAAAAGTGGTTGAAGGTGTGGCGGGTTGTTTAAATTATTTTAATGAAATGTCAGCCGTGCGCAATTCTCTTTCTTATGAAATTGATGGCATTGTATATAAAGTTAACTCGATTAAGTTACAAAAAGAACTGGGTTTTGTTGCCAAAGCGCCGCGCTGGGCAATCGCCCATAAATTTCCCGCTCAGGAAGAAATCACCACTGTTAATGCCATTGAATTTCAGGTTGGACGCACCGGGGCGATTACACCTGTAGCGCGTTTGGAACCAGTATTTGTTGGCGGTGTTACAGTGAGTAATGCCACCCTGCATAATATGGATGAAGTTAATCGTAAAGATGTGCGCGTCGGGGACGAAGTGATTATTCGACGTGCGGGTGATGTTATTCCCGAAGTCGTGCGGGTGATTCCCGGAAGTCGAAAAGTCGGTGCTAAAAAAGTATTGCTCCCCTCAGTATGTCCGGTTTGCGGCTCCGAAATAGAGCAGGAAGAAGGTGAGGCGATTGCGCGCTGCAGTGGGGGCTTATTTTGTGGCGCACAACGTAAAGAATCTATAAAGCATTTCGCTTCACGTAAAGCAATGGATATTGACGGGCTGGGCGATAAGTTGGTGGAGCAGTTAGTTGATGAAGGCTGTATTGATCATATGGATGATTTGTACGCATTAACGGTTGAAAAAATAATTGGCCTTGAGCGCATGGCAGAAAAATCCGCAGGCAATCTTATTGAATCACTTAAGAAGTCTAAATACACCAGTTTAAATCGGTTTATTTATGCGCTGGGTATTCGGGAAGTCGGCGAAGCCACGGCTCGCTCATTAGCGCAACACTTTACTTCACTGGATGCAATTAAAGCGGCGGATGAAGAAACACTGCAACAGGTCGATGACGTTGGTCCGATTGTCGCAGCGCATATTGTGCGGTTTTTTAAACAGCCCCATAATCTTGAGGTTTTAGAAAAGCTACTTGCAGCGGGTATCTACTGGGACGCGATTGAAGCCGCAGTAGCAGAAGAACAAACTCTCAAAGGTAAAACTTTTGTGCTAACGGGTACCTTAACCGATATGACGCGTGACGATGCAAAAAAAGCACTACAGGCCAGAGGTGCAAAAGTTACCGGTAGCGTTTCCAAAAAAACCAGTTATGTAGTGGTGGGTGATAATGCGGGTTCAAAGGCGTCGAAGGCTGAACAGCTGGGCGTTAAAATGCTGGATGAGGCTGCGTTAATTAAAATGTTAAAATAAATGTTAAAAATCATATTTATTTTGTAGTCTTACTGACTTGTGCAGCTGCCTTGATAAAATAATTCCTGCATTCAGCAGGGGGTATTTTTGCTGGATTTTCAAATAATGCGTAACCCTTTTTTATATGTCCTTTGGCAAAGTATTTTAGTGGAATAGCTTTGCCGCTCGATATGAGTTTGATGGTTTCCTTTTCGGATAATTTAAAGGCTAGCCCGGCAGGAGACCAGGAGGCGCAGGTAGTATTGTCTATATAAAAAGCAGCACCACTAAAAAAATGCTTTATTTCTATATTCGCTGAAATGCTGTTATTTAAATTCAGTTGCTTAACTAACGATGTTAATTTTTCGAAATATTCCTTTGCCATTTCAAGTTTCACCATTGATTGAAGAATCTGTCTGATTTAAAAAAACAATTAATTAAGAATAAGTTTTTAAATTAAAGTTTTCGTTTGTAGCGGGTTCCTGAAAATACTGGCTGATTTCATAAAATTCTTCATCAGAGCTAAAAGCGGCTCCAGCAGGTTTATTCCGGTTGCGTATTTTAAGTTGCTTCAGACAGGTGTCATCACTTGTATTAATATAGTGTAAAGTATGTTTTGTCTGACTTTTATTAATAATTTTCGTGAACCATTCTCGTTGAGTTACAGTATTGGCTGGAAAATCCAGAACGACTGAAATGCCAATATTGAGTAGATTTAGAATATGTTCAGATAAAATCGACTTGAGTCTGGCAGAGTATTTAATGTAGCTCTGTATGTCGGTAATTTCATCAGGGAAGAGCTTTGATAACCAGATGTCCTCAACGATCAAAATAGTGTTTTTCTGTAGAGATAATTTTAATGCCAGGGTTGACTTCCCGGCTGCCATTTCACCACAAAAAAAATGCAATTCAGCTTGAGTGTCCATAGATATATTTCCGGCCTTAATGCTTATACTTATGTTTATTATTATGCGTTTATATAATACTGCGTAAAGCCTCATATAACTCGGTTTTAGACCACGCTGCAGGGCGAATATTAAATGGCCCACCGGTAACTCTTTTTACCCGCATGTCATTCAAGGTTTTGCCTGATTTTACCGAAATGACTTTAACGCGAAAGTCCGCTTCACTTTTTCCGCTCCATAAAAAAGGAATCGAAAAAGTCACTTCCAGTCGGGGCGTTAACTCTTCTATTCTAATTATGATAATTGTATCAACTCCTTTTGCAGAGAACATGTTTCGCAGTGTGGAATCGGGAATTTCCGACCAGTTGGAAATGCTTTGTAGAGAGTTATCGGATCTTGCTTTTCCACAGGGGATGCTATTAAAAACTTTTTCAAGTTCCCCTAAAAACATGGCATTACGTTTTTCAGGTTCTTTCTGATCAGATCTCCAGGCGGTTTCGGGTAATACAATTATATTTCCTAGTTCAGGGGTCGGATTATTACTGCAGATAATGGCGTTTTTACTGGCGCTATAAACAGATGTGCGGGTTGCTGCGCAACCACTTAGTGAGATATAAAGAAATACTGAAAATATTAACAGAGATAAACGCATATTTAAAATCCATTGATATGGTTGGTTATTTTTTTAAATTTAATTTCATATTCTGAAACTGAATATTGTCTTTAGTTTCAATCGATGTGGTTTTCTTGAATCCAAATTTTTCATAGACAGGCACAGCATATAAAGATGATCTGACCTTATATTCCTGTGCACGGCATAATACTTTTACGTTATTCCAGAGTGCCCTGGCAATGCCCTGATACTGGTGTTCTTCTGAAACAAACAGGTGATATATATGGTATCTGTCTTTAACTGATATGTAGCCGATGATTGAATCATTTTCTTCGCACACTAAATTAATGAAGTTATTGTCGCTTAATCTTAATCCAAAGCTTTTAAGGTTAAATGAGGAGCTTAGCCAGGCGGGCAATTCATTGTGGTAAGGTGTTAAATAAAAGTGCGCAAGATCATGTACCAGATGTTGAATCTGTTCTGCATCGTTTCTGGTGGCTTTTCGTAGTTGCATATGAATCATTGTATTTGTAAATATGTTAACAGGCTCATTGTAATACAGCGATGAATTCTTTCTGCAGTGTTTTTTCTACATATGTGAACTTTGTCATAATGCAAATAACCGGAATGAGTATATCGCACCCATTTTGGTGGTAGATCAAGTTTGTGGGCAAATTTTGTTTGAGTAAAGCTAAATCCAGATCGGTGCTATTCTGGGCAATTTTCATTGTGACTTAACTACCCTCAGTCTCAATGCCAGTAAGTTAAGCCCTAAGACATTGTAATGACATAATATTTGTTTAGCTTTTCTCCCCTCTTTGAAAAAGAGGGGCTGGGGGATATTTTGTTTTTGCTCGTGCGTTTTAGCTGTTTATTGTCATGAGTGTTTTCAAATCCCCCTCTATCCCCCTTTTACTAAGGGGGAAGTCCAAATATTTCATCCCATTAATAGCTGTAATTTCATGAGCTTAAGACTTAACTTACTGGCATTGCCCTCAGTCAGGTTGATTTCTACGTTGTTCCCCGTTTTTGCATTAATAGCTATAGCACTTCAGCAAAGAGTGCATGACCATCAATCAGTAAAATTTGCATATATAAAAGCTGTTTACAATTCGGTGAGGTTTAGTTTATTAGCCATAACCTCTCTTAAATTTAATTAGATCTTCCCTTGGTATTATTGCTGGCTTAATAAAAAATTATTATTCGTCAGATAGCTATAAAACGGCCTATCGATTAAGATATGAAATCATAAAAAATGATTTTTACCAATTTTATCACAGGGGGTATCCGTGTCTGTTGCTACAGCTGACTGGTTAAATCGATTGCCAAAAATAGAACTACACCTGCATATTGAAGGTAGTCTCGAACCGAAATTAATGTTTGAGCTGGCAAAACGAAATAATATTGACTTGCCTTTTTCATCGGTTGATGAAATTCGCGATGCTTATGAATTCAATAATTTGCAGGATTTTTTAGATATTTATTATCAAGGTGCGGATGTACTGCAAACTGAGCAGGACTTTTATGATTTAACCTGGGCGTATCTCAAAAAATGTCAGCAACAGAATGTTATACATGTTGAGCCTTTCTTTGATCCGCAAACTCATACCGACAGAGGTATTGCATTTGAAACGGTGATTAGCGGAATATCCCGTGCGTTAAATGATGGTCAACAGAAGCTGGCGATTTCCAGCCAGTTAATTATGTGCTTTTTGCGACACCTCAGTGAAGACGCCGCCTTTGAAACCTTGAAGCAGGCACAGGCATTTACAGATAAAATTATTGCGGTGGGATTAGACAGTTCCGAGCTAGGGCATCCGCCGGAAAAATTTAGCCGGGTATTTTCTGCTGCTCGTGATATGGGGTTGCGGTCGGTCGCACATGCGGGTGAAGAAGGACCGCCGGAATATATCTGGACGGCAATTGGTGATTTAAAAGTATCGCGCATTGATCACGGGGTGCGGGCGACTGAAGATGCTGAATTAATGTTACATCTTAAAAACAGCAAAATACCCCTTACGGTTTGCCCGTTATCTAATATTAAACTCTGTGTGTTTGAGGATATGTCCAAACACAATATTTTAAATATGCTGGAACAGGGTGTATGCGTAACAGTTAATTCCGATGATCCCGCTTATTTCGGAGGCTATATGACAGAAAATTTTATAGCACTAGCTGATTCATTGAAGCTAAGTGAGATTCAGGCAAAGCAACTAGTAATGAACAGTATAGAAGCGAGTTTTACCGATGTGGCTCGAAAACAGGAAATGCGCACAGTGCTTGCGGATTGTGTTTAATGCATTGGATTAAATTAATTCATGTGAGCTGCGTTATATTATCTTTTGGCGGTTTTTTTCTGCGCGGAATCTGGATGTTATCCGGCTCAACACTGCTACACAGAAAACTGACAAAAATCATTCCCCATGTTGTTGACGCAACTTTGCTAGGCAGCGCACTGATCATGTTATATGCAATGGAGTGGTCGGTTTTTGATCTTCCATGGCTACAGGTCAAAATAGTGGCATTGCTGGTTTATATAGGTCTGGGGATGTTGGCGCTTAAGTTTGGGCGCACGTTGAGGGTGCGTGCCTTTGCATGGCTAGCTGGCTTAGTTGTTTTTTTGTTTATTGTTTCTGTTGCGATGAGTAAATCTGTTTTTGGTTTTCTAACAGGTTAATAGCTATCCTGGTTTAAAAAACATAAAATGTTAAATATGAGGTATCAGGCAATAATTTCCCACATTTGCTTCCGACACAATCCACTCATATCACAGTAGCCACAAGCCTTAGTGTCTCCCCACGAAGGCAAGGGCTGAGCAGTACGAATTTCAGCTACAACAGTTGCCAGCCGTTGCAAAACATCCGTTTTCAAGTTATTTAAAGTGTCAGTCTCTAACATTCCAGCGATTTTAGTTTCGCCTTTATCCAGTTTTAAATAAATAACATTACACACTTCTTCCATTAATGCGGCATAACTGGTTAACTGAATATTTTCTGCCAGATCTATATCAATTTGTCGTGCAGTATTTCCAGTTTTATAATCAACGATAGAAAAACCATCGCTTTGCTGATCTATTCGGTCAAGTCGTCCCACCAGTTTTGATTCTGAATTTAAATTAACTTCAGCCATTTCTTCAAGTTTATAAATATTCCACTCAAGCTGCCGCTGAATCTGCCAGTCGATATAGGATTCGGCGGTGTCCATCCAACGAGTGAACCAGCCCCGGTGTTGAATTGAGTCTTCAGTTTGTGTTTTGAAAACCAGTTGCGATAAGTTTTCAATGTGAGTTAAAGCCTGTGCTTTGTTTTGCAGTGTTAAAACCTGATTAAAAGGCGCGGGCATATCCGCACACTGTTGATGGAATGCGTGCAGAATTAAATGCACTTTTTCACCGTATTCGCTCTTTAATAATTCCAGAGTAATTTGTTCAAGAGGTTTTAATTTAAGAACATCTGCTGCAAAAAATTTATACGGACAGTCAATCAGGCGCTGGTGTCTTGAGGCAGAAAATTCTGTTGGTGTTAATTCAAGGTTTACTACAGGCTTTGCCTGAGTGACGGTTTTTATGTTTTTTATTAAAGTATTGTTTCGATCGGTTATGGGGGATAGTTTGTTTAATAAAAGTTCTAAATGGTTGTCCCGTAAAGACAGGTTAAATGCGAGTTGGCTAAAATCCTGTAATGAACTGACCCATGGAGAAACCTGCATCCATTCGCCATTTTTTTCTGCCTGCCAGGTAATGAGTATATCGTCGGCAGCCATGAGTAACTGTTGAAACTGTTCAAAATTATTTTGCTTTTTCTGTTGCCAGTTTTTAAGCTGTAATGCCTGTCGAACACTCTGATTAAAAAACGGGTGCAAGCTGACACTGCCGGGAAATGTCTGCATATTGGCACCGGCAATAATTAACGTGCCGAACTGACAATACTGTGCCTGCTGCATATTCATTATTTTTACCGTCGAAACATTGCCCTCAGAAATACTCCCATGGGGTTTAAATTGTTCGCGCTCTAAAGTACTACCGATCCAGGTGCGAAAATCCAGCCAGTTTATTTGCGGGTTTGCGGAAAATTGTGCATGGTTTAGCTTTTCAAGTTCTTCCTGTACCCGTTGTCCGGCAATATCTGTGGACAGTTGCTGATAAATTCCAAGTTGCTTTATGCTGTTGATGAAGTGTTTAATCCAGTCGCTGGATGTGCATGGCAGGTTGCTTTGAAACAGGGATTTTAGTTCGTTTGCTGCAGTATCAATATTTTCCAGCAGCTTAATTAATTGTTCGGCGGTTGCTGCATTTTTGATGTTAAGTCGATGTGCTCTGTTTTTTATGGCCGACTGATAGCGTTGTAAATTATTGGCGATGTTTTCATGCAGAACAATATCCTGCTCAAAGCGGTAAACCAGATTCAAATGCGTTTTAAAGTTTTCATGATCGCAAAAAAAGGGCGACTTCAATAAGTCTAATAGGGGTTGATAAGCAAAATCCTGTTCGATGCATTCTAGCCAGCGCTCTAAAATAGTTGCGGCACTGGTAGTCGCCAGCGCCCAGCCTGCGGTGTCCTGAATGTTTACATCTGCGCGTTCTAATAATGCGCGCAAACGTCTCGCCAGTTTTCGGTTTTCAGTAACCACGGCAATATTGGTGTTGCCCTTTAACAAACTCATGCGTATTTTCAAATCAACGGCGCGGGTTTCCTGCTCGGCACTTTGTGCATCGTAGAGTTTTATTTTATCTAGAAAACTGTTGCGATTGTTTTTATAGTTTTCTGTACGTTCATATAGTGTTGTGCTTTGACTATAAATATCCTGCAGTAAAGCCAGGTCGTTATCTGCGGGCGCTTGCGCTGTGCATGTCTGTTGTATTTGCGTAACCTGCGCAATTTTAGACAGTTGTTCGCACCACGCCTGCTCTAATGGAGTGAATTGTTCAAGTCCGATAATATAAAAATGCTTGTTGTGAAAGGTTGCCGGAATGGTTGCAAGTAAACGTTGTTTAAGTGTGCCGGTGTCATCCTCAATATTGAGTGCATGCAGCTGTTGCTGCCAGGCTTGCCAGAGCGTCTGAACTATTCTTGCTTCCTGGTTCAGGTGTGCGATGTCTTCATGGGTTTCATATGCGCTTTGTAACTTTTCAATCCAGGTAGGGGTGGGCTCATTCAACCACTGGTGCTGGCTTAAGCTCAGCTCATCAAACAGTTCCAACAGGCTGTCGCAAATTTGCCAATGATTTTCTGTGGCAAATAAATTACTGTGTTGTTTGAGTGCTTCAATTAATAAAATTTGTCGAGTGGATTGATTAATGTGTTTTTTTGTTAAGTCCGCGGGTCTGATGTTTTTATTTAGCCACTCGGTCAAGCTGCCAATAAATCCACCCAGTAAGCTCTGCTGATTCACATTAACCAGGCTGCGACGCATTTGCTGAGTCGCCTGGGCATTGGGTAAAAAAATACACACATTATTTAAATCCGGCAGGCTTTGCTGGTGTGTGTCTAATATTTTTTTAGCCAGTGTGTCGGTGAAATGCAGACTGGTCGGAATGTTAATTGTCGTTATGTTTTGAGAAGATGACATGTGGGGGAGAGGTTAGCATATACCGTGATAAAATTGCGATTGAACTTTGCGATGTTTTCAACTTTACGTATTTTAATAATCAAGTTTAATGGCCAGTACATCGCAGGGCATATCGTGCAGAACCGCATTGGCGGTAGAGCCTAAAAGAATATTTAGACCGTGACGTCCATGGGAGCCCAATACAACCAAATCACATTGATGATCTTTTACAAACTCACTGATCTCATATTTGGGTGTGCCGGGAATAGTGTGTAGCTGGTCTTCAGTTAGCTGATGTTTTTCGCCAAAGGCCTGCATCGAACTTTTTGCCTGGGTGAGCATTTCGGTTTCATCAAAAATCCAGTTACTGCTGAGTACTGGTTCGTAAACCGTATCTATCGGTGGCACATATTCAATGACATGCAGCAGGCTAAGCCTGGCATTGTTACGGCTGGCAATATCCCGCGCTTTATTCAGTATCTGTCCAGAGGGTGCTGAAAAATCGATGGCAACAAGTATGTGGTTGTAGTTACTCATGTGGGTCTCCGCAGATTGTCATTTTAGTCATTATAAGTATAGTGTGTTTAGCTTAACGGATCTAACAAATATGTGGGTCAATTACCGACATAAAAATAAGGTAAACCATCGTCATGCAACCAAATGAACAACTCATTCACGACTTTTACAATGCTTTTCAGAAACTCGACTGGCAGACAATGCAGCAATGTTATGCACAAAATATTCATTTTTCAGATGCGGTTTTCGGGGATTTAAACGGTGATGATGCGGCTGCGATGTGGCACATGTTGTGTGACCGGGCAAAAGACTTTGAGCTGAGCTTTAGTGATGTTCAGGCGGATGATAACCATGGCTCGGCTCGTTGGGAGGCGGGTTACACTTTTTCGCAAACCGGTCGAAAAGTGCAGAATGTGATTTTTGCCGAGTTTCAGTTTGCCGAGGGTAAAATTGTGCGTCATTCAGACCATTTTAGTTTTTGGCGCTGGAGTCGGATGGCGCTTGGGCCAATGGGTGTGTTGCTGGGCTGGTCGGGGTTTTTAAAGCGTAAGGTGCAGCAGCAGGCGCTGGCGGGGCTTAAATTATTCAAGCGCCGACATCATTCTAAGAAAGCTGACTAAAAAATAAATATAAAAAACTTCACAAGACAGAATTTTGTTATATAATACGGCGCCTTGCGCGAGCGTGGCGAAATTGGTATACGCGCCAGATTTAGGTTCTGGTGTTGAAAGACGTGAGAGTTCGAGTCTCTCCGCTCGCACCATCTTTAATTAAGGGAGGCTACCTGGCTTCCCTTAATTTTTTGAGTAGTCGGTGTGTGTAATCTCTATTATTTATTATAGGGATTAGCACACACCGGGCATTCGAATTTACACATACATTATTTATTACCCACGATATTTGACTGATACCAGTCTCTAATCAGCTACAACCGAGGTTACTATGCAAGTTTCTGTTGAATCAGGCGAAGGTCTGGAACGTAAATTAACTATTCAGATTCCCGCTGAAACGATTGATAAGGAAGTGGAAAACCGTTTAAATTCTATGCGTCCACGGGTTAAGATTGATGGTTTCCGCCCGGGTAAAGTGCCTTTGAAAGTGGTTAAGCAACAGTATGGTGCTTCAGTAGTACAGGAAGTTATCGGTGAAGTTATGCAGAGTAGCTTACGTGATGCGGTGACTCAGGAATCTCTAAACCCTGCTGGAAACCCAACGATTGAGCCAAAATCAATGGAGCCGGGCCAGCCATTAGAGTATGTAGCCACATTTGAAGTGTATCCCGAGATTGAGTTAAAAGACTGCACCACGCTTGAAGTAGAGCGTACTACGGCTGATGTGGTTGATGCTGATGTGGATAAAATGATTGAAACATTATTAAAGCAGCGCACTACCTACGATGTAGTTGAGCGTGCATCCCAGGATGGGGATCAGATGACGATTAACTTTGAAGGTTCAGTTGACGGAGAGCAGTTTGAAGGCGGCCAGGCAGATTCTGTGCCGGTTGTGATTGGCTCGCACAGCATGATTCCCGGGTTTGAAGAAGCGCTGATGGGCAAGTCTGCGAATGACGAATTCTCATTTGATGTGAATTTTCCGGATGATTACCATGCTGAGAATTTAAAAGGCAAAAAAGCCACATTTGCGACAAAAGTGATTTCCGTTGCAGCACCTAAAGCTCCCGTAGTTGATGAGGCGTTTGCCAAATCATTTGGTGTTGAAGATGGTTCTGTTGAAACGCTACGCTCTGATATTCGCAATAATATGGAACGTGAATTACGCAATAAGCTCACGGATGTGTTGAAAAAAGAAGTGATGGATAAGCTGTTAGAAGCGAATGATATTCAGGTTCCAGCAGCGCTGGTTGATCAGGAAGCAGAAAACCTGCAAAAGCAGATGATGGAATCGGGTAACCTGCAGGGTGGTATGTCATTGCCCAAAGAGTTATTTGAAGGTGAAGCAAAGCGCCGTGTAAGTTTAGGCCTGGTGATTGGTGAAGTCGTTAAGAAAGCTGAAATCAGACCGGAAGCGGATAAGGTAACCGCCAAGATTGATGATATAGCGCAAACCTATGAAGATCCGGCTGAGGTAATCAACCACTACAGTAGTAACCCTCAGTTAAAGCAGGGTATTGAAGCGCTGGTAATGGAAGAAATGGTTGTTGACTGGATTGTTAATCAGGCTAAAGTGACCGATGTTGCAAAATCATTTCATGAATTATTAAATCCTGAAGCGGATGCACCCGTATAGTTTACAAGGTTAAGCGTGTAATTTGTTTAATAAATAAACAGCTTAATTTAAAAAGCAGGCTTTTAGTCTGCTTTTTTTATTTGCCTACTTGTATTTATCGAGTCACAACATACAATCAGTTTAATTAAAAAATTACAACAGCAATTCGTATTGTTAAATAATGTTCCCGGAGAACGATGAATGATCATTACACCAGAAAATAATAAGGGCGCTTTAGGATTACAGGATAATCTGGTACCCATGGTAGTTGAACAAACTGCACGTGGTGAGCGTTCCTATGATATTTATTCAAGACTGTTAAAAGAACGGGTTATCTTTATTGTGGGGCAGATTGAAGACCACATGGCAAACCTGATAGTGGCGCAGTTACTGTTTTTAGAGTCTGAAAATCCTGATAAAGATATTTCTATCTATATTAATTCACCCGGTGGTGTTGTTACCGCAGGTATGGCTATTTATGACACCATGCAGTTTATTAAACCCGACGTATCCACTTTATGTGTGGGGCAGGCCGCTAGTATGGGCGCATTATTACTCGCGGGTGGCGCGGAAGGTAAGCGCTATGCATTGCCAAATTCGCGGGTAATGATTCACCAGCCACTGGGTGGTTTTCAGGGGCAGGCGACGGATATTGATATTCACGCCCGTGAAATCCTGTTAATGCGTGATCGTTTAAATAGTATATTGGCGAAACACACCGGCCAGAAAATGGAAAGAATCGCTGAAGACACCGAGCGTGATAATTTTATGAGCGCGACTGATGCGGCTGAATACGGAATGATTGATTCAGTACTGCAGGATAGAAGCGCCGATGATAAAGAAGATAAAAGCTAATCTTTGATGTTCATTTGCTTGAAATTAAGCAAATTAGCACCATGTAATAAAAAACCGCCAAAAGGCGGTTTTTTATTAAAATTTAGACTATCTTCTAAATTAACAAAAAATGAAATGTTAAATTGCTGTCTAAAATTTGCACAAAAACCGAGATATAGTTTGGGTATTTCTTAAATATCCCTTTTATTTCATGGGGTTGTGATGAATTAATCAAAAACCATATAAATAATACCCTTGCAACTTAAAGCAATAATTGGCAAGGTGTAGCATATAAAACTGTAGTTAATTTAAGACTATAAAGAATTACCAGCTTTGGGCTAGTATGAGGACACGTCATGAGTGACGACAAAAATAATGAAGAAGATTCGGGCAAACTGCTGTATTGCTCGTTTTGTGGCAAGAGCCAGCACGAAGTTAAAAAACTGATTGCTGGTCCCTCCGTATTTGTATGTGATGAATGCGTTGAGCTTTGTAACGATATTATCAGCGAAGAGCTACAGGAGCAGGCCGCATCATCGGTAACCAAGCTACCTAAGCCTCAGGAAATTAAGGAAATTCTCGATGATTATGTCATCGGTCAGTCTCAGGCTAAGAAAGTGCTGGCAGTTGCGGTGTATAACCACTACAAGCGCCTGGAAGTAAAGCATAAGAAAGATGACGTAGAGTTATCTAAAAGTAATATTATGCTGATTGGCCCTACCGGTTCAGGTAAAACCCTGTTAGCGCAAACGCTGGCGCGTTTGCTGAATGTGCCCTTTACGATTGCGGATGCGACTACATTAACCGAAGCCGGTTATGTGGGTGAAGATGTTGAAAATATCATTCAAAAGCTACTTCAGAAGTGTGATTACGATGTAGATAAGGCGCAGACTGGCATCGTTTATATTGATGAAATTGATAAAATATCACGTAAGTCTGATAATCCTTCAATTACCCGTGATGTTTCCGGTGAAGGCGTACAGCAGGCACTACTCAAACTGATTGAGGGAACGGTAGCCTCAGTTCCTCCACAGGGCGGGCGTAAGCATCCTCAGCAGGAGTTTTTGCAGGTGGATACCTCAAATATTCTATTTATCTGTGGTGGTGCATTTGCGGGTTTAGATCAGGTTATTCGTGACCGCTCTGAAAAGAGTGGTATAGGCTTTGGTGCGGAAGTGCACGGTAAAGAGAATACCAAGTCTACCGGCGAAATCCTCAAGGATATGGAATCTGATGATTTAATTCGCTACGGCTTAATTCCGGAATTTGTTGGCCGTTTACCGGTGGTGGCAACACTGGAAGAACTGGATGAAGATGCGCTAATCACAATTCTTACCAAACCCAAAAATGCGTTAACCAAGCAGTATTCCAAAATGTTTGAAATGGAAGATTGCGAGCTGGAATTCCGTGAAGATGCACTTTCGGCGGTGGCAAAAAAGGCCATGGCTCGTAAAACAGGTGCCCGTGGATTGCGTACTATTCTGGAAAATATACTGTTGGAAACCATGTACGAGCTGCCATCTCTGGATAATGTAACCAAGGTTGTACTGGATGAGGGTGTCATTAATGGAGACGCCAAACCCTATATGGTATTTGAAAACAATGAGGCCCCTAAATCGGCCTCCAATGCTGAATAATAAGTGGCTGTATATAAAGTCCGCACTCGTCAATAAGCACGATAATCACTTTCAAACAGACAGGCAGATGCCAACCTGTTTGAAAGTGATTTAAAAAGCTCAAAAACCATCAATATTTTTATTGACTCCCGGCTGGTCATTAAAAATATTTATAGATCAACCTTGAAGCTTCACATACTGCCCCCATGTGATTCTTAAGAATTAACACACCGGCGGGTCTCCATTTTTACCCCCGAATACTCGAGGTACACTCCGTGTCAGATACCGAAAACGAATTAGAATTAACCGCCGAAGCGTACGAGGGGAAAACCCCGGTACTGCCATTGCGTGATGTAGTGGTTTATCCACACATGGTTATTCCGCTGTTTGTAGGCCGTGAAAAATCTATTCAGGCCCTTGATGCAGCAATGTCAAAAGACAAGCAAATCTTGCTGGTTGCTCAGAAAAGTGCGGAAATAGATGATCCGTCGATGAAAGATATCCATGAAATTGGCACGCTTTCTACCATCTTGCAGTTACTCAAACTTCCCGACGGCACCATTAAGGTGCTAGTAGAAGGTGCCACCCGAGCACAAGTGGATAAAGTTTACGACGATGAAGTTTTCTTTACCGCCGATTATACCCTGCTTGAAAATACCGGTGATGATGACAGCCGTGAGCTGGAAGTGCTTTCCCGTTCCATTATGGGTGTATTTGATCAGTACGTAAAACTTAATAAAAAAGTACCCCCTGAAATTTTAACGTCATTAAGTGGCATTGATGATCCTGCGCGTTTGTCAGACACCATCGCGGCACACATGTCGCTTAAAGTAGAAGAAAAGCAAAATATTCTGGGCATTTCGGATGTAAAAAAACGTATGGAATTTCTGCTGAGCATGATTGAAGCAGAAATTGATTTGCTGCAAATCGAAAAACGCATTCGTGGCCGTGTTAAACAGCAAATGGAAAAAAGTCAGCGTGAGTATTATTTGAATGAGCAAATGAAAGCCATTCAAAAAGAACTTGGTGAGCTAGACGAAGCGCCAAATGAAATTGAAGACTTAGAAAAGAAAATAGCCAAAGCTGGTTTAAGCGCGGAAGCTAAGAAAAAAGCTAACACCGAGTTAAATAAACTCAAAATGATGTCGCCAATGTCGGCTGAAGCCACCGTTGTGCGTAACTATATTGATGCGCTAGTGGGCTGCCCGTGGAAAAAGCGCAGTAAAATATCCAAAGATATTAACGAAGCGCAAAAGATTTTAGATGAAGACCATTACGGTTTAGAAAAAGTTAAAGAACGTATTTTAGAGTATCTCGCGGTACAGCAGCGGGTTAAAAAATTGAAAGGTCCTATATTGTGTTTAGTGGGTCCGCCGGGTGTGGGTAAAACTTCGCTGGGTCAGTCAATTGCCCGTGCAACTAATCGAAAGTTCACCCGCATGGCGCTGGGTGGTGTGCGTGATGAAGCGGAAATTCGTGGACATCGTAGAACCTATATTGGTTCGCTTCCCGGAAAAGTGATCCAGAACTTAAGTAAAGTTGGCACACGTAATCCGTTATTTTTATTAGATGAAATTGATAAAATGGCGCAGGATTTTCGTGGTGATCCGGCTTCTGCATTGCTGGAAGTTTTAGATCCGGAACAGAATCACACATTTGGTGATCACTATTTAGAAGTTGATTTTGATCTGTCCGATGTCATGTTTATTGCCACCTCAAATAGCATGAATATTCCTGGTCCACTATTAGACCGTATGGAAGTGATTCGTATACCGGGTTACACCGAAGATGAAAAAATGAACATTGTTAAAAACTATTTGCTACCCAAGCAAATGGAAAATAATGGTCTGAACAATGATGAACTGGAAGTGACTCAGGAAGCCATTATGGACACGGTGCGTTACTACACCCGTGAAGCTGGTGTACGTAGTTTAGAGCGAGAGATGTCTAAAATCTGCCGTAAGGTGGTGAAAGATGTTTTGATGAACCCGAGCGATGAAAAAGTTACTGTGACCCCGGATAATTTAGAAAAATATCTGGGCGTTGTACGCTTCCGTTACGGTAAAGCGGAAAATAATGACCAGGTTGGGCAGGTAACAGGCCTTGCATGGACAGAAGTGGGTGGTGAGTTACTCAGCATTGAAGCTGCAGTTATGCCAGGCAAGGGTAAGCAGACTTTTACCGGACAGCTCGGTGATGTTATGCAGGAATCTATTTATGCTGCGATGACCGTGGTAAGAAGCCGGGCTGCTTCACTAGGACTGGAAGATGATTTTTATGAAAATAAAGATATTCATATTCACGTCCCTGAAGGAGCAACACCAAAGGATGGCCCGAGTGCCGGCATTGGTATGTGTACTGCTATTGTTTCAACCATGACGGGTATACCGGTTAAATCAAGCGTTGCTATGACGGGTGAAATCACTCTGCGCGGAGAAGTGTTGCCGATTGGTGGTTTGAAAGAAAAGCTTCTGGCGGCACATCGTGGTGGAATTGAAACGATTATCATTCCCCATGAAAATGAGAAAGATCTGGCGGATATTCCAAAAACAGTGCTGGAAAAACTGGAAATTAAACCAGTGCAGTGGATCGATGATGTGTTAGCTATTGCTTTGCAAACCACGCCAACCCCACTTGAAAAAAACGCAGCTTCGAGCTCAAAAAGTAAAAAATCAAAAAAGGGTGATAATTTACGCCACCATTAATTTAATGCTTCGTTTGGGTTAAAAATGCTGACGGTTTTTAGATAAATAGCTTTGTTCAATATTAATGGTTTAAATTGCTGTTATTATTAATGTAGGGATTTTAGGTAGAATATATATTTATTAAAATTAAATGGAATAAAAAGTAAGCGTTGTTTTGGTTAATTTCCTTATTTTTAAGCTAATTTTATAATTTTGAATAAAGATATATTTTTATTTTCTTATAGAGATTTATCTAAAATATTTCTTAACTTTCAGACAAAAGTTGCATTTTTAAGCTTGACACAAAATTAATTGTTTAATTTTCGGTGAAATTTGCTTAAAGCCGTTGACACGGCCCTTTCAGGGCTGGTATAAAGTTTGCGCTAGTTTTATCCTGAATATATCAGAAGTTAGTGACATGGAGTGCGCTGCATATTGATAGTTCTTGATATTTGAAGTTTCTCCGCGGCATGACTCATTTAAAAAGTCACAAGATGGTAGATACGGGCTTTTATAAAATAAATTTTATTTACCGAAACATCAGTTTCATTTTTTTAAAATAACTACAAACATTTAGGATTAATAATGAATAAATCAGAATTGATTGACGCTATTGCTGAAAACTCAGGCTTGTCAAAAGCAGATTCAGGTCGTGCACTGGATGCAGTAATTTCATCTGTTTCAAGTGCTTTAAAAGACAATGATCAGGTAACGATTGTTGGCTTTGGTACATTCCTTGTTCGTCAACGTGCAGCGCGTGTTGGCCGTAACCCACAAACCGGCGCAGAGATCCAGATTAAAGCGGCAAATGTTCCCGCATTTAAGCCTGGCAAAGCATTAAAAGATGCAGTAAACTAGCGCCCGCACAAAAAGGCGGGTGGTTAGCTCAGCTGGTAGAGCGTCGCCCTTACAAGGCGAATGTCGGGGGTTCGACTCCCTCACCACCCACCACTGGACCGGTAGTTCAGCTGGTTAGAATGCCGGCCTGTCACGCCGGAGGTCGCGGGTTCGAGTCCCGTCCGGTCCGCCATATAAACAAAAAGGCCCCTGCAGCTTTCGCTGCAGGGGCCTTTTTGTTTATATAATGGCCCGGAGGGCCTTGATGAGAAGCCGTTTCGAAAAAACGCCGGGAGCTTTTTTTAACATGGTGCTTCTTTATTAGCACTATGGCCCCGAAGGGGTGAGGGCAGGAAAGCCCGAGTAATCCCGCATTCTGTTACCCAAACTCTAATGCGGTGCCAAAATCGCAGCGAAAGCTGCAGGGGCCTTTTTGTTTCCAGAATAACTATATGGGATGGCCCGGAGGGCCTTGATGAGAAACCGTTTCGAAAAAAACGCCGGGAGCGTTTTTTAACGGGGTGCTGTTTTTTAGCACCACGGCCGCGCAGCGAATGAGCGACGAAGTTTATGTATAACAGGTTGTAATATGAGTATGCAGGTTATTGGGCAGGACAGCCTGCATAATCCCGCGTTCAGTTGCCCAAAAACTAAAGCGGCACAAAGACCGTAGCGAAAGCTTTATCGTCTCCTTCGTTGATTTACACAGTTTATTATGAGAATTGTTATCAGCGCCCTGGCTATCTGTACGCGGACATTTATATTCATATGCACACAAAAAGCATGTGAACGAGAGTGACGGTATATCTACTCCTCCTTGGAAAAAGGGGGATGGGGGGATTTAAAAACTTAACAAAAATCACTCTCTCCCTGTCTTTCTCAGCAAAAGAGAGGGGCAAAAATCTTACTATCTCCTTTTACAACTCACCACACTCTAGTATCATTCACCGCTAAATAATTTAAGTACAGCCAGCAGGCTGAGATAAAGGGTTTTACAAAATATGTTGCAATCTATACATGACAAAGCTAAAGGCATACTGGGGATTATAATTGTTGCTTTTATTGCACTGGTATTCGGTTTATGGGGAATTGGGGATTATTTAACCGGCGCCACTGAAAAGTTTGCAGCTAAAGTTGATGACATGCAAATTAGTCAGTCTCAGTTTGAACAGGGCATGGCAAGACAACGTCAGCGACTGGAGCAAATGTTTCAGGGTAAAGTGCCGGATAACCCCGCATTTCAACAACGCATGAAAGAGCAAGTGCTTGAGCAACTAATTACTCAGAAAGTGATGCAAAAAATGGTAATAAATGAAAATTACCGGGTCGCTGATGTGGTGCTGGCGCAAAAAATTAAAAATATGGAAGCTTTCCAGAAAGATGGCGCATTTGATAATAAGTCTTATGAGGCATTAATTCAGTCGCAGGGAATGGGCGTTAAAGAGTTTGAAAATCTGTTTAGAAATGATCTTGCGGTGCAGCAATTACAGGACGCGGTGACCCGTTCTTCTATTATTGGACAGGCAGAACTTAATATTCTTAACCAGATTCAGCAGCAAAGCCGGGACATCAATTATTTACAGTTTAATGATGTTAATTTTCTTGCTGACATAAAAGTGAGTGATGAAGATATTCAAAAATATTACGAATTAAATCATACTCGCTATATGCACCCGGAAATGGTGAGTATTTCCTATGTTGAGTTAACTCAGGATCATTTAGCAAAAAATATTCCGGTTGATGAAGAAGCGGTGCATCGATTATATGATGAATATGTGGATAGCATTTCGAGAAAAGAGCAACGTAAAACGCAGCATATTTTAATAGCAGTCGCTGCGGATGCAGATGCAGAAACGCGACAACAAAAGAAAAAGTTAGTTGATGATTTATCCATGCGTATTAAAAATGGCGAAGCGTTCGAAAAGCTGGCAAAAGAAAGCTCTGAAGATCCAGGCTCAGCTCCCAATGGTGGTGATTTAGGTTGGGTCAGCAAAGGCATGATGGTGCCGGAGTTTGAAACCGCCTTATTTAAACTTGATAAAGGCCAGATCTCTGAAGCGGTTAAGTCTTCATTTGGTTATCACCTGATTCGTTTTAATGAAAGCAAGTCTGAAAATGTTGCCTCTTTTGACAGTAAAAAAGCTGAGCTGGAAAAGCAGTATAAAGCACAGTTATTAGAAGATGGTTTTTATGAAAAATCTGAATTAATGGCAACCGTTGCTTATGAAAATGATCAGAGTCTGACCGAAGTTGCAGATGCATTAGGTCTGGAAATAAAAACCACTGACTCTTTTTCTCGCTTAAGTGGTAAAAGTATAGCAGTGAATAAAAAAGTGCGTGATGCGGCTTTTAATCCAGATGTAATTTCGGAAGGCCGAAACTCGGAGATTATTGAGCTTTCAAAAAAACACGTGGTGGTGTTAAGGGTTGATACACATACAGAAGCGAAACAGAAAAAACTGGATGCAGTTAAAAATATAATCAAGGCCGCGATTAGCACTGAAAAAGCCAGAGAAAAATCTATGGTAGTAGCGCTCGAAACGCTGGCTAAACTTGAGCAGGGTGAATCTATAGAAAGCAAGTCGATTCAGGAATCAGGCAAGTTAACTAAACTGGGTTCAATAAAACGTGATAATACGACGGCCAATAAACAGATTTTAACTGAGGCATTTACAATGGCCAAACCCGCAGCTGATAAAGCCGCTTATAAAGTGATAGAGATTTCGAGTGGCACTGCAGTTATTGAACTCAAATCTGTAACTGCGCCGGGACCGGCAACCCAAGAGCAATTACAGGCAATGGGCAAACAGTTTGAAAGTGAACAGGCCAATCGCGACATGGGTGTGGTTCTCGAATATTTAAAATCACAGTCTAAAATCGTTCGGGCTGCTGAACTGTAGTGCTCAAATCATTTACTAATTTACCCTTACACTGGCAAATATTAATTGCACTGGTGCTGGCAGTATTTGCCGGTTTATTAACCGGTAAAGATGCTGCTTTGTTCGGGTTAAGTTTTTACAGCGTGTTTGAATTTATTGGCACACTGTTTTTAAATGCATTGAAAATGCTGATTGTGCCATTAATTATGTCTTCTATTATTGTTGGCATTATGGGAATTGGCTCGGGTGAAAACCTTAGTCGCCTCGGAGGTAAAACGTTAACCTATTATGCTATCACCAGTTTTCTGGCGATTGTAACGGGCCTCATACTAGTTAATCTCACCACGCCTGGCATTAGCGATGGGCAACCTCTAAAAGACATTATTGGGCTGGCGGATGTTCCAGCAGAGGTAACCCAAAGTGTTGAAGGTAAGGGCAGTGGGGATATTGTTGCGGTATTTTTACGCATGGTACCCCCGAATATAGTGTCCGCTGCAGCCCAGGGGCAAATGCTGGGTTTAATTTTTTTCAGTTTGCTGTTTGGTTTTTTTATGACCAGGCTCAGTGGCGCTAAAGCTGATGTGATGCAAAATTTTTGGGAATCGGTGCTCGATATCATGATGCACATGACTAACTGGGTGATGAAGTTTGCGCCGATAGGGGTGTTTGCTTTAGTCGCTAAAGTTGTTGCTACATCTGGTGTTGAAGTGTTTTTACCATTGCTGGTCTTTTTCTTAACGGTCATTGCAGCACTGTCAGTGCACTTCATATTAACCATGTCACTGATACTTCGCTATGTGGCTAAGGTGAATCCACTGTTGCACTACAGGGCAATGTCCTCAGCACTACTCACTGCGTTTTCAACCAGTTCATCATCAGCAACGCTGCCACTAACGATGGAATGTGTTGAGCATAAAGCAGGCGTTTCAAATCGGGTAACCAGTTTTACCCTGCCATTAGGCGCAACCGTTAATATGGATGGCACCGCTTTGTATGAATGTGTAGGCGCCATGTTTATTGCTCAGGCCTATGGTTTAGACTTAACCTTAACCACTCAGTTTACTATTGTGTTTGTCGCACTGATTACCTCCATTGGGGTTGCGGGAATTCCGTCAGCAAGTCTGGTAGCGATCAGTATTATTCTCGGCGCTATTGGTTTGCCACTGGAAGGTATTGGACTAATATTGGCTGTAGATCGGGTGCTGGACATGTGCCGCACGGCGGTTAATGTATTTAGTGATTCGGTGGCGGCGGTGGTGATTGGTAAACTGGAAGGTGAAGAAGGTATTTTGAAGGGTTAAAAGATAAAAGCAGGTTGTCCGCAAATGAACGCAAAAAAACGCTAATTACTTGCTAGTGCGCCTGCGGCGTACAGCACAAAAAAACTGCTTTTATTTGCGTGTATTCGCGTTCATTTGCGGACAACCTGCTTTTTACAGCTACTCAGCCTCGTTAATCAGCCCAACAATATGGAAACCACTGTCCACATAAATTACCTCGCCTGTTATACCTCGTGCCAGTGGCGAGCTTAAAAATGCACCGGTATTACCCACATCATCGATGCTCACATTTCTGCGCAGGGGTGCTGTACTTTCCACCTGATCAAATATTTTACTGAAGGCACCTGCGCCGGATGCGGCTAGGGTCTTAATCGGACCTGCCGAAATGGCATTTACTCGAATGCCTTCCGGGCCTAAATTTTGAGCCAGGTAACGTACATTGGCTTCAAGGCTAGCCTTGGCCAATCCCATTACATTGTAACCTGGAAAAGTTCTTTCAGAGCCCAGGTAACTCATGGTGATGATGGACGCATCATCACGGCCCTGCATCATGTGCCGACCAGCCTTGGCAATGGCGGCTAAGCTGTAGGAGCTTACGTCATGTGCCGTGTTGAAGCCCTCGCGGGACAGATTGTCCAGATAATCACCTTCAAGCAGTTCTTTGGGTGCGTAGGCGATGGAGTGCACCAGTATATCAAAAGAATCCCAGTAATCATCTAAATGTTCAAATACCGCTTCAATTTCGTCATCGTCTTCCACATTACAGGGAATAACGATATCCGAGTCCAGCTGACCGGCTAACTTTTCAACCCGTTCGCGCAATCTTTCATTTTGAAATGTAAAAGCCAGTTCGCAACCTTCACGGTGCATTGCCTGTGCAATTCCCCAGGCAATAGACCGAGTGCTTGCGACGCCAAATATTAATGCACGTTTACCTGATAAAAATCCCATCAAAGGACTCCTGTTTTTTATAGTTATAATTACTATGCATAATTGGTATGCTATGGGCACGAGAAAAAACCAATTAAACCCACAAATAAAATTTACTTAATACGCTGATAATATGACGATAAAAACCGGATTGCACCCCTTTAAATGCATTTTTTTTATTTTAATTGCAATCTATAGCCAAATTTTCTCTGTTGCGGCAGTTGCAGCGCCTTCCGCTGCGATGGGTTACACCCCCAAATATCCACCGAATTTTAAACATTTTGAATATGTAGACCCGAATGCAAAAAAAGGCGGACGATTAATTCTTGCGGGCACCGGCGCTTTTGACAGTTTCAATCCGTTTATTTTAAAAGGTGTTGCTGCAGAAGGCAGCGATCTGCTGTTTGATACACTAATGGTGGCCAGTAAAGATGAACCCTTTAGTAAGTATCCGTTAATTGCCAGTGATATTCAGCTGGCGGATGATAAATTATCCGTTACGTTTAAAATAAATCATCGAGCGCGGTTTAATAATGGCGATAAAGTCACTGCTGAGGATGTAAAATTTTCGTTTGATACCATTATATCGGAGCAGGCACATCCGCAATTTAAATTTATTTTTGCAGATGTTAAAGATGCGGTCATCATTGATGACTACACGATTCGCTTTAATTTTAAGCGAGTGAACCCGGAGTTACATTTAATACTGGGCGATATTTCAATTTTTTCTAAAAAATGGCTGGATGGAAAATCCTTCGATAAATTAACCGAAGTAAAGCCGGTTGCCAGTGGCCCTTATACCATTAAAGAATATGATTTAGGAAAGCGTATCACCTATCAGCGTAATATGCGTTATTGGGCTAATGATTTACCGAGTCGTCGTGGGCAGTTTAATTTTGCAGAAATACAGTATAAATATTATCACGATTTAGTTATTTCACTGGAGGCCTTTAAAGCGGGTGCGTTTGAATTCAGGCACGAATACTATTCAAAACTATGGGCCCGCGAACACAATGGTCCGAATTATGATTCGGGTAAAATTATAAAAGAGAATTTACCTAACAGCAATAATGCAGGAATGCAGGGCTTTGTGTTTAATACCCGCAGAAAACTATTTAATGACCCGGTTGTCAGGCGCGCAATTGCCCTCGCATTTGATTTTGAGTGGTCAAACAAACGTCTGTTTTATAACCAGTATGTAGTGAATGACAGTTATTTTAGTAACACCGAACTACAGGCAACCGGTGTACCTGAGGGAAAAGAGCTGGCATTATTAATGCCGTTTAAGGATCAATTGCCGCAGGCGGTGTTTACACAATCATGGAAGCCTGTTAGCACAAAACCACCGGGTTCTTTGCGACAGAATTTACGTGAAGCCAGGGATATTTTACATAAAGCCGGCTGGCGGGTGAAAGAGGGTGTGTTGGTGAATCAGAAAAATCAGCCACTAAAGTTTGAAGTGTTACTGGCGCAAAAGGGAATGGATAGAATCCTCGCACCCTTCGCACGTAATCTGGCTAAGCTGGGGATAGAAATGAAATATCGCACTGTCGATCGTTCATTATATATTCGGCGGGTTCGATCATTTGATTACGATATGATTGTCGGGAGTTTTTCGCAGTCTATGTCACCGGGTAATGAATTACTAAATATGTTTCATTCAGTTTCAGCTGAGAAAAAAGGTTCAAGAAATTATATGGGGATGAGCGATCCAGTCGTCGACTCTCTGGTTGAGAAAATTATTTCATCCGAAAATAGAGCCAATTTAGTTATTGCCTGTCGGGCACTGGATCGAGTTTTGTTAAACGCAAATTATCTAGTACCCAACTGGTATATTAATACGCACAGAGTCGCATACTGGGATAAATTCAACCGGCCTAAAAATACACCGTTGTATTACTATCCAATAGAATGGATGATATCGAGCTGGTGGTTAAAAAAATAAAAAGTATAAGAATAAATTTGAGTCATCCCAGCCTGCTTCTATCTGGGATCCAGTGACTTTGTACGAGTGACATTTCGAAAAATCCTGAGTTTTTATATTTACAAAAGAAAATTTTATGGCAAGTTACATATTAAAACGTTTACTCCTGATGATACCCACTTTAGTTGGTGTAATGCTGGTGACTTTTATTGTTACCCAGTTTGTGCCCGGCGGGCCAGTTGAACAATTAATCAGCCAAATGGAAGGCGGGGTTGGTGGTGGAGAGATCAACACGACTTCATCGAGTTTATATCAGGGAAATAAAGGTCTTGATCAGGAGCAAATTGAAAAACTCAATGCACTTTATGGTTTTGATAAACCAGCATATCAACGATTCTTTGATATGATGATACGCTATGTGCAATTTGATTTAGGTGATAGTTATTTTCATAATAAATCGGTGATGGAATTGATGGTATCTAAATTACCGGTGTCAATCAGTTTAGGCGTCTGGTCGTTTGTGTTGGTTTATCTAACCTGTATTCCACTGGGTATAAAAAAAGCTGTCAGAGATGGAACAAAATTTGATGTTGTCACCAGTACCATAATATTAATAGGCTATGCCATTCCCGGTTTTATTTTAGGTATAGCATTACTGGTGCTATTTGGCGGCGGTAGTTTTTTTGATGTGTTTCCGTTAAAAGGTCTGGTTTCAGATAACTGGCATGAGTTGCCCTGGTATCAACAGATAACGGATTATTTATGGCATATGGTTCTGCCGATTATTGCATCAACCCTTGGCAGTTTTGCAGTATTGACTATGCTCACAAAAAATAGTTTTCTGGAAGAAATTAGAAAACAATATGTACTGACGGCCAGAGCTAAAGGCCTGGCTGAGTCTACAGTGCTTTATCATCATGTGTTTCGCAATGCCATGATTCCAATTATTACCGGCTTCCCCGGTGCATTTATTGCCGCTTTTTTTACCGGCAGTTTATTGATTGAAACCATATTTTCGCTGGATGGCTTAGGGTTGCTGTCTTATGAATCTATTCTAAAAAGAGATTATCCAGTGGTACTGGGTAGTTTGTTTTTTTATACCATATTAGGCTTATTTGCAAAATTACTGGCAGATATCAGCTATGTATTGATAGATCCGAGAATTCAGTTTGAATCGGTGGATAGCAAATGAAAAATAATTACCTGTCTCCAGGACAAAGATCGTGGTTACGTTTTAAAGAAAACCGTCGCGGTTTTTATAGTCTATGGATTTTTTCTATTTTATTCGCGCTGAGCTTATGCGCAGAATTTATTAGTAATGATAGACCGCTGATTGTTCACTATCAAAATGAATATTATTTTCCGGTTTTTAAATTTTATAAAGAAACCGAATTCGGTGGAGACTTTGAAACCGAAGCGGATTACCAGGATTATTATGTCAGAAATATACTGACTAAAAATGGTAACTGGATGATCGAACCCTTAAATTCGTTTAATCATACCTCTATCAGTTATGATTCTGATTTACCCAATCCCGCACCGCCCTCAGATTTTAATGTTCTGGGTACTGATGATCGAGGCCGCGATGTGCTGGCGCGTTTAATTTATGGGTTCAGGTTGTCTATTTTATTTGCCATTGCGCTAACGATTATCGGTACCGGTATTGGTATTCTGGCGGGCATGGTGCAGGGTTATTTTGGTGGTAGAGTTGATTTATTTTTCCAGCGTTTTATTGAGGTGTGGGGCTCAATGCCCGAGCTGTATTTATTAATTATTTTCGCATCCATCTTTCAACCCAGTGTCTGGTTACTCATTATTTTGCTATCCATGTTTGGCTGGATGGGATTGTCGGATTATGTGCGCGCAGAATTTTTAAAAGGTCGAAATTTGGATTATGTGAAATCCGCACGGGCACTGGGCTTAACCGATAAAGGTATTATGTTGCGGCATTTATTGCCCAACAGTCTTACCCCGGTGATTACTTTTATGCCGTTTAGGATTTCCGGCGCAATTTTAGCCTTAACCAGTTTAGATTATCTGGGCCTGGGTGTACCTCCGGATACACCGAGTTTGGGTGAGTTGTTATCCCAGGGTAAAGAAAATATTTCCGCGTGGTGGCTGTCGCTGACTACATTTAGTGTGCTGGTGGGGGCATTAATGATGTTGATATTTATTGGTGAAGCGGTGCGTGAATCACTGGATACTCGCAGGGCGTAATTAAATTTTTTATCCCTAAAGATTATTAAAATTTAAAAATGTGAATTGTAATTTATGAGTAATAATTTAATCAGCATAAAAAACTTAAGCGTCGATTTTAAAGCCTCCAATAAAATTGTTCATGCGGTAAAAAATGTCAGCTTTGAAATACCGGCAGGAAAGAATATTGCTTTGGTGGGAGAGTCCGGTTCAGGTAAGTCGGTCACAGCCCTGTCTATTTTAAATTTACATGATGCATCCCATGTGAATTATCCATCGGGTGAAATTATTTATCAGAATAATGACCTGTTATTACAAACTGAAAAACAGTTGCGCAGTATACGCGGCAGAGATATTGCGATGATTTTTCAGGAGCCGATGACATCCCTGAACCCGGTTTATCCGGTGGCAAAACAAATGATAGAATCTTTGATGCTGCACCAGAGCCTATCGAAAGAGGATGCACTAAAACGCAGTATTGAATTATTCGAGCGGGTGGGGATTCCCGATCCGTCACGCTATATAAACAGTTTCCCTCACATGATGTCCGGTGGACAGCGCCAGCGGGTTATGATTGCAATGGCGCTGTCCTGTAGTCCTAAATTATTAATTGCAGATGAGCCAACCACCGCTCTGGATGTCACCATTCAAAAACAGATTCTTGAATTAATAAAAGATTTGCAGGCTGATTTTAATATGTCAGTGTTAATGATTACCCATGATTTAAATCTGGTTAAACATTATTCTGATTATGTGTGCGTAATGAATCAGGGGGAAATTGTCGAACAAAATTCAGTACAAAATGTTTTTAATAATGCTCAGCATGAATATACAAAACATTTGTTGTCGTCACAACCGCAAAGACTTATTGAGGGTTCGATAAAAGATTCTGAAATACTTTTACAGGGAAAAGATCTGCGGGTTTATTTTCCTGTTACAAAAGGTTTTTTTAAGCATAAAGTAGGTGAAGTAAAAGCGGTCGATCAGGTGGATTTGCATTTGTCCAAAGGTGAAACCCTGGGTATTGTCGGAGAATCGGGTTCAGGAAAAACAACGTTAGGCATGGCTTTGTTAAGGCTGCAAAACTCCACGGGTGAAATTCATTTTAATCAGCAACGCCTTGATGATTTAAAAGAGTTAGATATCAGGCCATTACGAAAATCCTTTCAGGTGGTTTTTCAGGATCCGTTTTCGTCACTTTCACCGCGTATGACCATCGAGCAAATTGTCGGCGAAGGCTTAGGTATTCATTTTCCAGAACTGAATGCTCAACAACGTCGGGATAAAATCAGTAAAGTGTTATCTGAAGTCGGGCTGGATGATTCAATGCTCTGGCGTTACCCCCACGAATTTTCTGGTGGTCAGCGTCAGCGTATTGCGATCGCGCGGGTGGTTATTTTAGAGCCAGAATTAATTTTGCTGGACGAGCCCACCAGTGCACTGGATGTTTCAGTGCAGAAGCAGGTGCTGGAGTTACTCGCTGCGTTACAGCAAAAACATAATATAAGTTTTATATTTATCAGCCATGACTTAAATGTCATTCATTCTATTTCACACAGGGTAATGGTCTTGAAAGAAGGCAGGGTTGTGGAGCAGGGGGAAACTGAGGTGTTGTTTAAAGAACCTCAGCAGGCCTATACGAAAGAGCTGCTTGATGCGGCAATGTTTTGATGAAAGTCATAAGCCTTATGGCTTACGATGACGCTTTAATAGTCTATACTTCAAATATCTACAACAGGTTCAATCGAGTGAAATTCTAATGACTGGAAAAGAACGTCGTCAATATCATCGAATTCCATTTATCGCTGATGTGGTTATGCGCCATAAAGATCAGCAATGGAGTTGTGGGCTTGAAGATATATCACTGAAGGGTATGTTGGTTGCTCCGCCTGTAAATATACAGCCGGTTATGGATGACACTTATGAAATTGAGCTGGTACTGGGCGAGGGCGCAACCATTAGTATGCAGGCGCATATCAGCCATACATCCGATACCCACTGGGGAATGCAATGGGGTATTATCGACCTTGAAGGGCTGACCCATCTGCGCCGTTTACTCGAACTCAATATGGATGACCCACAGCAGATGCACCGTGAGATGGCTGAGCTGGGCTGAGTTTTTTATTAAAAGCAAAGGCAGTTTGTCCGTAAATGAACGCAAATAATTGCTCCTGCACGCTTATGGTTCTGCAAGCCAGACTGTCCACAACCTGACCCTTCCCGTCAAACTTTAAAAAGTAAAATTATATTCAAGGCTGTGTACCGCAGGTACACAAAAAAGCATTTGCGTGTTTTGCGTTCATTTGCGGACAAACTGCCTTTAGCCTGTATCTTCAAACACCAAAAATCTACCCCCAAATAATTCTTGACTAAAATACTAGGTTAATGCAATATCCTACTAAATTACTCAGGAATTATCGGGTGCACTATGAGACTTTCAACTAAAGGCCGTTATGGCGTAACTGCAATGATGGATCTGGCGATACATGACAACGCCGGGCCCGTTACATTGGCGGATATATCGCAATGTCAGGGCATTTCCCTGTCATATCTCGAGCAACTTTTCTCCAAGCTGCGTAAAGCAAAACTGGTTGAAGGTGTGCGTGGCCCCGGTGGTGGATATCGTTTATCTCGCCCGGCTGATGAGATAAATATCGCTGAAATCATCAGTGCTGTTGATGAAAAAGTCGACGTAACCCGTTGTAATAAAGAAGCTAACTGTCAGGATGGCATGCGTTGCCTGACCCATGATTTATGGATGGAATTAAGCGAACGACTTTACAGCTTTTTAGCCGGCATCACGCTGGCGCAATTTGTTAATCGCCCGGGGATTCATGAGCTGGCAATTCAGCGAGACAATATCAATGGTCGCTTTATATTGGCTCGCCGTCAGGCAGAAGTATTACAGCAGCAGAGAAAAGCATCGTGAGTGACTCAAAAACAAACTTAAACCTGCCCATCTATTTCGACTACGCCGCCACCACCCCGGTCGACAAGCGCGTCGCCGACATCATGATGAAATACCTCACGGTAGACAGCGACTACGGCAACCCCGCCTCGCGCAGCCACAGCTTTGGCTGGGCCGCCGATGACGCCATCGACACTGCCCGCGGGCAGGTCG
>Ga0316209_1000355_pt1 | contig 85761 bp, 81 predicted proteins | sample 6monopyrite_MG_FD_204945 | JGI IMG/M metagenome (GOLD analysis project Ga0316209, IMG submission 204945) | Microbial mat bacterial communities from mineral coupon in-situ incubated in ocean water Damariscotta River, Maine, United States -... | ecosystem: Environmental > Aquatic > Marine >... | reverse complement strand
GCTAAGCTATTAGCCTGGTTTTATTGGCCTCGGTATTTAAAGGCTATATTTAATGATTTAATGCATGTTAGCAGTGTGAATCAGAAAATAATATCTACTTGAATGGGGTAATCTTCAGGGACGACTACCTATTGTATCGGAGGAGTCTTATCCGTATCAGAAAGCACAATTCTCGAACAAAACGACAAGGCTGAGTGCGCCTCTACGGTTAGGAATCCTACGCCATCTATGGTTCCGATCTCATGATCAAAGGTGAGGATACCAGCAACATCGACTTGGCGATGAGCATCTCAACGAACGCACACTTATACAAGAGTTAGCGCATAAAGTGCGCTTATTTTAACTATCGAACCAGGTAGCTATTGAGTGGACGTGGACTGATTTCACCCTTAGCTTGCAGACCAATATACACCTTCGTGCCAGTAGGACTGGGGCCAAAACCTGGTGAACGCGCAACGATGCGAAGTTCCATCGGCTGCTGGCCCGCAAGTAATTTCACCGTCTGCTGCCGAGTTGTCAGGCTTTTGGAAAATGGCATGGCATAAACGGTCTGCCCGCCAACATCCAGCTCAACTGACACTTCCACATTACCAGCACCGCCAACTTCACGTGGCGGTGTAGGCTTGACTTCCAGCTGATAGACACCAGCCTGCTCCAGCAACAATTCACCATTGATAGTCACTGCTGTAACTGGAAAGCGTGACGGGTCTAAATACGTATCAAAAAAACCACGGTTGCGATAACCATAGTGCCGCGGATTTAAACTGATCATAGACTCCATCGTCATACGGCCTTCACGCAATGGCGCTTCATTTACCTGACTGAAATCTGCATTTTCTGACAACCAGTAACGGGATATTACAACCGCCGCTGTGGGTGCGGTTTTTTGATTCTGTGCTGTTGCTTGCGGTGCTGTATTTTTTGACGTGTCATCGGCAGTGGATATTCTGGTTCTGGCTTCGAGGCGTTGAATGCGTTGCTCCAGCTGCTGAACCATAACCCGTAAGGAGTTTGTATCCTCAACGGTTGCGTCAGTGCTATTGTTGCTGGTCTGCGCACTGGCAAGTGGACCAGACAACAGACTAACTGAGATTAATAAAACTGAATAAACGGAACGCTGCATTATTGCTCCTCAATTTTGTAGCGTTTCATTTTGCGCCACAGCGTTGACTTATCTATACGCAGTATTTCTGCTGACAGTGTTCGATCGCCTCCCTGCTCACGCAGGGTTTTGCGAATAAAATAGGCCTCAATTTCCTCCAGACTCTGCGGTGCCACAAAATCAAGTGAACGCAACTGGTTACCCTCATCATCCGCAAGTTCAGCGGGTAAATCCTCTTTATTGATGCGATTACCCATTGCCATTATAATCATACTCAACACCATATTTTCCAACTCACGCACATTGCCGGGCCAATCATGCCGCATTAATGCACCAAGTACCTTGGTGGACATGCCATTCAAAGTTTTACCCAAACGAGTAGCATGTCGATTTAAAAAAAAGTGAGCTAGCAAGGGAATGTCCTGACGGCGCTCACGCAGTGCGGGCAAATTAATATCAACTACTTTAAGCCGGTAGTACAAATCTTGCCTGAACTCTCCAGCCTTAATAATCTCCGGCAGATTGCGGTTACTCGCAGTGATCACCCGCATATTCACACTCTGCGCCTCTGTATCACCGAGGCGATAGTAACTGCCGTCCTGTAATACTCGCAACAGTTTAGCCTGCAATGACAAAGAGGCATTGTTTACCTCATCGAGAAACAATATGCCACCATTGGCCTGCTCCAGCAAACCGACTTTATTCCTATCAGCGCCGGTAAATGCACCTTTCACATAACCAAACAACTCGCTTTCTATGATGTTTTCTGGTATGGCTGCACAGTTAACTGCAACAAAGTTCTGATCACTGCGTTCACTCAACGAATAAATTTTGCGCGCAACCAGCTCCTTGCCACAACCACTCTCACCAGAGATTAAAACATTGCAGTCATAGGCTGCGGCAGCTTCGATCAGCTTTTCAACTTTTACCATAGCCAGTGACTGACCATACAAAAGACGATATTTTTCCTGTGATTCATTATTATCCTGTGAGCGCAGTTTTTCGTTTTCCTTGCTCAGTTTGTAATATGACAATGCGCGCTCAACGGTATGATACAGCTCATCATTATCGAAGGGCTTGCGAATATAATCAAATGCACCGTCTTTTAACGCCACCACCGCAGACTCTACCGTGCCATGCCCGGTAACCATTACCACCTGTGTACGCAGATTAGCACGGCGCGAGAAATTAAGAATATCGTGACCATCCACAAACGGCATCTTTAAATCAGTAACCACCACCGCCACACTGGCATTGGCTTCGATTAAATCAAGCGCATGCTGAGGACTGTCTGCAGCAATTACCTGAGCATCCAGTTTATCAATGACGGCAGCAATCAGTTCCCGCATACGCTCATCATCTTCCGCAATAATAATCAATGGTAAATCATCATTGCGCTGATCCATTTTTGAGACTTCGGTACTAGGTTTCAATTTTTACTCCGCGCAACTTCACAACAAACCGAGCACCATCTTTATAACTATGATCCAGCTCCAAGGATGCACCACGCCTGCTTAGCATCGCATGGCTAATGGACAAGCCGAGACCGGTACCTTCACCGGTTTCTTTTGATGTAAAGAAGGGTTCAAATATACGACGTCGATCCTCAACAGGAATCCCCCGGCCGTTATCCTCGACAATCAGCTCTACGCCCCGGGAACCGATCACCCGTGTAGTAATACGAATCACACCATTCTGTCGGTCCTCAAGCTCATGGGATGCATTTAATAGCAGATTAGACAGTACAATATCCAGCTCACCACAGGCAATTTCAACTGAAGGCAAATTATCCGCGAGTTCGAGCTGTATCTGTGTTGCCTGTCGCTTCAATATGCAGAATAAAAACGAGTCCACCATATCTTGAACCAGCACATTAATGTCGCAGACTTCATCGCTACAGCTATCGCGGCGGGCATAACTCAGCAGATCATTGATAATACGTGAGCAACGTTTTGCTTCATCGGCAATAAAATGTAAATAGCGTGTTTTTTTTTCGTCATCCAGATCGGCACTGTTAAATAGCTGCGAATAACCCAGAATATTTCCAAGTGGTGTATTTAACTCATGTGCTATACCCGCCGCCAACTGCCCCATTGCCACCAGTTTTTCACGGTTATAAACCGAATCAAGCAGATGCTGGTAATCGGTAATATCCTGTAGCGTAATCACCGCATCAACTTCCGCTGCATCTTTTGAATAAAAAGCGATGTTAATTGAAACATATCGTTCCAACTCGGCGACTTCCGTATGAATAACATAGTTTTCTACCCGCCGTTTATACAAAAATGCATCTCGTAGTGCATCCTTATCATTCGGCTCCAGATCAAAAACATCAAACAACATTTTGCCTAATAAAAAGTCCGAGTCGCATTTGAAAAGCTCAATCGCCTGCGGATTAATATTCACTACAATCAAGTCGTCATCGACTGCGAGTAATGCTCCTGGCATACTACCCAGCAACACATCCATTTTATTGCGTTCCGTTACTACACGTTGCTGACATTTTTCCACCATACTGAACATGGTTCTTAAGCTCTGCATCATGGCATTGTAATCATGCACCAGCTTGCGTGACAGCAAGCCACCACAATTTACTTCAACCAGATTAGTCAGTAAACCTTCATGCGCATCTTGTACAGATGCATGTAAACGCGTCATGGTTTTGCGATGCATAAGAAGAAAGGTAATAGACACCAATAACAACATTTCCAGGGTCAAAATCACCGTATTATTAAACGACCAGAAAAAATCGTCTTGTTGTAAAAAAAAGACGACTGTAGCTAAAGGGATAGTTACAGCCATTAACAGGAGTGTATTGAGTAATAAATCAAACAAGCGAGGCATTATTTCTACATAACCGTTAACGACAAAATAATAGTGAAATTATACTACAGATTACCCTTCCATGAGCGCCAGTGGTTAGGCGATGTATATCTAAAAAATGCAGACATACATCGCCACCCAGCCTGTTTAGAAGATCATCTGAAGTCCGAGTGTTGTCTGATCAAAGTCCTGCAACGCTGCATTGGTGGCACTTTGTTGCGCAAACTCTGTAGATGATAATTCAAATGTCAGCTTCAACTGTTGACCATTGATATAGTAGTTACCACCAATGCTGGCCACATCCTGATCTGACAGGCCGGTGCCATCACCGTATTCAATTTCTGTTGTCTTGGCGAACAGCTGCAGTCGACCTATGCCCACAGGCTCAGGGAACATATAACCGGCTTTCACATAGTTACCTTCACGCTCTACCCATGGACTCAAGCTTGGGTCAGGATCGGTGGGAAAACCATTCACGCTGTAGTCAAACGCCGCAGCAGATGCAGTGACTGTACCGAATGAGTATGGGTATTCGAAAAACACATCCACCGTGGTGGCTTCATAATCCTTGGCATCAGCTCTGTTGCCATAATCGCCATAGGCAATATTCGCCTGTGATTCATAGGATGCACCGATAGTGAACACTTTCTGTGTACCCAGATATGTGCCACGATAACCATATGAATATTCAGGATCTAGCAGACTCACATGTACACGGCCGGTAATACGTGGTGAAGACTTAACCACATCATCACCTTCACGGCCATCGGTAATCGCAAGTCGATACTGGAATTTGGCATCAGCAAGGTTACCCCATATGGCCACACCGGTATCACGAGTTCCACCATACGGAGTATAAGGCAGTGATTCACCACGATCCAGTGTCAATGGCTCCAGACAGGCCTCCAGGTTTTCACGGCTAAAGGTATTTTTAAAACGACCCAGTATAAATCTGTAGCTATCACTTGGATCAATAGTCAGATAGGCATCACGATAGTAAATCGGACGTTCATCCCGTCCGCCCTTGCTATCATTACCGGCTTCCAGCTGCACATAGAACCCAATATAATCACTATACTGGCCAAGAAAGGTGATTCGGTTACGACGTAAAAAACTATCATTCACATCACCACTATCGGTGGCAGATGTGTAGTCTCGGTTCTGATTCCAGAGCTGCACTGCATAGGTAATTTCCATATAACCTTCATTACCCACCTGAAAATTGGGGCCGGCTACGGCTGTCTGCTGCACACCCAAACCGCTAACGGCAAGCGCAAGGGTAGCGAATAACGGGCGCCTATAGATATAACATTTATCTTTCATTTGTAATCTCCCTTATTGGATTTATATGTATTTGCTGAGTAGCGTCTGAACGTTACCGTCTGTATGACAGCTCATACAGGTCTCTTCTGTCTTAACTCTAGGGTTTCCAATAAGGTCCTTATGCGCCATGTTCTTCAGCATCAAACGCTCATTACCCTTATGGCAACCAACACAGGAATGGTTTACAGAGGCATGCTGCTCATGCCAACTTTTGGTTGAAGGCTTATCAGCACGTTTACCACTATGGCATTTGAAACAGGAGGAGGCACCCAGACCACAGGCATTGGCAACAGGGATCGGTGAATGAGCCACTATCTTTTCGTGAACATTTTCCAGCACTGCACTACTCCAGCTTCCGTCATCTGCTACCGGGGTACCGTTATCTGACACATAACCGGCATAACTTGCCCATACCACTCCCAGCACCGGAACCAATAATAATGGCAGCCCAGCCTTAAACAGGAAATTTTTCCACTTACCCAGTCTGTTACTTATCTGTTTCATTTTTCCTCCGAATCTCTTTTTTGAGACGCTTCTAATTGTTGTGATTGTTTAGCGAAACTGTTTTGGCCTGAACTCTGTTCATTTTTGTTGCCCACCCTAATGTCCTTCTCACTCAACCCTCTGGCACACATACAAACAGGCCCATTCTTAAACTTTAATTTAGGCGAGGTGCTTTTATCATTATCAGCCGCCTGCGACGACGTACTTAACAGCAATAAACCAGCAATGATTAATATACGCATGAGTTACCCTATTAATTAGTACCTGGCCTATGTAATGCATGACCCATGCCAAACTGAAATACTTAACAAATTCAAATAGTTACACAAATTTAACAAATAACAGGTATTGCACAACCATGTGAGTAAGGCATATCACTTCAATTTGCAATGCGTGCCAATGAAAGCTCAGCGGCAATAAACTCATACTCTACTGATTTCGCCTCACGGATAGACTCATGCAATAGTGCCAGGGTGTCCGACTGCAGTTGATGCTGATTGTGTTTTAGGTAATCTTCAAAGGTGCGCACATAATGCTGACGCGGCGCCACACTAATACGCAATCTAAGCTGGCGATACTGCCCGGTATTCTGCAATTCACCATTCAGTTTGAGCGTTTCACCCGCCGCTAGGCGCTGATCGAAAATTTCCTCGGTCAGCGCCAGATTAGAGCGCCAGGCAACAACCTGTCGCGCCAGCTCACGCACCTGTTTATGTGTATCCAGTACCTCCAGATGCAACACAATCTCCGGCACCATATAGGTGGGGAAATAATGCCCGGCACCGCTATTGGTCACCGCTGCCTGCATCTGGTAGGCACCGTTTGCATCCGGCTCGGCACTCAGCTCAATCGTTAATGCCGAACGAGTCATCTCGGCGTCATGTATGCCACGCCAGATGTGCTGACGTTGTGGCATATGACAGGACTGGCAGTTTTGTCCTTGCTTTGCAAAATCTGTGGCCAGCCATTCCTGGTAGGTGTTTTCACGCAGCTTGCCATTAATGCGCGGCCCATCTTTTGCAAACTGATGGCAGTTGGCGCAAAAGCGACTATCGGAAAAGGCCTGATGTTCTTCAAAACCACCATGCACATGCCGATCTGCATCGAGCTTGCTGGCCGTTGGCCCATGCCGGGTGTGGGCGCGAACATGGCAGGCGACACACACCAGCCCCTGCTGATGCAGGTTTTTCGGAATGTATTCCGGCGGCGCACTGTTGGTTTTCGACCAGCCTCGCTGCTGTGAAAGCAATGCCAGCTGTTCCGTCATGGGGGCATGGCAACGTAAACAGGATTGCGCAGTTTTCATATCGGCTATTTGCAATTGCCAGCGAATTCCCGGTCCCATAGTGTGGCTGTGTAAACTGCTACGCCATTGCGCGAACTGGTCTGCATGACACTCACCACATGAAGCAGGATCCAGCGAAGCCTCCAGCGGCGAAAATGATGCTGGCGGTTTACCCTGTGCCGGCACGGGGTAAGCCCAGTGATGCTCTAAAAATGCGTCAACTGAGTCCGGCTTTGTTAATATATATATCAGGCCAGCTACGCAGACCAATAAGATTACAACCAAACCAATAAGTTTTGACTTCACCTTTACAAACCCTAGTTTAAAAAACTGAATTAAAAAATTGTAAGAAAAAAATTGTAAGAAAAAATCTAAGAATCAAATTAGCAAAATAAACACTAGATATTAAATAAAGCAAACGTTAATAGCTGTGTATTGAATAAATACTAAACCATAACAGGGTTAAACTTTTCCCCAAATAAAAAAAGCAACCCTTTTTCAGGGCTGCCTTGCAGGAGTCAAGCCTGTTAAACTCTAGCCACCACAAGGGTTGGCTGGTAATGAACCACCACCAGTGCTAGTTGAGTCAGAGTTTGAGGTGCTGCTCGTTGAACCAGCCTTATAGGCACGGTCTGCTTTTACAACAGCATCTGTGCTAGCCGCATAGGCGTCGGTAATCACTGGTACATCAACATACGCCGAACTATTGTACGTGAGGTTATCGGTCAGTGCCGCTGTCTGCCAGGGTGATGTTGCCGGCAAGTTCAGACCGCCTACATGGTTCTGAACATTTGCCATCTGCAACCACTCAATCATTGCACCATCATAGTAACGAGTTGGATAACCCAGAATCACACCACTGGCTGTACCGGTAATCATGGCACGGTAAGTGGTACGGCAGAAGGTATAAACAGTTTTACCTTCGCTGTAACCCAGGCCAGATATCATGGTTGCCAGTGTCGCCTTATCCAGATAACGGTAAGAAGCATCGGCACTGGTTACACCAGTAGCGTTATTAAGATCTTCTGTTGCATCATCTGTAACCAGCAAAGAGATGTAGTTAAGGTTTTTCGCACCTTTCACTGTACCATTCATGGCCGTTTTACAACCGACCGTTTCGCTTGTGTCTCCATCGCTATCAATATCGTCAACATCTACACAGTCAGAGTTGACTCCTCCGGTAGAGTTAATGTCTCCACCCCACTCACCGGGAGAACGCGCATCCCAAACAAAGGCATCAGTTACTTCACCACGTGCTACAGCCAGCATCTCGCCAAGGGTTGCCTGTAATACAGTGTTATCGGCATACAGATCCTTAACTGAAACGGTGCCGCCAGTTGGCGCAGGGCCACTGTTGCTCTCACCTAGATAAGTACCACGCTGACCATCAGCAATAACGCTGGCGTGAGTTGCGCCACCACTTAGCATCGCCAGATGAGTTGCCTCTGTGCCCCAGTAACGGAACAGGTAATGTGCACGGCCCATTAACATGTTCTGGAAGCCACCGCCCTGACCCATGGCAAACACAATCATGTCGCTGGTAGGATCAATGTCATAAGCTGCAAGCAGCCCATCCATTTTCTCACCACTGAGAACAACTGAAGTAGTTTCAGTTACACCATTATCACGGGTTTCCACCCAGGTTGAACTACCCAGTGAGTAACTCCGTACACCATCGGCAGCTTTGAAGTATTTACACGTACCGACACTATCTGCGTCGCCTCCATCAACACATGTCGCATCAACCGCATCCGTCAGCGCACCATCAGACACCTGCAGTATAATCAGCTCACCTGTGATTGCCGCAGGCTTATTAGCAGCCCAGTCATCAATCCAGTTGGTGAGAGTTGCACCAGTGATTAAACCGTACTCATTGTCGTTATAATCACTTGCCGAAACCGTTGCCAATGAAGCCGCTGTGGCCTCTTTATAGGTGCTCGACGAAGACAAGGTATCTTCCGAACCTGTACAACCAGATATCAAGAGCGTTGTGGCGCCGAGCAGTCCGAGCAGGACTTCTCTACCATGTTTTTCTTTATAGATTTTACTCATAATTATCCTCCTAGGATCATTCAGCCTTAGAGTTCGGCACAGCCGCTACCAGCCACCCATCAGCCCATTCGCATTTTCATTTACATAATTACTATTAATAAATCAACTATGAGATAACTTCTCCTCACGCTGCCCTCTGCTTCAAACAGGTTTAATTACAATGAACACCTGCTCATCGTTTAAAACATCCAGTAATGCAGCCGGTGCTGCGTCGTCAATGTATGTCTCATCAAAACCCTGTCCAATTTCTACCAGACCTTTTTCAAGAAGCTTTTCCAGCTCCGGATCACCACTTCCGGCGATAAAAAAATGAACTCTGTTTTTATTGCTCATATAACAAACACCACATCAGAATTTACGACCATTTCTGCCAGTTCGACGGCATTACTGTCACCCACATCAATCACTGGCACATCAGCAAAGTCCAGTGATTCCAATTGCAGACTGACATCCTCGGCGTCACGATCCATACCGCCGACCACCGCTACCTTAATTACATCATCCAGCAAGGTAAGGCCTGCTGCCATACGCAAGGCTTCTACTTTTTTGTTGCGGGCAATCATCAAAATATTTTTATTTTCGTTACTCATCATGGCCCCGTTAAAATACCAGTACGCGATCAGAGTTATGCACCAGCTCGGCATTCTGATACTGACCGCCAATCACAACAAATTTGGCAAGCTCTTCTAGATTCACATCTTTGCAAAAACGCTCTACCGAGTGCTCACAAATAAAGGAGAAATGCGTGTCTTCGTTTTTTGCCATGTCTAAAAAATCAGGGCCTTCAATCATGCACACACCGTCGTCTGTAAGAAAGCAATTCACTGTCCACTTGCGATTCAGTGCTTCACGCATAACATTGATTGCATTTTTTGCCTGATTAAAATCAGTCACTACTACACCCAATATCATAATTATCCCTTACGAATCATCCACGTGGATGATCCTTCGCTTTCTTCACGCTCAAAAATATCATTACCTTCGGTTTCGCACATTGCGGTGATTGATTCGCCTGAAGAAGGATTATCAAAAATCAGCATCAGCTCATCATCGCTTCCAAGTTTTTGCAGTGCTTTTTTTGTGTACATCTGTGGATATGGACATACGTAGCCACAAACATCCAGCTGATAGTGGCCATCGCTGACCTTGTCGAATTTTATTGCCATGTAAATTACTCCTACGCTTTCTTAACTATTCATTTTTTATTAACCGATTCTTAGCAGGGTCGGCTAAATAAATATCAAATTCATCATCGACGGAACCTCTGTTCAGCCACATATTGAATGCTTTAACACCCAACAAACCACCGCCCAGCATACCAACAAGGAAAATCCAGCCTGTCAGGTCGCCATTGGTGACTGCGGCGAAAAACGCACCGACGTTACAGCCCATACCTAGGCGAGCACCTATACCCATCAAGGCGCCACCCACCAGCGCAAATATGGCGGTTTCCATATTTGGTACTTTCCATTTGAACTCTCGACGAGATAAGGCAAGGATTGCTGCACCGACAATAATGCCGAACGACATCAACAACGGTGCGTTAATCAGTGGATTAGGAATGCCGTTCATTAGGCCGAAGAAAATATTATCCATCACATCTATACCGGCTTTATCCAACACCCAGCCACCCAGCTGCGCTTCCTGAGTAGTGATATACCAGTAACCAGGATCGAATACGGTTTCCTGAATTGACAGGCCTTCGGTGTAGCCCATTTTCATCAACAATTCACCGAAATTAAAAATCTCATAGTGTTCACGCAGTGCGCCGGTTGCCCACATCTGCAGGCCAGCAAATACACCCAGCCCCAGACCGGCGATTGCGGTGTTTCTGGAAGTGATAATCATTCCCCAGATGCCACGCAATTCATCTGACAAACTTAAGGATTCAAGTTTGTTGCGACGAATATAACCCTTACGGTAAGTAGACATATACAGCACAACCAGAATCGCCAGTGTTGGCAGAATCGCGACAATCAGTACGTTACCGGCAAACACATCAATCCAAACATTACCTGTACCAATGGTGTCTGCCATGGTGCCGCCGGAAAGGTTCCACACATAACCAGCAGTGAAGATATCGAACCAGCCGTTACCCACACTCAGCGATTCAGGCATATCTTTAGCTAGCGCCGATTCAATCCAGCTTGCCGGTGCCAAACTATTGGACCAGCTACCAAGGTCAACAAACAATGCCATAGAGAATGAGATGCTTAATAACACTAGCATTGAACCCATATTACCTTCACCGGTTTTATACAATGAACCCGAGGCACAGCCGCCGGTAAAAATCATACCGAAGCCAAAAATCAAACCGCCGACAATAATGTGCCAGCCCAATGGATGCGGATAAAAGGTACTGTAACCACTCACGGTTACCAACCCTGCTGTTATTGAGAATAATGCGGTGGCAATCATCACCCCCACCGCCATACGCGGCACTTTAATCGCAAACAGATCGCGTATTGCCGATGCCATACAGAAACGGCCGTATTGCAACAACATGCCGTAGACCAAACCGAACCACAAATACACCAGCAGATAAATCCACCGCATATCATTATCCAGTAAACCTAGCGATAAAATCATCACCAGCGCGACCAGTGCTATCGCCTTGTACCCACCCTTGTGTGCCAACAGGCCGGGGCTTTTCATTACCTGTGCTGAATCAGTAGCCATAATTCTTATTACTCTCTCACTCCAACGTTCAAAATTGAATGGACTTGTTATATTTCGCGGCGTACATAAATACACCAGTTGTCCTTACCCTGAACGGTTGCCAAATGCACCCCCTCATATATGTCCATCATTGATGGCATGGTCTCAACCACCGACAAGTTGTCTGTCACTACTTCAACCACTACACCCCTGCTCACCTCATTAAGCGCTTTCAGTGTCAGCAGCTGCGGCCTCGGGCAGCCTTCACTTTCGCACTCCACCCGACAGCCAATCTGCACCAGGCCGTGACCTGGCAACTCCACAGACTCATCAACACGGGTTACACTGTGATGACGCCGTGCAGATGCATTCTCGTCTTTCCAGTGAAATAGATTACTTAAAAACATAACCGTCTCTTTTATTATTTTGCCTAACATAATGCACCCTCCATGCCATAACTATAAATATCTTTAATAACAATCATATAGCTTAAATTTTGCGAACTGGCGCCAAGGTAAAATGCAAAACGAACCATATCAGATGACCCTCAATAGAAAAATGCAATGCGCGTGCAAAGCACAATCTATCACTGCGACGGGAAATTTAGAAACGGTGCATTGAGGGGTACGTACGGTGCGTATTCTGTCGCAAATATCCACCCTGCTATGATTGCTCTATCACCATCAAGGGAGTGGAGCCATCGCATGGGCTGTTCAGTCGGGTGACGTTAGCGCAGTTCCAGTACCAGCTGCAGTATGGTTGTGTGGCAGTGGTTTGATTGGCTTAGCTGGGATTACAAGGCGTAAGAAAGCATAAAGATTGAATCTTTTAACACTAGAAAGCCTGCTAAATTTAAGCGGGCTTTTTTATTGTTGAATGTCAGCTTTTAATTGTTTTTATTTTAAAAATAAAAGTGTGTGGAGGACTGCTGTGTGGTGTGGTGTGTTCTGCCCCTCAAAATCAATCTCACAACAAGATACTACAGGATTGTTATCTGCCTGCTTCTGCACAAACAGACTCCTGTTAGCTCTATATATTTTCCTTCGGTTATAAGAAGGCTATTCAATCGTTATTGCTCTCATCTTTAAAATCAATAGTCAGCGTAATGTTAACGGGGGGCTCAGATGGCAATTCACTTCTTTTAATGTAAATTGAAGATACAGGCGAATCAGCTTCGCTGTTTGCGTAAACGTGCGTTCCCTTAGTTGACTTGCTAAATTCCATTGTGATGGTTTTTCTCATTTGTTACCTTAAAAATAAAGAAATAAAGGGATCGCTAGTAGTTCTCAGTTGTCTCCGACCACTTTAATTTACTTAAAGCCGTCTCGCCATCCAGAAAGCATCTGACCAGTAAGGATTGTTCAGTTTAGAAATCATCACGCCACGACTACTGGATGCATGCATAAACTGATTGTCCTTTATATAAATACCCACATGACGTATTTTCAAGCCTGTTTTAAAAAACACCAAATCACCAGGCTTTATTTGAGCACTATGAATCAATTTACCGGATTGTGATAACAACTCCGTAGTACGTGGTATTTTTTTGTTTAATGAATTTTTATAGGTTAAATACACATAAGCAGAACAATCCACGCCCTGTTTCGACATACCACCTTCCCTGTAATTTACACCTTGCCACTGGTTATAGTGCTCCAACATTTTTTTTACCACAGGTGAATCTTTCGAAGACACTTTAGTTGGCGCAATGAAATGTGGATTACTAGAACAAGCTGTAAACCCCAAAAGAACAATAAAAATAATTAAGCCGTTTATAAACATAATCAAGCCATTTCATTTGCTAATTGGTTATCCTGCTGCAAATTTTTATCCAGTAAGAAACAGGCAAAAGGCACAATAGATACAAACAAAACCAGCATCCAAACCATAACAGACCAGCCCTGCTTATGACTTACCGACAAAGAAAAAACAAGATATAACAACCATAAAATACCGTGGGTCATCCCCACTACCCACACCATGTCGAATGAATGAAAATAATATTTTGCCGGCATGGCAATAAACAATAATGAAATAAGTGACAAGCCTTCAATAAAACTTAACACTCTAAACGCTTTTAACATACACAATCTCTTAGCTGGATTTAATACATCACTGGCTATATTCAGCGATGCCTATTTAGTATAGTCGACTACTGGCCATATAGAATAAAAAGATCAGTGACAAATAATAATAGCTCTTAGTTGTCACCACCCCCTTTAGTTGCTGCCTTTAGTTGTTTTATTAAAATGCCAACAAAGGCATATCAAATGCTACAAATATCAATACCCGTTTTTCTTCTTTATCTTGTGGCGATATGAATCTACCTTTTTGAAATGCAATTCCTACATTAATTGGATAATCTTTTATTCCATATGCGACACTGAACGACGGAGCAATAATATCATCAAGTTCTAAGTCTTCTACCACTCCATTCATCTTAAGACTAACTGGATAACCAAAATCAACTGGAGACAACATGAAACTTACTGATGACTTATTACTTAAACCTATACTGTATTCCAATCCCACTGGAACATAAAATCCACTTGTATTATCCGATGAAACATTATCATTTAATACATCACCTGCTCCATAACCAAAATAGGCACTTATCATAAAGCTTTTATTTCCTGGCGCTCGTTTTTCAATAAAACTTGTTACTGGTAGTGTATATTCTTTAAGTAAGTCTTGTACTTGACCAGGTTCATCAGAATCAGAAACCTGAGCTATAAACAATAAATAGTGCTTAAGTTTTTTAAGCGTTTGACTGCTTTCTAATTTTTTATCTTTAATTATTTTGAAAGCTTCTACAACCTTTCCTGTACTGGTGTCTCTATTTTTAATATCCGTTATGTACTTATTTAAAACAATAACTCCTGCCAACGCTTTAACCACTGGCTTTTCAAACGCCTCCTTCAATTTAGGAACCATTTCTTCGAAAATTACACTCTTTGCTTTGCACACACTTGAAGCATCATCTATTTTACAATCAGCCTTAATTGCATCCGTATCGATAATTATTTGACTCTTATATTTATCAATATGTGCAACCCATTTATCTAAACCTTTATATGTTCCCTTTAGAATTGATATCTCTTTAATAAAATCAGATTTTATAGGCCTACTTTGTGAACACACATCACTATACTCATTTAGTTTTTTATTAAACCCAATCAAACCATCTCTAACATCATTGAAATCATCATAAAAACCATTTATCAGATCTCTAGTATTTTTAGTTGCGCCTAGTGGAATAAAACTCAATGACTGCTCTTGCCCATCTATTTTTATTTTCAAATACCTTAATATTTCAGCGTATTCATCCGTTGCTCTCATTGCTGCTTTATTAAAATCTACTGACTCTTTAATTCCATGCGATACCGCCCTAATACTCAATATAGAAAAATCACTATCTAACGATTCTTTCCATATGTTTTTTGTCTTCATTAAGGTTTTCAAATCTCCTTCTTTAATATATTCGTATGTAGTTGGAAAATAACAGGCGAACTTTTTGTTATTTTTCATTTTGTTTTCGAACATATAAAAATACGTCTCATTTGCCCTTTCTATAAGGAAATCAGTAACACCATCAATACGAGCAGATGAACTACCTGCATAAACCGTGCTTGAGAATATGTTATAAAATGCAAATACGCATATAAGAATTATTTTTTTCATTTGTATCCCTTAAGCCTAGCTGGAAAATATTTTCAACAAAGCCAATGATTTATAATTAATTTCTTCTTTCTGCAACAATTTTCAATTTTTTCTATACACGCTAATGGAATGATCAGATAAAAGGCTTTCCATGGTAATTTTTTTATTATTAAACCTTTAATTCTGTAAAGAAAACTTACTGCAGTGAGTAACTTAACATTAGAAAATTTCCCGGCAGAACAATTTGACAGGTAACGCATATCTCCCCCATGGAGATAACCACCAAAATTTGATTGTAGAAGCGCACTTAGCGACGAACCAACCCTAGGAACAAACCTAAGCAGCCAACCAACAATAGTTATAATCTCAGAGCTAGGGGGTAACATAGTCACACAGTCAGCAGCATTTACTACTCTATATATTGGGGTTTTAATCGTTTCCACCCATTCATCATCACCTACTCTTGGTGAGCCAAATGTATAACACGCAGAAATCCCACCCTCATGCTTTATTTTCTTAGCTGCGACTGTAGCTAAAGCACCACCTAAACTATGCCCTGTAATAAATAATGGCTTATTTTTTAAATCATCTTCTTTTAATTTATCTTCAATACTACGCCTTACATCATTAAATGCCTGCTTGAACCCAGAATGAATATTTCCGCCTGATTCACAAGAGGTCGTTTTAGCTTTAGCATCAGCTTTAATATCTTTAATGCTGGTTGCCTCAGTCCCTCTAAAAGAAAGGATTATATTTCCTTTTAATGTAGTCAAAATTGCCTGTGTGCCATCAGCATCAAATGTTTCTACAAGCTCCATTTCCAACAAACCAAGTTCAGTTACAAGCGATTCTTTTTCCTTCATATGGTCATAGCCAACTATATCAAGTAGCTTTACTAAGGCAGATTTTTTATTTTTATTGACCAATTTGGATATATTTTCAATAAAATAGTCCTTTTGTTCGTTCTTTGAAAATAACGGATTAAATCTTATATAAGCCAATTCCGACATACATGCCATTATCCATGCCGTTCTATCACTATAAGCTTGTCTATAAGAAGGAATATCTTTATGAAGTAATATTTCGATTTCTTTTAAATCTGAATCTGAATCTGAATTTGCAAGAATATTTGTCATTTTCATCCCTTATAATTTATTTATCCAATACACTACTATCTAATTCTATTTTTTCTAAACTAAAAGCAAAACATACCAAAATTAAAGACCGTGTAAAGCCCCTCCATATTCTTTTACTATAGATGAACAGACACGGACACTTGAAACACATATATGCTTGAAATATAAGATTTATTGATCAATTTTTAATCCCTCCGATACCTTTATTAATGATTAATGATTGATTATGGAACTGAAAGCAACAAGACTGAGAGTCTACTTTTACCTTGTTTGCACTCTCAGTTGTCAGAATACATAGAAACCAGCAAATTAACCTGTCAGATCGTATCTGAGCCAATACAACTACAACCAAAAAACAAATCCCTCAACCGATTTGTTTAATGCAACACTCACTATATAAAGAAAAACCACGAGACCAGAACACCACGCTATAACTCTAATTTTTTTTGTTTTTCCATGTTTCAGCGCAATCGTACCTAACACAATATAGACTAATAATGCTGCAATTTTCACTAACAACCAGTCATTCTGTAAAATCGAAAGGCTCTGCATATAAACCATTGATAAGGCACTTAACAACAAAACACTATCAACAATATGTGGCACAATTTTTACCCACTTATTAGCAAGCATTGCCGAATCAAACAGCATCCAGATACCGCGGAGAAAAAAACCACTAAACGATAAAATCACACAACTTATATGCAGCGTTTTAATCCATTCCATATCAATCGGCCATATAAGGTTCACGATAACAGTTCGGCAAGCGCAGCCTCATCCAGTATTTCCACACCCAATTGTTCTGCCTTTGTCGCTTTCGAGCCTGGGCTATCACCGACAACCACATAACTGGTATTTTTAGACACGCTTCCCGTTACTTTCGCACCCCTGGCTTGCAGGGCTTTTTTTGCATCGTCCCTGGTCATCAGGGTTAAGGTTCCCGTCAATACAAATGTTTTACCTTGCAGCGTTTGTTCTTCTGCCTCTACCGCCTCTATAGCGTCCCAGGTAATTCCCACATTAATGAGTTTGTTAATGATATGTACATTATGTTGCTGCCTAAAAAATTTCACTATATGCGCAGCAACGACAGGACCCACATCTTCAACTTGCTGCAGAGATTCCTCGTCAGCATTTTTTATTGAATCAAGTGTTGTAAAGTGTTGCGCCAGAGTTCGCGCCGTTGCCTCACCCACTTCACGTATACCTAGCGCATAAATAAATCGCGCCAGGCTTATATGCTTTGATTGCTGCAATCCATCGATTAAATTTTGCGCGGACTTTTCACCCATGCGTTCAAGTTTTGATACCTGCTCAACCGTTAAGGTATATAAGTCATCGACATGATCAATGAGGCCCGCATCAACCAGTTGCTCAACTAATTTGTCACCCAGGCCATCTACATCCATCGCCTTACGTGATGCAAAATGTTTAATGGATTCTTTACGCTGTGCGCCACAAAACAGGCCGCCACTGCATCGTGCGATGGACTCCCCTTGTTCTCGCTCGATTTCAGAACCACATTCAGGGCAGTGTGTGGGCATTTTAATTTTTTCTGCACCCTGTTTACGACTACCTGGCACCACCCGTACCACTTCGGGTATAACGTCACCTGCACGTCGCACAATGACCTGATCCCCAACGCGTACATCTTTGCGATAGACTTCATCCATATTATGCAAAGTCGCATTACTCACGGTAACACCCCCCACAAACACGGGCTCTAGGCGTGCAACCGGCGTAATCGCACCGGTGCGTCCTACCTGAAACGTTATGTCATTAACCGTGGTTATTTCTTCCTGCGCTGGAAACTTATGCGCAATCGCCCAGCGCGGCGCTTTTGCTACAAAACCTAATTCTTTTTGCTGCTTTAGCGAATCAACCTTATAAACAATGCCATCAATTTCATAAGATAGGCCGTCACGTTTTTCTGACATCTGCTTGAAATAATTTAAACAGCCCTCAACACCGACCACAGTTTGGCGCTCCTTACATAAAGGTAAACCCCATTGTTGTAATTGATTAAGCATCTCACTATGTGTATTTAACGGTGCTGTGCCTTCTATTTTACCTACGGCATAACAGTACATCGCCAATGGTCGCTGCGCAGTGATGCGCGGATCTAGCTGCCTTAAAGAACCAGCTGCGGCATTGCGTGGATTCGCAAATGGCTTTTCATCATTTTCTCGCGCGCGTTGGTTAAGTTTTTCAAAACCCGCCTTTGGCATAAATACTTCACCACGCACTTCGAGTAATGATGGAACGTTTTCTCCCTGGAGCTTTAACGGTATCGAATGAATAGTACGTATATTTTGCGTAATATCTTCGCCCGTCGTGCCATCACCTCGAGTACCGGCACGTATTAAAATTCCATTTTCATATACCAAGCTTGCCGCTAAACCATCGAGTTTTGGCTCTGCCGCAAACACAATATCATCTTCAGTTTCTAAACGTTGCTGTACACGTTTATTGAAATCCATTAATTCAGTTTCATTAAATACGTTGTCCAGCGACAACATCGGCACTTCGTGTTTTACCTGCGTAAAACCATCAAGTGGTTTATCGCCCACACGTTGCGTAGGCGAATCAGTGGTAATTAATTCTGGATGATTTTTTTCTAAGAATTGTAGTTCGCGATATAGGCGATCATATTCAGCATCAGAAATTTCTGGATCATCCAGCACATAATATTGAGAACTGTGATGATTTAGCTGCTCACGCAGTTGAAGAATTTTTTGCTCAGCTTGTGCTTTATCTGACATGGAGATTTGAGAACTTTAATTAAGCACACTCCAATACAGGATTATTGAAGTGTTAGATTTTAAATACGAACATTTAAGCTGTGCGAGCTTTTAACTCAACCAGCTTTTTAACTTTTTCCCGCAATTCATTGGTATGCGCTTCATCCAGTGATTTACGCTGCGCATTACACAGCTGTGCACCAATCATAGTTGCCATACGGTGTGCACAGATCAACATGTCATCTAATACAGCCGCTGGATTTTCCACTAAGTTAGCCTGCATAAAGAAGCTAATACCACTGGTTTCCAGTTCATGCATACTGTCGAAGCTAAACCAGCCTGGCTCCATCATATTTGCCATACTGAATAATATTTCTTTATTCGCCGCTTCATTATTTTCTTCACTAACTGATGTACTATCCACGTAGCGATGGAATATTTTCATATCCCCATATTTTAAATCCAGGGCAAAACTAGCACTGAGTATTTTTTCACCTTCAATCGCTTCCTCATCAGGTGATACCAAAACGAATACTGCGATCACATCATCAATCGCCTGATCAGGCTGTTTTGAAGTTTCCGGCGCCTGGTTATCCTCAATCTGCTGTTGAGTGTCTGTTGGCGCTAAACTTTCTTCTGGCACTTCCATATCGAACTCATGCACTTCATGCATATTGCCCGGGAATGGGTTATCTACATCTATTGTATCTGGAGTTGTTATGGCTTCTTCAAAGCTCTCAATGATTGTCTGGTCACTTTGCGATACTACTTTCACAGGGCCAACGCCATCTACCCAGGCATTATCAAGGCCTTCATCGGCGGTAAAAGAAGGCATATCATTTACGGCGTCTAATGGTAGGTTCTGCTGCGCTTTTTTACGTGTACGGCTGAAAAAATAAACAACGGCAATTACCACTGCAGCAACACCCAGTAATATCCAGCGTAATTGATCCATTATGCGCTTTCTACCATTTTCGCCGCTTCCTCAATGTCCACCGAAACTAAACGAGACACACCCGCTTCACGCATAGTGACACCATTCATTTTCTCTGCCATTTCCATGGTGACCTTATGGTGAGTAATAAAAATAAACTGTACATTTTTCGACATTGCTTTAACAAGTGTACAGAAGCGACCCACGTTAGCTTCATCTAATGGTGCATCAACCTCATCCAGCATACAGAACGGCGCAGGATTCAATTCGAATATGGCAAACACCAAGGCAACTGCAGTTAGTGCTTTTTCACCACCTGACATTAATTGAATGTGACTAATGCGCTTACCCGGTGGACGAGCCATTACAACCACACCGGTATCCAGCAAATCATCGCCGGTTAATTCAAGGTACGCCTGGCCACCGCCAAATAAGCGTGGGAACATTTCCTGGATACGCGAATTTACATGCTCATAGGTTTCTTTAAAGCGTGAACGTGTTTCTTTATCGATTTTCGCAATGGCCTGTTCTAATGTTTCCAGGGCATCGGTTATATCACCATGCTGCGAATCTAAATATTCTTTACGCTTTCCCTGCTCTTTATATTCATCTATCGCTGCCAGGTTAATTGGGCCTAAACGTAAAATACGCTGCGAGATCTCTTCAACCTTACGCGCCCATTCATCAATACGTGCATGCTCACCCAACTCTTCCAGTAAATTTTCTGCTTTAAATTCAGTTTCCTCAAGTTGCTCCTGTATAGTTTGACTACGTACTCGAACCTCTGAGGTATTTAAACGCGCCTGCTCCAGGCTTGAACGAATCATTTGTGACTTCTGCTCAAACTCGCTACGTTTTTGCTCGAGCTGACGCAAGCTATTGTCAACAGATTCAACCGAACGACGCGCTTCCGTTAATTGCTCTTCAACCTGTAAACGCTCTGCTAATAACGTTTCTAATTCTTCGGCTTTATTATCCGCTGACTGAACAGATTCCAAACTACGCGTAAGCTCTTCACGGCGTTGCTGTTGTTGCTCTAGCTGACGCGTCATACGCTCAATATTTTGTTCGAGGTTACGTTTAAGCGTACGACGTGATTCAATTTGAATCGCTAATTCATGTACCGATTCACGTTCACTTTGTGCTTTACTGCGTGATTCGAGCAATTGATTTTGCAGCGTTTCACGCTGACCACTTAGTTCTTCTCGCTCACGTGATAAATCTTCCATTTGCGTCATCGCTTCATTGCGTTTACGGCGTGCCGATTCCGCTTCATCCTGTTGACGCTCAATATTTTTAGTCAACTCAACGGATTCTTCCTGCAAATTTTGATTACGACTTAGCAACTGCTCGAGTTTACTTTGACCCGACGTTAACTGCGCCTGAATTTGTGCACACTGGCTGTGTGTATTATTTAGTTCGGCCTGCCACTGTTCGCGTTGCTGCTCTAAGTTTTGTAACTGTGCACGATTATTCTGAATACTCACTTCAAGCTCTTCCGCTTGCATATCCAGTTCTTCTAATTGCTGTTGCAGTTCTTTGATTTCATGTTCACGTGCGAGCACACCCGACTTTTCATCTTTATCGCGTGCCACACGCAACCAAGATGCACCTAACCAGATACCGTCTTTGGTAATAACAGATTCATTCGCGGCGAGTGAACTGCGCATTGCCAGTGCCTGATTAATATCCTCAGCGACTTTAACACCATTTAAGAGTCCGCCCAGTGAAATGGACGATGTTATTTTGCTGTTCAAGCTATCGGCATTATTTGCAGACGCTTGTGAATTAGAGGTATCAAATAAGTTGATTGTGCCTTTTTCTAAATCGCCCAGTACCTGAGCGACACTGTCCATGCCTTCAATACACACCGCTTCTAAGTGTGAACCTAAAACAGTTTCTGCGGCTTTTTCCCAACCGGTGTCTACTTCAATATTTTCTGCAAGGCGCGCATTATTAGACAGCCCGTGTTTTTCTAACCAGCCGGATACAGCATTACCACTTTTACCCAGTGCTGCCTGTTGCAAAGCCTCTAATGAAGCCAACTTACCGCGCGTAGCATGTAACTGACGACGCAGCTCATCTTCATCGCGGTTTAGTTGTGTAGACTGCTCACGCTGATTACGCACCTGATCAATGACTTCGGCAACTTTATCGTCCAGCTCTGCTTTTTTCATTTCAGAGGTTTCGCTTTGCTCGCGAAGTTGCTCTAACTGAATTTCTAAATCGTCACCGACTAGCTTGCGTTTTTCGTCTTCAATTTTGTCTAAGCGCTGGCGCAAATGAACCACATTTTTTTCCAGTTGTTCCATGCGGGTTTTTTCAACCTGCGCGGTTTGTGATGGTTCTGCCGCTCGCTCATTATGATGATCCCAGGCGGCCTGCCATTCCTGCATCGCCTGCTCGGCTTCATGCAATTGATCATTCACAGCTTGCTGTGACTCGCGCTGCATTTCCAGCTGTGGTTCTGCTTCGCCCAGCACCATGTCAATTTCTTCCAGCTGTTCACGATCGGCCTGCAAGGATTGTTCAATTTCCTGTAGCGCCGCTTGCAAATCATTTAAATCATGCTGCTGACGACCGAGCATTTCTTTTTCATGCTGAATGGTTTGCTCAATACGCGAAATTTCAGAACCCAGGCTATAAAAACGCGCCTGTACTGAATTTAAGGATTCATTCGATTCAACACGTTGCTCACGCAGTGTTTCCAATTCTGCTTCAACTGAACGCTGTTCAGCGATAACTTCCTGTAAGCGTGTTTCCTGCTCTTCTATAACCTTTTCACGATTTTCCATTTCCGCATGCAGCTCACGCCAGCGTAAAGCTAAGTGTTCGGCCTTATAACGACGCTCTTCTACTTTTAACTCTGTGTATTTTTCAGCGGTGCGTGACTGACGTTGTAAATGCGCCAGTTGCTTATCGATTTCTTCACGCAGGTCATCCAGGCGCTCAAGGTTTTCACGGGTATGGCGAATACGCGTTTCAGTTTCACGGCGGCGCTCTTTATATTTAGAAATGCCCGCCGCTTCTTCCAGAAACACACGCAGTTCTTCAGGCTTCGCATCAATCAGGCGGGAGATCATGCCCTGTTCGATAATCGCGTAACTGCGCGGGCCTAGGCCTGTGCCTAGAAACAGGTCGGCAATATCGCGGCGGCGACATTTGGTACCATTAAGGTAATATTTGGATTGACCATCACGGGTTGCTAATCGCTTGACTGAAATTTCAGCATAATTGGCATAAGGGCCTTCTAACTTGCCGTCTGAATTATCAAACACCAGTTCAACCGTCGCCTGGCTTACCGGCTTGCGCGATGATGAGCCACTGAAAATAACATCGGCCATTGATGCGCCACGAAGATTCTTCGCTGATGATTCACCCATAACCCAACGTACCGCATCGATCGTATTGGATTTACCGCAGCCATTCGGCCCAACAATACCGTTAAGATTAGATGGAAACTCTATTGTGGTGGGGTCTACGAATGATTTAAAGCCCGCTAACTTGATTTTGCTAAGACGCATTTATTTACAAAGCCCTTATGGAAACCTACTGGTTACCCGTATTATTTGGCACTGAATACCCGTGCTCTTTATGTTAATGATGTGGTTTAGAGGCGTTATACCAACATCTATACTAAAAACACCTCTTATCAAGCGGCCTAGTATATCAATTTCGCGTTATAATGCCGCCGAATTTTGCAGAATGATTGAATATTCTGTGTTGACTGAAAAAACCACGAGGTTCCAATGAGTACTCAGCCATCAAAAACCCTTGAAACATTTGATAACCCTCGCCCAGAACGCGATTATGTGATCAAAATTCATACACCTGAATTCACCTGCATCTGCCCAAAAACGGGCCAACCCGACTTTGCAACGATCCATCTGGATTACATTGCCGATAAACAGTGTGTTGAGTTAAAGTCTTTCAAGCTTTATATGTGGTCTTTCCGTGAGCAGGGCGCATTCCACGAAGATATTACCAATCAGATATTAACGGATTTAGTAGACGCAACCGCCCCACGCTTTATGCGCATTACCGCGGTATTCAATGTACGCGGCGGCGTATACACTACGGTTGTTGCTGAGCATCGCCAGGATGGCTGGATTCCACCCGTTCCCGTCACTTTGCCCTAAGTTACAGGCTTTTATAGGCATTTTCTGAGCATTTAATGACGGATCACGCTTTATTCATTGGTATAGACCTTGGCACCTCTGGCGTCAGGGCCTGTGCTGTTGATCAGACTGAAAAACTACTGCACCTTTGCTCTACTCCATTAGCCAGCCCTGTAAAGAAACACCAGTTGATTACCCAGGATCCCGCACTGTGGTGGCAGGCTACCGATCAGGTACTTAAGCAGCTATTCGCTCAAATCGACCCATCTGAAGTGGTCGCCATATCCGTTAATGGCACCTCCGGTACGGTTTTATTATGTGACGATGCAGGCCAACCGGTTGCCGATGCAGTAATGTATAACGATGCCTCATGCACTGAGCAAGCAGAGCGCATAAAGGCACTTGCACCACAAAGCAGTGGCTCACATGGAGCCAGCTCTGGGCTTGCTAAACTACTGTATTTACAGGAAAAACACCCACAAGCAACGCGTTTATCACACCAGGCAGACTGGATAACAGGCCAGCTATGTGGGCGTTTTGATATCACCGATGCTAACAATGCGCTAAAAACCGGTTACGATCCGCAAACGGAAGAATGGCCCGACTGGCTACAACAACTCAATGTTAATACACACTTACTGCCCAGGGTTGTGGCACCCGGCACCGCAATAGGCACGCTTAAAACGGGCCTATATAAACGATACGAGCTGAATCCGCATTGCTTACTGGTTAGCGGCACCACCGATAGCATTGCCGCCTTTCTGGCCACCGGTGCCAGTAAACCCGGAGATGCCGTCACGTCATTAGGTAGCACCTTAGTTCTTAAGATTATTTCAGAAAAGGCAATATCTGCCCCAGAACTGGGTATTTACAGCCACAAATTCGGTGATTACTGGCTAGCGGGTGGCGCATCCAACACCGGCGGCGCGGTGCTTAAGCACTATTTCAATCAACAGCAACTAAATGAGTTAACACCGTTACTAAACCCTGAAAAACTAACCGGATTAAACTACTACCCATTAATAGAAGTCGGCGAGCGTTTTCCTGTGAATAATCCAGCACTGCAACCACGACTGGAACCAAAAGCCGAAAACGAAGTCGAATTTTTTCAAGCCATACTCGAAGGCATCGGACAAATAGAGTTAGATGGTTATAACAAATTACAACAACTCGGCGCGCCCTACCCAACGCAAGTAGAAACCGCCGGTGGTGGCAGCCAAAACCCCTCGTGGACACGCATTCGTCAACAGCTATTAGGGGTGCCAGTGCACTCAGCGCTATTTAGTGAAGCATGTTATGGTAGCGCGCTATTAGCAAAACGTGGATTTAAAGACTCTTTATGATTAGCAATTTCCTTGTGGGCTTCGCTCATATTCTAAAAGGCCTAAAACTGATAGCCCAACCGGGTCTTCGCCGTTTTGTACTTATCCCTTTAGGCATTAATGTCATCACCTTAGGTGGTGCCACTTATTACCTGTTTATAAAATTCAGTGACTGGATGGATCAGTTAATGCCCGATTTTCCTGGCTGGCTAAGCTGGCTGGAAACTGCCATTAGCTGGTTACTCTGGCCACTATTTTCAACAATGATTTTATTGGTGATTTTTTATAGCTTTACCTTTGTTGCGAATTTAATTGCCGCTCCGTTTAACAGCTTACTCGCTGAAAAAGTAGAAAAACTGGTTACCGGTAAGCCATTAAATGAAGGCCCTGGCTACCCAACGTTTGAACAGATTAAACGCAGCCTGGGTTCTGAAGTGGGCAAGTTAATATATTTTTTAAAATGGTGGATCGCCTTATTTATCCTTACCCTGATTCCTGGCATTAATTTGGCGGCACCCTTTATCTGGTTAGTGTTTGGTGCGTGGATGCTGTCACTGGAATATTTAGATTACCCCATGTCGAATCACAATAAATTTTTTAAGGACATTAACAAACAAGCCATCTCAAAACGTAGCCTGTCATTTGGCTTTGGCGGCGGCGTGCTATTAATCACCAGTATTCCATTTATTAATTTAATTGCTATGCCCGCAGGTGTGGCAGGTGCAACTGCATTGTGGGTTGAACACCGAGACGATTTATCATGAACGATAACTCACCAAACGCACAACTTGAAGAAAAGCTAATCGACCTTGAAATAAGACTGACTCACCAGGAAGACCATATTCAAGCACTGGATAAAATAATCTATGAACAGGATCAGTTACTCAGTGCGCTTACTGAAAAAATAAAGCAGCTGGATCATAAACTAAAATCTTCAGGTGAATCGAACATTCTATCTACAGATGAGGAAAGGCCACCACCGCATTATTAATAAAGACTTCACTGATACCCAACAACTGAAACTGTAAGCCATGCAAAAAAGCACCGTTAAGCGGCGAACAGGTTTATAAAAAATCTGTATTAACTATCACAGAGCAGGTATCAGATATCAGATATCAAAAATCAATCCCTAAATTTGAGCATAAATCATAATTTTAAGTTTTAAATGTAGGTCATCACCCCTGGCGGTCATTTAGACATCGTGAAGGAGACTATCTTAACATCCAGTCGTTACTGTTTATTTATACCATCTATCGTTTCATTTCCTGATTGAATGCACTTTATATTTCTAAATTTGTGTTTGACCTGGAGTTAACTCCAGGTAGTAGAGTTGGGTCTATAGTGACCCTAAAGGCTGAAATTCTGAATGAAAAACTTCAGTGAAGAACGTAGCGGAACAAGATTAAGTTGGCTAACGCTATTTGTATCAACAGGTACTTTGCTGTGCTGCGCCTTACCCATTCTACTTGTAAGTCTAGGTTTAGGAGCAACTGTTGCCGCTATAACAAGCAGTTTTCCGCTATTGATCATACTGAGCGAAAATAAGACAGGGATATTCGTGATATCAGCTTGCCTACTTGTAGGTTCAGCCTGGTTAATGTGGCGTACTAGGGGCAAATGCCCTGTTGATTCAGCTGCGGCTTTACGATGCCAACGCGCAAAAATATGGAATCGACGGCTCTGGTTTATCGCTGCAACTATCTGGAGCATAGGATTTATGGCTTCTTACCTTGCATTGCCAGTAATGCAATGGCTTGAATTGTAAATACATTAAGAGAGGTTTATATGAGATTTCGTGTTTTCTTTTTACTTGTCATGTTTTGCAGCACGCCAATGGCAATCGCTCAAGAACAACAACTTGAAGTTGATATTAGCGGTATGAGCTGCAAATTCTGTGTTCGAAATGTTGAGAAAAATTTATTGAACCTCGATGGCATCAAACAAACCACGGTGAACCTGGATAAAGGTATCGCGCAAATTGTTATGACTTCAGGTAAACAAGGCGATATAAAAAAGATAAAAGAACTGATTTTAAATGCCGGGTTTACGCCGGGTGATGTGCGTGTAATTAAAAGCACTAAATAACGATTAAACGTGGAGCAATCGTTATGACCATAAAAGTAGAAGTATTTTCATCTCCAGGTTGTGGCAAGTGTGGCCATGCTAAAGATGTATTGCGAAAAATTACCGAAGACGAAGGCTTCGAAAATATCCAATGGCGAGAAGTCAATATTCTTGATGAACTGGATTACGCTGTTGAGTTAGGCGTGTTATCCACACCTTCAATTGCGATTGATGACGAATTAGTTTTTTCAAGTTTGCCATCTGCAAAAAAACTTCGCGCTGAATTGTTGGCTCGTTTAGGTAAGGAGCATTCTTAATGCTTACATTATTACTTTTCACCGCAGGTCTTTTGGGGCTATTAGCCTTTTTTGAACCCTGCACTATAGCAACGCATACCTTATATTCGGCCAGGGTAAATCAATCGAAAGATAATAAGCTGTGCTGCCAAAGTTTGCTGTCTGTATGCTTGAGTCGTAGTTTTTTATTAATTGCAATTTTTGTATCTGCGGTGTTTTTCACAAGCCCACCCGCCTGGAACGAAACATTGCCGAGCATCATTTTGTCTGTGATGGCAATTGTTTATCTTGTTTCTCGTTTCATATATATTCCAGTGCCCCACCTTGAATTTCACAAACTATTACCCGGTTCAAAAAGCTTGCCATACGGCGTCCAATTGGGCTTAACATTACCAGCCTGTACATTACCGTTAATAATAATCGTTGCGGGTATATCTATTACGCTTGATTCAATTGGCTATGCAGCACTAGCCGGGTTTTTATTTTCATTCTTTTTTACTGCTCCGATGGTGATTGCATCTGCCAAAGGATTAAATAATAACAGTCTGGAATTATTAAACAGAGCCGCAAAGGGCAGCCCATACCTAAGCGCCGTATTATTGTTTGGCCTGGCTTTATATTTATTAGTCCCATCACTTGAAATTAACATTGCAGAATTTAAAGAAACATTAACTCAGGCGAGTTGGGCAGGCATTGGTCTGGCATTTCTGGCAGGCTTTGTCTTCAGTTTTAATCCTGTTTCGTTTGCCTCTGTACCCGTCATGTTGGCCTATGTCACAAAAGCCCATGAAGAACGACGCGCCTTGTTAATGGGGAGTGCTTTTGTTGCTGGTTTGATTACAACACATGTTGTGCTTGGTGTGGCTGCTGCATTAGGCGGTGAATGGGTTAAAAGTATTATGGGTCGACAATGGGGTTTGTTCCTGGGCCCTGTGTTAATCATCATGGGACTTATATGGCCAGGCTGGTTAAAAATTCGTTTACCCTGGTTTGGTATCAAAGGACGAAAGGCAACGGGTATCTGGGGAGCCTTTCTTCTGGGTATTCCATTTTCAATAGCAGTGTGCCCATTTTGTACACCCGCCTTACTGGTCGTTTTAACAGCCAGTGCTGCCATTGGTTCTGTTAGTTTTGGATTTGGATTGTTACTGGCTTTTGCCCTTGGTAGGAGCATCCCTGTTATATTAGGTGCATGGAGCATGGGGTGGCTGGAATCGTTAAAGGTATTGTCACGCTATCAGAAAGGACTGGAAGTCATAGCCGGTCTGGTATTAATTATTAGCGGTGTTTATTTACTGAACGAATATTTCTTTTTTATTGAATATTAAAAATATGATCCTATATAAAATTGGTGAAGTCACAAAATTAATTGGTATGTCCGCTGACACATTGCGTTACTATGAAAAATTTGGTTTGTTAGCGAATATTTCTCGTAATGAATCAGGTGTACGTCAATACGATGATAAAGATTTATCCCGATTAAAGTTTATTAAACGTGCGCAAAGTATGAATTTTAGTTTGCATGAAATAAAAAAATTACTGACTATGCGTGAAGATCCACAACACGCCAAAGACAGTGTTCGTCAACTTACTGCGGACAAACTTAAAAGCATTGAAAGCCAGGTTACCGAGCTCACTACACTGCAGAATGAACTGAGATTATTACTGAACCTTTGCCGTGGAAGTAAAGAGGGATGTCCAATTATTGAAGATATAGGTGCTGATAACGAGCCTCATAAATAGATTATATTTTGCTTTATTAGAGTAAAACTCATGTCATACACTCAGCCTATATTCAAGGTAAATTGAGTATTTTTGACGTTTATACAAATGCCCCTAATGGCGGCCTCGTCAATTTAAACTTCCAGGCTTTTACTGCCAGAAATTAAATAAGCAGTAACATAGCTCCTAGAAAGTACCCCCTCCAGAAAAAATCATTATAACCAATAAAACAAATTCACTATTTTTAGGCAAGTTCTAGCGCAGAAATAGGGTAAAATACCCTTCTCTTCAGCCTTCAATAATAAGTTTTCAGCATCATGCCCCAAGATACCGCGCAAAATAGCAAGAAAGTTGGTTTTATCAGCCTGGGTTGCCCTAAGGCACTGGTCGATTCCGAAGTTATCATCACCAAGTTACGTTCTGAAGGCTATGAAATTAGCCCCTCCTACGAAGGCTCAGACATTGTTGTAGTAAACACCTGTGGCTTTGATGATGCGTGCTTGCGCTTTGAGCTGGCGACGCCCTAGCATCTTTGCATGCGCCTGTTTAGGTCGGTAGCCACCTGATCACTATTTCGATTAAGTTCGCGGGACATGGTCGATTTATGTACACCAATAAGTAAAGATGTCTCAGTTTGTGTGAATTCTGCTTTCATATAGGCTGGAATTTGACATCGTATCTCTTCGGTTAGCTGCGTATAGCTTTTCATATGCAGCTCTCATTCTTGCCGGAACGAAAAAACCATATGCTATCGAAACTAGCCTTTTAATTCCGAACTTCTGAATTGCACTAGCAACTTGAATCCGCACCTTATTATAAACAATTGTTTTATATGTAGATTCACATATCAATTACACCATCGTTCATCTCTATAGAGTTAATCGTATTTACTTTTTAAAAATTTTGTAACAAAAATGACATCTTTTGTACTAAGCAATATAAATTCATAGTCACTAGAATGATCAAACAAAAACATAACAATAACCAGGCATTATTTTCAATTTCAATAGCGTCATATTTATCGAACAAACAGGACGAATATTTACGCTTTTTAATTTCTTAATATTGCGTTTAGATAGATACAGTAAATTTTAAAATAAGAACCCAATTAACACCGAATATAAACAGAATAACAGTGCAGATTTTATCGAACAAAAAGGACGAATATTTACGCTTTTTAATTTTCTAAAACCACGCTTAGATAGCTGCAGTAGTTCTGAAAAGGAGAAAATATTAGCATAAAGAAATGGACGGATTTATCGGGAAAAATGAACGTTTTTTAAACTGCTTAATTTTTAATATTAAGTATTTATACAAACAACACATTGTTAAATTGGAGAAAATAAAATGTCTGGCATACCACAAATAAACTCATATGAAATACCTAACTGCACCACACCTAATGTTGCTAACTGGGTAGTTGATGTTAACCGAGCTGTACTACTTTTTCATGATATGCAGCATTACTTCCTCAGACCTTTTTCAAAATCAAACGAACCTGTATCTGCACTTACAGCAAATTCGATTAAATTAAAACAGGCATGTGAAAGTTATGGCATCCCTATTGCTTACACAGCTCAACCGGGAGATATGACACCAAAAGAAAGAGGGTTGCTAAACGATTTCTGGGGTCCCGGAATGAAGGCAAGTGCAGAAGATCGCCAGATTATTGATTCTCTGACACCATCCAAAGAAGATTGGTTGTTAACTAAATGGCGATACAGTGCCTTTGCGAAAACCAATCTTCTTGAAAGGTTGCACGCAGCTGGCAGGGACCAGATCATTATATGTGGTGTGTATGCGCATGTAGGTATTCTGACAACAGCACTAGAGGCTTTCTCAAGTGACATTCAACCCTTCATTGTCTCAGATGCAACCGCCGATTTCACTTATGAAGATCATTATATGGCACTGGATTATGCTGCGAAACGTTGCGCAATGATTGTGACAACTGAGCAAGTTCTTGAAAACCTGGAGTTTTAAAATGAACCATAAAATCAATAAATACGATGACGATATTTTAAACATATTACTCGATAACCCCTCCATGCCTTTTGCTATGTTGTATCGTCCAGATGTTAATAGAAAGAATAGTATAGACATACTGACAGGAGAGATCTCAGTTGTAGAGAAGCTTGAAGATATCAAATTGGATGAGATAGACCAGCCACAAGGTGAATCCATCCATGAAAAGCTGGTTTTAATACCTTATCGACAGATTGCGGAAAATGGTTTTGTAGCAACGGATGATAGCTCACCGCTTGTTGTTATGAATATTGACCAGCAAGAGATTAAATCGCTTGATGAAGTTATCAGAGCAATTCCATCCTGCGATATCGAACTTGAAAATGACGGGTTTGATATTGATGACAGCGCCTATGAATCAATCGTCAAAAATATTCTTAAGAATGAAATTGGCCACGGCAAGGGTGCCAGCTTCGTTATAAAACGCTCTTATGTTGCTGACATCTCAAATTATTCAACGGCAGTTGCATTGAGTATTTTTAAAAAACTGTTGATACATGAAACTGGCTCTTATTGGACATTTGTCATCCATACTGGTGAGCGAACTCTGATTGGCGCCACACCTGAAAGACACGTCACACTTGATAATGGCATTGCCTGCATGAACCCGATCAGTGGTACGTATCGCTATCCAGCCTCAGGCCCTAACCTACCCGAAGTTACCGAATTCCTCCGTGACAAAAAGGAAATTGACGAATTATATATCGTCGTGGATGAGGAGCTGAAAATGATGAGTAAAGTTTGTGATAATGACGTGTGGATCGACGGGCCTAAACTTAAGGAAATGGCCAGTCTGGCTCACACGGAGTACTTCATTCACGGCAAATCCTCCATGGGACCACTGCAGATATTAAAAGCAACTATGTTTGCGCCAACTGTAATGGGTGGTCCTCTTGAAAGTGCCGCACGTGTAATCCATGAATATGAGCCAGAGGGTCGTGGTTATTACAGCGGCGCTATTGCATTGATTGGTAAAAAAGATAACAAGCACGTGATTGACTCATCAATTGTTATTCGAACCGCAGATATTGCCACCAATGGAAAACTAAAAATTTCCGTCGGAGCAACCTTGGTGAGGGATTCAAACCCTACAGATGAGACCGCAGAAACCCACGCTAAGGCATCTAGCGTGCTATCCGCATTAGGTGTTAACAGCAAAAGTAAATTATCCAACCACCCTGAAGTTGTTGAATTGTTGGGTAACAGAAACAAATCAATTGCTGATTTTTGGCTTAATAAAGAGTCATTTAAATTTACTACAAGTAACACACTAACCGGCAAGCAAATTCTTATTGTCGATGCAGAAGACACCTTCACTTCTATGATTAAGCTGCAACTTCTCTCATTGGGCTGCAACGTAACAGTATGTAGCTATGATGAAAAATATTCATTTGATGACAACTACGATCTGGTAGTAATGGGCCCTGGTCCTGGTGATCCAAGTGATATTAACCACCCAAAAATAAGTCACTTGCGCAATGCCATTAAAGATCTGTTCTACCGCGGCCAACCTTTCCTCAGCATCTGCCTCAGCCACCAGGTATTGTCATCCTTAATGGGACTAAAACTGGTAAGACGCGATAATCCTAATCAGGGCGTACAGAAGGAGATCAAGCTCTTTGACAAAGATGAACGCGTTGGCTTCTATAACACTTTCTCCGCTCGCAGTGCTGTAGATGTAATCATTAACCCCATAACCAATGAGATGGCGGAAGTCTCACGTGACCCGTCCAATAACGAAGTCAATGCTATACGCGGACATAACTTCTGTGGCATTCAATTCCATGCAGAATCTCTACTAACGATAGATGGTGTACGCATATTTGAAGAAATTATAACCCGTATATGTAATGTAGATGAAACAGCACCAACACCACAATACATCAACAATCAATTCGCTAATGGCAATATTAATCATGATGCAATCGTGCCTATTTCAGCTGCCCAATCAGCGAATGATTCTTATATAACGAATGACCCGTCCGCTATGGACAGCTCAAACATAGTTATAAATAACTAAGGAGATAACATAATGAAAATAGCTATTGTTGGTGGTGGTATCGGTGGACTTGCGGCAGCAATTGCCTTCGCAAAGTCCGGAAACAAAGTGGTTGTTTTGGAGAAGCGCGATGAATTTACTGAATTTGGTGCTGGCATTCAACTCGCACCAAATGCATTTCACGCACTCGATTATTTGGGCGTCGGTGACCAGGTAAGAGAACTGGCTGTGCAAATTGATGAACTGCGTCTTATGGATGGTTTGACAGGTAAAAAGATTACCCATCTCCCCCTGGGAAAGGAATATCAAGATAAATTCGAAAATCCATATATGGTGGTACATCGCACTGATCTGTATTACCCGCTTTTAGAAGTCTGTAAAGCAAATGATTTAATTGAATTACGAACTTCATGCTCAGTCATCGGTTATCAGAAGAACAAGATCAACGCAAAGGTAATTATGTCAAATAATGATTATGTCGCAGCAGATATGATCATTGGCGCTGACGGCCTGCACTCAGTCATTCGACAGCAGCTTATAGGAGACGGCGGTCCCAGGGTTTCCGGACATACTATTTTTCGCTCAGTAATCCCAATGGAGAAGGTACCGCAAGAGTTGCGATGGGATGCTGTCACCCTGTGGGCCGGGCCCAAGTGGCACTTCGTTCACTACCCGATTGCTGGTGGCAAGTTCATGAACCTTGCCGCGACCAGGGATAATCAGGCGCCAAAAGCAGTCGCTGGGGAGTCAATACCACATCCATCCGTTATAGCCGAATTTGAGGAGATGAATGACGAGGCTAAAAAGCTGCTGCATTTGGGTGAAGGGTGGAAAAAATGGGTGCTGTGCGACAGAGATCCCGTTGACAACTGGACTGACGGGCAGGTTGCTCTACTGGGTGATGCAGCCCATCCAATGTTGCAATACGCAGCACAGGGAGCTTGTATGGCTCTTGAAGATGCAGTGACACTTGGCGAACTTGTTACACAAAATATCCACAGCCCGCGGTCTCTATTACGTAAATACAACGATATTCGTCGAAATCGAGTAGCAAAAGTTATCACTGTTGCACGGCAGATGGGTGAGCAGGTTTACCACCCTTCAGGCGTTAAAGCCTATAAGCGTAATGCAAACCTGAGTTCGCTAACGCCAAGTGAACTTCATAACAAAATTGAGTGGCTGCATGGTATGCGCCCACCTTACTTTGGTGAATCACTGACTGAAGTTCCGTCTTTCAAAAAGATGGCATAACCAAAAACTAATTTTAAATAATATTAAAGGGTAAAAAAATGTGTGGATTAACTGGATGGATGAGCTTTCAACGAGACCTTAACAACTACGAAACTGTTGCTGAAGAAATGACAGCAACCATGTTTAATCGCGGACCTGATGCAGGCGGCACATGGATTGAAGATAATATCTTCCTGGGACACCGCCGACTCTCTGTTATTGACCTGGAAGGTGGTAAGCAGCCCATGCATGCCACTAGCAATGATGGAAGAAAGGTGACAATTTCATACACGGGTGAAGTGTACAACTACCGTGAGCTGAGAGAAGAACTGATCGCAGCAGGACACCAGTTTGAATCAAAGAGCGACACTGAGGTTGTGCTGCGTGCCTTTCTTGAATGGGGCGAATCATTTGCAGAGCGCCTGAATGGTATTTACGCATTTGCTATTTGGGATACATCGAAGCAGGAGCTATTGCTGGTTCGTGATCGTATGGGTGTTAAACCTCTTTACTACTACCCTCTCGGAGATGAAGTTATTTTTGGATCAGAGCCGAAAGCAATTCTTGCTCATCCTGAAGTAGATGCCGTAATTGATTCAGAAGGCCTTTGTGAAATTTTTAGTATTGTAAAAACACCAGGCCACGCGGTACTCCAGGGAATGTATGAGGTTAAACCAGCGACAATATTAAAGTTCAGTCAGAAAGGGATAACTGAGAACAAATACTGGAGTTTGAGAGCAGTTGAACACACTGACGATCTGGAATCAACGATTGATGAAGTCAGAGAATTGCTGACCGATATTGTCGAAAGACAAATGGTCTCTGACGTGCCAATCGGCACATTATTATCTGGCGGCCTGGATTCAAGTGCTATTACCGCCCTTGCATCGAAAGTAGTTAAAGCTGAAAAGAGAAAAGACCCGCTGCTGGCCTTTACCATTGACTTTATCGGTCATTCAGAGCGCTTTACATCCAATGTTCAGTGGGAGGATCCTGACACTCCATTTGCAATCGAAGTCGCAAAATACGTCGATGCGGAACATATTAAAGTGATGCTCGACCACAATGACATCATGAATCCTGAGGTTAGAGACGCCACATTACGTGCACAGGATCTTCCTGTATCAACTGGTGACATGGAATACTCGCTGTATTTGCTTTGTTCAAAACTACGTGAGCGACTGACCGTCGCATTATCCGGTGAAGGTGCTGATGAGCTTTTCGGTGGTTATACCTGGTTCCATGATCCTGAAGCGATCAAACTGGACTCATTCCCATGGCATCATCCATTTGCCAAAGCTGGCGGCATACAGGCACTTCGTGATCTGGGTCTGTGGGATTCACTGAACCTTGATGGATATATCAACACACGTTACAACGAAGCACTTAAGGAGATACCTACGCTGGAAAGTGATACCAAAACTGAAGCCCGCATGCGTCAAATTAACTACCTTAACCTGACTCGTTGGGAAAACTTCCTGCTGGATCGTAATGACAGAATCAGCATGGCTGTTGGTCTGGAAGTACGGGTTCCATTTCTCGATCACCGACTGATTGAGTATGTATTCAACACACCATGGGAAATGAAGAACTTTGACGGCCGTGAAAAGAGCCTGCTAAGGGCTTCAATGCGCGGTTTGCTACCTGATTCCGTATTGGATCGTAAGAAAAACCCATACCCATCCACTCAGGATGAAAAATATGAACTGGCGCTGCGTGAGCAAGTCGAGTCGATCCTCAAACCAAACGCTCCAGTTTTAAGTCTGGTTTCAGAAGAGAAAATCAGAAAACTCCTGGATACACCCATTGGCACTTACTCAGTTGGTGGGCCATGGAGTGCCCGAGCAGTACTTGAACGATTGGTTGAATTTAATAACTGGGTATCTTTATACGATGTAACGCTGCTACTTGACGAGGAACCGGCACTGCTTGAGGTGATATAAATATTTATGAGCTTTATATAAACCAGAGCGTTAATTTGGGAAGATCCATAAACTGATTTTAATCAGGTAAATGGATCTTTCCTTTTTAATCACAAATTTAATCACAGATATAAGAAATAAATTATTAAGGCAAACCATTGAACATCCATTGCAAAAATATTATTACATTTTCGCCATTTATGATTTTACTCATCATGTTTTCACTAACGGTGTCTGCATCGAACTGCAGTAATATTATTTCATCAAATATTATGAACGAAGACATCGCTATTTCAGACACACAAAAAATTTCCATATCGCCATGGCCTATAATTGCATTGGACACCAACTGTAAGACACAAGGAGAATGGGATATAAAATACAGCATCGCTTACAACGAAGATAGTGATGATGAGATTTCAAACATAACAAATCAATACATTAGTCAAGCCAGTATAAGCATTTCTAAGGGTAACTATAAAGTTGAAGCGGGAAGATATCTAAATAACTTCTCATATAATTCAGTATTTGGTATTGCATTGCCAATGAAAACCATCCCTGCAATACAACTTGATGAAGCCAGCTATCTCCAGACGGTAGCCGCCGATGTAATCCTGGTACGCATTAACATAAAAACCGAGTTTGGCGACACATACATCACCGGTTACCGTGCCGATAAAACCTTTGAACATAAAAGCAACGTTAACGGTTCATATAATGTGGGGTTTGCAAGAAACCTGGGCAACAATACAAACATTGAATTCCAATACGCTAATGAATCAACTGAAGATTCGGACACAGATGAGCAAAGAGCAAGCCTGTTCGCAAACACATCAGGTGCTCTGTACGACAAAATAAACTGGGTTATTGGAGCCGAGATTAACACCTTTAAAAATCGCAATTTCAATAAAGGGAATAGCGATACCACGGCAAACCTCTACTCTGAGATTTCAAAGAAAGATCTTTTTTTACCGAATATAAATGCATATATGTCTGCAGGCGGGGCCATTGACGAGCAAAATCTTGGTATTGTTGAAATCGGCGGGTTCCTGAATATATCCGGGTTATTCCACCTGGACAAGAACCTTTCAATCTTAGCTGGAGCGGCACAATCTTATACCAATTTCAATAGCGGTGATGATATCACCACAAGCCGATACTCAATCCAACTAAAGTACAACCTGTGATTTTATTTTTAAGCAAAACTCATTAATCAATAGAAAAAGGATATACATATATGAATATGTTAGTTAAAGGCAAACTCAGCAGTGACTGGTTAGAACAAAAAATCGACAACGGAAAACTAAAACATGTAGAGTCTTCATTTAGAAACTGGATAACAGATGATGGCTGCCCTGGCCCAACCGGAAACGGTGGTTTTAAAGCTGAACCAAATCGCTATCATCTATACGTTTCCCCTGCATGCCCATGGGCTCACCGCATCGTTATTATGAGAAAGCTTAAAAATCTCGAGTCTATTATCTCTATTTCAGAGGTAACGCCAGAGATGCTTGAACATGGCTGGCAATTCGCCTCGTCAGGAAAACATATTGACCACCTTTTCCACGCAAACTACATGCATGAAATTTATACGCGTGCAGACTCTGATTACTCTGGACAAATTACGGTGCCTGTACTTTGGGATAAAAAGAACAAAACCATTGTCAACAATGAGTCATCAGAGATTATGCGCATGCTGAACACGGCATTTAATCAATGTACTGATGTCGAAACAGATTATTACCCTGAATCAAACAGGCAGCAGATTGATACAATCAATGACTTGGTATTTGAGAATATAAATATTGGTGTATATCGCTGCGGCTTTGCAACAACACAAGGGGCCTATGAAGAGGCTCTGTATCCATTGTTTGAAACTCTTGATCTTCTTGATCATAAACTCTCATCAAGCCGCTATCTGGTTGGAGACACAATTACAGAAGCTGACTGGCGTCTGTTTACAACACTTATTCGCTTTGATGCTGTTTACACTTCGCTGTTCAAATGTAATTTAAGACCAATTACCAGTTATCATAACCTATCAAATTATTTGCGTGATCTTTATCAGCAGCCGGGGATCAGTGATACGGTAGACATGGAATACATAAAGCAACACTACTATTACAGTCTTACTAAACTCAACCCATCACAGATAGTACCTGTAGGGCCAGCTATGAATTATGAATTACCTCATAACCGCGCACTAAAATTTAGCAACACCTATTAATGAAAATCAGATAATAAAAGAGAGGTCTGACAGACAGGTTCTGCAGCTCTCCTTTAATTTTCCTTCCCCAATTAATTGCACCTACACCTGCAGCATCTGCAAAAGACTATCCCGATTTCTACCGAGCTTGCGACAGCAACATCAATACCATCCTCATTCATTCGATATCAATAATCGATAAGGAAGCTGGAATATGCGCTACTAGCGCCACACTATTTTAACATTTGGATAGCTCAGTTTGCTTTCTAACAACACCCAACGATGGCGGCGAGGCTCAGTTAATCTGGAAAGATCAGTTGAAAGTGCTATTTAGCTCTCGCCCCATTATACTTTTAGCGTTTCAGGGGCCAGAATGAAAGATAACCTGACACCAGATTAATCACAGGGAATGTAATACTCAGCAGTGCAGTGGCTACCCAGAGCTCCATCTCGTATCGAGGAGCACCTTCCATCAAGGGGATTTCAACCACATAAGTAGCCATCGTGCGGTAAAGGAGCTGCATAGTATAAACAAGAAACAAGGTTACAAGCAGGAGGTAAAGCCCCCTCAGCGGTTGCTTAATATTTTTAAAAAGCTGAAACTGCATCATGTTGGTCACAATAAAAACACCAAAAATAATGGATACAGGCAGCCTCACCATATAGTCAACCGGATCCATTTCAAAAGCAAAAACGGCCAGCCAGAAAAGAATCGTACTAATGACCAGGCTCACAATACTAACCGCCATTCCCAGCAAAGGCTGAGCACTACTGAACTTTGTGACAGGCCAATTTTCAAAAAGGCTGAGGAGCATGATTGCGGCTACCGTTGTCACAGAGAAGGCAAGCGCATACCAGGCATTAAAAAAGCCTTTTGGATCTAGAGCGTCAATATATTCTGTCGAGCCGACCATAAATGAAAAGTCGAATGAAAGATAATACACCAAATGGCCCAATGCAAAGGATGCCACAAGTGCCATCAGTCCTTGCTTAAACGGGTCTCGTGAAATAAGGGTGAAGGGCCAGCACTGCCATGCCGCAACAAGCCAGAATACAGCAACGATTGTGGTAATAGTTGCCATAATCAAAAATGGGCCGGGAGGGGCCATGCCACCACCTGGTACAAAATAGAGGTAACCGCCACCCACTATCATCAAGACAAATGTCAGGCTGCAGAACGCTCCCCCCTTTAATGGCTGTGGCAAATTGGCAAGTACTTTTGGACTATTAAAGTTCATATGCAGGCCAAAAATAATCTGCGCGGGCACCGCCGTCATCCAGACAAATGCAACCCAACCAGTATAGACCGCCACATCATAATAACTGCTGTATAACATTGTAAAAATAACAATCAGCAGGGTGGAGATAATCCCCAGCCATATGGGTGACACACTGCTGTTAGTATTATTACTAACAGCAGCTAATGTATAATCACTAAGCACCGAGCGTAGCCCCCCCGTCAACTGTCAGGGTTTCCATTGTAATATGCGCAGCCTGCTCGGATAAAAGAAACAGGATTGTATCGGCAACATGAAATGGTTTAGCGATACGCTTCAAGGGAACACCTACTCGATATGTTTTTGGTGAGCCATCAATAGATATTTGGGTACCGTCAACACCGTTCCAAAGTGTCCTGAGCATTCCCGTATCAGTAGAGCCTGGTGCAACAATATTACAGCGTATCCCGTATTCTGCCAGTTCCAGCCCCAGACACTTTGTCATTGCTATTATTGCTGCTTTAGAGGCTGAGTAGGCCGCCATATCCATCCTTGCAACTAATGCTGCATTGGAGGCTAATGTAACGATTGCACCCTGGATATTATTCACAATCATTCGACGGGCTACCGTGCGGGATACCAGAAATGGACCTTTCGCATTTACCTGCATGGTTATATCCCAGTCTTCTTCAGTCAGCTCTGTAACCTGGCCTACTCTAAGCATGCCCGCACCATTCACGAGGTAATAGATCGGACCAAATCGACTCTCCACGTCATTGACCATTGCCTCCACTTCACTGCTGGAAGAAATATCAATTACATAAGCGTGTACTCTGAGTCCCGTTTTCTGCAGCTCATTAACCACTGCATTCAAGCCGTCCTGATTTAGATCGACAGCCGCAACAATACTGCCCTGCTGCGCTAATTTTTTTACTATCTCAGCACCAATACCTCCAGCGGCCCCTGTTACAATTGACACTTTATCTGAAAAATCTACATTACTTCCAGGTGAGTTTAGATTGTCCACGATTCTTAATCCTTGTTAAAAAAACCTGTAATTTCCAGGCTTAAATTGGCATTACTTTCCTGCAAGTTATAAACATCAATCTATCAATCAATCACTCTAAAAAAGAGTTTATAACTTTCAATTGAAAGGGCTAGGCTATCTGGCATTAAATCAATTATGCAACTAGTTTCAGTATGCGCTCCTGAGCCATTTGCATACTTTTATCCAAAGCATCTTCACCCATTGCAATACCTTCCAGATATGTAAATTCCACATCTGTTATACCTAAAAACCCTAAAAAATATTGGATATAATGGGTTTGAAAATCAGTATCGCTATCCTTATAGTATCCGCCGCTTGAGATAAAAACATACGCTTTAGTGCTGACTAATCCCTCCGGGCCATTTGCGCCGTATTGGAATGTCGTACCTACCCTTGCCACATGATCAAACCATGCCTTCAATGAGGATGAGATGGAAAAATTATAAGTTGGTGAACCAACAACAAGTACATCCGCATCCATTAACTCCTTTATCAAAGTATCTGCCAGGGCTGCTGTCTGGTTTTGTTGTGAAGTGCGTTCAGCCTGAGAAGTGCTAGCCGCTGTAAACTCTTCAAAAGAAAGATGCTGAACGGGTTCTGCTGCCAAATCACGGCAAATAACGCTTGCGCCCGGACTCTGCTCCAGCATTTTTTCCACAAAGGAATTCGCAAGAATGGTTGATTTACCCTGATTCCCGAAAATACTGTTATTTAACTGTAGTATTGATGTCATGACTATTTCCTGTTTTACTGTGACTTATATTTAAGCGTTTTAATTCCCAATTAAAAAGCGCAAAATATCAAACGTTATGTTCGAAGGAGTCGATCTACTAATGAGACCAAAGATATCTCTTGACCAATGGCAGGCACTAATCGCGGTTATCGAGGAAGGAAGTTATGCACGAGCTGCCGAACGCCTTAATAAATCAAAATCAACCGTCAGCTATGCAGTCAGTAAAATTGAAAATCTGCTAAATATCAAGGTCTTTGACCTTGTAGGACGACGTGCTGAGCTGACATCAATAGGTCTGGCCCTCTCCCGACAAGGCAAGTTTATACTGAGTCAGGCTGCACAGGTGGAAGAGCGAGCAGCTTACCTGGCATCTGGATGGGAGCCGCAGTTAAGATTGGCTATTGAAATTATCTTCCCCCAGCAACTGCTACTTGAATGTTTGCAAACATTTTCATCTATCACTATGTCACCCCCTATCGAACTGTATGAATCGGTATTGGGAGGCACAGAAGAATTATTACAAAATAATAAAGTAGACTTGGCTATTTGTTCGCAAGTACCAAATGGTTTTGTCGGGGATAAGCTGATGCACATAGAGTTCATTGCTGCCGCAGCACCTTCACATCCACTGCATCAGCTTGGCAGGAACCTAACTCTGAATGATCTCCGCAACCATCATCAATTGATTATTAGGGACAGCGGTGTAAAGAGGGCGACCAGAGCCACTTGGGAAATTTCAGAGCCCCGTATCACAGTGAGTCATATTAACACATCAATACGAGCGACCAGCATGGGCTTAGGTTTTGCCTGGTTTCCCAAGGAAAGTATTCGCGCTGATCTTGAATCTGGGGCAATCAAGCCCCTACCATTGGAACAGGGCGCAGAGCACTGGGCAACCTTATATCTGGTATTTGCAAACCCAGATCTTGTAGGTCCTGGAGCCAGAAAGCTTGCAGAGATTATCAAGGAAGCACTTTCTACCCTCGAAATCGCTGATGCTATACCAGAGGCAGAGAGTCAAATAGTGGATTTAGTGGAGGCTTAACCAGCACAGGGGGACTACGAGTATTCAAACAACTGTGTAACGGATATTTATCTTATTCTCAAAAGAAGGTAAAGCAGATGATCTGAAAAACAGACAGAACCTCTGATACAAGAGGATCTGTTTATGTTTTTCATAATCACCACTAAATGATGCCATTTTCTTACAATAAATAATGACTCAAAGAGCCTAGCAAAATCATCTCACGTACTTTTAGCGCTCGAAAAAAGTTGCTAAAATCATCCCACTGTTATTGCTACGAATTATCTCTGTGCGCTCAGCTAAATACACGCAAAAAAATTCCAATGTCGTGCATGTCACCTCGATTAGTAAAATTTATATTTCGCCATTGTTGCCTACCACTGCACATTGCAGCTTGTGCAACGCCCATAACTAGCATGTCCGCTGCCCACAATCGGTAAGCTCATAACAGGCCTCGCGACCTTAAAGCGTAAAAAAATAAGAGAGCCCATATCTGACCCACATCAATTATCCTCACAACTTAAATATCGCTTAAATGAAAAAGTTTTGCGGATCTTAATTTAATTCCCGACCCAACACCTGAGCGATACCGTTAAGATCTCTCATTAAATCTGACAATTCTTGCGGATCTAATGCTTGATCTGCATCACACCATGCCTTGCACGGATCGGGATGCATTTCAATGAGGAGCCCATCAGCTCCCGCAGCAATGGCCGAGCGTGATAAAGCGGGCACCATCCAGGCTTTTCCACCCGCATGGCTGGGATCAACAATCACAGGGAGATGCGTCTCTTTCTTAAGCACCGGAATAGCTGTGACATCCAACATATTTCGATACGCCGTCTCAAAACTTCGCACGCCGCGTTCGCAGAATATAATATTGTGATTGCCACCTGCCGCGATGTACTCAGCAGACATCAACCATTCCTTAATTGTTGCCGACATTCCCCGCTTAAGTATTACAGGTGTTTGTAAGCGGCCAATCTCTTTCAACAGATCAAAATTTTGCATGTTTCGCGTGCCAATTTGGATGACATCTACTTCGAATTTCATAAAGTGATCCAACTGACGCACATCCATTAACTCGGTGACGATGGGTAGATTATGCTTGTTCGCTGAACTGCGCAGTAACTTCAGGCCCTCTACGCCTAAACCCTGAAAAGCATAGGGACTGGTGCGAGGTTTAAACGCCCCACCCCGCATCATGCTGCACCCCGCATCCGTTACGCCCTGGGCAGCAGCTGACATTTGTTCAGATGTTTCAACTGAGCATGGTCCACCGATGACCTGTATCTTTTTCCCACCGAGCTTTATACCTTTAATATCAATGATCGAATCATCTGCCTGGGATTCGCGCGACACAATTTTATAAGGCTTCATAACACGAAAAATTCTTTCCACGCCAGGCATAACCTCTAGAAGATCTTTATCTACATTTTGTTCATCACCAATTATGCCCACTACGGTACGGTCAATACCGCGGGATACATTCACCTGCATGCCCATGTCAGTTATCTTTTTTTCAATAGCAATGATTTGCTCATTACTGCTTCCTCTTGTCATTATTATAATCATCTTTATATTCCACTATTAACTAAACATTTAATACAGACCTGATTACCCATGTAACTTAAGCATTACAAAAGCACACATTATGCGGTTAGCACAATGAACATGTAGTCTCAATTTAATTGAAAAGGTAAATGGATTGATGATCATGATCATCAAATCTATCCTTGCTATCGCCTTGAGACAAGCATGTTTAATATAATATTTCGTAACCTGTTAAAGTTGTAAGTTGCAGCAGGTTCTATGACATGCCTGGGCTTCATAAGTAATCAGCATTCATCATGTAAAACATTGAGAAATCGCTTATTTTCCTCCGGCATCCTCGACTAGCCCGACTAGAATGCGATGCAATCATCTGTGGGGTTTTTCATCTGCCGTTTTGAACTCTCTTTAGTTCAGTAGACCTTCTGTATGCATTGCATTCTTAACATTTTCCCGACCCGCAATACGTGTGGAGAAAGCAGCAATGTTTGGCCACTTATCCATGCCGATACCAGTAAGTTTTGTCCAGCTGGAAACAACAAATAAATAGGCATCAGACACCGAGAATTTGTTCCCTAAAAGGTACTCTCGCCCATCAGAAAAAATCGATTCAAAATGATCCATTTTTAGTTCAACATTCGCCTTGGCAACCCGTTTTTCATCATCTGAAGCATGCGGAGAAAAAAATGGCACAAATGCCTTATGCAATTCTGCCGAAATATAATTTAGATGCTCTTGCAATCGTGCACGTTCTAACGTCCCTGGCTTGGGCGCAAGATCTGCATCAGGATTTTGATCTGCAATATACTGAAGAATGGCGGGGCTCTCCGTTAAAACCTCGCCACTACCAAGGCGTAGAGCGGGGACATAACCCTTTGGGTTAATTTTGCTGAAATCAGCACCTGTTTCTGTCGTTTTAGCATCGGTATCGACACTTTCTAGCTCAAAAATCTTACCTATTTCTCGCAACACAATGTGCGAAGCAAGTGAGCATGTGCCGGGCTTATAATATAGTTTCATTTTTTAATCACCTTAATAGTTATGAGTTACATTTTTGTGGTTTGGTGATCATTTAACGGTTTTACTTAGTAATTTAAAAGCGCAAAATATCAACCGTTATGTTCGAAGGAGTCGATCTACTAATGAGACCTAATATATCAGGTACTGTTCGCTGCTATCTGATCGACAAAGCTTACTGGGACAGCAACAAGAGTAAGATTCTAGCTGAAACAGGACTGACGAAGTTTGTAGATGGTGAACATTACCTGGAACAACTGAATGGCATACTTGACGACAAATATTATACAGTCAATACTCGATCTATTGATGGTCTCAATCCCTGCCTTAAAGTTGATCTTTCTGGCAAACCGGTAGTGCGTACATCGAGTTGGAAAACAAAAAATATATTGCAACTACCTTGTCGGATAATGGCTACATCCCGATTCTTCGTCTTTTGAAGGACATCATATTCAGACACTGGATTCATCAACAAATAATAAAAAGCCGCCAGTGAGGTCTTAGCGCCCTCGCCCATAGCAATTACAATTTGCTTGTAAAGCACGGTAGTCACTTTGCCATTTTCTGCAATAATTTGTTTAGCGACTACAATTCTCATAATAGAAATATTATGTCGCGCTTCTGCCTGATCCACGATTACCCTGTCGGCTTTTAATTCTGGCAAGAATTCAAACACCGCCACCGATTTAACAAAATCGCCAGATCATATGCGGCTTCAATACCTGAGTTACCATCGTCAATAACCACCACATCTTTACCTTTATAAAAAGGCTCATCGAAATGCGGACAATAGGCAATACCCTTACCGATATTTTCTTTTTCACCAGGCACGCCCAGATCACGCCATTTAGCACCGGTAGCAACAATGATTGTTTTACTACTGATTTTTTCACCAGATGAAAAATGTATGGTTTTAATTTTTCCTTTTTCTATTTTCTCCACACAAAAATGTTCTTTCATAGTGATGTCGTATTCATTCAAATGCGCCTGCAGTGCACCCGCTAATTCTAGGCCGCTTGTTGTAAGAATAGAAATTAAGTTTTCTATCCCCATAGTATCTTTAACCTGGTCGCCAAAACTATCGGCAATCATAGTTGCTTTAAGACCTTTACGTGCTGCATAAATGACCGCCTGTAAACTCCCGTCTAGTGAAACCGACGCATCACTCGCATCGACCAGTCTGAATATGCTGATTCAAATGGTGGCCAACCACATGAGCACCACCTTAGTACCCGATAGCACTTGAGCAATCATTCTCGGGCAATTCGGAATTTAAAGCCGCGCATCTGAATGAACCCGAACCACACCGTAGAAGTGCCTTTATCGTGCGCGCCAATTACGCCAATGTGAAAAATATTGAGTGATTGATACAGCTATTTCACTAGCAACTCGAAGAAATGCTGCCTACTTAGAAAAATTCACTATTAATAAGGAAGTTCCAACCTACAAATAGGTTAAAATAGCTCTTTAAGTTTTAACCATAAGTTTTCAGCATCATGCCCCAAGATACCGCGCAAAATAGCAAGAAAGTTGGTTTTATCAGCCTGGGTTGCCCTAAGGCACTGGTCGATTCCGAAGTTATCATCACCAAGTTACGTTCTGAAGGCTATGAAATTAGCCCCTCCTACGAAGGCTCAGACATTGTTGTAGTAAACACCTGTGGCTTCATTGACGATGCAGTCGAGGAATCCTTAGATGCCATTGGCGAGGCCTTAAATGAAAATGGCAAAGTCATTGTTACCGGTTGTTTAGGTGCCAAGGGTGATATTGTTACCAACAATTACCCACAGGTACTGGCGGTAACTGGCCCCCATGCAGCGGATGAAGTACTGGAAGCGGTACACCAACACTTACCGCCTGAACATGACCCATACATTAGCCTGATTCCACCTGCCGGCATTAAGCTCACACCGAAACATTATGCCTATTTAAAAATATCCGAAGGCTGCAACCACCGTTGCACTTTCTGCATCATCCCATCCTTACGTGGTGATTTGGTCAGCCGCCCAATTGGCGAGGTAATGACCGAAGCGGAAAACCTGGCAAACAGTGGCGTAAAAGAATTATTAGTCATTTCACAAGATACCAGCGCCTATGGTGTGGATATGAAATACCAGACTGATTTCTGGAACGGCCGCCCTATTAAAACCAAGTTTGAAGATTTAGCACAAAACCTGGGGGAACTCGGCATATGGGTGCGCATGCATTATGTTTATCCCTACCCGCATGTCGATAAAGTGATTCCATTAATGGCCGAAGGTAAAATTTTGCCTTATCTGGATATTCCATTTCAGCACAGTAGCCCCGATATCTTGCGCGCAATGAAACGCCCTGCAAGCTCTGAAAATGTATTAAAACGCATAAAGCTTTGGCGCGAGATTTGTCCCGATATTACCTTGCGCAGCACCTTTATTGCAGGCTTCCCCGGCGAGACCGATGATGACTTTAACCACTTACTGGACTTTTTAGTAGAAGCCGATTTAGATCGCGTGGGTTGCTTTGCCTACTCACCCGTTGAAGGCGCCACAGCAAACCAGATTGCACAACAGATTCCTGTGGATGTGAAAGAGGAACGCCTCGCACGCTTTATGGCTTTACAGGCTGAAATCAGTGCCAATAAACTAGCTAAGAAAGTCGGCCAAACAATGCAAGTCATGGTAGATGAAGTGGATAATGAAGGTGTGATTGCACGTAGCAAAGCCGATGCCCCGGAAATTGATGGTTTGGTGTTTGTTGATTCACAAAAACAATATGAACCCGGCACATTGATTGATGTAAAAATTACTGATTCGAGTGAGCATGATTTATATGCGATTGTAGTTGAATAACCCATCTCAATAAAAAACACTCAAGCTTCATTTAAACCATTTAATTAGAGGCAGATCAAGCCGGGTTTTAATAAAACCAGCAATAATTAGCCTCAATCTAAACGACCTTAAAGAACATCATGAGCACACTTGCCGATATACGCCGCGAATATAACTGTAGCAGCCTGAACAGAGCCCAGCTAGATACAAACCCATTTAAACAAATGGACACATGGCTAGAACAGGCCAAACAGGCTGAACTAAAAGATGCCACTGCAATGACACTTGCCACCGCGGGTAACAATGGCATGCCCGATGCTCGCATCGTATTGCTCAAGCAATTCGATGAAAGCGGGTTTTGCTGGTATACCAGCTACAACAGCCCCAAGGGGTTACAGCTCGCAGAAAATGCACAGGCATGCCTGCTGTTTTACTGGCGTGAGTTTGATCGTCAGGTACGTATTCAGGGCCACACCGAAAAGCTCTCTGTAACAGAAGCCGAAGAATATTTCCATTCACGCCCATTAGAAAGCCAGTTCAGTGCCGCCGCTTCAGAGCAAAGCCAAACAATTGATTCACGAAAAACATTAGAAGCAAAAGTCGAAGCATTACAAAATATCAATTCTAAAACTGTCGAACGGCCAGAGGCATGGGGTGGATACCGTTTGATACCCAGCACATTTGAGTTTTGGCAGGGCCGAGAGAATCGCCTACACGATCGCTTTCACTACACCTTAAACAATGCAACTGACTGGTTAATCACAAGGTTGCAACCTTAATGGGTGATTGAGGTATAATTCGCCCCCTTACCATTAAAGACACTCCCCAGAGACAGATACATGAGCAATAAAATTTTAATATCCATTGGTAAAGCAAAAATTGAAGCACAGTTACTGGATACACCAACCGCCAGAAACGTTAAAGATGCCCTGCCTTTTGCCAGCAAAGCTCAGCTATGGGGAAATGAAGTATTCTTTGAAACTCCAGCAATGGCCGAACTTGAGGATGATGCTAAGGATGTTGTAGAAGCTGGTGAACTAGCCTTCTGGGCCGAAGGTAACGGTATCGCAATCGCCTTTGGAAAAACACCCGCATCGCAAGGTGACGAAATTCGCCTGGCTACAAAAGCTAATATTTGGGCGCATGCAATCACCGATGTTACTTTGCTAAAAAAATGTAAAGAAGGTGATTTTGTATTTGTTGAACCTTTACTATAAAACTCTGTGTAATCAGGGTAGCTCTGATCAACTGATCTCAGTTTATTTCTCATCTTTTCTCGTCAACAAATCCATCAATGTGAGAGACACCTCACAAAATACTTTTCATTAATTGTACAAGTGGTAAATTTGTACAGATAAAAGGTTAAATAATCACCTATACAGGGCATAGACATCTCATGACCTGTATAAGATTATTATGGTTCTACGCTGACTTCGTTTATTACTTAAACAGAATTACTGTATAGCTTTACAAATGATTATCGAATGAAATGCGAGAAGAGCCACTTCAATTCGCCTGCATGGGAATGGCCTACTTTAAGCGAATAATAATAAGTTTAAGCGCGACTTGGACAAAAATTCGAGAGAGATTTGATAAATGGAGCTTCAGCAAATGGAAAAAGAGAGAATTGAACTAAAACAATCCCCACATAAAAAGCCATGTGAAATTAGACTCATAAATCAGCTAAGCATGTTTTTTAATAAAATTATTTTTAGTGGCCTTAACAAAAATCACGAAAATGACATTGACGCTCAACGCTTAGTCCTAGTCATCAACTTGTACTGCATTGTTGGCACTGTATATCTTCTTCCTTTTTCAATTCAATCTTTTATCACTGGTCAATTTGAACTCGGCATTATATTAGCCTTATGCACATTTTTTGCCATCGGCAATAGCTTATATCTTCACCACACTGGAAACTACAAACGGGCTGGCGATATTGTTGTTGTGATGACGACTCTTTTATTTTTCAGCCTTGTGAGTACGGGTGGAATCGATAATACGGGGCCATTATGGAGTTATATTTTGCCGCCATTAATATTATTTATTTACGGCTTGAGAAAAGGCAGCCTGGCACTTTCTAGTTTTATATTAGCCAGTATGATTTTAATGTTTATTCCTGACAATGGCATTCTCGCCGCCGACTATTCATATAATTTTAAAGTGCGTTATTTATCAACATTTCTAGGCGTATGCTTAATATCATCTATTTGTGAATACTCACGTTATCACTCTAATAAGCTTTTAAAGAAACTGCAGAAAACCATTCAACTAGAAGCACATACGGATGTATTAACGGGACTTTATAACCGGCGATACATGCATCAACAAATTGACAAGGTAATAGATAAATCACAATTAATTACAAAAACATATAGTTTATTACTCTGTGATTTAGACCACTTTAAATCTATTAATGATAATTATGGTCACCCTTGCGGAGATCAGGTACTAATTGAAATCGCTAGTCGTATGAAAAACGGCTTACGAAGTGAAGACATTGCCGCACGTTGGGGTGGTGAAGAATTCATGATCATCCTGCCCGACACCAATAAAGAACAAGCTTATTTAGTCGCCGAAAAATTACGCATACAATTGTGTAAACAAGCTATCAGCTGCAGTAAAGAAAATTTAGCGGTAACTATGAGTATTGGTATATTGCAGATAGACCATGATTACAACTTAGAGGAAATTTTGAATCACGTAGATGACGCTTTATATGCGGCGAAAAAAAATGGCAGAAACTGCACACAGATTTATAACCACTGAAAGGACATTAAGCGTTAATCTATAACGCCTAAATACTGATTTAAATGGCGCTGTAACTTAATTAGTTTCTCTATAGTGCTTTAAAAAACGCTCCATTTTTTCAATCACCTGCTCCATATCTTCACGTCGAGATAAAAATACTAATCTCATGTGATTGGTATCTGACCAGTTAAATGCCGTCCCCTGCACCAATAACACCTTTTCATGCTGTAGCAATTGCAGAACAAATTTTTCGTCATCATCTATCTTATATATTTCAGGATCCAGTTTCGCAAACAAATATAAAGCACCCTTGGGCCTTACACAGCTTACACCCTCTAACTGATTAAGCATTTTCCAGCTGTAGTCCATTTGCTCATATAAACGCCCACCCGGTGCCACTAGATCATTAATACTTTGGTAGCCACCTAAGGATGTTTGAATCGCATGCTGGCCTGGAACATTTGCACACAAGCGCATCGAGGCCAGCAGCTCCATGCCTTCAATGTAATCAATTGCATGGTCTTTGGCGCCACTAATCACCATCCAGCCTGCGCGGAAACCCGCCACTCGATACGACTTGGACAAACCATTAAAACTAATAATTAAAATATCATCCGCTAACGATGCCATCGCAATGTGCTCGGCTTCGTCATAAATGATTTTGTCATAAATTTCATCGGCAAATATAATCAGCTTATGCTTTCTTGCCACTCCAATTAATTTAAGCAAGGTATCTTTACTGTATACCGCACCGGTAGGATTATTGGGATTAATAATAACCATGCCGCGTGTTTTCGGTGTAATTTTACTCTCAATATCTTCAATACTGGGTTCCCAGTCATTGGCTTCATCACATAAATAATGTACTGGTGTACCACCCGATAAACTCACTGCCGCTGTCCACAATGGATAATCAGGCGCCGGAATCAGCATTTCATCACCATTATTTAGCAATGCCTGCATCGACATAACAATGAGTTCGCTGACCCCATTGCCCAGAAAAATATCGTCAATATCTACATCGGGAAAACCTTTTTCCTGGCAATATTGCATCACGGCTTTACGTGCATAGTAAACGCCTTTTGAATCTGAATAGCCCTGGCAATTAGCAAGATTACGAATCACGTCTTGAATAATTTCATCCGGGGCATTTAAATCAAACGCCGCAGGGTTACCAATATTAAGTTTGGTAATTAAATGGCCTTCTTCTTCCATGCGCCTGGCCTCGTACAATACGGGGCCACGGATGTCATAACAAACCTGGTCTAACTTGTCTGATTTTAATATGCTAGTCATAAATTAAATTGCTATTCAAAGAATTTAGTAATGTGGCATGATACCGTCAGGTTTAGGGGATTAACAGCGGTATGCTGAGTAATCATTAAAAATATTATCAAACTGTGAATTTAAATGAATATAGTTATGCTAGATAGCGGCCAACTGACGGGTGAAGTTGATTTTCCGGAAGTAGATTTAGATAAGTTTGGCTGGCAACAGTTTGTATCATTAGATGAAACTGAAGTTGAAGAGCGCTGCTGGCGAGCAGACATCATTATTAGTACGAACACACCAGTGACAGCCAGAGTTATTGATGAAGCCTATAAATTAAGGCTCATTATTGCTGCAGGCGACAATACAGACCACATTGATCACACTGCTGCCAAGGCCCGTGATATAGAAATCATGAATGTACCGGGGCTAACAGGTAACCAGGCACAACACACTGAAGCTATTTGCAATCAGGTGGTAGAGCAAATTAATCGGTGGCTAAAAAAACAGAAACACTAAACACCGCATGCTTAGTGTTTAGTGTAGAGAGCAACAAGCTTGACGTAACCCTCCAAATGAGTATAATTCTCATTTGGATAAAATAACAAGGACTCGTATGAGCGACTTACTTAACACGCTACTCAACTGCCCAAACCTCAGTTTACGTCTATTAGATTCAAAAACAGGGCGTTCTGTAAAAACGATTAATCACGATCAGCTGCAAAAAATACTAACAGAACAGCAATCGGGCTGCGCGAAAGATTGCGGCAATATGAGCTGCCAAAACCGCTCCTTTGAAGATTAAGTAATACCCTGCTACGCCCGCTCAACACGGCTAACGGAATAACGGACTAAACACCTCTTCTGGCACGCACAGCGGCTGCCAAATCACGCAGTAAAATTTCCGTCTCTTCCCACGAAATACAGGCATCGGTAATACTTTTTCCATATTCCAGATTATCTTTATCCAGCACATCCTGACGACCTGGCTGCAAATGACTTTCTATCATCACACCCATAATATTATTGTTACCTGCTTTTAACTGATCAGCCACGTCCTGACATACATTAATTTGGCGGTTATGATCTTTCTGGCTATTTGCGTGAGAGCAATCAATCATCAGGCGTGTATTCTGCCCGCTTTCTGATAGCTGATCAGTCGCTATTTTCACACTCGCCGCATCATAATTTGGCTGTTTGCCACCACGTAAAATGATATGGCAGTCATCATTACCCGTGGTAGAAAAAATAGCTGAATGACCTTGCTTGGTAAGCGACATAAACACATGAGGGCGAGAGGCCGCCTGAATCGCATCCACCGCAACCTTTAAACCACCGTCTGTACCATTTTTGAAACCAACCGGACAAGATAAGCCTGAGGCGAGTTCACGATGCCCCTGACTTTCAGTGGTGCGTGCACCAATGGCTCCCCAGCTCACTAAATCTGAGATATATTGCGGGCTAATTAAATCCAGATATTCAGTGCCCGCGGGTACGCCTATATCAGCGACATCTAACAGGAAGCTGCGCGCCAAACGTAAACCATGGTTAATATTGAAGCTATCATCTAAATGAGGATCGTTGATTAAACCTTTCCAGCCCACCGTGGTACGCGGCTTTTCAAAGTACACGCGCATCACTATGCAAAGATCATTCGCCAGCTCGTCAATTAAGGGTTTTAACTTAGCCGCGTAGTCACGACCTGCTTTTGTATCATGAATAGAGCACGGACCGACGACCACCATAAGACGGTCACTCTTACCATGCAAAATATCATGAATAGCCTGACGGGTAGTATGTACGGTATCCGATGCCTGATCGGTAATAGGGTATTCGCGGTGCAGCTCTTCTGGAGCCAAAACTTCTTGTAGGCCGGAAATACGTAGGTCGTCAGTTTTATACTTCATGAATCAGCGGAGCCCGAGGCTGTTTAAGGTTAAGAACGAGGCATTATATATTAAAAATAGACTGCCTGTCTTACTCTAGCATTAGCTTTTCATTAACCAGTTTTTAAACTGCTGCAAGTCATCAAACTGTTGCCTGGGTGCCGGTTGATCCGACACCCAAACCTGCTGAAAACGCCTAATCCACACGGCATCTATACCGGCGTTTCTCGCTCCTTGAATATCATGTACTGGATGATCACCCACATGCAATGTATCTTGTGCCGTTACGCCCGCTTGCTGCATAGCACGAATAAACATAGCGGGATGTGGTTTTGCCGCTAATACATCGGCAGCGGACACCTGAAAAGAGAAGTATTCCGCTAAACCAGTATGCTTTATATGTGCATTCCCATTGGTTAAGGCCACTAACGTATAGTGTTGTTTAAGCGCTAACAACACCGGTATTACATCATCGAACAGGCTTACTTTTTGTCTCGCCTGGTAAAACACGTCGAATGCTTCATCGACCCAATCATCAGAGTCATTAAATTCTTTCGATAATAGCTGTAAATGAACTACTCTCGCTGCGGATAAATCATTGATTAATTCGGGCCGAGTTTGCAGAAGTGCTTTACGTTTATCACGTAGTTGCTCAATAGAATATACTTGCGTAATCGCGGGTTTATGTTCCGCCATCCAGTCATAAATAGCCTGTTCTGCACGATGAATAGTTGGCATACATGGCCACAGCGTATCATCTAAATCAAAACAAATTAATTTATACATAACAGAGGTGATTATTGGCTGATAACCACATAGGCTGGCGTGGAAAAGAACTTTTGATACTCTTTTAATTTTTCACGTGCTTTATCACGCTCATCAAAGCGCCCTACTCGCACATTATATTTTACTGCGCCTGATGTAGAGACAAAGTCACTTACATAGGCCTCAAAATTTTCCACCGCTAGTTTTTCAATAAAGCTGTCCGCATTATTTCTACTGGCAAACATTCCTGCCTGGATTGAATACAAACGCTGGTTATCAATATTCTGCACCAAAGTATCTGATGACCTTGGCTTGGTACTAGCCGCTTCTCTTGTTGATTTTTTTTCTCTCTCTACAGACTTTTCCAATATAACTGGTTTTTTATTTTTAACTGTCGCAGGCTTGCTATCTTGCTTATTACTAACAACTTTTTTAACTACAACTTTATTTTTTTGTATCGCTTTATTTGTTACATCTTTCTTATTTTCTAACTGGATTTTTTTTAAATTTTTCTGTGCGGCTTCCTTTTCATTTTTTTTAATTAATGTTTTATCATCTGTTTCCATCGGCAACAATGAAGGCGCAGCTGTTGCATCAATTGTTTTTCCCGAAGCCACTTGAACGGCCTCATTCTTACTATCACCTACAATGTAGCCAAATAAAAAACTTAGCACTAATGCGGCAACCGCTATCATTATATATTGCTTTAATTGGCCCTGATTAATCACATATGCTTTCATTCATTATTCTCTTTATTAGATATCCCTTTCCACGAACCAGAAAAGTCATCTCCAGACTTATTTTGAGATCCTATATTGTATAGAAAAACCACTAAATAACATGACCAATCTAACAAAACGCTTATTTTTCTTTTCTACACTCCATTGAGGTTAAATATCGCTGCAATTGCAAAAACAAAGATTGACTCACTGCCGCCATAACAGAACGCGACCTTAAGGTTTTTTTAAACACGGCATCCCCAGAAAATGTTTTTGCAAAACCGCCAGCCTCAGAAAATATTAGCTGACCGGCCACATAATCCCAAAGTTTCTGCCCTCCATGAATATACAGCTGACTCCTCGCGGCGGCCAACCAACACCAATCTAGCGCCCCTGAACCAAAATTACGCTGCGATGCATAGGGATGTTCTCTAGATAAACAGACACGCATTTCGGGTTTTAAGCGTTTAAAATCGATTTGAGCAGTACACTGATTCAATTGTTCTCGTTCGGTAACACATTTTAGTGATTTACCGTTGAGCCAGGCCCCTTCATCTTTAATCGCGCTAAACATTTCATCACGATTAGGGTCATAAATTACGCCTAATACCACTTCATTATTTTTAACTAAAGCAATAGATACAGAGAAAATAGGTATTCCATTGGCAAAATTACTGGTGCCATCTAATGGGTCAAGTACCCACAAACCCTGCGCATCACAATCTAGCTGTGCCTGCTGTTCTGCTTCCGTCATTTCCTCACCGAGCACAGCATATTCGGGCCAGTATTGTTGCAGACTAGAAATCATCGCCTCCTGCATAGCCGAGTCAGCTTCAGTAATCAGGCTACCATCTTTTTTTAAGCTGTATGCCACCTGATTATAGCGCGGCATGATTTGTTCAGCCGCGTGTTGCTTAATCAGTGTTTCTAATTTTTGAAGAATTTGCTTCATTATTTTTTAGTAAACAGGGCAATGGATTCCACATGAGCCGTGTGCGGAAACATATCCATAACACCTGCATCCAGCAGAGTATAGGCATATTCATTCACCAGTATTTGAGTATCCCTCGCTAAAGTGGCAGGATTACATGACACATAAACCATTCGTTTAGCACCCAGCTTGCCGATGTGCTTGAGCGTTTCCATCGCTCCAGAACGCGGAGGGTCTAATAAAATTTTATCGTACTTTTGCTGTAACCAGGGTTCCGCACTGATATCGACAGACAAATCTGCAGCAAAAAAACTGGCGTTAGTAATATTGTTTTTTTGTGCATTTTCTCGCGCTTTAAGCACCATACTTTGCGCTCCTTCAACACCCACAATTTCGGCACATTGTCGTGCCATTGCTAAGGTGAAATTGCCTAAGCCACAAAACAAATCGAGCACTTTGTCATCAGCCGATAATTCCAGCATGTCCAATGCCCGGCTTACCATGCTCTGATTTATTTCACTATTAACTTGCGTGAAGTCATTAGGCTGAAATTCAATCGTAATATTCTGTTCGTTTAAACGATATGACAAAGGCGCCGGATTTTCAGGCCACAAAGCCGTTACCGTATCTGGCCCAGCGGACTGCAACATAATTTGAAAATCATATTGCTGTGCAAACTGGCTAAGTGCAGCACGATCACTGTCCGACAATGGCTCTAAATGCCTAAACACCAACACCGTTTTAGTATCATCAATAGCCACTTCAATTTGTGGAATGGATGACCTTGCATCCATTGCCATAATTAATTCTGACAATGCGCTTAAACGATTACCCACCGATGCATGTAATACCTGACAACTGTGTAGATCCGCTAAAAAGGCACTGCCTTTTTCACGAAAGCCGACGAGTACCTTGCCTTTTTTCTCCACATATTTCACACCCAAACGGGCTTTTTGGCGATAATGCTTAATTGGCCCACGCAATGGTTCTAATATATTTTGCGGCTGTGTTTGCGCCATATGTTTAAACATATCCATTAACGCAGCCTGTTTAATGGATATTTGCATCTCGTTACTTAAGTGCTGCATGCTACAACCACCGCATACAGTAAAGTGTTCACAAACAGGTTTTACTCTATCGGCCGATGCTTTTATGATATTAACAGCACGACCTTCATCAAATTTTTTGCTTTGTTTGGTGTATTTAAATTCTACGCTTTCACCAGGCAATGCAAAATCAATGAATGCCACCTTACCGTCCAAATGCCCAACACCACGTCCTTCATGACTCAGTGATTCAATTTCAATTTCAGCCGTTCCTTCGGGAAGGCGTTGTCTACGTCTGCGTTTTGCCATAATTATTTCTTAAATTACCCGCTTTAAATTAATATCTACTGTTTACTGAATAACTAGGCTGGAAAAACACCTGTCGATAAATAACGATCACCTCGGTCACAAATAATCGATACGATAAGTGCATTTTCAACTTGTGCCGATAGCTTCAAGGCCGCCGCGACAGCACCACCAGATGAAATACCACAGAAAATACCTTCTTCTGCCGCCAAACGACGTGTGGTGTCTTCGGCCAGTTGCTGGCCAATGTCAATGGTTTGATCCACTCGACTTGCTTCAAAAATGCCGGGCAAGTACTCTTTTGGCCAACGTCGAATGCCCGGAATACTTGAACCCTCTTCCGGTTGTACACCAACAATTTGAATATCTGGATTTTGTTCTTTTAAATAACGCGATGTACCCATAATGGTGCCGGTGGTGCCCATCGCACTGACAAAATGTGTAATCAGACCTTTTGTATCGCGCCAAATTTCTGGGCCAGTACCGTTATAATGCGCCATGGGATTATCCTGATTATTAAACTGATCCAGTACAATACCTTTGCCTTCCGCCTGCATTTGCAGCGCCAGGTCGCGCGCACCTTCCATGCTTTGCTCACGAGTCACAGTAATTAACTCTGCGCCATAGGCTTTCATACAGGCGCGACGCTCTACAGTCATATTATCCGGCATGATTAATAGCATTTTATAACCCTTAATCGCCGCCGCCATCGCCAGTGCAATACCCGTATTGCCACTGGTGGCTTCGATTAATGTATCACCCGGTTTTATGTCGCCTCTTTCTTCCGCCAACTGAATCATCGTCATGGCTGGCCGATCTTTAACTGAGCCTGCCGGGTTATTTCCTTCCAGCTTTACCATGACTATATTGTTGTTTTGCGGAACCAGTCGTTGCAGGCGAACCAATGGCGTATTGCCAACAAAGTCTTCCAGTGTAGGGAAATCTTCAGGATTCATATAAAATCGCTTCTAAAATTAGTTTTTATAGATAAAGCTGATAAAATCAGCCACATAACTATATGAATACAGTCTGTTAAGGGTGAGCATTGCCGAATGATTACGACTTTAGAAGAATTATAATCACAATCAATCAAATATAGCCCGTAAAAACAGGGACATTATCCCACATTTATAATAAATCAGTGAACGGTTGTCCTATACAAATGCATATATTAAGAAGAACTATCGGGCTTTTACTCCTCCCCACCAGCCTATACGCCGTAACCAGTGAAGACACTTTAGCTTTATTAGGCAGCGAAGAACTGCTCATTGGTGAGATGCCCACGGTAATTTCTGCAACTCGCTTACAACAACCCATTAGTGACTCACCGGTTTCAACGACCATTATCGATACTCAAATGATTAAAGCCAGTGGCGCACAAACCATTGCTGATCTGCTACGTTTAGTACCTGGATTTACGGTAGGTTATTTGTCGGGAAATTATCCCGTGGCTGCTTATCATGGGCAAAGTGATCGATTCTCAAGGCGATTACAATTACTTATAGATGGCAGGTCGGTTTATTTACCCACACTCTCTGGCATATCATGGTCTGACCTGGTTATTGGTATTGAAGACATCGAACGCATTGAAGTGATTCGAGGCCCTAATGCATCCACTTTTGGCAATAATGCATTCTCAGCGGTTGTAAGCATAACCACCAAACATGCCTCTGCCGATCAGGGGCAATATATAAAAACCACGGTAGGTGAGAATCGAACCGCTGATGCACTTTACCGCTTTGCGGATAGTACTGAAAATGCTGATTACCGTGTGAGCGTTGGCGCTAAAAATAATGACGGCACAGATTTACTACGTGATTTCACCGAAACCGATTACTTAAGTTACCGCTTAGATTATCAACTGAATAATAATACACAGCTATTATACCAGGGCGGTATGCAAGGCAGTGAATATGGTAATTTACAGGAAAGCAGCGGCTATTCACCAACAGACGTAGAGGTCACTACAGCTTATCAGCACATCAAACTAGAACGCAGTTTTAGCAACCAGAGCAGTCTGGCATTACAGTATTACTACAATTACACACATAGCTTTGAGTCTGCCTATCTAACCACTATTGATGGCTCTGCCTATGGGGTCGACTCATTTGATATTTATGACACGCTTGATTTAACCTCAGAGCGACACGATGTTGAGGCCACTTATTACTTCCAGCCGCTGACTGACCTGCGTCTGGTGACAGGGGCGAGTATCCGCTTAGATAGTGTCGATGCAAAAAATGTATATGATGCCGGTGCAGACAATCAACTCATGTTATATCGCGGCTACAGCCATGGAGAGTATTCAATCAGTGATAATGTTCTGCTGAATGCCGGCCTTATGATTGAAAAAAATGATATATCAGGCACCGATATCGCTCCACGTCTAGCGTTCATCTACCAGCCCAATTATCAGCACAGCCTAAGGATCGGCGCATCTAAAGCAACACGCACACCCGTTATGTTTGATGAAGTAGGCTTTTATGCATTAGACCAAACCTTAACGGTTAATGGTGGTGAGCCACTACCTAATGGTCATCCCGTTAGCAATGTTCTGGGCAGTGATCGTTTGATTGATGTGGAATATTTCTCACCGGGTGGCGTTGAATCTGAAGAAATAACCAGTCTGGAACTTGGCTGGATGATGAATCTACTCAATAATCGACTCACGATAGACTTTAAACTTTTCAGAGATAAAGCAGAAAACCTTATCTTCGAAATCAAACAGGCCTCTGCTGTACCGACTGAAAATATTGGTGCCATATTTCCTGATAACGCAGGTGCTAAGTACTCTGACAACGCTGCTCAAACTATCACTAAAGGTTTTGAGTTCTATAGTGATTATAAAATTCAACAGGATCTACGCCTTTATAGCTTTTTCTCGTATTTATTAATCGATGCAGAAAAAACCAATGAATTAGCCTCTGATGCCGTAGTAGGTAAACTGGAAGAATCTATTCCACGCCGTAGTTATGGCGCGATGCTAATGAAAGAATGGAAAAATAATTTAGATACCAGCTTAAGCATTTATCGTGTTAGTGATATGGACTGGCTTGATCGTACACATGCCCGAACTACTAACAACCCTTATAAAGATAGATCTGCGGAAAAATACACCAAAATAGATTTAGTCATGCGCAAATCATTCAAATTCCCTAAAACACAAATTGACTGTTCTCTAATACTACAAAATATTGGCGGCTCGCACTGGGATTACACACGAACTAATTATTATGAAAATAATCCAGCTGTAGTCAATATACCTGGTAGCAGGCAGGATAGACGCGGCTATTTTGAACTTGCTTTCAAATTTAATTAAATTACTACAATTAGATTAGCTTAATCGCTTACAACACTTCATGCCTGATTCAGTATTTTTGTTGGGACAGGTGTAATTCAGGAGAACCATTGATTCACAGCATCTATAAGACTGTTAAGCATATAAAATTTTTAGAAAAGCCATGCGCATTTCTAAAATACATGGCTGTGCTGTCTGTTTTCTGTTTATTTTTATTACCACTGATCAGTCACGCCTTACCAACAGATAAAAAAATCACCATTGCCTATCAACAGACCAATAAGTTCAGCCAGCAACTGATTGATCACTTAATTAAAGACATAAATAACAATGGTTACAATGTAGAAAAAATCCAACTACAGGAGCCACTAAACACCGAGCAATTTCAGCAACAGCAGCTAATCATTGCATTAGGCAGCCAGGCAACAAAAATACTGCTTGAAGCCAATATTCATAAACCAACACTTAGCTTACTTATCCCGAAAGATTTTTCAGATGCTCTAGAAAAAAACCAGCCTAATACCTCACACTGGAGTCGGTTAGTTATTGACCATCCTATAAAAAGACATTTTAATTTAATTTCTGCAATATTTGGTACGCATTACAAAACTGGACTACTCCTCCGCCCACATACACAGCCATCCGAGCTATTGTTCAAGCAAGCCGCAGCTGAATCTAAACAAACACTAACAACGTATTATATAGATCAGACGGCTCAACTAACACCTGCAATAAAATCATTAAGCAAAGAAGTAGATGTTTTACTCGCACTACCCGACCCAGTCATTTATAACAAAAGAACAATAAGAGGCATACTTCTTTCATCTTATCGCTATAAGCTACCTATTATTGGCTTTTCAAAAGCCTATGTTAAAGCCGGTGCAATCGCAGCAATTTATTCCAAACCCGAACAAATAAGCAAGCAGGCTGTAAATATAATCAAACAGTTTTTTAAGGAAAATAATTTTGATAAGAAAATTTATTATCCAACTGATTTTTCCGTTTCACTGAACCATAAAGTGGCTCATTCGATGAGTATAAGACTACCTGAAAGCTCAGCCATTACTGAACAGATAAAGAAATCTGAGAAAACACCATGAAAAACTGGGGCATAAATAAACGTGTCATGTTTTTAGCATTACTTCCTACATTGCTAATCACCATCACACTCGCATCATATTTCAGCATTAGTCGGTATACCTACATAGAAGATGCAATGCATTTAAAAGGCCAATTAATAGCCGACAATCTTGCACCAGCTTGCGAATATGGCATTTTCTCAGGGAATACTGAGATACTGGAAAAACTGATTACAAACACACTAAAAGAAAGCGATATTGTCAATATAACAATAAGCGACAATAATGATGAAGCTTTAATTAGCCGCACGAAAAGCATTGAAACAAGTAACACTATATTACCTATCTTCATTAATCCTCAGGAGTTTAAATACTCAAAAGAAATAACCTCCAGCGAAATCACAATCTCCGATTATGACGAAGCAGGTCCACTCTATGAAAACAAAAACAATAAACAAGAAAACAATCTAGGATATGTACACGTCACCTTAGATAACAGAAGCACCCAGGCACAGCAACTAGACAGCATTCTTAAAGGGGTTTTAATTGCATTCTCAGGATTATTTTTCACCGTATTTCTCGCCATTAGCATCAGTCGAAGTGTTGTCAACCCAATCCAACGGCTAACACAAGCCGTAAAAAAAATAGCCAAAGGAGAATTAAATACGCCTATTGAAACAGGCAGTGGTGGAGAAATTGGTTCACTAGAAGAAGGTGTAAACAAAATGGCTAGTGAAATGCAGTTAATACGCACAGACCTGCAAGGCCAGGTAAATAATGCAACTGCAGATTTAAAAAAGACACTAGAAGAATTAGAAATTCAAAATATAGAATTAGACCTGGCGCGTAACCAGGCATTATCCGCAAGCAAAATTAAATCTGAATTTTTAGCCAATATGAGCCATGAAATACGCACTCCCATGAATGGCGTTATAGGTTTTACTGATTTATTGGGAAAAACACAACTCACCATAGAACAGGAGGATTACGTCAATACAATACACAGTTCAGCTTCTAGTTTACTGACTATTATCAATGATATTTTAGATTTTTCAAAAATAGAATCTGGGAAACTGAATATTGAAAATATTCCGTTTAACTTAGATGATGTTATGGCTGAAATAATAACCATGTTTACACCTATGGCCTACAAAAAAAACATTGAGCTAACATATCAGCCGTCTATTTATTTATCCGAACAATTAATAGGTGACCCTTCACGAATTCGTCAAATATTAATTAATTTAATCAGCAATGCAGTTAAGTTCACTCAAACTGGTCATGTCATTATTCGCGTAATACAGGAAGCAAAAGAAGATAAATTAAATATTCGCTTTACTGTTACCGATACCGGCATGGGCATGGACGAAATAAGCAAACAACGTCTGTTCACTGCTTTCACCCAGGCTGATACATCTATTAGTCGCGAGTTCGGCGGCACAGGTCTCGGCCTTGTAATTTCACGCAAGCTCGCTGCATTAATGAATGGTGACATTGGATTTGAAAGCACTATTAATCAGGGATCAAGTTTCTGGTTTAATATTCCATTACAAAACAACGGTGTCACCTTAACTGAAATACAGGCACCTTTGAATTTAAAGCTAATTCTACTTGAATCTATGGATCAAAATAAATTATCTAGCCGAAACATCTTAAATAGCATGGGCGTTGAAACTATAGAGATAAACCGAGTCGATCAACTTTTAAAGATTATAGAAAAAAACAATATTGACGGTATTATTATTGGTCTTAGTAGAAACGATATAACAAACATAGCCATGCAAGAAGAAATTGTAAATGTGTTAAAAGACATTCAGTTACCTCATATGACACTTGCCAGCATTTTTGATACTGGCGACGCTAAAAAAATTAGTGACACTGGACTAAATAACATTGTATATCGCTGTTCAAGAAGTAACATTATAAAAAACCACATCCTCACAACATTCACTTCTAAAGATAAAGATCACGTCCTTTCAAATACCCCTATTATTGATATAACCAATAACTATTTGTTTACTCATATAAAAGTACTACTTGTTGATGATAATGAAATAAATCTAAAGCTCGCTAGAATATTATTAGAAATGAGGGGCATCAATGTAACAACAGCCTGTGATGGTGAACAGGCTATAGAATTAGCCAATAAAGAATATTACCATCTAATATTAATGGACTTACATATGCCAAAAACAAACGGCTTTGAAGCTTCTGAAATAATTCGCAACACGGAGAACCCCTGTAAACACACTATAATTATAGCGTTAACGGCCAATGCCATGCCAGAAGAACAACTACAGGTCTTCCACTCGGGAATGAACGATATTTTGCTTAAACCAATTACCGAACAACAGTTTATGAATTGCTTTTCACGCTGGGTAGAAAAATCTCAAAAAATACAATACAAGACAATTCGTGAAGCCCATAAAAAGAGCGCAGGAGATCTCGCAATATTTGATAAAAAAGAAAGTATTGAGCTGGCTGGCGGCAATGAAACATTAGCGGACGAATTATTCCCCATGCTGATTATGGAACTTGAAAAGCATAAGGATAATTTATTACTGGCTCTACAAGAAAACGACCTAAGTTCACTCAAGGTGCACATCCATAAACTACACGGTGGCACTAAATACTGCGGCGTACCCGAACTGCGTAATGCTGCGGCTAACTTTGAATATATGCTTGACCAGAAGAAAACAGAGGGCCTTTCTGATGGACTAGAAAAAGTAATAAGCGCGATTAATAACTTATTAGAATTCAATAAAAGCCAGCTGAAAAATCAGGGCTATAAGCGGTTCTAGAACACGCTCAAAGACAAATGGATTTAGCCTCTAGCCTCTAATAATAAGCGCTTCATCTGGCTAACCGCAGAAGGCAACCCACAGTAAATTGCTTCTGCAATAATCGCATGTCCAATATTGAGTTCCTTTATATGGGGTATCACCGCAATATCTCGTACATTGTGATAATGCAAACCATGTCCTGCATTCACCTGCAAACCTAAATCATGACCTATATCCACGGCTTCAACAATTTTCTTCAGTTCTTTCATTTTTTCTTCACGGCTTTCAGCATCCGCAAAATGCCCCGTATGTATTTCAATAACGGGGGCTCCACAACGTTTTGCTGCCTCTATTTGGTTGCGATCAGTATCGATAAATAAAGATACTCGCACATTAGCCTCACTCATTTGCAAACATGCTTCTCTAATTCGGCTTTCCTGACTAAGCACATCTAAGCCTCCTTCAGTAGTCAACTCTTTGCGACTTTCCGGTACAAGACAACAATCTGACGGCCTAATTTTTTCTGCAAAAGCCAGCATTTCATCTGTGACTGCCATCTCTAAATTCATATGCGTTAACAAGCAATCTTTTAGCATTAAAACATCACGTTCTTGAATATGTCTTCTATCTTCACGTAAATGCAATGTGATTGAGTCCGCGCCAGCCTGCTCTGCCTGTAATGCGGCATGAACAGGATCAGGATATCGAGTCCCCCTGGCTTGTCGCAGTGTTGCAACGTGATCAATATTTACACCCAATAAGATTTCATTATTTTCTGACATTCATATAATCCTGTTATGCTTGTTTTCTATTTTATTAGAAAATTCAGCTTTAATAAACACATCATATCTTTAGTTAGCAGATTAAATCAGCCGCCTATTTTTATAGACTTTAACTCAAAACATTAAAAAGCATGGGGCTATGCACTATAGACAGTCACTTGAGCTTGAAAATATTGAATATAGACACTTTAGGTAATACATGAACGCTGACAACACCTAAAATCGCATGCCAGCAATTAGCTCTAAGTATAATAACAACTTAAAAAAACGACTGCTGCTTACACTCACCCGGCATATTGGCAATATGCATTTTTACACGTGATGCTCATAAATAGTAAGAACACTCATTTATGTGTACTATGTTAACCAAAAAATTATGCGACTAGACTCACATAACAGCTTAACAAACTACACTCTGTGATTCGACTCACAGATAAATTGGCTGTCTCTTTATAGGATCTTATCTACGCAAACTCCATTAGAAATCATGAACAAAAGACATTCACAATACGACGTTTCAAATTCAGTTGATGTATCTAGCACTCAAGCTGTTTGCAATGCCGTATGTGATATTTTCCATAGCTGTTATCTAGCTGCAGATGACAGTAAAATACGCCGCGTATTTGATGATTTTGATTGCTTGTTTGAAGGCCATTACAATGGTTTCAATGCCTGTGACACGTATTACCACGACAAACAACATACCTTAGATATGACATTGGCACTGGCACGCTTAATAGATGGACATGAACGGCAGAGCGATCGCCAGCATACCTTTGGAGCTAATCTCACCATTGTCGCCATAATCACGGCACTGTTTCACGATTCTGGCTATATTCGTAAAACAAATGATCACAAGCACCATAATGGCGCTCAGTACACATCCATTCATGTCAGTAGAAGCGCTCACTTTCTATACAATTATTTACATATGTCTGGCATGTCTGAATTTGCAGAAATCGCAGCAAACATGGTGCATTATACTGGCTATGAAGTAGCGCCAGAGAACATTCACTTACCCGATAAAAAGCTACATTTAATCGGTTATATGCTTGGCACTGCTGACTTGATAGCACAAATGTCTGATCGCTGTTATCTAGAGAAATGCCGCGATCGTTTATTTCCTGAATTTGAACTAGGTGGCATTACGCAAAGACAGGGACAGGATGGCCAGCTTATTTTATTATTTACCTCACCTGAGGATCTACTAGTAAAAACGCCTGGCTTTTATAATTCTGAAGTTAAAAGTCGCATCAACGTATTATTTCAACAAGTGTATAAGTATGCCGAAGCACACTTTGGCGGAGACAACTTATATATAAAACACCTTGAAAAGAACATTCAACATATCGAAGGACTTATCGAATCAGGAAAGCTGGAATCACTAAGCAGATTACCGCCATATCATGCTGATGCCATTAGTATCACATCATAAGTAAAAAAATTTCCATTAAAAAAGCCGATGCAATTTAACATCGACTTTTTTAATACATAATTTCTTTTTTATTATATTATTCGACAGCGTAAACCTCACCGCTTACCGAATTAAAAATCACTTTCCCATCCGCTACTACAGGAGATGAAAATACTTTTTGTTCTGCTTTGTAGCGCCAAAGTACACGCCCTGTTTTCGCAGACAAAGCGTATAAGTTACCATCTGTACTTGCAATATAAACACTGCCAGATGCAATTATCGGTGATGAAAAAATAGGCCCCTGCGTTTGATATTCCCAAATGCGGCCACTTTCTTCTGCATCATAGGCATAGATGTAATTATCAGCACTGCCAAAATAAACTACGCCATCATATACCGCCGGAGATGAAAACACTTTACCTGCCGTTTTCTTTTTCCATTTTAACTGGCCTGTTTTGATATTAATCACATGAATATACTTATCATCACCACCTATGAATACATGGCCATCATACACACTGGGTGATGAATACACCGGACTGCGAACCGCGTAACGCCATTGTTCTTGCCCTGATTTTTTATTTATTGCGCGAACAAAGCCGTCAAGTGTACCAATAAATATCATTGAATCACCTATGGCAGGTGATGTATAAACAACGCCACTGGACTTAAAGCGCCATTTTTCTGCACCGCTTGATGCATCAACAGCATACAAATGCTTATCTTGCCCACCAAAATAAACAACACCGCCATCTACCACAGGTGCTGTATAAATTTTACCGGCCGTACGGAATTTCCAAATTTCTTTGTGAGAAGAAATATCTACTGCGTATAAATACCCATCCCAACTACCCACATAAAGTATGCCACCACTAACTGCAACGGGCGCTTCAATGTTAGCCTGTGTTTTAAATTTCCACTTAACATGCCCTTCATCAAGATCAAGCGCATAAACATAGCCATCTTTAGCGCCTATATAAACCGTATCACCGGCAACAATAGGTGATGAATACGTTTTATCGGGCGCCGAATATTTCCACGCCAATTGACTCATTTTTTTAGGTGCAGATTCACTCGTCACACCGGAGTGTTTGGCATCACCACGAAACATGCCTGAGCCACCGCCACATGCTGTCAACAAAACACTGCTTAAAATAACGCAAGAAAGAGATAAGCCCTTAATCATATTGCCCCCATTGGCTCAAAAACTATTTTTATTATAGAACAATTATCGCGAACACTGATCCAGATATGACTAAAGCCTATAACAAAACTCATAATTGACCAACATTACACAATAATTCATAGGCAATAGTCCCTGCTTTCAATGCCACCTCATCCACCGAAACATGACTTCCCCATAACTCAACCTCATCTCCACATCGCGCATTGATGCCACGCAAATCAACCGCGATGGAATCCATAGAGACCCGACCTACCAACTGTGTTAATTGATTATTCACCATGACCGGTGTGCCGCCTGGAGCAAGCCGAGGGTAACCATCTCCGTAACCAATATTAACTATTCCAATGGGCATATCATCTGGGCAAGCCCAGCCATCGCCATAGCCAACATGATGCCCCTTAGGTAAATGATTAATCGCAATCAATTCTGCGTGCAGGCTCATCACCGCTTGCAGGCCTAAACTTTTCGCTGTTACATTAAGAACGGGCGATGAGCCATACAACATAATACCGGGGCGCAGCCAATCCTGCTGCTCGCACAAACGGCTTACAATGGCCGCTGAATTGGACACACTGGTTTGAGTCACTATCTCATCACTCAATTGCTTAAAGCAATTGAGCTGCTGTTGATTTGAATTTTTACCCGGTTGGTCTGCATTAGCAAAGTGCATCATCAAACCCAATTGTTGAATAAACGGAATTTGCTGAAGACGCTGCCAACATACTGTTACTTCATCTGGCTGAACGCCTAAGCGCCCCATGCCTGTATTTACTTTTAACCAAATCTGAAGTGCTGTATCTGGGCTTATGCTTGCAGTACTTAGTGATTCTAATAAATCTATTTGCCACAGCTGACTTACTGCTGGACGTAAATTGTATTGAATCATTAACTTAAGTTGCGCACTATCTGCAAAGCCTTGAAATACCGTGATGGGTTTATTGATACCATGCTCACGCAGTGCTATTGCTTCACCTAATTGAGCCACCGCAAAACCATTGGCTTCGTCTAAGGCATCTGCAACTTGCAACATTCCATGACCGTAGGCATTGGCCTTAATCACCGGCATAATGTTACTGCTCGCAGAGTACTTCTGAACTTGTTTGAAATTATGCTGTAGCGCGGCTAAATCTATGCTTACTTTTGCCGCTCGATATGATTTAGCTTGATGCTCTGAATTCACTTATTCAAAGCCATCCGATGAATACATTTCAGGGGTATAATTTTCAAATTTGGTGTATTGCCCAAGGAACGTTAAGCGCGTTGTGCCAATCGGTCCATTACGTTGTTTACCGACAATAATTTCTGCAGTGCCTTTATCGGTGCTGTCTTCGTTATACACTTCATCACGATAAATAAATACAATGATATCCGCATCCTGCTCAATGGCACCTGATTCACGCAGATCCGAATTAATCGGGCGTTTATTCGGGCGTTGCTCCAAACTACGATTTAGCTGGGACAGGGCAATAACCGGCACTTCTAACTCTTTCGCCAGGGCCTTTAAGCCTCGAGAAATTTCTGAAATCTCATTGGTCCTGTTTTCAGATTTACCCGCCACCTGCATTAACTGAAGATAATCGATTACGATTAAACCTAAGCCATGCTCACGTTTTAGTCGCCTCGCACGCGCACGTAAATCGGTGGGTGATAAAGCAGGTGTGTCGTCCACAAATATTTTTGCTTCTGACAATATAGACACCGCTGATGTTATTCTCGGCCAGTCTTCATCATTTAGCTGGCCAGTACGTAAACGGTGTTGGTCAATTCGCCCCATCGAGGAAATCATACGCATTGCTAAAGACTCAGCAGGCATCTCCATGCTAAACACCGCCACTGGAATACCCTGAGCAATGGCTGCATTTTCGGCGACATTCATTGCAAAGGTTGTTTTACCCATTGAAGGTCGACCGGCAACAATAACCAGATCACCTTTTTGTAAACCACTGGTTTGCGCATCAAAATCTTTAAAGCCTGTGGTAACACCTGTAATATTGCCATCCTGCTCAAATAGATAATCTATTTGCTCTACGGTTTTGCTTAACAGCTGCTTAATATCTTTAAAGCCATTTTCTGCACGAGTCCCTTGTTCCGCAATGGTAAACACCTTGCGCTCGGCTTCATCCAGTAATTCCTTACTTTCACGGCCTTCTGGATTATAAGCACTACCCGCTATATCAGTACCAATTTCAATTAACTGACGAAAAACCGAACGTTCACGCACAATATCCGCATAAGCACGTATATTCGCCGCGCTTGGTGTGTCTTTAGCTAATTGACCTAAATAAGCCAAACCACCAGCGGCTGCTAGCTCATTGGTTTTACTGAGCTCATCAGATAGCGTCACCACATCAAACGGTTTATCAGCGGCCTCCAGTTTCGCGATGCTACGAAAAATTAAGCGGTGATCATGGCGATATAAATCTTCTTCTGTAACACGATCAGCAATTTGCTCCCAGGCACGCTTGTCGAGCATTAAGCCGCCTAAAACGGCCTGTTCAGCCTCAATAGAATGCGGGGGGATTTTCAAATTACTGGCACTATCGGCCACTTGATAATCGAAATTTTCTGGATAGCTTAATGTTTCAGACATGATTATATTCAAGAGTACTTATTTAATGTTCGTAGGCTAACTTGACGCTTCAGTTTGCCTTTTCAAATGCATAACTGCAATACACTTTAAGCGGATTTAAAGTTTATTTTTTAACACCACAGAATATGCCGACACACATATAAAAGACTATCGCCAAAACGACAACAGCCGGGCTATGCCCGGCTGTTGAAAGCGATATCGAAAAAGAACAGGACTTATTCTTCGCCGATAATTGTCAGCTTAACGACCGCATTCACTTCACTGTGTAAATGCAAATCAATTTCAAATGCACCTGCTACGCGAAGCGGGCCAGTATGTAGACGTACTTCTTTCTTTTCAACATCTACACCAGCCGCTGTAATTGCATCTGCAATATCTGCATTACCCACAGAGCCGAACAACTTGCCCTCAGAGCCAGCTTTAGATGTAATGCTGATAGACAGCTCATCCAGCTTAGCTTTACGTGCCTGTGCATTTGCCAGAGTTTCAGCTTCTTTAGCTTCAAGTTCTGCACGACGTTCTTCTAAGGCTTTAATATTTTCAGCATTAGCAATTTTAGCTTTACCGAAAGGCAATAAAAAATTACGTGCGAAGCCTGGTTTTACATTTACTACATCGCCCAGCTTACCCAGACGATCAACTTTTTCTAATAAAATGATATCCATCATTTAACCCTCAAATAAGATCTAGACTTAGTGCTGATCAGTGTATGGTAGTAATGCAAGGTAGCGCGCACGCTTGATTGCAGTAGTTACCTGGCGCTGATACTTCGCTTTTGTGCCAGTGATACGAGCAGGAACAATCTTGCCTGTTTCGCTAACAAAGTTTTTCAGTAAGCTCAGATCTTTGTAGTCACACTGTGTAATGCCTTCAGCAGTGAAACGACAGAATTTTTTACGACGAAAATATGCCATTATTTATATCCTCAAACTTATTCAGCAGCTGAGTCAGCTTCAGGAGCCGCGTCAGGTGTTTCAGTTACTGGTGCAGCTGCTACTGGCGCTGCTGCTTCTGTAGGCGCTTCGTTACGATCACGATTATCAGAACGAGAAGGCTTGCTGCTTTCTTCTTCTTTTAATAGTGGCGAAGGCTCAGTAATCGCTTCTTTACACTTAATAACCATATTACGTAGAACCGCATCATTGAAGCGGAACATAGACTCAAGCTCAGCCAGCTCTTCGCCGCCGCACTCGATATTCATTAAAACGTAATGTGCTTTGTGAATTTTGTTGATTGAGTAAGCTAATTGACGACGGCCCCAGTCTTCCAGGCGGTGAATTTTGCCACCATTAGTCTCAATAATGCCTTTATAGCGTTCGATCATCGCGGGCACTTGCTCGCTCTGGTCTGGATGAACCAGAAATACTATTTCGTAATGTCGCATTGTATGCTCCCTACGGTTAATGCCCCCTGCACCTGCCTCTCAGCCAATACAGTAGAACAAGGAGTTAAAAAAAACTGAGAGTCACAGATGAAATCTCAGGGCGCGAATTGTACGCGCTGCACCCCGAAACAGCAAGTAAAATGCTGCTTTAAAGGGTTTTTGTGTTTTTATTTTAGGCGCGACGCCAGCTGGTTTCGCCGCCCTTGTCTTCCAGTTCAATACCCTGGGCTTTCAACTCATCACGCAGACGGTCAGCTTCACCCCAGTTTTTGTCGGCTTTCGCCTGTGCCCGTTGCTGAATAAGTGAATCGATCTGTTCATCACTTAAGCCAGCAGAACTGCCACCACTTTTCAAATACACATCTGGCTCTTCCTGTAACAAACCTATAATGCCAGCCAAATGCTTTAACGTAGCCGCAAGGGCTGAGGCTTTACCTGAGTCTGTGGATTTGAATTTATTAATCTGGTTTGCCAAATCAAATAGCACGGCAACCGCTTCTGCGGTATTAAAGTCTTCATTCATCGCCTCTTCAAATCGCTTAACGAATTCATCTGAAGAGCCATCCATTTCTGTAATTTCAATGTCGCGTAAGGAGTTATATAAACGCGTTAATGCGACACTCGCATTATCCAGTGCTTGATCAGAATAGTTTAATGGGCTGCGATAGTGACTTGCCAAAATGAAATAGCGAATATCTTCTGCACGGTAGCGTTCCAAAATTTCTCGCACGGTAAAAAAATTCCCCAATGACTTGGACATTTTTTCATCATCAATACGTACGAAGCCATTATGCATCCACGTATTAACAAATTTTTCACCGGTCGCTGCTTCCGACTGTGCTATTTCATTTTCATGATGCGGAAACTGTAAATCTTGTCCACCACCATGAATATCAAATGTATTGCCTAAGCAGCAGGTCGACATCGCCGAACATTCAATATGCCAGCCCGGGCGGCCATTCCCCCAGGGCGATTCCCAAAACGGCTCATCTGGCTTAGCGGCTTTCCACAATACAAAATCTAATGGGTCATCTTTATATTCATCAACCGCGACACGTTCACCCGATCTTAATTCATCAGTCTTTTTACCGGAGAGCAAACCATAGGCTTCAAACTTACTTACATCATAATAAACATCACCATTATCCGCCGCATAGGCATAGCCTTTTTCCTGCAGCGTAGTAATCATATTTATAATGTCATTCATTGATGTAGTAGCACGCGGCTCTTCATCCGGCGGCAAAACACCCAGTGCCTCAGCATCTTCATGCATGGCCGTTATAAAACGCTGAGTTAGCAGATTAAAATCTTCGCCATTTTCATTAGCGCGTTTAATAATTTTATCGTCAATATCGGTAATATTACGCACATAGGTTACATCATAACCCTGTGATTTAAGGTAGCGTGTAACCATATCAAACACGACCAGGACACGTGCGTGGCCTAAATGACAGAGATCATATACCGTCATGCCGCAAACATACATACGGACTTTGCCTGCTTCTATGGGTTTAAATTCTTCTTTTTGATTGGTATACGTATTATAAATTTTAAGCATGGGATTCTGTCGTGATCACTGTGGGGCCAATATTAATGGCCGTAAAAATAGGCAGTTATTATACAATGCTTTGCGCCCCCTGACTTTTCGATTTAGGTTTCTTTTCGATTGGAGTAACAGAATGATCTACGTTTTATTTATATGCATGAGCAACAAGTAATAAATACCACTACATAAACAATACAGGGATCATGCGTGCAAATATGCATTATGCATACAGTATAAATCGCTAGTATATCTCAGAAACAAACGTGATCTGATTGAAGCCACCCTACATATAGCACTGAAAACTGCTTTATAAGCGCATAGCAGACAGCCCAAATTTTAGTCTGTTCTTAAAATATCCATTAATAATTTGAGAGAGCCTGGACTTTATAAAACACAATGGCTTTAAAGTTGCGGTATGACCCGACACCATTTTGATGAGTTTACATCTCCAGTTGCCTTGGAGTTGACCTTCAATATTTTTAGTTTAATAAGTGAGCCCGGCCAATAATCAACATTCAATTGCCCAAAAAAAATTTAGATGCAACCTCAAACTAGTTGCTATAACTTAAGCGCAGCAAATTACCAACTGATTGAACGAGCCTTTCGGAATCAATGGGTTTATTCAGGTAACAGATGCCCATTTTTTCAGCGTCATCAGCATTGATGACTTCACTGTATCCGGTGCAGAGTATTACCGGTAATTCCGGTCGAGTCTCTCTGAGTTGCTTAATCAGTTCTATGCCGGTAAGCCCCGACATAGTCTGGTCTGTTATCAGTAGAGAAAACCTGTCCGGATTCTTCTGTAGCAGACTCAGGGCTTCCAGACTGTCAGTTTTAATGGTGGTCTGATAACCAGATAGTTCCAGTAGGTCACTGATATATTCAGCGATCATCGGCTCATCATCCAGGATCAATATATGCTGGCCCGCACCATCAGGTAGTTGCTTAGATGATGGCTCTATTTCAGACTGTTGTGGTTCTTGATCAACAGAGGGCTGAAATAACAAACGAATGGTCGTGCCATAACCCAGTTCAGTATCCACCAGCACATGCGCGCCATGAGTACTGACAATACCATACAGCACCGACATCCCCATACCAGTCCCTTTGCCTACATCTTTGGTGGTATAAAAAGGCTCGAAGAGACGCTCGAGTGTTTCCACTGTCATGCCACTGCCGGTATCGGTGACTGACAATTCGATCCAGTCACCCTCAATCTTTTTATTACAGCAGCTACATTCTCTATCGATACCGCAGCGCCATCCCAGATTGATACTGAGCGTACCAGCGCCTTCCATGGCATCTTTTGCATTAATGCAGAGGTTCATTAACAACTGCTGTAATTTTGCCGGATCCATCATAATAGTCGGCAGATTTTCTTCGCAGTTCAGCTCAATCTTGATGCTGCTCGGTAAAATAGCCTGCAGCATCTTGACGTTATCTTCCACCAATGGCAAAAAGTGCAGCGGTTGTTCGCTCCAGTTTTCATTACGGCTGAAGGTCAGCATCTGCGCCACCAACGCCCTGGCCCGCTCGGCAGCTTCCTGGACAATCGCCAGGTAGCCCCTCATTTTTGGCGGAATTTCATCACCATAATGGTTAAGGGATATATCGATATAACCCATGATAATGCCAAGGATATTGTTAAAATCGTGTGCGATGCCGCCGGTAAGCTGCCCCAGGGCCTCCATTTTGTGGTTCTGGCTGAGCTCCCGTTGCAGGCGTTCCTTTTCAATTTCAGCCTGTTTGCTTAGGCTAATATCTGAAAATATACCCACATAATGACTCAGCGAACCATCGGGCGCATAAATGGCATTAATGGTTAGCCGCTCAGGGTAGACCTCACCATTCTTGCGCCGACTCCAGATATCCCCTTGCCAGCACCCAAACTGCTGGAGCAAAGACCACATATCTGAATTGTACGACGCTTCATGTTTATCAGAACTTAAAAATGTGATTTTCTGGCCAATCGCCTCGAATGCCTGATATCCGGTAATACGGGTAAACGCGGGGTTGACCGATATGATATTTTTATCTTTATCGGTCAACATAATGCCTTCATTGGTGTACTGGATAATGGCGTGCGCCTGGTGCAGTTCGGCCTCAGCCGCGAGCTTCTGAGCGGCCATCTCCCTGGTAACCTGGGCACGGGCAAGGCTCATCTTAATCATGAATTCCAGTTCGCCCTGACGAAAAGGTTTAAGGAGATAGGCAAAGGGAGATGCCTGCTCGGCGCGCAACAGCAACTCATCGCTTATGTTAGCAGTCAGAAATATTACTGGTGTATCATGTTTTTTATGGATTTGCAGAACGGCATCGATACCGTCCATCTCTCCCGACAGGACGATATCAACCATCATGAGATCAATATCAGCCTGTTCCACCCTGGCTATCGCTTCCTCACCAGTGCTCACAACATCCACTACCCGGTGCCCCGCCTGCAGCAGGTGCAATTTGAGATTTTCCGCATCAAAGGGCTCATCTTCAACAATAAGGATGCTGGCACTTTTCATCGTTCCCTCACTTTTTAATATATTCTCCATATACATATAATGTAGACTACATTCATTATAAATCCCCGCCTAGGACAGGGTATTTGACAGGGTTTATAATTACATGAGTTAACAGGGGAAGTGATGCCCGATTTAAAGGAAATTCAGCAGCAATTAGCCTCACTACGAACGGAATTTTCATCCAGCCTGATTCTGCGAGTTGAGCAGATGATCACGGATATCAATACTCTGCCACGTCAGTCTAATCCAGCCCGTTATCTAAAAAAACTATTTCGCCAGATCCACAGCTTGAGCGGTTCAGCCGGTACTTTTGGTTTCCATCGCCTAAGCGAGCAATGCCGCCAGCTTGAATTAATGCTCATGCAATTTATCAATGAGCAGTCACTGCCCGATGCCAAAACAATCGATAGCATTCGCCTTAAGCTGCAAAAACTCTATCACCTGATAAGCGATGGGCCGGACGAGCAACATTCCTCCAATACGCAGCCTGCGTTTCTTCCTGATCAGATAAAAAGAGGAAGGCAGGTTTATGTTGTCGAGGACGATTCAGTTCACGGCCGTGAACTCTGTCTGCAACTGAACCACCATGGGTTTAAGACGCGCCTGTTCGGCAATGTGACTGCAACCATATCCGCGCTCGAGCAGGAGAAACCCGATGCCCTGGTGCTCGATATCACGCTGCCGGAAGGCTTACTGGCTGGCATCGATCTCGCGCCCCTTGCTCGACAGCTGCAAAAAGAACCCATTCCCTGCGTTTTTATTTCTGCGCAAAAAGGCTGGGGCTCGCGCCTTGCGGCGGTGCGTGTCGGCGGCACTGCCTATCTCGACAAACCCGTGGATGCCTTGATACTGGTGGATCACCTTGAGCGAATCACTCAGCGCGTGCCGAGTAAACCCTACCGGGTTCTGGTAGTGGATGATATGCTGGAAATGGCACAGCACTATAGTCTTATTTTGCGCCAGGCGGGCATGTATACCGAGGTATTAACTGAGCCCGCGGAGATTCTGCAAAAACTGGAAACCTTTCAGCCGGAACTCATTCTGCTAGATTTCTATTTCCCTGATATATCCGGTCTCGATATCGCACAGGTACTTCGTCAGCACCAGACCCATTTCAGCATACCCATCGTCTTTCTCTCTAGCGAAGCCAACCCTGACATTCAGTTGAAAACGTTACAGCAGGGTGACGATTTTCTGGAAAAGCCGGTACTCAATAAGCAGCTGGTGTCTACGCTGGAGTCGAGGATCGAGCGAGCCCGCGAACTGAGCCAGTTAATGTACCACGATGGACTGACCGGGTTGCTCAATCAGGTCACGCTGCAGCACCGACTGGAGGCCGAACTGTCTCGCAGTCAACGGCAAGTCCGTACACTCAGTTATATCATGCTTGATCTTGACCATTTCAAGCAGGTTAATGACCGTTACGGGCATGCCGCGGGCGACCGCGTGCTGAGATCGCTGGCACAACTGCTGAAAGGCCGGTTACGTAAATCAGATCTGATTGGGCGTTATGGCGGCGAGGAATTCGGTATCATAATGCCCGATACCGGGGCTGATACGGCGCATCAGATTATGGAAGATCTACGCTTACGCTTTACAGGCTTAAGCTGCCCGAGTAATGGCCAGGAATTTAGCTGTAGTTTCAGCGCTGGCATAGCCTGTTCAGCAGCCTTCGATGAGGGGAAATCGCTAATTGAGGCGGCTAACGCAGCTCTCTATCTGGCCAAAGAAAAAGGCCGAAACCAGATTATGCTTCATCCAGCGTGCCAGTAATGAACGAGCGAAGTCGGCAACAGAGCAATCGCGTGACCCTTTGGGCGGTGCTGATGGGCGGCCTGCTGCTGAGTTATCTGTTGTTTCAAAGCACCCTGAAATGGGAACATCGCAGCATACAGATAGAGCAGCAGAACATCACCAATCTGGCCATTGATGCCCTGAGCAAGGAGCTGGAAATCAGTCAGCGCATTCTGTCGAGTATTCGGGGATTTTTTATCGCCTCATCGCGTGTCAGCAGGAAAGAGTTCCAGCTTTTTACCGAGTACGACCTGAAAGCCCGGCCTTCGATTCAGGCGCTGGAATGGATACCACGTGTCACCGATGCGCAGCGTGAAAACTACAGGTTACAGGCCGTTCGTGATGGACTGCTAGATTTTTACATCAGTGAACGTAGCCCCCAGGGCGAGATGATAAAGGCAAATCAGCGAACGGAATATTTCCCTGTTTATTATGTTGAGCCATTGCAAGGCAATATCGCAGCACTCGGTTTCGATCTGGCAAGCAGTACGGAACGCCTAAGCAGCCTGAAACTGGCCCTGCTAACGCGACAGTCCCAGGCCACCGCGAGTATTACACTGCTGCAGGAGAATGAACAACAAAAGGGATTTTTGATTTTTCAACCCATTTTTATGCCGACGGCCAGCGATCATGAACCACAGAAAACCGTATTTAATGGTTTTGCTCTCGGTGTTTTTAACATTAGCAATCTCTTCGAGACAGCAACCAGCCCTATTATATCTCTGCTGCACCCACTGCTGATTGAGCTGACTGATATCACGGATCCGCTGAACGCGGTGCTATTACACAGCAGCAAAACCAACAACCAGACTGAAGTATTGACGAATTCTGCATGGCGGGTGACTCGCGATATCCACTTCGCCAGCCGCACCTGGCGATTATCCAGTGCCGCCACAAGTGGATTTATTAATCAGCATTCAACAATGACGCCCTGGCTGGTTTTGTTCACCAGCATCCTACTGACCCTGATGATAACGGCTTACTTACGTACCCTTATGCGCAGGGAATCCGACATACACAGACTGGCAACGCAACGCACAAAAGAGCTTCATACCAGTGAAAACCTGAATCGAGCCATCATCGAAAACGCAGTCGATGCAGTTGTTACTATTAATGATCTGGGAACCGTCAGCCTGTTCAGCCCCGCCGCTATAAAATTATTCGGTTACGCCAGTGAAGACGTCATTGGTCAGAATGTTAAAATGTTAATGCCAGAACCTTATCGTTCGGAGCATGATGGTTACCTGCAACATCATGCGCAAACTGGTGAAAAACGCATCATCGGCATCGGCCGCGAGGTTTGGGGACAGCGTAAGGATGGTTCCACCTTCCCGATGAATCTGTCGGTGGGCAAGGCGCGGGTGAATAATAAAACAATCTATGTCGGCACCGTTACTGACCTCACCGAGCCGAAGAACAAGGAACGGGAATTGCGTGAGTTTAACGAGCGCCTGAATATGGCAACGCGAGCGGGTGGTATTGGTGTCTGGGAGTATGATGTCGCCACGCAGGAATTGAGCGGGGATGACCGTATGTTTGAGATCTATGGTGTCACTCGTAACAAAAGTACGAGCGCGTATGACGCCTGGCAAAAGACACTGAGTGCCGACGATTTGAAGCGCATCGAGGCTGAAATAAAAACAGCTATCAAGGGTGGAAAATACCTTGATACCGAGTTCCCGATAACCCGCCCCGACGGTCAGCAACGTTACATTCACGTCTCTGGTGAAGTCATGTTTGATGCCAGTGGTTACGGGCAACGCATCATAGGCGTTAATATGGATATCACTGAACGCAAACGAACCGAGCAGGCCATACTGCAGGCCAAACGAGCCGCTGAAGAGGCTAATCGACAGAAAACAGCCTTCCTGAATATTATGAGTCATGAGCTGCGCACGCCACTGACGGTAATCCTTGGTTATCTACCCTTACTGAAAAACCAGCAAAAAAGACCACCGCCTGAGACCATAACGCAAATCGCAGTAGACATGGATCTTTCCGGGCAACACCTGTTAGAGATGATCAACGATCTGCTTGATCTCTCCAAGATTGAAGCCGGCCAGATGGATATCTCTCTCGGGGAGACACAGTGCCTGCCACTGATTGAGGAGACATTACGTAAGTTTAATCACCAGGCCCAACAACGAGGCATTGAACTGCTGAGTGAAACCGAGGATTTCAGCTTTCAGGTCGATGCCCGCCGCTTGCGACAGATTCTCATCAATTTGATCGGCAATGCACTAAAATTCACTCGCCAGGGAAGCATTAAAGTCTCCGCCTGGCGCGATGAAAAATTCGTCAATTTCAGCGTCGCAGACACCGGTATCGGTATCCCTGAATCTGAACTGCCGCATATTTTTGACAGCTTCCACCAGGTGGACGATTCATCCACTCGTGACGCAGGGGGTTCCGGACTGGGCCTGGCGATTACCAAACGCCTGGTCGAATTACAGGGTGGCAGCATCCAGGTAAAGAGTAAATCTGGCGCTGGCACCGCCTTTACCTTTAGCATTAAACAATAGGAGACCGAGCATGGCTAAAATATTACTGGCAGAAGACGATGAATACATTAGCCGTATGATCAACCTGCGATTAACTATACAGGGCCACGAGAATGATCTGGTCGTCAATGGGCAGGAGGCAATAGATAAGGCACTTACAGGAGATTATGATTTGGTTCTGATGGATATGCATATGCCCATTATTGATGGGCATGAAGCCACCCGTACTTTAAGAAACAAAGGTTACAGCGGTCTTATTGTTGCGGTAACCGCCTCGGTGTTAAGTGCGGACAGTGACAAGGCCATTAAATCGGGTTGTGACGCATATATTTCTAAACCTATCGGGGCAGATTTCGAAGATCGGGTAGAAGCGTTGTTAGATCAGACTTAGTTTTTTCTTAAGCTTAATAACCATTCAATGCTAAACCTCCGAGGTCTGCAACTAGCTTTAAGTCACATAGATAGCCAGTTTGAGCCTGTTCATGTAAATAACTGAAGGCCTCAAAAGACTCGGACTTTCTCACTCAGATGATTTTTACAAAAGCCTTTCATCACCGTTTTCACTAAACCCTCATTAACAGATATTCATCATCGACAGGGCATATTTTCTTATTGCCACTTGTTAAGGGCATGTCGAAATCGGTGTATTAATCTGTTGGGTAAAGTCGAAACTAATACAAATAATTAAAATATAATTTATTCGAGAATTTTTAAAAATACCGACTCTACAATCTTTGCATATTCAATTCGTTGTTGTGCGTATTCGACTTGATTGTAGATTTACACAGGCTCAAATTTTTTTCCGCCAGCGACCTTTCGATTACCCAACCGTGAGTCTACATAATTGAAGTATCCATTAATCTGAACTGGAACCTTTGAACTTGTGCCAGGAGTATCTTTTCGGCATTCCTGATAAGCTTGTTTACGGTGACATTGCTCACGCTTTTCTCAAGGGAATACTTAGCCGCCCCTAATCTGGCTTCACGAAACGAGAGCATAGATGACGGTCCCGATGGATAACAAGCCACTTGCCATTAACCGATTTACGGATAATATAGGTTTTTGATGCACGCCGGATGTTGAGGCAGAGAACTGGTTCTAACCGTATAACCTTGTCTTCGCCATCCCAGGCTAGCTTCCGTATTTCTTTTTCATTCATGTCTTTTGTATTTATACGCAAAATTGTGCGAAGACGAAATAGAACGAAAATATTACAGTAGGTTAATAGATGATTAATTTTAAACAGAGAACACTATGGAACAGGTAAAAGTATTATTCGTGTGCATGGGCAATATATGCCGTTCACCAACTGCTGAAGGTATATTTCGCCAGGCGGTAAATGAAGCTGGGCTCGCAGATAAAATCAGCATTGATTCCGCTGGTACACATGCGTACCACATAGGGAAACAACCGGACGCACGCGCGCAATCTGCTTCACGTAATCGGGGTATTGATTTAAGCAATCTGCGCGGACGACAGGTCGAGCCCGCTGACTTTGACACATTTGATTATGTGATCGCAATGGATAACAGTAACCATGCCGACTTAACACAAGTAGCCGACGGCAATAGCGACAATTTATTTATGTTCCTGTCTTTTTCCGAGAACTTCAGCGAAAAAGAAGTCCCTGATCCTTATTACGGTGGCGAGCAAGGCTTTGAGCATGTACTAGACCTCGTGGAAGATGCATCATATGGTTTGCTTGCCCACATACAAAAGCAGCACAACTTATAAACCTATATTCACAGAATGCAGAGCGCACAAAAAAGCCAGCTATTTAGCTGGCCTTTTCTATAAATGTTAACTAGAAAAACATTCGCTAAGATGGAAACTCCCATGGCTTAGCGGCTGTTTTAGTTGATGCATTTTCTGCGGGCTTGTCTGTAGCGATTACCGCAGGCTTAGCTGCTGGCTTTTCCGCAACCGGCCTGGCCGTGGGTTTATCTGCTTGAAACTCCCATGGTTTCGCTGCTGGCGCTGACGTTTGAGCTTGAGACGCAGGCTTTGGTTTAGCTTGTGAAACAGCTTTTGCTTGAGGCGCTGGAGTCGGCTTATCTTGCGCAATCGGCTTTGCTTGAGGCGCAGCCTTTTGCTCCACTGTTTTAGGCTCTGGCTTCACTGCTTTAGGCACTGACTCCACTGCTGCAGACTTTATTGACTCTGACTTTTCCACCTTAACATCAGCGACAGGCCTGGCCTGCACAGCACTTGAATCTGCTGCTGGCTTTTCTGTTTCAGCCTGATTTTGAGGCTTCTGTTCAGGCCTGTTTTGAGGCTTCTGCTCAGATCTATTTTCAGGTTTAGGATTTGGCCTAGACTCAGCATGCTGTTTAGGCGCAACTGGCACGTCATTACTTTCCGGCTGTGCTGGTTTTTTATCGGCCTCATTCTTTACAGCCTGCTCGCCGGATGCTTGCTGACGACTATTCTCATCATTGCCATCTTGACGATTAGCTGATCGATTATCTGCACGGTTATCTGCACGGTTACTACTACGACGGCGCCCGCGACCACGGCGATTACCACGGCGACCGCCTTCATTACGCTCCTGCTCATTAGACGTGCTGCCAGCTGATTGTGCACCAACCTGCTCAACAGCAACGACATCCTGCTGTATTTTCTCGTCCTGCGTCACAGGTGCCTTTTTCTGCTCTTGCGATGGTTTTGCCTGATCTGATTTAGAAGTATTGCGATTATCCGGTTTGCGGCTACGGCTAATTTCGCGTTTTTCCGGCTGACGACCTTGAGAGCGCTTGTCTTGCTGGGGCTCATCAGAACGTTTACCTTGCGTATCACGATTATCATTACGCTGACGAGCTTGCGTATCTGACTTACTACTGCGCTTCTGGCCCTCATTACGGCGAGGACTACGACCGCGTTGGCGATCATTTCGCTCACCTTGCGGTTGGCGCTTACGCAGAGGCCTTTTCTGCTCTTCTTTAACTTCAGAATCACCTAATAAGCCTTTTAGTATGCGTGCAATTAGGCCTGGCTTTGCATCAGCCGCGGGTTTAGCGACCTTTTCAACAACAGGTGCTGGCTGTGCAGGCGTAATTGATTGCACCGCAGGCTTCTCGCTCTCAACCTGATTAACCGTGTCACGGTTAGGCACATAAACACTGTCATCTTCATTCGCCACTTTATATGACGGTTTTCCATCGTACTCGCTGCTTTCAGCAACCCGTACACGGGTTACATCATAATGCGGTGTTTCCATTGTTTTATTGGCAATAAATGAAATTTCCACATTTGTGCGGGCCTCTATATCGAATAAGTCTTTACGCTTTTCATTAAAGATAAACGTTGACACATCGACAGGCACCTGAATAATCACACGACCTGTATGTTCTTTAAGCGCCTCTTCTTCTGCAATACGCAATAAAGACAAAGCCAGTGATTCAACATTACGGATAGTGCCGTAGCCTTCACAACGCGGGCACACCATTTGAGTGGCTTCACCTAGCGATGGGCGCAGACGCTGACGTGACATTTCTAATAAACCGAAACGTGAGATGCGGCCGATCTGCACACGCGCACGATCCATTTTTAGCGCATCTCGTAAGCGGTTTTCAACTGCACGCTGATTTTTATTCGCCATCATATCGATGAAATCGATAACCACCAAACCACCTAAATCACGTAACCGTAACTGACGTGCAAGTTCATCCGCCGCTTCAAGATTGGTATTGGTCGCCGTTTCTTCGATATCGCCGCCCTTGGTTGCGCGAGCAGAGTTAATATCAATAGAAATAAGCGCTTCGGTATGGTCGATAACAATCGCGCCACCTGAGGGTAAATTAACTTCACGCTGGAAAGCCGATTCAATCTGGCCTTCAATTTGGTAACGGTTAAACAGAGGAATGCTATCGTCCTGATACATTTTCAGCTTGCGCTGGCTGTTGGGCATAACCTGCTTAACAAAGTCTTCCGCCGTTTTATAAACATCTGGATTATCGATAATGATTTCACCGATATCTTCACGGAAGTAATCGCGCAGAGCGCGGATAATGACATTGCTTTCCTGGTAAATTAAGAATGGGGCCGGGCGATCAGCAGCGGCTTTTTCAATGGCTCTCCAGACCTGCACCTGGTAATCCATATCCCACTGTAGCTCTTCAGTCGCACGACCTACACCTGCAGTACGCACAATTAAACCCATGCCCTGTGGTATTTCCAGGCCATTCATAGCTTCACGAATTTCTTTACGATCATCGCCTTCAATACGACGAGATACACCGCCAGCACGTGGATTATTTGGCATCAATACCAGATAACGGCCCGCTAAAGAGATAAATGTAGTTAAAGCCGCGCCTTTATTGCCGCGCTCCTCTTTATCTACCTGAATAATAACCTGCGTGCCTTCTTTAACGGCCGTGCGAATATCCGGACGGCCAGAAGCATTACGCGCTTCATCTGTAAAGTAGCTACGGGAAATTTCTTTAAAGGGTAAAAAACCATGGCGATCAGCGCCATAGTCAACAAAAGCGGCCTCTAGGCTCGGTTCAACCCGAGTAATAGTACCTTTGTAAATACTTGCTTTTTTCTGCTCGCGAGAAGCAACTTCGATATCCAGATCGTAGAGCTGCTGACCATCTACCATGGCCACGCGAGTCTCCTCTTTCTGGAGTGCGTTTATAAGAATTCGTTTCATTAGAATGTAAACCTGATTTGGATTGCCACTCTGATAATCTTGGCGTCA
>Ga0316209_1000354_pt1 | contig 85947 bp, 78 predicted proteins | sample 6monopyrite_MG_FD_204945 | JGI IMG/M metagenome (GOLD analysis project Ga0316209, IMG submission 204945) | Microbial mat bacterial communities from mineral coupon in-situ incubated in ocean water Damariscotta River, Maine, United States -... | ecosystem: Environmental > Aquatic > Marine >... | reverse complement strand
CCAATACAGCAAAGGGTGCCGAGGCTAGCGCCGTGTTATACAGCCTTATTGAAACGGCAAAAGCAAATGGGCTGATACCGTTTGATTATTTGAAATACTTATTTGAACAGCTTCCTGGTAAACCTGAGGATATAAATTATTTACTGCCCTGGAATGTTAGGCTTTAGCATAGCTGAGTAAATTTTGTTATGTGTGGTTCAGTAGACGCTTACTACTTTTGGGTTAATTAGCCAAAAAACGATCGAATATCTATGGGGCGGCGGACCCAGTGGACATTCGGGGTACATGCCTGAACAAGACGATAATAGCATTGGTGCTTGTTTTCAATGATTGAATAGATTAACCGTCATAGCCGAACGGTATGCGATATGTAAAATTATATATTGTGGATTATTAACGGATAATGGGTGTAATAAAGCAATAAGTGATAATCTTCGACTATTATTATGAGGGTAAGTTTATCCATACCAAGGTATAGCAATATTGATCATGCGTTATAATTTTTATTTTGTAATTATGGTACTGCTATTGCGTGGACCTATAGTACTTGCGGATATAAGTATCAGTGGCTATGCATCGGTTGTTGCAGGTCGAGTTACCACCGGTAATGAGTTTTTGGCCGATTACCCAAAAGTGGGTGTTTATGATAGTGACTGGTCATTTTCACCTGACACATCAATAGGTGTTCAACTTAAAACTGATTTAAATAACAAGCTTGAATTTGTTATTCAAGCTATTAGTAATGGTGCTTCAGATTATGATGCAGATCTCGATTGGGCATACATAATCTATCAGCTGAATTCAGAGTTTTCAATCCAGGCAGGACGGAAACGGTTACCACTTTATTACTATTCTGATTTTTTCGATGTGGGACATGCCTATTACTGGATCAGGCCACCAGTGGATAACTACACCTGGCAAATATCAAATTACAATGGACTAAGCTTGCAGTACCAGCCTTATTTTGGTAACTGGGATGTGCTATTCAATCTTTATGCTGGACGAGAAGATTCTAACAATAATGATCTATTAAGCCTGTTTTCTGGTGTGCCTGTTGATGAAACATGGAAAAATATGCTGGGTATTGTTGCTGAGTTGTCAAAGGACTGGATTGAATTGCGTGCTACTTTTATGCAGGGGCAGCTGGATCGGACAGTTAACGGCATTGTAACTGATCAGGATGTAAAACAGGAGTTCTCAGGTGTGTCAGTTAACTTCTATCTAGGTAATTTTATAATTTTATCCGAACTCAACAAATACAAGAAAAGGGCCAGTGATATTCAGGTGGATACAAATATGTATTCCATTGGCTATCAGCTTGATAATTTTACAGTGCATGTAACTCATTCTGCATTTAAGCAGGTAGAAAATGCGTTGGGTGGGGATGAAGATCATGAGACAGACAGTATTGGTTTTAGGTGGGATATAGATAAATCAACGGCATTAAAAATACAGTATGACAATGTAAAAGATAATGGCATAAACATTCCGGTACTGGGAGCTTCGGAAGCCATTTCACTGGGTATTGATATAGTTTTCTAAGATAAAAATATGATGAAAACTACTATTAAAGAAAACAGACTTATATTCCAGTTAGCAGTGGTGTTCGTGATTTTTGCATTTCCTGCTGTTAATATTTGTTATGCTCAGGGATCAGTCGGAGTTCTGGTGGCGGCTAAATCTTCCCCAGTGCAAAAGCATAGTGTTTTAGAAATAAGACGAATCTATTTGGGATTGCCATCCTCTGCGGATAGTTTGATAAAAAATCCTGTTATTAATTCATCGAATCAAGATATGTACAAAGCATTCTTGAAAAATGTTATGCATATGACCGAAAAAGGATACCAAAGAAAAATAATTAAACGAATATTTCGGCAAGGTGGTGAAAAAGTAAGGGAAATACAAAACATTTCTGAACTTGTTAACTATCTTGATGAAAATATTAATGACGTAAGTTTTATGTCTGAAAGTACAGCTAAAAAAACAAAAGGGATTAAGGTGGTTCAGGTGCTATGGTAAATGGCTGTATAAAAAATAGAAAATTCAGTATCACGTCTTATATGATAGTAGCTGTCATGCTTGTTCACATGGTAGTTATACCCTTCTTGTATCAGATAATAACGCAGGGTTATAAAAACAGTGTATATGAGCGGTTCACTAGTCATGTTACAGAAGTGGCAGGGTTATTGGCTGATGTTCTTTCGATGAAATCACTGGATGATAATCGATCGGATATTGTCAGTATATTAGATACATCGATTCTTGGTGGTAACATACAGTTTATACAAATTGAAAGTTTTCGAGGTGATATTATTGGGGTTCGAGATGATGTTTCGTCAGTGTCGAATGATTTTAGAGAAGATAATGCAGTTAATGAAAATAACGATGATGTTTATTACTTAAGCGTTCCAGTTTATTTTATTGATTATAAAGATAAAGTGTCTTACTTAAGATTGGGTTTTGATGAGTCCGCAATTATTAATGACTATGTTTCTATTAGGGAAAACATGGCCTATGTACTTGCATTTTATCTGGCTGCAATTACTTTATTTATTGCATTTATCACGCGTATTATTCATAAGCCATTATATCAGCTTAGGGATCGCTCCAGAGAAATAGCAAATGGAAATATAGAAATGCCATTTGGAATGTCTTCTAAACTAAGTGAAATCCAGTATCTTGCAGATGATTTAGATGAAATGCGTCTGTCACTGGTGAATCTTGCTGAGCGTATGCAATACAAAGCCGCTCATGATGAGTTAACTGATTTACCTAATCGTTATTTGTTCAATGATCGCCTTGAACAGACTATTTCGATCTCAGCACGAGACAAGAAACAGTTTGCGGTTTTATTGCTTGATCTTGATCGTTTTAAGGAGATAAATGATACTTTAGGGCATGGTATCGGTGATGAGGTGTTGCGAGTTGTTTCGATAAGAATGCTTGAAGGTCTTCGTGAGTCGGATACTGTCGCGCGTATTGGCGGTGATGAATTTAGTTTTATTCTGGTTGGTGTGGGTCAAATTTTAGCTGAAAAGATGGCTCGCAAAATTGTTGATTTAATCGAGCCAAAATTTGATGTTGATAAGCATTCACTGAAAGTAAGGGCCAGCATAGGTATTTCAATTTATCCAGATGATGGTTCAGATGCTGATCTATTGATGAGACGTGCAGACGTGGCTATGTATAATGCCAAGCATAATAATTTAACCTTGGCGTCTTATTATGAAGAAATGGACAGTGACCATTACGAAAAGTTAATGCTAGCAAATGATTTAAAAAGCAGCATTATAAACGGTCACTTTGAGCCTCTTTTTCAACCTAAAATCGATTTGCTTACAGCAAAGCCTTGTGGTTGTGAGCTGTTATTACGATGGCAGCATCCGCACCTTGGACTGATTTATCCGGATAAATTTATCCCTCTTGCTGAGCGAGAAAATTTAATTGGAGAATTAACAAGATGGGTGATTAGTAAATACCTGCATAAGTTTTGCCACGTGATAGAAATAGATAAAGACTTTCATGTATCTATTAATGTTTCGCCTGTGGACTTGCTCGATAATTCTCTACTGATGTCTATTAATGAGATACTTGAGAAAAGCCGATTTCCTAGTGAGAATCTTTATATTGAAGTGACCGAAAATGCAATTATGAAAAACCCAATTAGATCCGCTGAAATATTAAATATGTTTCATGAGTCTGGAATAAGGGTATCGATTGATGATTTTGGCACCGGCTATTCGTCGCTGGCTTATTTACAGAAGTTTCCAATTAGTGAGCTTAAAATAGATAAATCTTTTGTCACTGATCTTAAGGAAGGCTCAGGAGATTTTTCCATTGTAAATGCAACTATAACAATGGCGCATGATCTGGATATTATTGTTGTGGCTGAAGGTGTTGAGGATAAACCGGTATTAAAAATACTAGAATCAATGGGCTGTGATCGTGCTCAAGGTTATTTATATGCCAGGCCGCTGAGCTTTGATGCCATGATAGAGTGGATTGAAACTTATAAGAATTCAGGCTTGGAATAAAACTTTTTTAGCGAGCTATCATATTATCTTCATCTGAAGAATCAGTGGTTACAGTTACGTTTTCAGATAAGCTGAATGCTATATTATCATTGGAGTCTGGCTCGTCCAGATCAGCCTGGCAGGTAAAAGCCAAGGTGTAGTCTGTTGCAGGAACAAAGCCAATAATGTATTCATAGTTTCCACTGGAAGTATTTAATTCAACTCTTGCGGATGTTACCGGCTCAGGATTTTGGTTATCCATATCGTCTGGAATAATATTTTCTCCTTCGAATAAATATACCGCATTGCCCGTAGCTGGGTCTGCATCAGAACAACTTGCTGCTGTTAACAATGACATGTCTATGCTGCCAGTGATGCTGCCTACACCATTCATGTTAATCATTCTTAAGGTAGGGCGCAGTTTATAATTTCCACTGCTTAGAACAACTGATTTTCTGAGATCAAAATCAACCATCAGGTGTAACTCGTTAGTGGCAGTAAACTCAAAACCGGTATTTATTTTTAAGCCTGTCTGACTGCCGCTGGGAATCCATAGTTCATGCTCACTACCATCATTGAGTTTAATGTAAGAATCATTGATACCATCGTTGCTAGCATTTACGTGAAGCCTTATCCAGTTATAACGACCAAGAGGAATAACTTCATTGCTAATAAGCTCGGTTGACTGTGTGCCTTGCAGGTTAAGTAAATTGATGTTTTTAACGCTATCAAATGTAAAGCTTATGGTGTTGCCATTTGTTGGTTGGAGGGTTGCTCCGGTAAACTGGACCCATACTTCCTGTGCTTCATCTACAGCCGCATCGGTGATGCTGAGCGTGAAAGCACCAGGATTTGATGATGAACTACCTCGACCACCCGAGGTATCGCTGGAGCCGCCGTCACTACAGGAGCAGAGTACAAGAAGCATTGCGTATGCAAGTTGTGTACGGATAAATTTAATAAAAGACGGTGTTTTCATATCATTCAAGCTAAGTTCAATTTTTAAGCAATGTGAAATTACGTTTTTGAAAATGAAAATTTCTACGTTATGAAACTATATTGAGATTTTATCATTTGAACTCATTATGGCCTGCTTTAATGAGGTCTCGATGAGATAGGCATATATTAGCATTTTGCACGAACGGATAAATGCCATATATCATATTATCTGCATGTTTTTATATAATACAATCCTTCGTTTGAGTGGCTTCATCAGCTATGCTGCAAGGTATCTGCATGTCTGTTTTAGTTTTCACACAGCCTGGATTGATTTGAGACCTCTAAGCTTATATCGAATTGTCGGATTTAATCTGAAGCTGTTTGTAAATATGTAAGCTCAGGTTTGAGCTACTATAATTTCATTCATGGTGATTTTTTGCGATGGATTTACTGTTTCATTTCAAGGCTCTTGGTTTTACGCCAGGATATAATTCCCTTAGTTCATCTGATGAGCTGTATAATCTCCACTTAATTTTTACTAGGCGGTGTCTTAATGAAACTACTGATACGTAATCTTGCTCGTAATATCACCGAGGCCGAGCTTAAAGTGCTGTTTGAGGCACACGGTACGGTACAATCCTGTAACCTGGTAATGGATAAAGTTACGGGACAATCGAAAGGCTTTGGTTTTGTTGAAATGCCCAAGCAGGGTGAAGCTAAGGCGGCAATGCAGGATATGAATGGCAAGGATGTAGGCGGTAGCAAAATACGTGTAAAAAAAGCTGAAGCTAAGCCAGGTGATGCACCACAGAGCAGTGATACAGCAGCGGGTGAATAAGCCCATTTCTAATGATCCATTGCATGGTGTCACCCTAAAAGCTGTGGTGACTTATTTAATGGAAAAGTATGGTTGGGAAGAACTGGGTAGAAACATCAATATTAAGTGTTTTACCAGCGATCCCAGTGTCAATTCTAGCCTTAAGTTTTTGCGTAAAACGCCCTGGGCTAGAGAGAAGGTAGAAGCGTTTTATTTGCAGTCTATTTGGCTAGATAGCCACAGCAAGCCGAATATTTCTAGCGAGCAGCTCTGAGTACATTAGCTGCTTAATTCACTCTTTTTATGGGTTTTTACCCCCAAATTCCAAAATAAACCCCCAAGTTCGTCTATTTATAGGCATTACGGCAGTCTGGCCGTTTCATCCTGCGCCTAACTAAGGTATAAAAGCGCCATGAAAATACCGAAACGAATTCAACCCCTAGTAGAAGATGGCCTGGTTGATGATGTCATCAGCCAATTAATGAGTGGCAAAGAAGCTACGGTGTATGTTGTGCGCTGTGGTTCTGAAATTCGCTGTGCAAAAGTATATAAAGAAGCGAATAAGCGTAGCTTTAAAAAGGCCTCGCAGTACCAGGAAGGCCGCAAAGTGCGTAATAGTCGCCGCCAGCGTGCGATGGAGAAAGGCTCTAAATTTGGTAGAAGTGAGCAAGAGTCATCCTGGCAAACAGCTGAAGTAGATGCATTGCATCGATTAGCCGATGCGGGTGTGCGCGTGCCTAAGCCTTATTGTTGTGTGGATGGCGTGTTGCTAATGGAATTAGTGACGGATGAAGATGGTGATGTAGCACCACGCTTAGGTGATGTAGAAATGCCGATTGAGATAGCGCTAGCCGATCACGCGGCTGTTATGCAGGACATTACGCGTATGTTGTGTGCAGGCATCGTGCATGGCGACCTCTCGGAATTTAATGTGCTGGTGGATGAATATGGCCCAGTGATCATCGATTTACCACAGGCCGTGGATGCAGCGGGTAATAATCATGCAGAAATGATGTTAACCCGTGATGTAAATAAAATAACCGATTATTATGCGCTATATGCCCCTGAATTGAAAAATAGCCAATACGCTAAAGAAATTTGGGCCTTATATGAGAGCGGTGATTTACAGCCAGACACAGAACTAACCGGTTGCTTTGAAGAAAATCTTGAAGCAGCAGATGTGGATGTGGTGCTTAATGAAATTAAAGCGGCGTGGCAAGAAGAGCAGGATCGCTTGTTGCGCATAAGTGGTGACGAAGTAGAAGTTTAATTAGCGCGGGTATCAATAATACCCGTGACACTCGCGGCTTAATATAATAATAAAAATTGATTCAATATGATCTCAAAATCTACACTTCAAAAAGCGGTTAATGCACATGTTATCGAGGCTGAACAGCTAGAGCCGCTATATCAGTTTCTGCAAAATGAAAAATCAGGTGCTGAATCCGATAACAGCGACGAGCCACTAAAATTTATTCGCAGTTTTGGTGATGTCTTTATTATGTTGGGTATTGTTCTATTGGCTATATCGATAAACAAAATAAATTTTTCAGGCTATCAAGCGGTAATTCCCGTTATTGGTTTTATTATTGTGGCTGAATGGCTGGTTAGAGTACGGCGTTTGGCACTGCCGGGTATCGCGATTCTTATTTCGGTATTGTTTTTTGTAAATAAAGCGACACCTTTAGAATATGATACGTCAACGATGTCAGGCTTGGCAGTACTGGGCTTTACAAGTTTGTTATTTTACCTGCGCTACAAAATGCCTTTTAGTTTGTTGCCACTGACGGCAAGCCTGCTAGCAATGGCCGTTATACAAATTGGTTTAGATGTGCTTGAAACGCCGATTATTTTTGCTGTATTGGGTTTAATCGTGTTTGCCGTTGCCATGTGGTTTGATGCGCAGGATACAAGAAGAGTTTCTCATATGAGTGACAGTGCTTTCTGGTTGCATTTATTAGCCGCGCCATTAATAGTTCACGGCGTTATGGCATCTATGCTATTAAATGAATCTTCATGGCTACAACTCGTAAATAAAGAAAGTGTGATATTTATATTTTTTGCAGCTTTCTTTTTACTCGCCCTGTTAGTTGATAGACGGGCAATGCTGGTTTCAACGCAGCTGTATGTTATCTATGCGCTTACGCAGTTGTTTCAGGATCAAGTTGGCAGTGCGCAGGATGTAATGATTTATATATTAATGGCAATAGGCCTATTTGTTATCTATTTTGGTGCTTACTGGTATAAAACACGACGTTTAGTGTTTGGCTTTATCTCGGGCAGTAAAATCAGTAAGTACATTTCGGATTTAAATGTACAGGATGTAAAGCAATAGGGTGTATTTGTGACGTGTAATACCAATGTGCCAAATAAATATTCTAATGTCAGTATCGGATTAAGTAATCCTAAAAGCCCTGAAAATGTAGGCTCGGTATTACGCGCTGCGGGTAACTATCGTGTGGGTAGCGTCTTCTATACAGGGCAACGATACGAGCGTGCATTAAGGCTTAATCTGGATATGCCGAATGTAAGCCGTAAAGTGAGTGAAAATGTTTCGCTATTTTCTGTTGACTCTCTCATAGAAGGTGTAGCAAACAATACGAAAATTGTTTGTGTAGAATTCGCCATAAATGCCATTTCATTGCCTCAGTTCCAGCACCCTGGAAAGGCCTGTTATATCTTCGGCCCAGAAGACGGTAATATTAGCCAGGACATTATAGATAGAGCTGATGCCGTTGTTTATGTGCCAACCGTAGGTAGCATGAATCTGGCTGCATCAGTGAATGTTATTTTATATGACAGGCTGGCTAAAATGACGGAAGATATGGGTGGTAATGAGTTTATTCGTCAAAATCGAGATACAAATAATAATTTGAAAGTTAAAAAATAAAATTACGATGATTATTAAGAATAAAGACAATAACCAGAGCAGTATCGATTATTTAAGCGATCTACTGGATCGAGATTTTTCCGATGAAAAAAAGAGTCTCATTGAGCGCGAGATAAAAAATCTTGATTCTGCAAATATAGACGAGGAAACATCTACCTATTATCTTAACTTCGAATTTAAACAATCTAAGAATTGGCTTTTGATACATGATTTATGCCTGGAATATGAGGGTGAAGTAGCTCAAATCGATCATCTATTGATTGGCAGAATGATGGATATTTATCTGATTGATGCAAAAAATTTCACATACGATGTATCTATTTCGGAAGAAGGAGACTTTAGTTATTTCTATAAAAATAAGCCGTACTCAATTCCATCGCCTATAGTACAGAACCAGCATCACATTAAATTATTAGATAAGTTCCTAATTGATAATGAATTATTGCCTAAGCGTTTAGGCATGACTCTAAGGCCTGGCTATAAAAATATCATTTTAATATCACCCAAATCAAGATTAACCAAACCCAGTAAAGGCCTTTATGATTGCAGTGCAGTGATGAAGGCAGATAAGTTTTTAGAACGCTTTAAAGAAGATATTAATAGTACGGATGCATTAGATGATATGGTGAGCCTTACTAAAGTAGTTTCTCAGGATAGTTTGCAACGCTTTGCTGAAAAAATAGTCTTACATCACAAACCATTTTTAATTGACTATGTGACAAGGTTTGGCCTCAAAGCTGAGATGACCGATGCAGTCGATACAGTTGAAGTGTTAACAGATTTACCCATGTGCCCGGTATGCGGTAAAGAAATGGTAAAACGCGAAGCCAAAAAAGGTAAAAGTATAGGTAAGGTGTTTTTTGGTTGCTCGCAGTTTCCCAAATGCCGTGGAGTATTAGAGTTAGATGATGTAATTATAGAAAAAGTAAAAGAGGAAATATTGGCAGAGCCTGAAAGCCCTATGTGCCCAAAATGCGATGGATTAATGGTAAAGCGGGTCTCTAAAAAAGGCAACAAGGCAGGGAGTGAATTTTGGGGCTGCAAGAATTTTCCTGAATGTAAAGGCGCTATATCAATAGATACAAATTAATCGCATATGCAATATTGCTAGAGGCTTACAACTATGGCAGTAACTAGACAATGAGATAAAAATTAACTACGCGAATTTTAGTCATGTGCTGAATGTTGTTTCAGGATTTAATTGTTTTGTTGCATATAATAGAGTAGTTCCCACGATGTAAAGTTGCTTCTAGTTCTTCTGCCGAACAAGGGCGGCTAAAGTAATAACCTTGAGCGTAGTCGCAGTTATGATGGCGTAGAAATTCAAGTTGATCACAGGTTTCCATTCCTTCCGCTATTACTTTTAAGTTCATATTATGCGCCATTCCTATGATGGTAGTAATAATCGGTGCATTATCGTTTTTATCGTGAACATCAGCCAAGAATGAACGATCAATTTTTAGTGTGCTTATGGGTAATTTTTGTAAGTAACTTAATGAAGAATATCCTGTTCCAAAATCATCGATTGATGATTCAATACCCATAGATTTTAGTTCGTGTAGAATAGCGATAGTTTCTTCAATGTTTTCCAGTAGTATATTCTCAGTTAGTTCTAATTCAAGATAACAGGGGTCTAAGCCTGTTTCTTTCAAGATGGAATTCACTAAAAATGGCAAATCAGAGCGGACTTGGCGGGCTGACAAGTTAACGGCAATTTTTATTGGAGGAAAGCCTCTATTTTGCCAGTCTTTTCCCTGTATACATGCCTTTCGCAATACTTGCTCACCAATAGCGATTATCATTCCATTATCTTCGGCGATCGGTATGAAATCTACAGGTGAAATTAATCCCATTTCAGGTTGTTGCCAGCGAATTAATGCTTCAACGCCAATGATTTTACCGCTTTTCAATTCAACCTGAGGTTGATAGTAAATTTTAAATTCATCACGTTCTAAGGCATATCGAATATTGTTTTCAATGCGTATACGTTCATATAAGGCAGCGTTCATTTCAGAAGAGTAAAACTGAAAGTTATTTCGCCCCCGTGATTTTGCGAAGTACATGGCTGCATCAGCTTTCTTGATAAGAGTCTCTTCATTATCGTCGAACTGAAAAGGGAAAAATGAAATGCCAATACTGGCACTAATAATTATTTTGATGTTATCTATATTGATAGGTTTAATTAGTGATGATATTATTTTTTCAGCAACATGTGTCGCCTCACTTATATGTGAAATATTTTCAAGTATTACCGTGAATTCGTCGCCACAAAGACGAGAAACCGTATCGTTTATTCGTAGGCAATTGGTTAATCTTTCGGAAATTTTTTGTAAAACTCGATCGCCAACTGGGTGCCCATGCGTATCATTTATGTTTTTAAATCTATCGAGATCAATAAAAAATAACGCACCTAAAGATTCATTTCTATTTGCTTGTGCACAAGCATGGCTGAGTCGGTCATTAAAAAGTAAACGATTAGGAAGGCCGGTAAGTTGGTCATAATGTGCAAGATTAAATAAGTGACGTTGTCTATTTTCGGTTATTTTGTTTAATAGATCATGACCAGTCCCCATGCCAGTGTAATGGCCTTTTTTGGTGATTATAAACCCATCGTACATATATTGCATTCCAGCATCTATTATTATTCTAGCCATGTCATCAATGGCTTCACTAATATCAACAATTATGGGGTTTATGCTCATGCAAGATTTACATGGTTTTCTTCCAAACAGTTCACGTGTAAATGGTTTGCTAAACATTTCTATAAGGGTTGTTCGGTTTATAAGGCCAACAGGTGTTCCATTTTCAACAACGGGTATGGCATAGAGATTTGATTGGCTTACAAATCGTTCAAGTACTTCAATTAATTGTGTATCCGAATTTATTGGTTCTATATAAGTAAGTAGGTTTGCGACGGATGTAGGTTGATTTATGTAATTGAGTTCTGTATTAACATATTTTTTAATTTCTATAACAGTCATGTTTTATTAGTCGATATAAATAATTAATATGAATTGTATGATTTAAATACGCGCTTTTGTTTCCGGTATAATTATTTATCTTGTTTGTTTCAGTTATGTTACAGATTTGTTACAAATATATAATTTATGCATATATGCCAGTTTTATGAAATATTTTTTTAATGGTGTATGTAGGAAAATAAGTATATATTTTATTGGTGTAATGTTTTTGTAACAATTTCATAATATATTAGATTACTTAATTTCATTATCTAAATTTGGTATAGCATATGAAGCTTAAAACTGTTACGCAGAGCATATCTTTTTCAATTATTGTGTTCACTATTGTGGCAATAATTACGGGTATTTGGGGCTGGAAACAAATGGATATTCCGTATGAAATTAATCAAGAATTTAATTATTTTAAAAGTGTTATTAATTCAGATATATATATTAAATTAGAGCAATATCTTCATTCGGGTAATGCCAGTCTATTGCAAGAAGCTGAAACATCACTTGAAATATTAAAGTCTAAACGCTTGACGTGGTTGTCTGATGAGGATAATAAAAAAATTATATTGTCAATTGAAAATGTTAATTCTAATATTGCTCTTGTTCGTGATGCTGGAAAGCTTTCAGCAAATCCAGATGAATTATTGATTTATAATGAAAATAACAGATCGAGCGAGTTGTCAAGTTTATTAAGGTATGTTGATGATTCGTTGATTAAAAATAAATATAAAAAAGAATACCTTTATTTGGTATCTAAGATTAGCTATGAGTTGCTGAAATTGTCCAGTTTTAGGCAGCGCTATATACATACGAATAATCCTTCCTTAAAAAATAGCATGATATCAACAAATGATGAAATAATAGAGTTATCTAACAAGATTCTATTTTTGCCAGATCTTGGAGTTATTGGTGAAGTAGATGAAGATGAGCTTGGTGAGGCTGCTGAGGCTGTTGATTTGGCCAGGGAAAGTGTTGATAGTTTGATTTCGTTAAATTCTCGGTATTTAAAAGAATTAGATAATACTGAATCAATGCAAGTTAAAATTATTGATAGCAGGAAGTCCTTAAAGTTATCTCTTGCTCAATTAAAGGATTCATTTGATCTCTACTCGGATAGAGTTGAGGTTTTAAAAAAATCAATAACGGGAAAAGTTAAATGGCTGGTTGTAGTTTCTGTTAGCATTATTATACTTCTGTTGTTTATTTCTTTTGTATTACAGAGTATGACCTTATCTTTTCTCTCACAACTTGTACCTTTTTTTGGGAATATGGCGAAAGGAAATTTTGAAGAAGTTATTGTCAGTAGTGATAGGTTTTACGAAATTGATACAGTTATAAAAACTGGTCTGCATTTACAAAATTATTTAAAAGATATGATTAATCAGCTTCAACAACAGGCAGAATATGTGCTTGTATCTAGTCGTGAGTTTAAACAGGTTTCTGAGCAGGCATTTTCTCTTTCTACAATGCAGAATCAAAAAACTGAGACAGTATCTATATCAATTAATGAATTGTCAAAATCATTTACTGAAGTGGCTCATAGTGCATCTAATGCTTCTGATTCTGCTCAGGATGCTAATGAATCAACACAAGATGCAAATAATATGCTGATTCGTGCTACTGAAAAAACTCAGAAATTATCATCTGATATATTATCTTTAGCAGATCTAATGCAGCGTCTTGAACAGGATAGTGATGCTATTGAAACTGTTCTTGATGTTATCAATGGTGTGGCAGAACAAACAAATTTACTTGCATTGAATGCGGCTATTGAGGCGGCTCGAGCTGGAGAACAGGGAAGAGGTTTTGCTGTTGTTGCGGATGAGGTTAGACAGTTGGCCAAGCGTACGGCACTGTCAACAGGTGAAATTCAGACAATTATTGGTAAGCTTTCTATAACTGCCGCTGAAGCTACTAAAGCTGTTAAATTACAAAGCAAAGCGGCTATTGATTGTGTTGAAAACACGCTGGATGCTCAAAATGCGCTTCGAACAGTGGTTTTGGCTGTTGATACTATTACTGATTATAATACTGGTATTGCTTCGGCAACAGAACAACAATCGGTGACAGCTGATGAAGTGGCTAGAAGCACTAGCGAAATTCAGCAACATGCTAACGATGTAAGTCAGAACATGCATCGGGTACAAGTTGCTAGTGATGGGCTTAATCAGGTGAGTGAATCACTTAATTTGTTAGTTGGACGCTTGAAAGTAGAGTGATGTGTATTAGTTGTGTAATCGCGTAGGCCGGATCAAGCGAAGGCTAGAAAGCCACGATTTAATTTAATCGGAATTCCTCAGCATGTAATTCAACAGGGTAATAATCGTGAACCTTTCTTTTATAATGTATCGGATTATTAACTTGTCAGTACCAAAGAACTCTAAACTCATAAATTCTACATCCGTTAATGGGATGTTTATCGATTTCGTCTTCTCTTATGATTTTTGCCAGGGTTCATTGTCCTTACTCCGGTTATTAAACCAGCCAAAATATAAATACTTATTACTAAACTGACATATCCTATTATGATTATTCTTACTGATACTCCCGGTATGAGTGCTGGGGTTACAATGAATGCCAGCATGCCCAATCCGTACCATACATTTGTCCATAATGAATCAGAATATGGCAATGAATCACTGGTTTTCTGTTTAATTTCAGTGTGTGTTTTTGTAGTCTCTGCATCGATTTCATCGGTTAATGATTGGAGGTTAGTTAATTCATTCATAGCGCTTATTTCAACCCCTTCATAATATTGTTATTAGAATTATGTAAGCGTCGATTGTAGAGACAAGAATGCCGTTCTAAAATTTGATTTAAATGATTAAAAGCGTTATCTATCGCGTAATTAATTTCGTTATCTATATCGTAGATATCGAAAGCTAAATTATTCGTTCCTCGCACCTTTAGATGACAGCATTTATCAATGCCTGCTTTATGCGGTCCATTAATGTCTTCAATTTTAACGTCGATATTATAAATTGATTTATATTTGTTATTTATTTCACTGCACAATTCTAGAATCATTTTCTTATTTACTAGTGACGCTATCATATGGCGTATAGATATTTGGATGATCATGGATTTCCCCTAAATGTTTTTGACAGACACTAACTAACCTTACGAATAATTCGTAATAAAAATTACAGATTAAGATGCGAATGTTTAAAAGTTTTTTGTAAAATTACGCGGCAGTGGTTGGTGGTGCGCGGGGATTGAAGTATTGATATTTAACAGTGCCCAGGTCTGATAGAGATATGTCTGATAAGGTTTGATAGGTATGATTAGATTTTGCTTGTGTCTTATTGCCTCCTGTAAACATGGGTTGCCAATTAGATTCGGCATTATCTGATGATTCGGAAGGGGGTATTTCAAAAGCATGGCTGAATGTTGATGCTTCAGCATAAGACTGATGGATAACTTCAGGCGTAAACGCACAATTGCCTAAAAAAATTAGGCTTAGGGCAAAAAATCTTGTCCAAATTTGATACGTCATCATAAAGTAATTTCTTTTCCGTTTGCTGCATTTCTTTAAATGCGATGTGTTTCTAGACAGCAGCGTTGAGAGGTAGTTCAATATATGTCCAGATGCGCAGGAAGGCAATTATTTTTATAGAATAGATTCTTCACAAGGCTTTGGTAAAGACTTAAAGATAAAATTTAATTACTTAAATTCGAATAATCACCCTGGCAATGTTGTCCTATGTAACTGATGCAGGCCTTCAGTACACATTAGTACGACTAATAATTGAATGTGGCTAAGGATAGTGTTTATAATTATTCATACTTGATGAGTATACAAGCATGAGTTAAGTTGATAGTACCTTTGAAATTAATCTACAAAGGATAGACATAGCGGTTCTTCACCGGGGAGGCTTGAATTTTTGTATTTACTCATCATCGAAGATAATCCTGATCTGGTGGAAAATCTGAGTGAGTTTTTTGAAGATCGCAATTATACGGTTGATATTGCTTATAACGGACTCACTGGTCTGAGCTTTGCACTTGAAAATGCATATGATGTGATCATACTGGATATCATGCTGCCCGGTATGGATGGTCTTGAAGTTTGCACACGGCTGCGTAGCGAAGGCCGCACAACACCTGTATTAATGCTAACAGCACTCGATACTCTGAATAATAAACTGGAAGGTTTTAATAGCGGCACCGATGACTATCTGATTAAGCCGTTTGAGTTGCCGGAGCTGGAAGTTAGGTTAAACGCACTGGCTCGCAGAGGTCGGGGCGAAGTTACTAAACCGCTGTTAAGAATCGACGACTTACAATTTGATCCCGCTACACTTCACCTCACGCGAGGCAGTCAGCGTATTGAGCTACCGCCAATTCCGATAAAAATTCTTGCGCTGTTAATGCAGCGTTCTCCTGCTGTAGTTAGTCGGGAAGTGATCGAACGTGAAATATGGGGTGATGACTTGCCAGACAGCGATTCACTTCGGGCGCACGTACACGTTTTGCGTTCTGCTATTGATCGTGGTTTTGATGTGCCTTTAGTTCATACGATACGGGGTATGGGATATCGGATTGCCTTACCTGATGACCACTAACTGGAGTTTACGAAATCGACTGGCAATGACACTGGCTGTGTTTAGTGGTCTGGTTAGTCTGTTACTCGCATCCATTATTTACATTGCCTCACATGATCTTGAAGAACAGTTAATTGATGATACCTTAAGCGCTGAACTTGATGATTATGTGGCGCGACGTCAGCGCAATCCACAGTCGTTACCGGAACAAACAGCAACCATCAAAGCCTATGTTGTCGCAGTAGAAGGGGGCACAACTCAGGTGCCTGATGCGATCATTAAACTCGAACCTGGTAGCCATGCGCTGGTGTTGGACGATATCAATTACCGTGCCGGTGTACGTTTAGTTGATGAGCAACGTTTTGTTGTGTTGTACGATACCAGTGCTTTACGTCAACGCGAGTCCGGGTTTTTGTTGTTGCTGTCGGTGAGTGTATTACTGGTGACGTTTGTTTCTGCATTCGCGGGGCGATTGCTGGCTGTGCGGATTATCGCACCGGTTAATGAGCTTGCGCGTCGTGTCTCTGAACTGAATCCCGAAGATGAGTTAGTGTCATTAGCAGAGGAATTTCCCTGGATAGAAGTGCGCAGACTGGCAGAAGACTTTGATATTTATTTACAAAGACTGCATGATTTTATTGAACGCGAAAGACTATTTACAGGTGATGTTAGCCATGAATTACGCACGCCACTCGCCGTTATTAGTGGTGCTACTGAACTAATGCTGGCTGATGAAAAGCTCGATCTGCGTAATCACAATCGGGTCATGCGCATTGCTCGTGCCACTAACGAAATGGGAGAAATTAGTGCTGCTTTACTGGCATTGGCGAGAGAGCAAGGAATTGCCAGTAGTCAATCTATAGAGTGTGAAGTGGAGTTGGTTGCGCGTGAAGTTATATCGCGATATCAGGAGTTGTTTAAACATAAGTCAGTAGACATTATTCTTGATGTACAACAGCCATTATCATTACAGGTTGATCATGCTATTTTATCGATGGTACTCGGAAATCTACTGCGCAATGCGCTTAGTTTTATTGAACAGGGAGAGGTTTTTGTGCGTATTAATAAAGACCTGATTCAGGTAGAAGATAGTGGGCCAGGGCTGCAAACAGACAATATCGAACAATTATTTCAGCCTTATGTGAGAGGAGGGGCGAGTAAAGGTGCAGGTCTCGGTTTATCACTGGTATGGAGGCTATGTCAACTTACTGGCTGGCGTATTGAACTCAATGATCGGCCTGAAGGTGGGGCACTGGCGCAGCTCTGGTTAACCCCGCTCAGTGGTGAGATAGCCTCGTCTTAACGTTCCGTTGACATTTCGTTAGCGCTCCCTATACGTGCAATTTGTTAAGGTTAAAGCATATTAAATTCGCCTTGCAGGAATTGTTATGCACACAACTACTCTTCATTCTTTCCAGCTTCAACGTCTTATTTCGCTTCAGGGTTTGGTAAAAATAATTTTACCTGTGCTGGCTGTGCTGCTGTTTTCTGCGTATGCCTTTTATCATTTCAGCGTACATCACTGGATTTTTCTGGGCCTGTTCGCAGTATCTGTACTTGCTATTCTCTCTCGTATCGGCCAGATCAATGCAACTGCACAGGAGTATCAAACGATAACAACGGATCGTATTTATTCTGATGGTGGCACCTCACGAAAAAATGAGTTTAAGTCTGTTAATGCTCGGCTCGTATCACATGATGGTGGCAGTTTTGAACGTTCAACTTCAGTCGTAAAATAGAGGAGTTGAAGCGGTTTTGATAAAAGCACTTCAAAGATTTTTACCAGGCATAAACAGCTTTTTTTTGCCTAAAGATTTATTGCATCGTTTTTTACCATTTCTCCACTGGTTTCCACTGGTCACACGCAAAACGTTACAACAGGATTTAATCGCTGGAGTTACCGGGGCAGTTGTTGTATTGCCACAAGGTGTCGCGTTTGCAACTATCGCTGGGTTACCACCGCAGTATGGTTTATATACCGCGATGATTACACCGATCATCGCCGCTTTGTTTGGTTCATCAAGGCATCTTGTCTCAGGTCCGACCACGGCCATATCTATCGTCGTTTTTTCTTCAGTTAGCCAGTATGCAGCTCCGGGCTCAGCAGAGTTTATTCAGATGGCACTGACCATGACTTTCCTTGCGGGAGTTTATCAGTTTGCATTTGGTGTGGCTCGCCTGGGTATATTAGTTAACTTTGTCTCGCATACCGTGGTAATTGCTTTTACCGCGGCAGCTGCAATTCTTATTGGAACCAGCCAGGTAAAACATGTTCTTGGTCTGGAGCTTGAGCGGGGGCATTCTTTCGCTCATACCTGGTATGAAGTTTTTCAAAATTTCGCACAATCAAATGCGTATGTGTTTGTTATTGCTATGGTGACATTACTGGTGGCTCTAATCAGTCGTTCATATTCACGTCGACTACCACATTTATTACTGGGTTTGATTGTTGGTTCATTAATCGCTTTTTTCATCGGCGCAGACAGTCACAGCATTAAATTGGTTGGTGAAATTCCGTCGCAGCTTCCACCATTTTCCAGTCCAGAGTTCAGCATGGAAACCATACGTATGCTGGCACCGCAAGCATTTGCAATTGCGTTGCTTGGCTTGATTGAAGCCGTCTCAATTGCACGCTCTGTTTCCACACGCTCACATCAGAATATTGATGGTAATCAGGAATTTATAGGTCAAGGACTATCTAATATGGCAGGCAGTTTTTTATCCTGTTATGCTGGTTCCGGTTCATTTACTCGTTCAGGAATTAATTACGACAGCGGTGCCAAAACACCCATGTCTGCGATTTTTGCAGCGGTTATTTTAATGGGTATTGTATTATTGATTGCACCATTAACCGCCTATTTACCGGTCGCTGCAATGGGTGGTGTCATTTTTCTGGTTGCCTATAACCTAATCGATTTTCACCATATCAAATCTATTTTTGTGACCAATCGTTCAGAAACATCTATTTTTCTAGTCACTTTTTTATCGACCTTATTTCTAGAACTTGAATTTGCAATCTATATTGGTGTGTTATTGTCACTGGTGCTTTTTTTGGGCAAAACATCTAAACCACAGGTTACATTATTAGCACCAGATGCTTTTGATCCGCGTCGTTCTTTCATTAATGTAGAATCAAAACCACTGAATGAATGTCCGCAACTCACATTACTCAGAATTGATCGTTCTATTTATTTTGGCTCAGTGAACTATTTGCAAAGTAAATTACAGGCAATTGAAACTTCCAGTGGAGCTAAGCATATTCTGCTGGTTGCATCACGTATTAATTATGTTGATATGGCCGGTGCTGAAATGCTGACACGAGAGGCGCAGCGTTTGCAGTCGATGGGCGGCGGTTTGTATATTTGTGGACTGAAGTCTGATCTATGGCAGTTTTTTGCGGAAGGTGGTTTTCTGAAAACAATTGGTACAGAGTATTTCTTTTCGGGTAAAAAAGATGCGATCAGTTACATCTACAAAAAACTGAACAGTGATCGCTGTGAACAATGCCATCACCCTGTTTTTAAAGAGTGTCAGCAGAACAGTATACCGCTCGAGACGGTTGTTGGTTTTCGTTAGGCAGTTGGTGGAATTTAGGTACTGAAAAATTAAGTGTATCTGGTCAATAAATAAACACAAACGTTAGCATTTTCCCACTGGGGCCATTCAGTCAGTAGTTTAGCTTTATCATCGATTCAATATCAGTCATCGAGACATCGAAGATTTATTGGCTGAGCGCGGTATTATCGTAACCTTGGGAACTTAGGGTAAGGTGGAGTAGCCTAATACACAATAGTCAGCCCACAATGATTATAAGTCAGTGTCTGGATACGTTATCGATACTTAATAAACCTTACTGGTTAACTCGTTGCCAAACTTATTGAAAACAGCGATTTGAAACACATCTTTGGCAAGATTGATGGTGATAGTGGTAGTATTATTCATGGTATAGGGTTTCGTTAATTAAGCTGTTATATTCAGAATCACGAAAGTAAGCTTAATGTCAGCAAACGTATACTTTGAAGATATTCAATATGAGATTATCAATCTTCTAAGGAGCTCACAAGCTTCTGTGAAAATTTGTGTGCCGTGGATTAACGCTCAGATACGCACCTATATTCCATGAAATTTCAAGTAGAGGTGTAAATGTCGAAGTCATATACAATAACCACCACACTAATCAATGTTATGGTATTTCATACTCCTCTCAATATTCTTTTATCCAATTGATACAAGGCTATCATTTGCGTTAATGCATAACAAATTTTGCATAATTATAATGAGGTAGTTATCAATGGCAGTTACAACTGGTCTCAAAAGGGCGGAAAAAGTTTTGAAAACATTGTAGTTATACGCAACGAATTAAAAATGGTTAAATCATTTCTTCATGAGTTCTACGATTTTAAAGCTTATTATCATGCCCTTTCAAATAGAAAATTAGAAACGTGCCACTGTAAATCATCACGGTGAAGAGTATGAGTAATATTTATAGACCCATCTTGGGATGGTAGATACCCCTGATTGGGAAGATGATGGGTATGATAAATATAACATGCTTGGAGAGTTTCAAATGGAAAGAGATCAAATTGAATCCCTACTGATACATCGAGGAATGTTGATTTTAGTTGTTCTCTTGCACTAATATTCTTTAAGTTTATTTTATTAGGCGGTAGGTTGTACTCATAACATGGGCTTTTAGATCTGCACCATGTTGAACAATCTTGGTTCGCCTGCGCAATAAGTCGCGGATCGTCGCCATCAATCCTGCTCAGTCAATGTAGTCGTATTTGTCACCATACATTATTTTACATCCTAGATATATTAAGTTAGATAAATATCATTCGACTGTTAGGGCATGTGATACTTGCATAATAGTTTTTGACTTGTTAGGTTGGTGAGCTGGTGCAGTAAATTATAAGATTTACGTTATTTTGACATCAAGTGGAAAATGCAAAGAAAATATTATGTAGCAACATAAATGGGTTAAAAATGGTTTCTGGTAATTCACATCATATCAATCAGTACACGCTTGCTCCCACGTTTCTCCGGTCTATAAACTAAAAACAAAATAAAATAAGGTGTAAAAATGGGAATGCTTTCCGCATTTAAGGTAGCAACAAGAACAACACTCAACTCTATTTTTATTATTCTCTCTATATCTATAACTATGGTGCTCGCACAAACAGCGCATGCCGATGATCTGAAAGCGCAAATAAAAGAGCTCAGCCAGCAACTCGAAGAAGCCAGGGTTGCAGAAAATACAGCGGTACAGAGACTGGCCGAGATCGAAGACCCATCATCATCAGATATAAAGCTGGGGCCGGTTACGATTGGCGGGTCCATGCGGGTCAATTATGTCAATGGCGACTATGTGAAGTCAGGTGACCAGCCGCAAAGAGGCGGCAATGGTGGTAATTTTGAACTGGATACATTTCGCATTAATGCTTCCCTTGATTATGAGCAGGTGATTGGTAAGTTCGAGTACCGCTGGTATAACGGCTATAGCTTCCTGCATACAGGGTGGATTGGTTATGATTATGCTGATGGGGGGGAGTTACAGGTTGGTGTAACCCGTGTCCCATTCGGGCCTGGCGCTTATGGCGTTTCTCAAAGCTGGTTTTTCGACCAGCATTATTACCTTGGCCTTGCAGATGATATGGATCTTGGTGCCAAGTATCTGATCACAAAGGGCAACTGGAATCTTGCCTTTGCGTATTTCTTAAATAGTGAAGGCAACTGGAATGGCGCCAGCGAGGATAGCGCACGTTATAGTTATGATACCGTCAAATGGACATCGGGGCTGGCCGCCAATGGTGACGTGATCGGTGCCGCAGTCAACGGTTACGAAGAAAAAAACCAGTTCAATCTGCGCGCTATTTATCAAATGCAGGATTTTTCCATTCCTACGGATATCGGTCTATCACTGCAGTACGGTGAGTTGAGTGGCGTGGGGGCAGAAGACGGCGACCAATGGGCTGCTTCCGCCCATATGGTCAACAGTTACAACAACTTTACCCTGGCGACACAAATCACCCGCTACGAAATAAATATCGGTGATGATAATCCGCTGGGTACTGATAAGCTGATTCCAATGGGTGCTTATGATTTTGCCTGGCCGGTAGCAACCAGGGCATGGATTCCGGCAGTGTCGCTCAGTTACAAGTACACGGCTACGACACTTCCATGGCTCGATTATGTTGTGCCTTACATCGAGTACAGTAGCATCGTCAAGGATGAAGACGAATTCAATAATAGTGAAATGATTTCCATGGGCGCGGCCTGGGCACACGCTGGCTGGTATATCTACACTGACCTGGTGCATTCAAACGGTAACCCTTTTATTGGCAATATCGGTGACGATTATTCCAATATCTCCGATGGTGTGGGTGACTTTGGTGCCAACGGCAATGACCGCTGGAACACCCGTTTCAATATCAATCTTGGCTACTATTTCTGATGAGACGAATTAATGAGTGAATTAACGGATGAGCAGACTGCTCGAGAAAAAAATGCCCTTGCAGAAAAACTTGGACGCGTCGAGAAAGAAGTGCGTAACAAGGCTATGTGTGATCGTTCCATAGGATCCGCTGCGTCATTCGAAGATGATGCAGTGGAGAGGGAGGCGGGTGATCGCAACTGGGTTGGCTTTGGTTTTGATGTGCATCCACATGTGACCTTTGTCTCTACGGCCATACTGGTTGCCTTCATTCTGCTGACGCTGATGTTCAAGGACGATGCGGGTGAGTTGTTCAAAACAGCGCTGGCTGGCATGACCAGTACCATGGGCTGGTTTCTGGTACTCGTGTCCAACGTGTTTATCATTGCTGCGCTTTACTTTGCGCTTAGTCGGTTTGGTAAAATTCGAATCGGGGGGAATGATGCTGTTCCCGAGTTCACTACGCTCGCATGGTACTCGATGTTGCTCAGTGCTGGCATGGGTATTGGCTTGATGTTCTGGAGTGTCGGCGAACCGATGTTTCACTACAGCTCGCCTTCACCCATATTCGGGGGAATGGTGGCTTCAACGCCAGAGGCGGCGCAAGCTGCAATGGGTGTCACCTACTTTCACTGGGGAGTACACCCCTGGGCCATCTATGCCATCGTAGGCCTCGGTCTGGCTTTCTTTGCTTACAATCGTGGCTTGCCTTTGACGATGCGCTCCATCTTTTACCCCTTACTGGGGGAGAAGATTTATGGCTTCTGGGGTAACCTGATCGATGTTCTCGCCGTGCTGGCGACACTGGTGGGCCTGGCTACATCGCTGGGGTTGGGGGTCAAACAGCTTAATGCCGGACTCAATTACATGTTTGCTATCGAGATCAGCACAACGGTGCAGGTGATTTTGATTGCGGGGATTACCGGTCTTGCCACCATGTCTGTTATGGCCGGACTCGATAAAGGCATTAAGCTGCTCAGTAAAGCCAACATGATACTGGCAGGCATTTTTATGCTGTTTTTGCTGATTGTTGGGCCAACTATTTATATCCTTGGTGGATTTACGCAGAACCTCGGCTATTATTTTACGATTCTTCCCAAACTCAGCCTGTGGACGGAAACATTTCGTGAAACTAACTGGCAAGGATCATGGACCGTATTTTACTGGGCATGGTGGATTTCCTGGTCACCTTTCGTGGGTATGTTTATTGCGCGCATCTCCAAGGGCCGCACGGTTAAGGAGTTTGTCTTTGGCGTCATTCTGGTCCCGACGCTGCTGTCCTTCATCTGGATGTCGGTCTTTGGTGGTTCGGCGCTGTTCCTGCAGTCAACCGGTGCGGCTGATATAGTTGCCGCGGTAAACGCTGATGTGTCGACCGCAATGTTTGTCATGCTTGATCAATTTCCGCTGTCTGGCGTGCTTTCACTCGCTGCGATGGTGCTGGTCACGGTATTTTTCGTCACCTCTTCCGACTCTGGTTCGCTGGTCGTGGATCACCTGACATCAGGCGGTAAACTGGATTCACCAGCAACCCAGCGAGTATTCTGGGCTGTAATGGAAGGTGTGATCGCTGCTGTACTGCTGATTGGCGGCGGTCTGGCAACTTTACAAACGGCTTCGGTCAGTACCGGGCTTCCCTTTGCAATCGTGCTGTTAATTGGTGTTTACTCACTTTATATCGGTTTCACCCAGGAAGTTTATGTCGACGATACAGTGCAGAAAGCGTTGAAAACGGCTAAAGATGATCATCTTTTGCTTGAAGCAGTTACCACTGCGGTGCAAAACGAAAGTGAAAGCGCGCAACCGAATGGTTCGTCAGATGGCCGTTAAACAACGTTGACAGCTATACAGGGTGGCGGCTCCTTCGGGAGCCGTTTTTGTTTGTACTGACTGTCTCCTTATGGCCTATCTATGTGTGAAAACTCCAACTTCTATATAAAATAGCTTTCATTCAGCAAGGTATTGTCATGACTGGCTTTATTGAAGGTGAAAACAGAAATCAAGCCACGTTATTTCCTGAACGCCTCGACGATTACATAATAGAAGACAATGCTGTTCGAATCATCGATGTGTTTATCGATGGTATTGATCTTTCTAATTTGGGTTTTAAAACAGTCACAGCGGTAACCGGTCGTAATCTTGAACTTATGTGGTTGCTTGGTCGTTTGGCACCTGACTTCAAAACCATTGTCGACTTTCGCAAGAATAACGCAAAGGCAATCCGTTTTGTCTGTCGTGAGTTCGTGATGATTTGTCGCAAGCTAAATTTTTATTTAGCGAAGCCTTTGTTGCCATTGATGGCAGCAAGTTCAAAGCAGTCAACAACCGTGATCGCAACTTCACCCGTGCCAAGATAAAACGCAGACTTGAAGACATCGATTAAAGTATTAATTGGTACCTGGCGCGATAGAAAACGCTGACCGCCAAGAAGCGTCCGTTACAGTTTATTAATTAGGCGCCAGGGTCTGCCATTGCAGTGTTTATAATCGCTGCAATTAACAGTGCAACCACGACAGGGCAAGCGATTGTTTTCTGGCTGAATTTTTTTATCTGCATTGCTTTGTTTATTGGTCATGTTTCTATCTACGAGATGTTTATTTCAGGATTTATGTTTTCATAGTTAAAATTTGATAATTTCCTGTTAATTAACTTTATTCATTCTATTCATCACTGAATTACGAATAAGGTCTATCATCATGTCTGACCCACCGATATGAGGTAAAACTTCCATGGGTATTTCACTGTGCATGGCCCTGGCTTTATCAACTTCAGCGGGTACATCTTCCTGAACATGTCGTCCTGCAGAAAGAAAATAGGGCATCACACAAATATTCGTCGCACCTTGGGTTACACAACAATTAATTGCATCGGGTATAAGAGGTTCTGCCAGTTCAAGAAAACCGGCCTCTATGATGGGGTATTCTTCTTTCATATGTTCAGTAATGACTTTAGATAAACTCACCACCTCATCATTAGATGCCTGGCGTCTGCTACCGTGAGCAACGAGTACAAGTGCTTTCATAACATTTCCTATTGTATTTATAATGTTTAACTGGAATTAAATTTTCTAATAATATGCTTGTATCTATCCAGTGCTTTGGCACGGCTGATACTTAAGTCGACAATAGGTTTTTTTTGTAGCAGGCTTGGTGTGCTCTTTACCCATCTATTGATATAACTTCCCTGCTTATCAAACTTTTGTGCCTGTGTGTTGGGATTAAATATTCTAAAGTAAGGTGCGGCATCAACACCGCAGCCTGCAACCCACTGCCATCCCATGCTGTTGTTGGCCAGGTCTGCATCAACCAGTGTATTCCAGAACCAGCGAGCACCCTGTTGCCAGGCAATACCCATATTTTTTGTTAATAAAGATGCCACTAGCATGCGCACACGATTATGCATAGTGCCCGTTTCCCATAGTTGTTTCATACCTGCATCAATAATGGGGATACCGGTTTCACCTTGTTGCCATTTTTTTAGATTTTTGCTGTCAGACTTCCAGAACGATGTTGTGAACTTTTCATTCATTGAATCTGTGCAGGTTTCAGGAAAATGCCAGAGAATATAACGAGCAAACTCACGCCAGATTAACTGACGTAAAAATCCTTCAGCGGCTTCACCGAATTTTCCGCCCTGAATTTCAATAAGAGGTACTAATGCAGTAACAATTTGTTGCGCACTGATTTCACCAAAGTGCAGATGAGCTGAAAGACCAGAAGTCGCATCAATTGCAGGTATATCTCTTTGCATTCTGTAGCAAACTAAGGTTTCGTCTATAAATGAATCCAGTTTATCGATAGCGGATTGTTCACCTGGAGACCAATAATTATGTAATTTTTCATGCCAGTTGTGATCATCAACTAATTTAAGTTGCTCCAGGTTCAAACTGTTTTCAGGTAGATGAGCTGGAAGCTCCGATGTTTTAAAGTGGGCGTTATTCGTTTTGTAGAAATCTGACAGATTGAGTTCTCTGCGTAATTTTTTATAAAATGGGGTAAACACTTTATAGGGTGTATGTTTGCTGGCGGTTAAAAATGCATCAGGCTGAGTCAATAATTCATCTTTGCATCGTTTAACAAAAATACCGCTATTCGATAATTCGGTTTCAATTTTCTCTTCGCATTGAATTCGTTTCGGTTCATGTCTGTTGGTCCATACAACCGAGTCAATTGGATATTCTTTTACCAATTGAGAAATTTTACTGACAGAGTCGTCTTTAAAAAATTGCAGTTTAATATTGAGTTTTAATAAATCGACTGATAATTTTTTTAGGCTTTCCTGTAACCACCAGCGTGATGCAGCGCCTGCGGCCCATGGAGCATCTTCTTGTGGGCTATGAATATAAATGGCTATGATGGGTTTACCCTGCTGCAATGCCCAGTTTAATGCCAGGTTGTCACTAACACGCAAATCACGTTGAAGCCAGAGCAGGGTGTTCATATATTTATTCTCGATGACTCTGCGATGAGTTATGAGATGCAGCGCTTTGAGCGGCAGAATAGGCGGGCACATGACTCTCAAATACTTTTAATGCCACTGATACGTTGGCACCTAATAAAATTCCTCCACTTGCCTGAAATGCATCGGTATCAATTAGCTCATCAGATCCGCCTATAAACACAGGGGTGTTGAGCTGACTTACCAGGGTGGTTAGTTCGGTATTGAGGTTTTTATCCATCTGCGATTGTGCGCCAAGCACCACGGCTTTTGCCGCCGAACGTTGAGTAATATAGGGCAACTGGTTTAGGGGTAAGTCGGCACCGAAGTACAGCACACGATAACCCCGGGCGAGTGCCGACAGGGCAAACAGCATCAGGCCAATTTCATGAAACGAACCGGGTACACAGGCACAGATGATGCGAGCCCCTCTGGCCTGGGAGTAAGCATGGTGGAAGCGCGCACCCAGTCTATTTTTTAGCCAGCTGGTGTAGAAATGTTCTTCTGCAACGCCTCTTTCCGGATGCTCTTTCCAGCGGTTACCCAGGATGGTTATGGTGGGTTGAATCAGGCGATCTGTCACCATATCGATCGGATAAAGTGAGGAGGCTTCATTATAGATGGCGTCAATTCTTTCAACATTGAAGTCACTGGTGGATTCAAGCGTGGTGTTTATGTAGTCATCCCATACGGTCGCCATGGGGGTATTAGCCATAGAGGAATTGGTGATAGATGGTGAAGTGTCTTTATTCGATATCTCGTATAAGTTTGCCGATGCTGTAGAAGTATTTTTTACAGAAAGCATTTCTGAAATGCTGGGTAAGGTATGTCCATCGTTCAGTAAATCTAGAATTTTTAACACCCGCCTAACGTCCAGGTCACTGTAAAGCCGATGCCCTTTGGGTGTTCTTTCTGGGTGTAATAGCCCGTAACGCCGTTCCCACGCCCTTAGCGTTGAGGTTCCCACTGATGTTTTTTCAGCCAGTACACGTATAGGGAAGCGATCCTGATCTGAACTCTGCCCGGGGTTAAGTGGGTCTCTTTCTATCATATTCGATTTTGTCATGGTTTTATTGTACAAGAATATTTGACTTGTACAAGTATTATGTGTAATATTTTAATCCTTGTACAAGTAGCTTGTACAAATATGTTGAGTGGCCTGAAGTGTAATCGAGGGACCAACAACACCCAAATGATATTTTACATGCAGGAATGTGAGCGCAATGACAGGTAAACGATTTATGGCTAAACGATTTCAGGGGCAGGCTGATTTTCAGCATGGTCGAAGTTCTGCAATGGGTGTATTGCTGGTGAACCTGGGAACGCCGGATCAACCCACTACCTCAGCTGTTAGGCGTTACCTTGCTGAATTTCTTGCAGATTCACGGGTTGTAGAAATCCCTAAATTACTCTGGATGCTTATTCTGCATGGCGTCATTTTACGCATCAGACCCGCCAGGTCGGCAGCAGCCTATCAGAAAGTCTGGAGTGAGCAGGGTTCACCACTAATGGCGGCCAGTGCAGACTTAAGCTCTAAAATACAAAGCGCATTGAGTGAGAGAGTTTCAGGAAAATGCATTGTTCAGTTGGCTATGCGTTATGGCAATCCATCCATTAAAGATGGTCTGGAGAAACTTCAGGCAGAAGGTGCTGAGCGCATTATGGTCTTGCCCCTGTATCCGCAATATTCAGGCGCGACTACAGGGTCTGTTGCAGACGCCGTATTTTCAAACCTGTCTCAATGGCGCTGGGTGCCAGAGCTTAGAATGCTCGGCGCCTATCACGATGATCCTGACTACATTTCAGCCATAGCACAGAGCCTTCGTAGTCACTGGCAAATAAAAGGGCAGTTAATAGATCAGTCAATAGACCAGGCACTGGATAAAGATCACAAATTATTTATCTCATTTCATGGCATGCCCAAAGCCACGCTTGAAGACGGTGATCCCTATTTTTGTCATTGCCATAAAACCGCACGCTTAATTGCAAGCGAACTCAATTTACATGAAGAGCAGTGGGAAATGGCCTTTCAATCACGTTTTGGAAAAGCCGAATGGTTACAGCCTTATGCGGCAAAAAGATTTTTAGAATTACCCACTGAAGGCATAAAAAAACTCACCGTTGTGTGTCCCGGTTTTTCAGTAGATTGCCTGGAAACATTAGAAGAAATTGCCATAGAAGGGCGCAATGAGTTTATAGCAGCAGGTGGTGAGGTGTTTGAATATGTGCCAGCATTAAATTCATCAGAGCAACATGTTGAATTTATGCTTGAGCGGATCATCAATAATGCATCGGCCTGGCCTGAATTGAAAAAAAATTTGGATGAGGAAGTCATCAATGAAGAATTAAAACTGAGTAAACAATTGGCACTTGCAGCTAAAGAGGTTTGACATGAACTTAAATCATCAACTAAATAAACACCGAATTGAAGATGCTATGGATAATTCATCCGTTCGACTAAAGCTTGGTATCAGTGCCTGTTTGCTAGGCAAGCCGGTGCGTTTCGATGGTGGCCATAAAAAAAATGACTTTATTTTATCATCCTTATCTAATCATTTTGATTTTGTGAGCCTGTGCCCCGAAATGGAAGCCGGTTTCGGTTTGCCCAGACCCACTATGCAGCTTCGTCAGCAGGGCGAAGAAATTCGTCTGGTATTTAGTAAAGATCCAACAAATGATGTGACTGATCAATTAACGAATTATTCAAACAGTAAAGTTAATCAATTAGGAGATCTTGACGGTTTTATTTTTAAAAAAGATTCGCCCAGTTGTGGGGCTTATCGAGTATCGGTGGTGATTCATAAAGAGGGCTTTAAAAACAGGGAAGGTGTTGGCTTGTTTGCAAAAGCATTTATGCAGCGTCATCCATTGATACCGGTTGAAGAAGAAGGGCGTTTAAATGATGCCGCTCTTAGTGAAAATTTCTTTGAGCGTGTTTATGCCTACAACCGTTGGAAACAGATATCTGATGCTGAAAATAATGTCCGTGGCCTAATTGAATTTCATGCCAGGCATAAACTCATGCTTATGGCACGTGGCAGCCATTTCTATCAGGAGCTGGGTCGTATGGTGGCAGGTACAACTAAAAAAAATTTACTACAGAGGCGTGAGAAATACATACAAAGATTTATGCAGGTAATGAAAATTACCACGCACCGTGGTCGCCAGGTTAATGTGTTGCAACATGTTATGGGCTATTTGAAGCAAACCATCAACAGTGATGATAAGCAGGAGTTATTATCACTGTTTGAAGCCTATCGAAAAAAACATCTCCCATTGATTACGCCCATTACCTTGCTGCGACACCATCTTCGTGTGCATCCGCAAAAGTACATTTTAGAACAACATTACCTGGAACCTTTTCCTGAGCAACTGGCATTGAGGTCATCGTTATGAAAGAAGCATCGCTAATGAATGACATTTGCACACATGAAAACAGTGTTGCGCATTTAAAATTTACGGCGCAATGTCGGGACGATGTAGATTAGCATACCGCTGTACAACGGGTATATGGAGCTGATTGTCCCAATGTTTCATATGTTAATTTTTAAGTACGCGGCCATAGTGGAGCTTTTCTTTCGTAAAGCTAAAAGCTGTACTCGAAACCAACATTATAGCTGGTATCAGTTTGTTTGATTTGTTGGGCTGGCTGACTATCATGAAAAATATCCACAGACAGTTTAAAAGATAAACTTTCAGTAACATCCAGTAATAGCCCAAATTGCTCCAGTAAACGGTAATCAGATGTTTTATGTATATCAGGCTGGTAATACAATGTATTGGCTATTCTTGAATGATCTGAAATGGCGTACTTATGCACAAGGTATGTGTTTAGTCTATTATTGTAAGTGACTCCTGCATCTGTTAGCAAGGCCGCTTCTTCAATTTTCTCTTTCGATCGTAAAATACCAAATCCTAGATACAGTGCCTGGGTTTTGTTTTGCAAAGCTTCCCATCGAATGCCTCCACCGACTAATGCTCTTGATTTCAGGCGAGTGAATTCATTCGATTCAAATTGTGTAAATGCCTCCCAGGCTAAATCATCAGTTTTATACCAGATGTTTCGAAAATGAAGAAATGTTTTATCGGTGTCTTTTATGCCTGACGACTCTCCATACGCGTAATTAAGAACAATAAAGCGCGTGCCTGTTTCTTCATACCATTGAGCCCTAGCACCGGCGTTGCTTTTAAGTTTCTGGGTGTTGCCATTATCTCCGTTTATATCTAAAGCGAGTTTGCCCTCAAAACCTTGTGTTTTGTTAGCCGCTTCAACGCGCATGTTTTCAATGTTGACGATGGCCGTAACGGAGTTTGAATAAAAGAAAGAGCAGGAAAATAGAAGATAAAAAAAATATTTCACGTCAGTCGCATATTTTGGGTTGTGGAAAGTAATACGCATTATACAAAATAAAAATTATAGGCGTGGTATTTTTATATTTTTTACATATATTGACCAGCTGGTTCTCGAGCTAATATCTTCACGGATTTTTAATGACAGTTTTTTATGCTAATGCTGGGCATGTGAGGGGTAAAAATTATATATGAAAGCAATTAGCAGGTATAAACTGATACTTGGCGGATAATGTGCTTAACATATAAATTAGAGGTTTATGGGGCTGGTGAACCATGTAAATAGTAAATATTAATGGTTGTGATTGAAGTTTTTAATTTTCTCATGGAAAAATAAGAAACATTCTTATTTTGCGCATATTTACAATGTATTCAAGCGGATTTAGGTTGGCCATGATATTTGGATAAAAATAAAATACAGATACAGATATGTGGTGTTAAGTATAAAGTTCTAGATTACAATGATTTAAATGTGATTATTGAGAAGCGGAGGAAATGTCATGGCAAAATTAACTTTTTATGGCGCAATTGAAGGTGTTACAGGATCTGCATATTTATTAGAAACTGAAGCGGCAACCATTCTATTAGACTGTGGTCTGTTTCAGGGGCGACGTGAAGAAGAAAAAGCGAACGTTGAGCCATTCCCATTTCATATCAGTAAGCTGGATGCAGTTGTTCTGTCTCATGCGCATCTAGATCATTCAGGCCGTATACCGAAGCTAGTTGCAGATGGTTATAACGGCCCCATTTATATGACGTATCCCACGGCTGACTTGTTGGATGTTATGCTCAAAGATGCTGCTTCGCTCCAGCAGCGGGATGTTGAATGGGAAAATAAGCGACGTCGACGCAGCGGTAAAGCTGAAATAGATCCAATATATACACTCGATGATGTTGAAGCTGCATTGGAAATGTGTGTTGGTTTTGATTATGCAGAACGTCATGAAATATTAGAGGGTATAGGTGTTCGTTTTAATGATGCAGGGCATATACTGGGTTCTTCTATTGTTGAATTATTTATTACTGAGAACGGTGCTGAAAAAAAACTGGTGTTCTCAGGTGATTTAGGTAATAGCTGTGCCGCATTATTGCAGGATCCGCAGGTGATTGAAAAAGCGGATGTGTTGCTAATGGAGTCAACTTATGGTGACCGTGATCATCGCCCTATGGATGAAACGCTGCAAGAGTTTGAGGAAATCATATTAGAAGCGTCAGAAAATGGCGGTAATATTATGATTCCTTCATTTGCAGTTGGTCGCACCCAGGAAATTATTTTTCGTCTTGGTGAGTTATATCAGAAGGGCTTATTAAAACAACAGGCTGTTTATCTGGATAGCCCCATGGCGATTGCAGTGACTGAAATATATCACCGTTACCAGAATATCTTTAACAGCGAAGATGTTGCATCAATAAGAAAAGGTAAAACAGGTAGTCTGCATACCTTTTTACCCGTGTTACGTTATTCAACTTCTACAGAGGAGTCTATGGCGCTCAATAAAATTGAAGCGGGCGCTATTATTATCGCTGGAAGCGGTATGTGTACTGGGGGTCGAATTCGTCATCACTTTAAGCACAATATTTGGCGGCGCAATGCACATGTTGTGATTGTTGGTTATCAGGCAATAGGTACACCTGGCCGAGCTCTGGTAGATGGCTCCAAAATTTTTCGTATCGGCAGTGATGAAATTACTGTTAATGCGACGATTCATACCTTAGGTGGTTTCTCAGCTCATGCCAGTCAGTCGCAACTGATTGACTGGGTGAGCCATTTCAGTAAACCACATCCCCGGTTATATCTTGTGCATGGTGAAGAGAATGCAAAGCTGGCATTAAAGGAGCGTCTTAGTTCGGAAGGCTGGTCTGCCAATATTCCTCAATATGGTGAGAGTATTACAATCTAATGATCGCAAGCACAAAGAGTCAAATGCTATGAGTAAACCTGTTATCCCAGAAAGCGTATTTCCCACGGCCAAAGAAGATTTAGGCGCCGCAAAATTCACACCTGAAACACCTCAAACAAAATCAGCGTCTTATTCCTTGGCCTATGCGGACAGAGATTTTCTACTTAGAGATGAACTTCGTCCTGTGCGGCTTCAGTTAGAGCTACTTAAGCCTGATTTGTTGCAACAGGAAAATAACATTAAATCCACTATTGTTATTTTTGGTAGTGCTCGTATTCCAGATAAAAAAACGGCTGCTGAACGCGTTAAACAAGCAGAAGCTAAAGCCATGTCTAATCCAGGAAATGCCTCTTTGGCGCGAAGAGTAGACATAGCCAGGCGTATCCTGTCCAGAACACATTACTATGATGAGGCACGGGAATTGGCGCGGATGATAACCGAGGATTCACAGAAAAATGGCATATGTGAACACGTGGTTATTACCGGTGGAGGCCCTGGAATTATGGAGGCTGCTAATCGTGGTGCTGATGATGTGGGAGGAAAAAGCATTGGCCTGAATATAGTTTTGCCTTTTGAACAACAACCAAATGCATATATAACGCCGGAGCTTTGTTTTCAGTTTCACTATTTTGCTATTCGTAAAATGCATTTTCTTAAACGTGCACGGGCACTGATAGCTTACCCAGGAGGTTTTGGCACGCTGGATGAATTGTTTGAAACGCTCACGCTTATTCAAACTCGTAAAATTAAACCTGTACCAGTATTATTGTTTGGTAGTGAGTACTGGCGCCGGGTTATCAATTTTGATGTGCTCGTTGAAGAAGGCGCTATAGACGAGGATGATTTACAGCTTTTCGAATTTGTGGATTCAACAGAAGAAGCCTGGAAAATAATAAAGAAACATTATACTTATAATGATGCGCACTAAAGTAACCACGTTCATATGCGTTGCAGGCCATTGATTTGGGCTGGTTTGTGTTAACAAAAAACTGATATAGCCAAAGGGTTGTAAAACGCTTTAAATTTCCGGAGGTGCTCTTCACTTATTTAAGTATGATCTTTTTGTTGCTTGATACTAAGCAACAAGCGAGCATTGTCTTCCCGCTTCCTGTCAATGCCAATGATCACTACGGTCACTTAATTTGCGTATGCAGAGTCGCTGAATAAAAACAGGTTATAATTGCCAGCAGTACACACTGCATCTTGTATATCCTGATTCCTTAAAATGTTCTAATTTAATCTGACTATTTGTTTGGTACTGTTTGAACAGGAAACGGCTCCGTTGCGCTGCCGGTATAAAGAGTGCGGTGTGGAAAGGGTATTTCAATATTGCATTCATCAAATGCATTTTTTATTTCCTCATGCATACTGTTTTTAAGATTAAGGAAATTCTCCCGCTTAGCCCATACAGAATACTGTATATCCAATGATGATTCACCAAAGCCCTGAAAAATATAAAGTGGTTTTGGCTCTTCCAGACAAAGTGGATTTTTGCTTGCAACTTCATCAAGTACCGTACGTACATTTTTTAAATCTTCTTTATAGGCTACTCCGACCATAATATCCAGACGCCGAATAGGAAAGCGAGTCAGCGTCGTTACTTCTGATTTAATTAATGACTCATTAGGTAAGCGTACAAACAAATTATCAAAGGTACGAAGTTTAACAGATAACAAATCAATCGATAGGACTTCTCCCGTTGTAGTGCCGATACGAATGATATCCCCAACAGTAAAAGGTCGTTCAGCGACCAGAAACAGGCCGCTGATTAAGTTGGACGCCGATGTTTGTGATGCAAAACCAATGGCAACTGTAAAAACGCCAGCAGCACCTAACAGTACGCTGAGATTAAACCCAAGTTCACGTAGGGCAGAAATTAGAAACAGGATAAAAATTAAATAATAAGTGCCTCGTTTAAGTAGCATAGACCGATGGCTATCTATTTTTTTACCAGCTACTTTTGTTAATGTTGAGCTTGCTAGCTTCGCAGTTACGGCACCCACAACGACTAGTATAATAGCACGTGTCAATCCCCATATTTTCTCGCTACTTAGAAAATTAGCAATGTCAATCCAGAATTCATTCATAATTATTTCCTGTATGGCATTTAGCTGAAAATAGTATTAAAGGCTCGAAACAAAACACCATTATCTACTTTGTTACGTGCTTCGTTGAGTTGCTGCATCTGCTCAGCTACGCTCGGAGGTTGATTGTCGATTTTTAATTCAGCCATGTCACCGTCTTTTTCCCGAGTCAGAGTAACTTGGGGCGTCCATAATTGTTCGCTTGAAGAGACATACAAAGCCAATAGTGGCGTTGGTAAATTTAATCTTTCTAATAAGAGTGTTGTGTTGGTATGGTTACGGATTAATACCGGCGTTATTGCGCGATGTGCTCGTTGAGGCAGATCTTCATAATTGAGACGGCAATGGGTGGTTGACGCATAACAAAGTTCGCCTTCAAGCGTTGAAGGGCCAAACCATGTGTCTGATAAACGTTGAATCGCTATCGATTGTAGTATTTTTTTAGGCGAAGAGCCTGTCGCAACTTCAAGCCATAGAGAGGTACTGACATATAATGTAACTTCTTCACCTGCCATAAGATTAAATGGCGTAAGTGGGCGAGATATAATCGGGCGGTCCGCAAGTTGTGGTGTAATACTTAGTTGACCTGTTGTATCACGAAAAACATAACGTGAATTATTGTTAAGAGAGTCAGGCAATTGATCAGTGTCTTTTTTTCCCCAGAAAAAATCATCGTTATCTAAATCATTTATAGGTTCATGAGCAATGTGCCATTCATTATTTAAGCGTCGGACAATTAATTTTAATGGGCCTATACGCCATTCTATATTTTTTTCATTTTCAATATGAAAATCACCCCACCAGGATCCAGTCTTGTCTGTTTTTCTTGTCATGTTCTTTATGGGCCTTAGCAATACAATACGTCAATGTAAACTATTTTAAAGTATACATATTTCGATTATAAGCTGAATATCATGATACGACCAATCCTACATTATAGGACTGTCCGTATTAGGAGATGGAATGAGCTCGGGCTCATGTTCTATCTGAAACTCATCTACTTTCGCCTGGATTTCATGAATATCTTCAAATCGTGCAATGTGATACAAGGCATCTCCTTCATTGACCAGAGGCAGGTTGGTTCTACCTATCACAATACCATTGAATGGTGAAGTTATCCTGGATTCTGTTTCACCAAAAGGGTCTGCTACTACACCAAGTAATGTGCCTTTTTTAACTCGACTTCCCAGTGGAACCATGGCGCGTAAAATGCCACTATCCGATGCACGAACCCACGAACTGGAACGCGCGACGACCGGCACGATATTTTTTCTTGATTTGCTTTTCGATGGTGCCAGCATTCCAAGGCTTCGCATAACATTAATAATGCCCTTAACACCGGCGCGAATGGATACTTCATTAAAACGTAAGGCTTCGCCTGCTTCATACAGCAGCATCGGGATACCATATTCTGCTGCCGCTTCTCTCAATGAACCGTCACGTAAATTAGACGAAATAATGACAGGCACATCAAATGCAATGGCCAAATTATTGGTTTCTTCGTCGTCCAGATTCGCGCGGATTTGAGGTAGGTTGTCACGATGAAGTGCTCCGGTATGCAGGTCGATGCCATGTGTACTTTGAGTGACTATTTCATTCATGAACATATAGGCTAGACGTGCCGCTAGTGAACCCTTTTCGCTACCCGGAAAGGATCGATTCAGATCGCGCCTGTCAGGCAGGTAGCGTGAATGATTAATTAAGCCATGAATATTGACGATGGGAACAGCAATGATGGTTCCCTTGAGGCGTTTTAATGCAGGAAGTTTTAATAGTCGACGAATGATTTCAACACCGTTTATTTCATCGCCGTGTATCGCTGCACTAATAAATAGTCGGGGTCCTGAGCTCTTCCCTCTCACCACATGTACAGGAACCGTCATGGGTGTATGAGTGTACAAACGCCCTGCGGGTAACTCGACAGTCGTGCGAGAGCCGGGCTTAAAAGTAACACCATCTATTGTTAATGGTTGCTTGGGCATCTGGCTTATCCCTTTCCTCTTGTTTTTGTTTTATGAGGCTTTGCTGTTTTTTCAATAAATTCAACAATCATCCCCGCCACATCTTTTCCTGTTGCGTTTTCAATGCCTTCAAGGCCAGGTGAGGAGTTAACCTCCATAACCAGAGGGCCGCGTTCAGAACGCAGTAAATCCACACCAGCCACATTGAGTCCCATGATTTGAGCCGCTTTAACAGCAGTGGCTCTCTCAGCCGGTGTAATTTTAACTAAAGAGGCGCTACCACCACGGTGTAAATTCGAACGGAATTCTCCTGCTAGTGCCTGGCGCTTCATGGCGGCTACCACCTTATCGCCAATGACGAAGCAACGTATGTCGGCACCGCCAGCTTCCTTAATATATTCCTGCACCATGATATTGGCTTTTAAGCCCATAAAGGCTTCGATAACGCTTTCAGCCGCCTTTTTGGTTTCTGCGAGAACCACGCCGATGCCTTGTGTTCCTTCCAGTAACTTGATAACAAGAGGCGCACCGCCAACCATTTTTATCAGGTCTTGAATATCATCGGGATCATGAGCAAAACCTGTACTAGGTAAGCCAACACCCTTGCGTGAAAGCAGTTGTAATGATCGAAGTTTGTCACGAGAGCGGGAAATAGCGACAGATTCATTCAGAGGAAATGCACCCATCATTTCAAATTGTCGCAGTACCGCGGTGCCATAAAAAGTCACCGAAGCACCAATTCGTGGGATAACAGCGTCAAATTTATCAAGTGCCTTGCCCTTTAGGTGTACTTCAGGTTTGCTAGGCACTACATCCATGTAACTACGTAATACATTAAGTACCATAGGTTCATGACCTCTTTGTTCGCAGGCCTCAATCAGGCGGCGAGTCGAGTAGAGGTTTTTATTACGCGATAATATTGCAATTTTCATGTTTAAGCCTTTACGTTATTGAACGATAATTAGAGTTCATTTTTCAGTTCGCCCAGTAAAAAAGATTTACCGGGATTTACGATAATTTTTTGTTTCATTGCGGTGCGGCCAAGCAGGAAACGAAATAACATGCTATCTCGATTAGTTAGTGTTATTTCAATAGGCCAGCTTTTATTTGCCAGGGCAATAGTAGTCAAAATAACATAACGCTTTTCTTTATGGCCGCCTGAGTCAGTGACGATACGACTATCGTGCACTTCTGCTTCACAATAAATCTCTGTTTCGGTGTCCTCCTGATGAGGATGAATGCCAAAACGAACCCAGTCCTTACCATCTTTTGTAAAAGGTTCTACATTAAAGGCATGTAAGCAGGAGGTTCGCGCACCAGTATCAATTTTTGCCTTAATCCAGGGCAGACCTAACTCGGGAAGTTGAATCCATTCACGCCAGCCTATCGTTGATAATTCTTGATTCATTGTCTAATCCTGAACAGGTAATTTGAGTCAACACAAGGGTATTATGACATGCAATGTGCGGTTCAAGTTATTTTCTGAGCAAGAAAGAAAAGGATAGTGCATAGCAATCAGAATATATAGAAAATTTTAAATAAACCCCTCTCTTTATTAAGAGAGGAGTTTATATTTACATCGGCTACTCATTGATGATTTTAATTTCTACGCGACGATTTTCTGCTCGGCCCGCTGGTGTTTCATTAGTCGCTACTGGACGAGTTTCACCGAAACCAATGAAGGTGATTTTCTTGCGGTCTATTTCACCCACTTCGGATAAAAATTTAGCCACTTTTTCCGCGCGGTCATCTGAAAGTTTTTTGTTGGTCAAATCCGCTCCCATTGAATCGGTATGTCCATTTACCTCTACACGTGCGTTAGGAAAAGTTTTGATTGCGCGAATGATCTTGTTCATCAGTGGAAAATTAGCGGTCTGTATTTCACTCTGCCCAGAAGGAAATTGAAAGCCTTGCGCAGATATCAAAACATTTTGGCGCTGACGATAAACATGAGCTTCTTCCGGGTTGAACATGGCCTGAACCGTATCAAATTTTTGCTGGTCAGCCTGTTCTTTTGCCAGTAAAGCCAGGCGTTCTTTCTCGGTTACGGCTAATTTCTGGCCATATTTTTCTTCTACCGCTTTGAGCTGAGACTGTGACATCTGTTTATTTTTATTGAGTTGATCAAGTGCTGCATTGCGCTCCGCCGTTAAAGTAGACACGGCTGACTTCAAGTTTTGCACAACGCTGTCAGCTGGTTTATTAAAGGCAAGTTGGCCGCCCAGTGGCTGGTTAATGGTACTGAGTTTTTCTTGATGCCAAAGCACAATATCTTCCATCGAATAATCTCGGCGATCAAAATCTTTGATGGTTTCTGAAATTTCTGAACTTTGTTCTGCCAGCCATTTTGCATTTTTGGCATGCACATCCGCTTTGGCAGTTTGTGATCTGTCCGCATCCAGAATAGTCATTGCAAGAGCCATTTCCTCTTCTGCGCGAGCAAATGTTTTCGGCGCATTCTTTTTCGCATCATGTTTTTTTGCATTGGCAATGGACGACTTAGCCAGACTTGCATTGCCCTGTTTTAATGCTTCCAGCTCGAGCTGAGTATAACCCTGAAGTAATTTAGGACGGCGTTGCTTGGCTTTTTCTATATTACCTTCTTCTACCAGTGAGCCTGTTTTTCTAAGGTCATTGTCCATTTCAGCGAGTTGTTGGCTTTGTAACGTCATAACACCAGCAGATAATGCGCTTTCCCGCGCCGCTAATACATCCGCCAGAATGTTTCGACTGTTTTCAACATTGCGATTCAATTGTGAGATGATTTTCAGGCCTGCAGTGGCTTTAGTCATGGCTGTGTTGCTTTCATTGTCCTCTGCTGCAGATATAGCGCCTTGTAACAGAGCGCTGGCATTGCTGTAGTTTTCCGGTGAGAGTAATTCTGCACCCTGGGCTCTTGAATTTTGCAGATCAGATTGCAGGCTAGTTATCTGTGGATACTGGCTGGAAATTTGCTCATGGGTCAGTTTTGTCTGAGTTGCACAGCCACTCATTAGCAGAGTAGCTATGGCTAAATTTATGCCTAAAAGGCGGCTTTTCATTTTCATTTTCATTTTCCTTAAATTAAGGCTTATATTAAAAAACATGGGTGATCATATGATTGATGATCCATTCAGTTCCACTAAATGTTTTTTTAATCTTTAACTCATTATTTTTTTTATTAACATAACGCCATTGTTGTTAAACAATACGAGTATATTACGCCCCTAAAACTTCATGTAAAAGTAAAATGACGCAAATTGCTGGCATAGAATATTATCTATTACTAACCATAGACTTTTGAGTGCGTTCAAAAGTTACAAATAATTATGAATTAATGGCGCTATTTATTGGGTTAGCTGATCATGTTATTCATGGTATTCGTAATGCTTCAAGGTCATCCAGCCTGAAATAGAGTTGTTTAAGTTGCTTAATCGCTCTATAAAGTCGTGCTTTGGTTGCGCTGAGGGTTAAACATAGAATGTCTGAAATTTCCTGTAGGGACTTTTCAGCATAGAATCTTAATTTTAATACTTGCTGATTTTTCTCAGATAACGAAGTCAGTGCTTTATGCATTATATCTTGCTCCGCTAGCCTGCTTTCTGGATCGGCAAATAAAGCGTCGGCAGAAGTTGGCGCATTCTCTGTATCGTGTAGCTCAATCAGTTGTTGAAGATGATCACTGGTGACGTAACGCGCTCGACGCATGGCAAAGGTATTGCAGTAGTTATTAATGATAGTACTCATCCATGCCTTGAATTGCGCGGGTTGTTGGCACTGATGCAGCCTGGCATGAACACGTATAATAATGTCCTGTGTTGCATCTTCAGCATCATGTTGATTTCCCAGCCTGAATTGACAGCGACGATAAATCCATTGCAGGTGGCGACGAGCAAGGGCTGAAAAAGCATCGCCAGCTCTTTTCTGGTTAGTGCTGATCAGGTGAATAAGCGCTTCATCTGTGCATATCGACATATCTTCATCTGTGCAATGACACTGATTTGTCTGTAACGCATGGTTTATTTGCATCTGCATTTCCCTGTTATTTTGCTTCTTGCTTAATAAGGTATGCGTACTCTAAAAGATGATGTTTGATAAATATAACTAAAAATTATTGTCGATTATTAAAAAATTATTTATCATTAGAGTATGGATATAGAATTATTAAGAACTTTCTTAGAGGTTAACCGTACCCGGCACTTTGGGGAGGCTGCAGAAGCTTTGCATCTGACCCAGGCGGCAGTGAGTGCGCGCATTAAACAACTGGAATCGATTCTCGGAGTGAAGGTTTTTGATCGATTGAAACGGGATATTCGCCTGACCCCGGAAGGCCATCGTTTGTTGCGCTATGCGGACATGCTGATCTCGGGATGGCGTAAGGCCCGGCAAGACGTGTCGGCCGGTGGGGCTATGCAGCAACTGGCGATTGGCGGCAGCGTGCGTTTGTGGGATGTTGCACTGCAAGACTGGTTTATAAGTTTTCGCCAGAATATGCCAGAAATTGCAATTATGGCTGATGTGCATACGCCCGATTTGTTGACGAGGCGATTGCTGGATGGTTTGCTGGATGTGGCATTTATGCTGGAACCTGCACAGCTGGATGTACTGAAAGTGCAAAAAGTGGCATTGATTCAATTGTTGCTGGTTTCCAGCGAGACAGATATAAGTGTTGATGAGGCACTGGAGGATGGTTTTCTGATGGTGGACTGGGGGCTGGCTCATGCAGTTGAGCACAGGCGTATGTTTCCCGATGCACCAGAGCCTCATGTTCGGGTTGGACAGGCGAATATTGCGCTGTCTCATTTGCTGAAAATTGGTGGCAGTGCCTATTTGCCAGCCCGAATGGTGGCAGGCGATATTGCGGTTGGTCAATTGCATGTGGTTGAAGGTGCGCCAACAATTGATCTGCTTGCCTACGCGGTTTATCCAGTGCGTAGCGCGAAGGCGCCTCTTATTAAAGAAGCTCTGAAGCTGTTTGAATATAAAATCGATATAGATGATCTTAAAGAGTACGAATAGAACAGAGTTGAGTTTTATCTGACAGACTGGGATGTCGGAGGCAAAAGGGTAACTTAGATGGGTTCTGTGCGGGTGTTTATTTATGGCTAAATAGCGGGGCACTGAGGCAGTAGCCATTAACGGATTTTCCTGATGCAAATATGCTTTGATAATTTATGCTTTGATAATTATTCAAGACAGGGCAGCTCAGTAAAAAGTTACATTTAACTTTGTGGACGTTGGTATCAGATGAGTTCGGTTTGTTCTGTCAGTGTTATTGAGCCGGGCAGTAAGATTCCTAAGATCAATTTTCAGACTATTTTTCTCGGAGATAGACCTTGTGTAGTATCACTACGAACAACTTTGCGTGGTATGACTGAGGGGGACAGAGCTCAAACAGCGAGGTCTGTCCCCGAGCACGATGAATCTTGAGATTGATTTATCGGTTATCTTGTTTGCTATAAAAGAAACAGCGTCGCCAAGCCAAGAAAACTCAGAAAACCGACTACGTCGGTTACCGTGGTTAAAACGACTGCACCTGAAAGTGCGGGGTCCAGGCCTATACGATTGAGCGCAAATGGAATAATGACGCCCGAGATGGACGCTGCTATCAGGTTAAGAATCATTGCCAATGCGATGATTGCTGCAATGCCTGCATCCTGAAACCAGGCATAGGTGACAATGGCCACAATAATTGACCAGACGACACCATTAATAATGCCCACGGCCACTTCTTTTCTGGCTAACCAGCGCAGGTTTGAGACGCTCACCTGGCCCAGTGCTAAGCCACGAATCGTCAGCGTCAGGGTTTGACTACCGGCAATACCGCCCATACTGGCGACAATAGGCATGAGCACGGCCAGGGCAACAAATTTACTTAATACTTCTTCAAACTGACCAATCACCCAGGCGGCCATAAACACGGTCAGCAGATTAATACCTAACCAGATAGCTCGCCGCTGGGTACTGGGTAAAATGGGGGCGAACAGATCTTCATCTTCAACCAGACCGGCGCTCGCCAGTAAGGCTTTGTCGGCCTCACCGATAATGATATCAACAACGTTGTCGATGGTAATTCGGCCCAGTAAAAATCCCTTATCATCGACAACGGCAACAGAAACCAGATCTCGTCGCTCGAACAGTACGGCAACATCGTGATCGCTGGTATCCACTTCTACGACGTCGGTGGCTTCTCGCATAATCTCAGCAACTTGTGCATCGGGCCGTTCAGTTACCGCATCAGCCAGCGTTAATTTACCCAGGTATATACCATTTTCATCCGTTACCATGAGTGCATCGGTATGCTTTGGCAAGGGTTTCAGGCGACGCAGATAACGCAGCACAACGGCGAGGCTAACATTTTTACGAACACTGATGACATCGGTGCTCATCAGGCGACCTGCCGTGCCTTCTTTAAAGGACATGGAGGTTTCCAGTCGGTGTCGACGGTCTTCGTCCAGTGATTGCAGCACTGCCTCACTAATATGCTCAGGCAGTTCATCCATCACATCGGCGAGATCTTCCACATCCATGTTTTCAGTGGCTGCAATGACATCCTGGTGTTCCATTTCATCAATAATACTGCCGCGGACTTCTTCGCCAAGATAAGTAAGAATGTCTCCGTCAATTTGCTGAGGAATCAGCTGCCAGAGTTGCTGGCGCAACTCGGGAGGCAGTGACTCCAGAAGATTGGCGATTTCAGCTACGTGAAGTTGTTCGATATACGTGATGATTTCATCGTCATCATTGGCTTTTAAATGGCCGATGATGTAGTCCACTAAATTGAAATCTTCATCCGCTTCGATGTGGTTATTAATTTGCGTCATGTCGTTGTCTTATTTGCTTCAGGGGGTTATTTATCAGTAGCGGTTGTTTCAGTTAGCTGATGCTCGTCTTCGTTATCGTCAAGTTTCTCAATTAATAAATTACCCACACGGTGGTTTTCCATGCTCTGCACGGTGAAGCGGAAACCGTATTGAATCACTTCATTACCTACTTCAGGCATTTCACCTAAAGCGGCCATGCAAAGACCAGAGAGCGTGTTAGCATCCAGATCATCAGGCACGATTAAACCAATGCTGCGTTCCGCATCGGTCAAAGATATCAGGCCATCAGCCTGCCATTTGTTTATTTCAAGTGGAATAATTGTATCGAGCGGAGCAATAACGTCAGTTTCATCTTCGATGTCGCCCACCAGTTCTTCGAGTAGGTCTTCCAGTGTGATGATGCCAATCAAATCTCCGTACTCATCAACAACCAACGCCATATGAGCGCGCTTACTGCGCATAGCGTCAAACAACTGAGATACTTTTTGTGATTCCGGGACGATAAAAGGATCACGGCAGTAGTTGCCAAGGTTTTTCCAGGGTTCCTTGTCGTCCTTTAACATGGCGCTATACAGATCTTTTGCCAGGACGATGCCAATAATCTCTTCATTGTTTTCACTGTCTATTAGCGGAAAACGCGAATGTCGACTGTCCCGAATGATAGCAAGATTGAGTTCAGCCTCGGCATTGAGATCCAGTAACTGGAGCGTAGCGCGTGGAATCATTACCCGGCCAACAGAACGCTGATCGAACTCAAGCATATTTCTTAGCATATCGGCTTTGTCCGACCCCAGTTCACCGTGTTCATGTGAGGTGAAGACCAGACCTTTTAGTTCGTCATTACTGTAAACCTCGGCATGGGTTGCTTCGGCTACATTAAACAATGCAAGAATTTTTGCGGTGGTGTTATTCAATATCCAGTTGAGTGGATAGACCATCAAATATGCCATATGCAAAGGGTAGGCTACCCACAGTGAAACCGGCTCAGCCTGACGAATAGCCAGGGTTTTAGGCACCTGTTCACCGACGACAATATGCAGGGATGAGAAAATTAGAAACCCGGTAATAAAGGACGTGGTGTGCAACATGGCCTCAGGTAATCCAAGCGCAAGAAATAACGGTTCGAGTAGTGCTGCAACAGCCGGTTCACCCACCCATCCCAGGCCAAGTGAGGCCATGGTAATACCCAGCTGACAGGCAGCCAGATACGACTCCAGATTATGTTGCATGCGCAGGGTGAGTTTAGCTTTTGCGCTGCCTTCATTGGCCAGCATTTCAATGCGTGAGCCTCTGGCTTTAACCAGGGCAAACTCGGCGGCGACGAAAAAACCATTTGCAATCAATAATAAGACTACAGCTATCAGGCTTATCGTTATATTTTCCATTGGGAATTCCTAGCTCTTTATAAGTAGGGTGCTTAATAGCATACAAGACTAAACTTATCAGTAAAAAGTTACATGTCATTTTAATATAGAGCCTAATTTGTGTTTGCACGGATAAACTAACAGATGCACAAAGTTTATGATGGCAAGTCCAGATAATGAGGCTTGGGCTGTCAAGCTGAAAATGGTTAGTGCGCGCTAGAAATAGAATATATAAACGATCAGTGCTGTCCCGTTAACTTACAAAACACAGTCATACCTGCCTTCGCAGGTATGACGAAGTTCTATTTTAATTTTCATGTCTATTACACTTTAGCCTTAATAACAGCACGCTATAACACGCTAGAAACTCTTCATTTAAAAAGTTAACGGGACACTAGTGATAAACGATATTAAAGTTGATCATGTGAATGAAGCGCACGGTTGCATACAGATGTCTGAAAATATAATGCGGTAGGTGATTGGGATACAGTGAAGAAGAGCAGTGAAATTGAAAAACACATAAAGATTATACCCATTGTTTATAATGGTTATTTTAATGCTCATTCGATTAATAATGTAACACTGACTGGCATAATGGCTGCTCTTTAAAAATCACACGAGTATAGATGTTAACTAAAACGTCATGAAAATATGAAGTTATTTAGATGTCAATGAGTATCAAAATCCCACATATAAACATTTTTGATTTTATATCTGTCCAACGAACCGTTATGTTGAGATGGTTATTTTCTGTCGTTATTCTGTTTTCACAGGATGTTTTTTGAGCAGTCAGATCAGACGGATAATGGACCTGTTGAAAATGAAAAAATACTGATTCATCAGAAAGCGGTGAAAAGTTTTGTTCGTGAGATAGAGGTAGGGCCAGGTGGTAACATCAAGCTGGAAAGAAAATATCACACAAAAAAAGAAAGTCAATATGAATGGCATGCGCATTTACTTATGGAAAGTCGTTACGTAACAGAGGGTCGTGATAATTTGTCGGGTAAGCGTTTATTGTCAGTATCAACAGAAGTTAATACCGAGCTGGTTTTACATATCTTTTCTAAGATAATTTGACCAGTTTGAAAACTGTTTTTATGTATTGCTTTTTGGTCAGGTAAAAGATAAATGGCTTTAATAAAAACAAATGGAATAGAGGTTTTATCTAAATTTTAATCAGCTTAGTATTTGTGTTAATGATGTCGCCTGAGGTTTTTCTAAAGAGGTGATTGGCTGAGTCGAAAATGTGCATGTGGCGTTGGTGATACAGTTATTAAAGCAAAATATAGAACCGGTGCTGACTCTTCTTCGGTAGACATTGTGATGGCTAAAAATATTGATTTTATTTTACTGATGCTCTGGCGCAAGAGGTTCCAAAATTTCAGTTTTTATCATCCATCGATTCATTAGCTTGGCTGCAACTAAGTCTCCACAGACATTAACCGCTGTACGGCTCATATCAAGAATACGGTCTACGCCAATAATGAGGACAATGCCTGCTGTAGGTATGCCAGCTGTTTCTAATACCATGGCGAGAATAATAATTCCAACCCCCGGTGTACCTGGTGAACCAATGGATGCACCAACAGCGGTGACTATAACAAGTATTAAAGCGCCCATACTCAGATCGACACCAAAAACTTGTGCTAAAAAAATAGTGGCAACACCCTGATATAGAGCCGTACCATTCATATTAATTGTTGCACCTAATGGAATAACAAACTGGGAAACAGAAGGGTGTACATTGAGTTTTTCCTCCGCTGTTTTTATAGAAAGTGGCATCACTGCAGCTGAGCTGGATGTTGAAAAGGCTAATAGCAACACGTCTCGGGTATCACGTAGAAAATGGAAGGGGCGTTCCCTCGTAACCAGGAATATAAGAAGTAAATAAACGCACATAAGAATCACTAGACCAAGTAGCACGGTTCCTACGTATACCCCCATGCCCAATATCGCATTTAAACCTATCTTGGTCGTCAGTTGGGCCATCAGCCCGAATACTGCAAAGGGAGCCAGTCTCATCGCCCAGCCTACTACTGTCATGCAGACTTCCTGTAGAGATGCCATCAGTTCAAGTAGAGGTTTTGATTGCGCTGCGCTCATCATGACGAGCGCTACGCCTATAACCATTGCAAACAGCACAACTTGTAGCATCTGGCCTTCGACCATAGAGCTTAATGGGTTGCTGGGTAACAAAGTAACCAGCTTCTGTGGTAGCTCAGATAAGGTGGGTGTTGTTGCCTGTATGGGGGAGGCAGATGCAGCACTGGCTTGAGCTGTGATCTTTAAGCTGTTGGCGTCAACAAAACTGCCAGGCTCGATGGCCATCGCGACACTGATACCAATAATAATCGCAAGCGTAGTAGTGAGAACGAAATATACGACAACGCCTATGCCCATCTTGCGTAATTGTTCAAAGCTCTCACTGCTGGTTAAGCCGCGCACAACCGAAGCAAAAATTAGTGGCATCACAATCATTTGAATCAGTGTAAGGAATAGTTGACCAGGTAAGGCCAGCCAGTTTCCTATCGTTGTGGCAGTGTCGGCCTCGAACCAGCCTGTTGTAGGGCCAATTAACATCCCTACAGAAATACCGAGTGACATACCAATTAAGACTTTTAGCCAAAGCCGCCCCTTAACCAGTCTTGTTAGATGATTGCTAAGGTAGTTGAAAGGATTATTAATGGCTGAATATTCGCTGATCACACACTCATTTAAATCTGTTTTATCAAATTTGTCTAGTGAAAATAAAAGCCAACTTGCTTTTAAAATATGCAGATGATCACCTGAAGATTAAAAACGAATGCGGGCATATATATGGATTGATGTATTTTTTATAAAACGGTTAATGATCTTTATCTATGCTTGTTGGGCTTAAATATAAATGTACTGATTTTTGCTATGAACATTCACTAGTAAAAGTGGATGAAGCATTGGGGATATCCCTTATCCCTTATCCCTTATCCATTGGTTGGGGGGGTAATGATTGAAGTGCTATCGGCTGTTTATCAAGTGGAAATTGTCGTTAAACGCGTTGATGCTTTTCGGTGAGGGGATCCCATATACGTGGTATTACATATATACAAGTACTCGAGAACCTATAGTATGCCTATATAAAGGAACGACTCCAGGATGTGTTCAGTTAGGGGTTTCAAAATGGACCTCAAGGATGAGCTCTGGAGATGGCTTTTAAATCCGTCATATTCTGCACAATGATACTGATAGGTGAGGTAATGAAGAAACTCTCAAAAATAAAAAGTTTCCCCATGAAAATATTTGTTGAATGGCAATATGAGTGCTCTCTTGGGCGTGAAATCATGGACCGACAACACAGTCATCTTGCAGTAATATTTAATAAAGTATGTGAGCTATATTTTAACACTGACGAGCAGACAGACTTAGAGCAGCGATCAAATCAGCTGCATGAACAGCTAAATATATTACATGAGAAGACCAAGGAGCACTTTAATATTGAGGATGATTTGATGCTCAGGGAGAATTACCCTGGCCATACCGAACATGCACGTAATCATTTGATGCTGCTTGCGGAATTGAAACACTACATCAGACGCGTTGAAAAAGGGCTGGAAAATATCAATATAGCTGCTTTGCGCTCGTTAAAATCCTGGTTTATCTCACACATCATAAATGATGATAAGAAATTTGCGGATTTTCTTCGGGTGCATTCTCAGGATGAACTTACCCTGGCACATTCTGTAGATATGTAGCAAATTATTGACTGTCGAACATTCGCTATTGGCCCAGACTGGAAGGGTACTATCTGCCGCGCCTTGTTTCGCGAGGCAGCGGGCTAAGCTGGCGCTGCGGTTTGGGAAGCTTGAAATTCCGCTACTGCGGGCGCATGTTGAGATGGAAAATGATGTGTATGCTCGCAACTGCAATCAATAAAAGGAGACGCAAATGGCGCACAGTCTGGATAAGGCGAAATGGGAAAGCTATTTCGATACCATGGCAAAATACCTGGGTGCCAATCTGGTGGAAATCGAGGTTGCCAGTATGGAGATTGGTGATCAAATTGAAGCCGAGTGGGTATCCCTGATCGGTATCAGTTATGACCCGAAAGACGATATTGTCGATGTCGCCGTTGAAGGCATAGATCATCTCATTCACCAGCCCACTGAGATTGTGCTGGAAGACGCTGTAGATGGCATCAAATGGCTAGAAATAACGGATAAGGATGGCGTGCGCCAAATCATCAAATTCAGAAAACCTCTAATCCTGCCTGCGTCCTGAACCACAAGACAGATATTTTGGACGTGTTGGAAAAACAAGCTCAAGAAAATTTGAAAACCTGGGCGTGCAGATGATAAATGGCGTTGCTCATAAAGAACTTATTCACGATACAGCTCGTTATATGAATAACAGGGCAGAACCTTCACATCAGCCAGCTCGAGTTCGTGAACGGGGATGCGACGTTTTAAATCCTTTCAATAAACACAGCATTTTTTAAGTGTGTATTCTGTTGCCTATATTTTTTCAATCCTGGACGTCAGTTAATATCTGCCAAGCACTATTGGATTCAAGAATGCGTGCTTTTGCGTCCTGGGAATGTGCTGTGGCACAATAATAATCAGTATTTTTAGAATACAGAAATCTATAAGTTAACTTGTCAGTACCGTAGATAACGTTGAAATGTATACCGATATTGTGATAGTTAGTATGAGTTTAAAGTTTAACCTGGTGACTATTTAGTAAAATAATAAAGGTAGGCGAGTGACTTCAAATCCATTTTGGAAAAATCGTTTTCTACAGGGGCTTATTTTTTGGCTTATTGTGTTGTGGATTGTTACGGCGATTAACCCCTTGTATCCCCGGGACTGGCTGCTGGAAAATCTGCTGGTGTTTATTTACAGTATGGTGTTGATTGTTACTTATAAGAGGTTTCAATTTTCGAATATTTCCTACGCTATGTTAAGCATTTTTTTAAGTTTTCATCTGGTGGGAGCGCACTACACTTATTCTGAAACGCCATTCGGGTTCTGGTTGCAGGACTGGTTTCTATTTGAGCGTAATCATTATGATCGAATTGTGCACTTTAGTTTTGGTTTATTGGTTGCCTATCCTTTTCGAGAAGTATTGATTCGATTGTCAGGGATTAATCTATCGTGGTCTTATTTTATGCCCATTGTTACGGTTCTGGCTTTTAGTGCCTTTTATGAATTGCTGGAGGGTATTGTTGCAGTTATTGTGAGCCCCGAACTGGGTATGGCTTACCTCGGTACACAGGGCGATATTTGGGATGCACAGAAAGATTCTTTCCTGGCCTTTATGGGCTCTATTGCTGCCATGTTAATTAACTGGCTATATGTAAAATCATCTTGCAATACTGGTGATTAAGGCTGCTAACGCATAAGTAAGAAAAAAGCTATTTGCGACTAAATGACTTTATTATCTATAATTTTTATTTATGGTTTTGTTTGTAATGCATAATAAAATCATCAATTTCTTCGCTCCATGTTGTTTGTTCTTCTGTCAATGTTAAATCTGCGAGCGGGTCCATTATAATTCCAGATATTTTTATGGCGTCGTTCATTGTCTTTAACTCTACGTTCAAGATTCATTGTGTGCGTAGTGTCTTTGGGTTCAACATTGTCTTTAATGCGTCTGTGCAGGCTGTTGTCTGCTTCATGATCGCTGTTATTGTTTATTAGCTGTTGTGGCTTTTTTGTCATATTTTTATGTGTCTAACTTTATTTGTAATGTGATGTTGTGAATTATAATCTAAGTACTTCGTAATCTTAGGGCATTGTTGAAATAACAAATATACGTAGTAATACGGATATGGCAGGGCTGTTAATGTTGTTTAATCTGCTTTGTCTATGCCTAATTTAAGTGTCTAAAAATTATCAATGCCATGAATGGCTTATATGTTGCCTGGGGGTTTCTATGTGGGCATGTATTTGATGATAAGTTTATTTGTGAGTAATTGTCTTAAAAATAATGATGATTATCTGTCATTAATTTTAAACGTTGGATTCTTTCTTCAGTAAGGGGATGTGTGCGCAGTAGTGATAGGCCTGGCGTTCTTATATTGGGTAAAAACAGTTGCTTAAGTAGGCTTTGTTCATATTGATCTATTTTTAGTAGGGCTGAAATTAATCCAGCGGGGTCTTCTGTTAACTTTATTGCTTGCATATCAGCGTTGAATTCTCGTGTCCGTGATAGTGCCAGTTGCATCAAGGTGCTTAATGTTGGCGACAGCATTAATAACGCTATGAGTAAATATGGAATTTCTATATCCTGAAAAATAAATAATGGAATATATAATATGAACATCATATATGCTGTTAAGGCCATCAGGCCTGTCAATCGACTGATAATATCTGCAATAGTCATTACCCATAAATCTCGACTTTTAATATGGCTTATCTCATGTGCCAGTACAGCGGTTAATTCACGCATGCTGAGTCGACGTAATAATCCATCGCTAATGGCAATAGAAGTATCATTTTTCATGCCCACTGTAAATGCCAGCATCGCTGAACTGGGAATGTAATATAGCTGGGGGTGCTGTTGTAATTGGCTCTTAAGTGTAAGCCATCTAATTATTTCTGTTAGTTGATTGTTAGACTGGTTTTGAAATAAACGTGCACCATAAATGTAGAGCATTAAGTGTGGTGTTAGTCTCAGTGTAGTTGTGGCTAGCAACAAACCCATAAGGAGTGACCAGGCTACACCAACTGCGCCGGCAATTAACCAGCCAACTATGCCTATTAACAGCAACATGCCTGAAAGCAAAAAAAAGTATGCAGAAAGTTCTGTAATTGATATCGTGGCTCTGAGTTGTTCTTCATTTTTCTACTATTTATAAGGTGAGCATGGTTGGTTTAATCTGGATCATAGTATTACAAACATAGTATTACTGTTATGAATATAATAATAGTGTTATGGGTATTTGTTCTAGTTAATGTTAGTGCCCATTAATAATATCAATGAGCACTAAAATGACGGCTTGAAGGCTAGTTAATGGAAAGGAAATTAAAAAACCAGTTGTTATTTGTTATTGATTTTTCGAGCGGCGGCTATTTATTAGAACTCACGCATGAGTCTGATATTTATCATGCTGGTGTCGGAGTGTTCTTGTGGCCAGTTCGACAAGTAAAAAGTATTCAGTGAGTCGATATTGGGTTAATGACAAAAGTATTTAATATACCTGTAAAATCAAACGGTTTTTCTGGTTTAGTTACGCTCAAGTTTTATGAGAGTGGTACTGAAAGTATTGCTGTTACAAATAAAAAGTAGGTGTGTACCAGGCGGCATGTTGTCGCTTAAAAGTCAGTTGCTCATAGGAAAGGTGGTGGAATCTCTCTCTATCACATGTGGTTGGCTGGCTACCATTTAATGTTTTCCCCTGTTAAATCGCAGGTACTGCTGGGCGGTGAGTGAATGTTGTTAGCGTTAAGTGATGATCCTTTTCGAGAATTTACAAGGTTTTTCTCCATCTAATGCTAGTGTGATGTTGTTGGAATATCATTGCACCAGAATACTTCATTGAACTTTTTTAATTGTGATTATTTTTCTAATAACAGATGATTTTTATCTTAACCAAAGACTGATATTAATTCAGCTGCATACATCAACCTATTTGTTTTGATACAATGAATACAAGGCAAGTTATTGAAAAAAAGAAATTTGACCATGAGCCATAATGACACTGTGTTTTTACAAGATAGAGAAGTTCGTGAAATTAATCCTGAACAGGGGAAACTATACCTGCTTTTAATCAGTGTTCATGGGCTGATTCGTGGTCATGATTTCGAGTTAGGTCGAGATGCGGATACCGGCGGCCAAACTAAATATGTAGTGGAGTTGGCTCGATCTCTAGGGCAGCACCCGGAAGTCGCACGGGTAGACCTGGTAACTCGAAGGCTAGACGATAAGTCTGTTAGCAGCGATTATTCCAAACCCATCGAGCCTCTCAATGAGAAAGTTAATATTATTCGTATCGATTGTGCCGAGCAGATTTACCTGCCCAAGGAGCAGCTTTGGGATCATCTGGATAATTTTGCCGATAACCTGTTGAGTTATCTTCAAAATAATAAACTTACACCTCACATCATCCACAGCCATTATGCCGATGCCGGTTATGTTGGCACGCGCCTGGCTCATCAGTTAAGCATACCTCTGGTGCATACCGGGCATTCATTGGGCCGCAGTAAGCGTAAGCGTTTACTGGCCAGTGGTGTTAAGGGCGATGAAATAGAAAAACGCTATAACATGTCGCAGCGAATTAATGCCGAAGAAACCACCCTGGGTGTTGCGGATAGGGTGATCACCAGCACCTTTCAGGAAATTGATGAGCAATACGGCCTATATGACTACTATCAACCGGCTAATATGCGGGTGGTGCCGCCGGGTACGGATTTAATACAATTTCATCCACCTGTAGGCGATGAGCTTAAGAGTGATATTGCCCGTGAACTGAAGCGTTTTTTAACGCGCCCCAATAAACCGATGCTGCTGGCCATATCGCGACCTGATCAGCGAAAAAATATCGGCACCCTGATTGAGGCCTATGGTGAATCCAGCGCATTACAGCGGGCGGCCAATCTGGTGATTGTCGCCGGTAATCGTGATGATATCCGGGATATGGAGACGGGGGCGCAAGAAGTTCTCACCGATATTTTACTCACCATTGATCAGTATGACCTGTACGGCAAGGTGGCTTACCCCAAACATCATCAGGCCGATGAAGTGTCGGTGATTTATCGTCTGGCCGCTTTATCAGGTGGTGTATTTATCAACCCGGCCTTGACTGAGCCCTTTGGTTTAACCCTGATTGAAGCGGCCGCCAGTGGCCTGCCCATTGTGGCAACAGAAGATGGCGGGCCAACGGATATCATTCAAAACTGCTCTAATGGCTATCTGGTTGACCCTCTGGATAAGGCGTTGATCGCAAAAACTCTACTCAAGGTAGTTAAAGATAAGACAAAATGGCGACAATTAGCAGAAAATGGCATTGTGGGAGTTAACAAGCATTATTCATGGCAGGCACATGCGGATAAATATATAAACATTGTTAAGCCTATCATTGAAAAAACAGAACCTGTGGTACGCATGGACTTGCATCGCCGCTCCAGACTGCATCGTGATCGTGCCATTTTTTCTGATCTGGATCAGAGCCTGCTTGGTGATACCGCGTATTTACCAGACTTAATACAGGTGTTGAAGGAAAATACTCGCTGCAGCAGTTTTGGTATTGCGACTGGACGGCGACTGAATTCGGCATTGAAACTCATTAAAACCCATAAAATTCCACACCCTGATGCATTGGTCACCAGTCTGGGGACAGAAATTTACTATGGTCAGTATCTAACGCGTGATGAGGCCTGGACAAATCATATTGATTATTTATGGCAGCCAGTCAAAGTGCGTGCCTTACTTAAAGATATTCCTGGCTTACGTTTGCAGCCTAAATATGAACAGAGTCGTTATAAAATTAGCTATTACTATGATGCGGCAAAAACCCCAAATGTGGATGACATCAGGCAGTTGCTATTGCAACATGAGCAAACAGTTACGGTTGTATTCTCTTTCGGCCAGTTTCTCGACATTGTACCAGTGCGCGCATCCAAAGGGCTGGCCTTGCGCTGGTATGCAGAGCAATGGGATATTCCACTGGGTCATATTCTGGTGGCGGGTGGTTCAGGTGCAGATGAAGATATGATTCGAGGCAATGCACTGGCCGTGCTGGTGGCCAATCGTCATCATGAAGAATTATCGGATCTAATTGATCTAGAGCGGGTGTACTTTGCGAAGCAGCCTTATGCCGCCGGAATTCTTGAAGCGATCGAGCATTACGACTTTTTTCAAAGCTGTAAGGTGCCAGAAAAAGGTCCTGACAAGTGAGCCGTTTACTGTTATGCACTGATCTCGATCGTACCTTGTTACCCAATGGTTCTGAGCCTGAATCACCACAGGCGAGAAAAAAATTTAGTCAGTTGATTGAGCATCCACAAGTGACACTGGTTTACGTTACAGGTCGTCATCAGCAACTGGTGGTGCAGGCCATAGAAGAATACCAATTGCCCCAGGCAGATTATGTTATCGCCGACGTGGGCTCCACAATTTATGAATTATCAGGTGAAGACTGGCACCAGCAGCAAGGCTGGGAGAGGCTTATCAATCGTGACTGGCAGGGTAAAAGTACTCATCAATTGCATGGCTTGCTGGGAGATATTAATGGCATACAACGGCAGGAGGTGAGTAAACAAAATACTCACAAACTCAGTTATTACGTGCCACTTAACACCGATCACCAGCAAATTATTTCGACTATGCAAGGTAGACTAAAACAGCAATCGATAGCAGCCAATCTGATTTGGAGCATTGATCAACCGGCCAATACCGGTTTACTTGATATCTTGCCTGCCAGTGCGGGTAAGCGGCAGGCGATTGAATTTCTAATGCAACAACTGGCTTTTGAACATTCAGAAACTGTATTTGCCGGAGACAGTGGTAATGATATTTGCGTGTTGAGTAGCCCGATTCAGTCAGTACTGGTGGCCAATGCGGATGAAGACGTTCGAAATGAGGCCATTAAGCAGGCACAGCTTAATCAGCAGAGTGACACTTTATATTTAGCGCAGGGAAATTTTATGGGCATGAACGGTAATTACAGTGCAGGCATACTGGAAGGCGTCGTCCATTATATTCCACAGGCAAAAAACTGGTTCGAAGGTGAAGCATGAAGCCATCCTTAAATAACTCAAGCCCCATTATATTTGGCGAGGTTTTGTTTGATTGCTTTCCTGATGGCAGTCGCGTGCTCGGTGGCGCACCATTTAACGTAGCATGGCATTGTCAGGCGTTTGGTTTGCAGCCGCTGTTTATATCTCGGGTGGGGAATGATTCGTTGGGCCGAGAGGTACTTTCAGCTATGCTCGACTGGGGTATGGATACCTCCGGCTTACAGGTAGACTCTACTCATGCTACCGGCATTGTGGATGTCAGTTTTGATGGTGGCGAACCGTCCTATAATATTGTCGAAAACAGTGCCTGGGATTTTATTGATCACCAGGCGATGCCAAAAATTGATAAACACAGCGTTTTATATCATGGCTCTCTTGTGCTGAGAAATCCGCTAGCGGTGAATAGCCTGGCGGAGCTTAAAAAGCAATGTTCTAGATCGATATTTATCGATGTCAATCTTCGTCAGCCCTGGTGGAATCAATCACTCATTGAAAATATTATTCAGAATGTCCAGTGGCTAAAACTTAATGTCGAAGAACTCGCGTTAATTGTGCCGAATGAAAAAGATACTGAAACCAGGCTGCACTATTTATTATCTCATCTACATGTTGAGTTAATCATTGTTACTCGGGGCGAAGCCGGGGCGCTAGCGGTAACCCGCAATGAGCGGTGTTCGGTACAGCCAGAGGATATTAGTCATGTGGTTGATACCGTTGGTGCCGGCGATGCGTTTAGCAGTGTACTATTATTAGGCTTATACAAAGCCTGGCCGCTGCAGCAAATATTGAATCGTGCACAACAGTTTGCCAGTGCGGTAGTGGGGCAGCGCGGAGCGACGACGCAAGATAAAATGTTTTATAAATCTTTTATTAAAAGCTGGCATTTATAAAACAGAAGTTTTTAATAAAACTGATGCCAACAGATAAACATGCGGGCTGATCAGCATCAAAAAGTTTTTACTGAATCGATACAATAATAACAATTAATACGAGCTTTCAATACATGTATGAACAAGTCTCACATTCTTTACTCAATGAAATTCTGATCAAGCTAAATCCTGAGATCAAACGCAAGGAACTAAGGCACTTTTATACCCGGCTGGGTGCCAACTTCTACGCAATACATTCCCTGTTTTATTTGTTATACGGTGGTCGTGATGACTTCGAAGAGCAGATCCTGTGTCTGGTTGAGACCATGGCTCTTCAATATATTGATCGATCCAAACAACTCAAAAACAAAGATATCGAACGAGAAAAAGACCATAACTGGTTTTTGAGTCAGAAGTGGGTGGGCATGGCTCTGTATACAGATGGTTTTACCGAAAATCTGAGTGGACTGAAAGATAAGTTATATTATTTCCAGGAACTCGGTGTGAATATGATTCATATCATGCCGATTCTGGCATGTCCTGACGGCAAGAGTGATGGTGGTTATGCAGTGAGTGACTTTCGTCGAGTGGATACCCGCATCGGCACTAACGAGGATTTACATGCACTGAGTGAATCACTAAAGAAAAGAGATATATTGCTCACCATGGATGTGGTGCTCAACCATACCTCCAACGAACATGAATGGGCGAAGCGTGCTCGTAAAGGCGAAAAAAAATACCAGGATTATTATTACCTGTTTGATAATCGAGAAGTACCAGACATGTTCGAAGAAACCATGCCTGAAATATTTCCGGAAACCGCACCAGGCAATTTCACCTGGGATGCGCAAATGAATAAATGGGTGATGACGGTATTTAATAATTTCCAGTGGGATCTTAATTACAGTAATCCTGCTGTGTTCATTGAAATGTTCGATATCATTTTATTCTGGGCCAATCAGGGGGCGGATATTATTCGACTTGATGCGGTGGCTTTTTTATGGAAAAAAATTGGCAGTGTTTGTCAAAATGAACGTGAAGCCCATTTGATATTACAGTTGATGAAAGACTGTTGCCAGGTAACTGCGCCTGGGGTGTTGTTTATTGCAGAAGCCATTGTTGCGCCATCGGAAGTCACAAAATATTTCGGTGAAGATGCTATCAATGCAAAAGAATGTGAAATTGCCTATAACGCGACGTTTATGGCCTTAATGTGGGATGCCGTTGCTACCAAGAATGCCAAACTGTTATACCAGGGCTTAAGAAGTCTGCCAGATAAATTAGAACGCGCAACCTGGTTAAATTATATTCGTTGTCATGATGATATTGGCCTGGGCTTTGATAATGCGGATATTCATGCTGCGGGCTATGAGCCTGTCGGACATAGAAAATTTCTGATTGATTACTACACCGGCAATTTTAGTGACTCCGATGCCAGAGGCTTTCCTTTTGGTCAAAATAATAAAACCGGGGATGCGCGCATTTCCGGTTCTCTGGCATCACTGGTAGGGTTGCAAACAGCGCTCGAATCCAATGATCCTCAACGCATTAATAATGCCACCCAGCACATTTTGCTTTTGAATAGCCTGATTCTTTCATTTGGTGGTTTGCCTCTTTTGTATTACGGCGATGAAATTGGCACTTTGAATGATTGCAATTTTCTTAATGATGAACATAAAGCTCATGACACTCGTTGGACTCACCGCCCCAATTTCGACTGGGACAAAGCCGAACTCAGGCATCAGTCGGGCACCATTGAATACCAGATATTCAATGCCATTAAAAAAATGATTGCGGTGCGCAAAGAAATACCCGCCTTCGCCGATTTTAATAACCGTGAGTTGATACATGTAGAAAACCCACACCTATTTGTGTTTTCGCGCTTTAATCTGACTCGTACTGCAGGTAGTGTACTGGTAGTGGCGAACTTTGATGCCAACCCCCAGTATCTCGATTTGAATCACCCGCTTATTAAATCCGTGCTTTCACGTGGCCCTGTCGTGGACCTGATTTCAGGTGATAGCCCAACCATGTTTAAAGATCAGCTGGTGGTCCCAGCTTTTCATTTTTACTGGCTGACCGATCGGCAGGGGAACAGTTAATTTTTTCAGAACTCGTGAGGCGATCCATTAACTTATGGTGATAGAGTAATCATAGCAGGGTGAATAATAGAGACATAACCCAAATTGGGCAGCGCTATGTTCTTCTAAATTGGTAATTTTGATTGGAAGAATCGATTGGATCAGTAACGTAATGTTGCATCTATTATTAACATTCACGGATTATCAGAATAATTTTTCTATTTTTTTTTGTGATCAAATGGCTATTTATGCCATTGCCTATGAAAATCGGTTTTCTGGCACTTTGGGCAGGGGGGTATGTGACCTGCTTTATGAAAGTGAATAAGTGCATGGCAATGGTCACATTCTAATGTTCCAATACCGGTAATTTCACCGGTTTTCCAGGTTAGGCTAGGCTTCATATTTTTCGAGATGTGTTTAATCTCCGACTGCATTTGTTTCACAAGGAAATCGAAATCATCAAGTATGTTCTTCTTTAGCAGTAAAAGATCAAGTTTTAACCAGTCGGTAAGTTCTCGTTTTTCAGTCTTAATGTATTGTGCGGCATCGTATATATCCCTGCGAACAAACTCAGCTACTTTATCTGCTTCTATGGCCGTTAGTTCACCAATTTCGACTGCTTTTTTCTTCGCTGCCTCCATCGCATCATGAAGTGCCGATGGTATTTCTGAGTCTATTTCATTAAGCGTTTTTTTAGTCCTTTCTATAAACGTTCTATAACCATCTGTTAATTTTGTTTGGGTTTCTTCTGCTTGTTCTTTTTTAGTATCCATAGTAGTTCTTTTAATTGATAGCGTTTAAGCAATATTATGTGCTATATGTTGTACAAATTTTTATTTTTTATTGATGCAGGTCAGGTGTTTATAATGCTCTGTCATGCGTTCAATATGTTAAGTAAAATATGCTGTACTATTCTTTTATCGAATAGTGATTTTTCGATTCCTTGACGGGATTGCTTACCTGGTTTTTAGCATATTCTTTAGGTCTTTTAAATGTTTTTAGGGTGCTTTTTTTTCGCATAACTGGATTGGCTATAAATGTTGAATAATTTATGGATGTATTCATATTTAAATCTCCAGATAAATATTGTCTCAATCAACGTTGAGACGATAGTTTAATTATTTAACATGGACAATACGTATTTCTACATATATATGATGCCTTGTTTTTCATCATATATGTATTAATACGTATATCATAATGCTCAGTTTGTCACTATCTTATAAACTATTGTTTTATGGGGTTGTTAATTGAATTTTTTTATGTCTATTAATATTTTTTATTATTTGCTATTTCATTCTATATAGAGCGATAGAGTCATGTCTAAATTAAGTATTAATCCATATTCAGTCACGCATGATGAATTGACAGGCTTGCCAAATAGCTTTTTATTTTATGACAGGTTGAATACAAATATTGCAATAGCTGAGCGTTCAACAACTCGTTTTTCAATATTGCATATTGAATTCAAAAATATTGAATTAATGGCTAAAAAGTATGGGAAAGGGATTTCTGATGCATTGCTAATTCGTATTACTGAACGACTGAATGATTCATTGCGTGAAGCTGATACAGTTGCTCGCTTAGATGAATATGCCTTTGGCATTATTATAACGCACCTTGTTAATAAAAATGCTATTGATTCATTGGTGTACCGAATATACAAAATACTGTCGCTTCCTTATCAGGTGAATGGAGACAGCCTTAGCGTAAAAGTATCAATCGGGATGAGTGTTTACCCAGATAATGGAATGAATGCAACGCTATTAACAAACTATGCCACCACACACGCGCTTAATTACGACTAAGCTGAAAAGATTATTAATTAATATTATGCCTTCCCTAGGCAAATCAATCGTACGTGATTTCCCGCTTATGATTGAACTCAAAAGTAAAGCTAAAAATCTTGTGGTCTGCTTTGCGGATTTAAAGATTCATCTTTGGGCTAAATAACAGAACAGGCTCATGCTATTTTGTTGTATGTCAGATTAAGTTTTAGCTATTTCTAAAATATTTAATTCTATGCCAGGATGCCTTAGGGTGCTTTTTAAATGGATTCTGTATTAGCCAGAAGAAGTTTGACACATCACAAACTCAGTGCAACCACTTCAAAGTAATCGTGCATATTTTTAAATGTAGTCTGTTGCCAATTGTTATAAGTAGATCTACGTAGTTACATGGTCTATGAGCAGGTGTAAATTATTCCACTACTGAATACAGTAGATTGTAAATTATTTAATCAGAGGAGTATAAAATGACCAGCTTACTGACAAAACGAAGTGAATCTGAGATGAGTAAAGCACCTTCCAGATACGCCCTTAGTCCATTTGAAGAAATGGAACGCATATTTGAAATTTTTCTACCCGAGGCTGGTTAAGGCCTTTTCATTGGGATGAGCCATTGATAGGGGAATTGACGCTGCCTTTAGAGAGAAAAATACCCAGTGTTGATGTGCTTGAGCATGATGATGAAATTACTGTAAAAGCAGAGTTGCCCGGGGTCGAGAAAAAAGATCTGGATATATCACTAACGAATAATTCAGTCACTATCAAAGGCAATACCAGCCACGAAGAAAAAAAACAAGAGGGTAATTATTACCGTTGTGAAATATCAAAAGGGGTTTATATGCGCAGCATCGCATTGCCAGTAGAAGTTGATGAAGAAAAAGCCAGGGCAAAATTCAAAGATGGTGTGCTGGAACTGACTATGCCAAAACTTAAAAATTCGCATCGACGAAGTATAAAGGTAGATTAGGCTTTGTATATCAGTCGAGATAAATCCGCGTCATTACGGATTTGTCTCAGTTTTTTAAACGTGTTTTATTAAGGGATCTTATTTCAATGATGGGTATAGGTAATATCACGTATTTAGTTTTATCTAAAGTCTTGTTAAAAATACAATACTGATTTTTTTAGGTTAAGAATTGCTCAGTACTTATCTGTCCCCACCCGTTAGTGCTGAGTGTTTTAAACGACCAACCTACTTGGTCGTTTTTTTTATTGAGCATAAGCATTTAAAGTTCTATTTGTGATCAGCATTTTAAGTATTAATGCGTATTAATTTAGGATTTTACTTTGACTTATTATAATGCTTAATATAGCTATCGACTGTAGATGGTTTTAATATGACACAAGCTCAGCTTAAGTTATTAATTACAGATACAGATCCCAGGGTTCTTCAGTTATTGGAGAGCATGCTTGTCAAATATACTTATGAAGTAACAACAGAAAATGATGTGCTGAGAATTCTGTCGCTATTAAGAAGTCAACGTTATGACTTTGTATTACTAGACGTCACCATACCTTATCTTAATGCGCCTGAAATCATTGATTCGATTATGGCTGCGAACATCAATACGGCTATTGTTAGCGCCAGTGATATTATCCACTATGATAGTGCAATCGAAACCGTGCGCCGAGGTGCCTTTGAGTTGCTGGTAAAACCCTATGATATAAAATTATTACCCACTTTAATTGATCATGCTATACGTGACTCTGTTGAACAATCACAACAGGAGAATTATTCGATTCAGGGCAGGCTGTCGTCCGATATTTATCAATTTATGATCGAAAACTCACAGGATATTCAGTATTTGCTCGATCAGAACAACCATTTTGTATTTATCAATAAACGGGTTGAAACCCTGCTAGGTTATCGCCGAGCTGATTTAATCGGCCGTCATTATTCGGCACTGGTTTGTGAAGATGACCTGGCAGATCTGGAACTGCGATTTCATCATGCAGGACGAAGTTATTTCTCATCCAGAAGTGTCGAGTTACGCTTTAATTACAAAAAACACAATGCGGGAAGCCGATATTTTGATGTCAAGTTAATGCGACTACCTGATGAAGGCTCGGCAACGCGGCTTGATCCAGCGGTTGACCAGAAAGCCCCGTTAGCTGCTGCGGCTGTTTTTGCTGTGGCACACGATATAACCGCGAGAAAAAAAGTGGAACAGGCGGTGCATCAAAAAGCCAGCTATGATTATCTGACGGGGCTGCCAAACAAGTTCCTGTTTTATGACCGATTAAATCTTGCGATTGCACAGGCGCGGCGGGATGGCAGTATATTTGCTGTTATGTTCCTTGATCTGGATGGATTCAAAAATGTTAATGATGGCTATGGCCATGCTGCTGGCGACAAGGCTTTACTGGCGGTGAGTTCCAGGCTGCGAGAATGTTTGCGTGAAGGCGATACCCTGGCCAGAATCGGTGGTGACGAGTTTATCTTTTTACTGCCTCGAGTGAAAAATAAATGGGAGGCAGCCATCATTGCAAAGAAAATCACCACTGTGGTGAATAAGCCATTTAGTATAGACGATAATAGATACCAGCTAAGTGTTAGTGTGGGTATCGCTTTATATCCGGAAGACGGAATAACGAGTGAATCCCTGATCCATGGTGCGGATCAGGCCATGTATCAAATCAAGCACGGTGAAAAAAATGGTTACCAGTTTTATTCAGCCTGATGAATACCTGGTAGGCGATTCATTATCCTGCGTAAAATATCCCTTAGATAAAGTGCATCTCCAGATGACTGTGCTGATTTTATGATCAAATAATAATCACATTAAGTAAAATTGGCTCAGAGTTGCCTGACTTGTTGTTCAGGCGCATTGTTTTATATGTGTTTATATGAGACACATAAATATATAAATAAAACTGAAGACTTGTATATTCAGTTAAACAGTTTTTTTAAGAGAGCCCGGTTTATAGGTGGTTTCTGTGTAGCCATTAGCTGAAAAAATATATGATATTGTATACATAAATAAAGCAGCAACTGATACGGCTAGAAAGGGGTATGTTATCAATACCAGATTATCAAAAAAATCTGCACAAAAGACAAAAACAAAAAGCCAAAAGATAACGGATACGTCAGCGCCCCAGGCGATTGAGCTCACAGAATCAGGCATTAACTTTCCTGTGGTTGGGATTGGCGCCTCAGCAGGTGGGCTAGAGGCCATTACTGCTCTGCTTAAACAGCTGCCCACTAATACTGGCATGGCCTTTGTGCTGGTTCAGCACCTGGCCCCCACGCACCAGAGCATGCTGGCCGAGTTGCTGGCAAGAGAAACTGTCATGCCCGTAGAAGAAATAACCGACGGCATGAGTATCGAAGCTAATCATGTTTATGTGATTCCCCCTAACGCGAATCTGGGTGTTATGAACGGGTTTCTGCATCTGATGCTGCGCAGTGAACAGCCGGGACAGCACTTGCCAATTGATTTTTTCCTGCGTTCGCTGGCCGTGGAAATATCTAACCGTGCGATTGGCGTTATTCTCTCGGGCAGTGCGTCGGATGGTGTGCTCGGACTGATGGCGATCAAGGAAGCAGGGGGGATTACCTTTGCGCAGGATGAAGACAGTGCGGCGTATGCCAGCATGCCACACAGCGCCATTGCGGCTGGCTGCGTCGACTTTGTGTTGCCCCCTGAAAAAATAGCCCACGAACTGACGCGTATCGGCCAGCACCCCTATCTTATCCATAAGAGTGTTCAGGAGGTTAAAGCTTTACCCGCGGAAGAAGATCATCTGCGCAAGATATTTTTGCTGCTGCGCCAGCATTCGGGTAATGATTTTACCTATTACAAACAAAGTACCATTTTGCGGCGTATCAAACGCCGCATCCTGTTACACAAACTGGAGCGGCTGGAAGACTATGTGCGTTATTTGCAGGGTTCGCCTGCGGAAGTCGAAGCGCTGTTTCGTGACCTGCTGATTAATGTCACCAGCTTTTTTCGTGACCCGGAAATATTTGATGAATTAAAAAACACGGTATTCCCCACCATCCTCAAGGAGCGCCCGACGGAGTTGCCGATTCGTATCTGGGTGCCCGGTTGTTCGACCGGAGAGGAAGTCTACTCAATAGCCATGAGTCTGTTTGAATCCCTGGGTGATATGGCGGCCAATACACCGATTCAGTTCTTTGCTACCGACCTCGATGAACAGGCGGTGGACAAGGCGCGTAGTGGGGTTTACCCCAGCACTATTGCAGAAGCTGTATCAGCCCATCGATTGCAACGGTTTTTTACCAAGGTGGATGAGGGTTATCAGATCTCCAAGCATATTCGTGATGTATGTATCTTTGCCCAGCAAAATGTACTCAAAGATCCACCATTTTCCAGGCTGGATCTGATCAGTTGTCGTAACCTGTTAATCTATTTAAGTCCTGTGTTACAAAAGAAGCTGATGCCGGTTTTTCATTACGCATTAAACAACAGGGGCATGCTGTTATTAGGTACCTCGGAAACCATCGGTCGACATGCGGATTTATTCAGGCTAATGGATAAGAAACACAAGATCTATGAGAAAAAATCACTGCCGAGTCCGATAGCGGCGAACTTTGCGGACATCGGCACGTTCAGGTCGGAGCAGATGAACCACCAGAGCTTACCGGTGCTGCAGGAATCCAGCTGGAGTAATCTCGATATTCAGCGTGAGGCTGATCGCATTGTGCTGAAGAAATTTGCGCCTTGTGGGGTGGTTATTAATGAAGACATGGAAGTGCTTCAGTTCCGTGGTCGCACCGGTGCCTTTCTGGAGCCGGCAGCCGGTGAAGCCAGCCTGGATTTGCTAAAGATGGCGCGCAACGGTTTACAACTGGAGTTGCGTAATATCCTTCGCCAGGCTATTAAAAATAAAACGGCCATGCGCAAGGAAGGGCTGAGGGTGGGGAGTAACGGCAATATCAGGCATGTTACTGTCGAAGTCGATCCGTTAATGGGGCCTACCAAAAGCCATCATTATTTCCTCGTCTCGTTCCAGGAAACAGACATAAGCGTTGAAAATATCGCCACGCAAGAGACGAATTCTGATAAAACCGTTATATCTGCAGAAGCTGAAGAATTGGTGCGTATACAGCAGGAACTCGCTGCAACCCGTGAATATCTGCATTCTATTATTGAACAGCAGGAAGTGACTAATGAAGAGCTGACCTCAGCCAATGAAGAAATTCAGGCCAGTAACGAAGAATTACAGAGCACCAACGAAGAGCTGGAAACCGCCAAGGAAGAACTGCAGTCATCCAATGAGGAACTGTCCACGGTCAATGATGAAATGGCCAGTCGCAATGATGAACTGGAACTACTGAGTAATGACCTGACTAATCTGATTAGCAGCTTGTCCATTCCTGTTGTGATGGTTAATGAAGAGTTTCAAATCCGCCGTTTCAGCCCCTCGGCCGAAAAGTTATTAAATCTGATTCCGGCAGATCAGGGGCGTCCCATTACCCACATCAAGGCCAATATTCTGGTACCACAACTGGAACAGATATTGTTGAGGGTCATAGATACCGTGAGCAGAGAAGAGCTGGAAGTGCAGGATCAGCAAGGTCACTGGTATGCGGTACAGATACGGCCTTATAAAACACTGGATAATAAAATTAAGGGTGCAGTGATTGCCTTTCTGGATATCAACGACATGAAGAGAAGTCTGCTGAGGGCAGAGCTGGCCCAAAATTTTGCCGAGAACATTGTCTCGGCTATCCGTTATCCAATGCTGGTGCTGGACAAACATTTACGTGTGGTTTCTGCCAGTGAAATTTATTATTCAACCTTTCAGGTGAGCAAAAAAGACACGGTGGGTAATTTATTGTATCGCCTTGGTAATGGTCAGTGGGGAATCCCCGAGTTACGTCATAAGCTTGAAGAGACTATTGTCAATCAGTCTGATTTTAATAATTACCCGGTTGAACATGAGTTTGAACATATTGGCCACAGGCACATGCACATTAGTGGCTGCCCCATTGCCTCCGGCCTGAATGAAGAGGCGATGATTCTGATGCAAATCGAGGATACTGGTGAAAAAGCTTAAACAGGCAGCACAGGGTGATGAAGCCGCAACGGCTAAGACAGAGTTGCTGGCAGAACTCAAAAATATGAGCCAGCAGGAATTGTTGCAACAGTTCAGATTACTGCAGGCTGAAATTGAGGTGCCCATAGATGTGGACAGGGATGAGCGGCTTGCACATGAGTTACAGGTGTATCAGATTGAACTCGAAATGCAAAACCGGGAACTACAGGAGGCTCAGCAGGAACTGGAGTTAACCCGTGATCGCTATGCGGATCTTTATGATTTTGCACCGGTCAGCTATGTCACCTTTGATGCCAAAGGCATTATTAAAAATATCAATCTAACCGGTGCCGCTATGCTGAATCAGCCGCGCGCGAACATTATCGATCATCCATTTCTGAAATGGGTTTCAACAGCAGATGTAAATGTGTTTTTTCAGCATCTGCAAAAAACACTGCAGACAGACTCAAAAACAGCTGATGAAATTCAAATAAAAAATCAGCAGGGAGAACTCTTCAATGTGCGCCTGGAAAGTATCCGTAGCAGATCAGCTGCAGCAAATGTATTTTTATGTCAGAGCGTGATGCTGAATGTTACCGAGCAGAAGCAGGCGCAGAACGAAATATCCTTGCAGGCGCGACAGCTTAAACTCATTACCGATGCCCTGCCGGTGATGATTGCTTATCTGGATGCCGATGAACAGCATCTGTTTGCCAATAAAACCTATATTGACTGGTTCGCTCTATCGCCAGCAAAAATCATCGGCAAACGTGCCAGAGAAGTATGGGAAGAAAAAATTTACAGTAAAGTAAAAACCTATTTGAATATTGCATTACTGGGAAGGTCAGTGACTTTTGATATGGATTTGCCAGTTGATGAGGCGGAGAAAAAATACATTGGCGCAACAATAATTCCGGATTACGATGTCAATCAGCAGGTTCATGGCGTGATTTTATTAATCGGGGATATTACCGAGAGACTGGCGCTTGAGGTGGTTGATAGAAAACGCCTGCTGGATGCGGCGCATGTATCCAGGCTCAATACCATGGGTGAAATGGCCAGTGAAATTGCCCATGATCTAAATCAGCCGCTGGCGGCGATTTCTATTTACAGTGATGCCTGTCGCCGCATGATTGAATTGAAAAAGGCCAAGCCAGAAGCAATCCTCCAGATACTGACTGATATTAGCGCGCAGGCAGAGCGTGCGAGTGACGTTATGCGTCGTATAAGGGCCTTTGTTAGCAAGAAAGAACTGCTGTTAGTAAAAACCAGTATCAATGAAGTGATTGAGGAAGCCATGTATTTGCTAAATGTAGAGCTGCGTTCACATGATGTGAAATTGATATTAAGTCTGGCTGATAATCTGCCACTGGTTTTAGTGGATCGTATTTTAATCGAACAGGTTGTACTCAATCTGGCACGTAATGCTATTGAGGCCATGGAGACTATTGACATTGCGCAACGCTTATTAAAAATCTATTCCATGGCAGAAGGATTGAACGAAATTGAGGTTAGTATTGAAGATGCCGGGCCAGGTATGTCGAGTGATGAAATGAGCCATATATTTGAGCCCTTCCATACCTCTAAAAAAAATGGCATGGGCATGGGTTTGGCTATATGTCATTCTATTATCGATACACATCATGGTCGGTTATGGGCAACGTCGAATGATCATGGGGGAACAATATTTAGTTTTACACTGCCATTAATTGTTGAGGAGCCTGATCATGAAGCATGAACCGATGATCCATATTGTAGATGATGATGATGCTGTGCGTGACGCGCTCTATGTTCTGATGTGTTCGCAAGATATTCCTGCCCAGACCTATGCCTCTGCTGAAGATTTTCTAGATCAACACGCACAGTTCAAACTGGGTTGCCTGTTACTGGATGTGCGCATGCCAGGTATGAATGGCCTGCAGCTACTTAAGGAGCTTAATAAACAGAATATATCAATTCCGGTTATTTTTATTACCGGACATGGTGATGTTACTATGGCAGTGGAGGCCATGAAGGCGGGGGCAATAGACTTTATTGAAAAGCCGTTTGATAACGAGTATTTATTAAATCGCGTGAATAATTGCCTTTCCGAATGTTTAAACATTAATAATACGAATGAGCAAAGGCAACAGATAGAAGCGATGATTGAGACTCTGACCAGTCGTGAGCGACAGGTCATGGAACTTCTGCTTGAAGGCAAGCAGAATAAAGTCATTGCTCGTGAACTCGATATTAGCCCTAGAACGGTTGAGCTGCACCGTGCAAAGGTTATGAAAAAGCTTGATGCTCATTCGTTATCAGACATAATACGAATTGCACTGTTTTCCGGTCAATTTAAATTAAGCTAATAACACGTAAAAATACCTATTTCATTTCTATCTCTCTTCATATAAATTTTATAGCCTGAACGGGCATATTCTGGTGTGCCTGTTTTCACTGTTGTTTTTTCACCTGAAAAATTCTGATGGTATCTAGTCGTTGTACTTTTAGTTATGGAGAGTAATTATGTTGGCAGGCGAATACTGTAGCCGTGATGTTGCCATTGTTGGTAAGACCGATTCAATTATCAAGGCCGCAAAATTAATGCGCGAATATCATGTTGGTAATGTCGTGGTGGTTGATGCTAAAAATGGCGAACGAGTACCCGTAGGTATTTTGACTGATCGTGATATTGTAATTGGCATCATTGCACAAGACGCTGACATTCATCGGATGTTAATTGAGGATGTCGTTAGTTTTCAACTGGTCACAGTTAATGAAGATGATGATTTAATGGCCACAATTAAACGTATGCGCTTAAATGGTATTCGACGTATACCGGTGGTAAACAAAATGGGCGGTCTGGTGGGTGTTCTTGCGATTGATGATATCCTTGATGTTATTGCCGAGCAAATGATGGACATTGATCAGCTTATTGCCAGGCAGCAGAGCAGGGAAAAAGAACTGAGGCCCTGAAGCCTGGTTAATTAAGGGTGTTTCACCTGCATACTTAAAACCAGTTTACCCATCCGATGTTAATCCGAATCCACACTGTCATTATTGAGTCCTGAAAAGCCTTCAGCTTTTATAAATTGAACAAAAATTTAGCGGGTAGAAAAAGTCGGTGCTTAACTTCAGTGGATCATACCGCCAGGCAGTGTTTGTTAACGATCATCCAGGCGGCCATAAACGTACCATTGTTTTACCTGCCAGGATAAGACAATGGCGTAAATGGCAATATTGTTTATCTGCCTTTATTGTTATTGTTTCTTTTGTTCCATTGTATTAATCATATTGTTAATCTGATTCATATGTTGCTCCATTTGCCGCATCATGTTTTTGTCCATCTTGCCATCTGACATGCGTTGCGACATATTGTGCATAGCCTGTGATAATTGTTCCATCACCTGTGCCATGTCACGGGTACGTGTCTGATCCATATTGTTGCTCTTTTCCATGATGCGATTCATATCACGGGTCATGGTGTTCATCTGTTTCATTACACTTGACATGTCACGCATCATTTCCCGTGTCATCATATGGGTAGTCTGTGCAGAACTCATCTGTTTATCCATGCCGCCTGCCTGCCGGTTGCCCATCTCAGCAAATGCAGAAAATGACAATGAATAAAAAAACATAAAAGTGATCATAAGTATTTTCATGGTATTTCTCATTTTTTATATGGTTGTTTGCAGTCATTAAGTAAGTGACCTGAGTGGTTTACTTAATAAACAATTAATATTAAATACAGTGAAACGAAATCGTATCAAAAGCATCATCGGAGAGTAATAGGTAGCATTACCTATATGAATAATAATCCATTCATATTATTTTTAATATTATTTAATGGGTATTGTTGTTCAGGCATTTATTTAATTTTTGATGATTTAATGCCTGGGTTAAGCTTAGGTAGTTATACGTATTGGAAGGGTGTTTTAGCCGCACTATACTGCACAGCCTAAATTGAATATATCAGATAGGAGTAGGGAATATGGCTGAAGAAAACTACCCAGATATAAATCTAATTCTCTATCATCAGAATAAACCCGTTGGTGTATGCAGGCCAAATTATATTGGTTTGTTGGGGATGCGTCTAAAAACAAAAGATTTATTTTTTCCTAAGGACAGTAGTCTTGAAGTAGAAGTGCTTGGGCCAAAAAAAATGCTCATGAATAATATTCGTTTTCCGATGGTTGTATCGTCGAGTACTGATAAAGGCCTGGGTTTAAAATTTCAGCATTATGAACCTGAGCTTGTTAGTCTCTGGCGCCTTATTCTGAGTCGAATTCTTTTTAAAAATAAAAATTAGATATATAAAATACAACTGATTCTGTATTAAATATTTCCTAAGATGCAATATAAAACAATTAATATGACTAATTATAAGGAGAGAATATTATGCGGGTTTACGATATTATGGCGACTGATGTGCAAAGTAGTGGAGTAAATACATCACTGGATACTGTTGCATCAAAAATGTGGGAGCATAATTGTAGCGTTATACCGATTGTCGACAGTAATGACAGACCTATGGGTATGATTACCGATAGTGATATTGCCATGTGCTGTAAATTAAATCATAAAGCCCCCTGGGAACTGGAGGCCTTAACTGTAATCGCCAATCGGGAACATTATGTCTGTTGGAAAGATGATGATATTGATATTGCAATGGCGCTGATGAAAGATCGAAAAATACGTCGCTTGGCCGTGGCCGATAATGATGGTCATCTGGTGGGTGTATTATCCATCGATGATGTCGTGTCCTGTTTCATTAAGGAAAAACCTGCTCAGAAATTTTTATATGACACTGCAATGCATACACTAAAAGTGGTTACTATTCAACATTAGGCTAATTGAAATGCTGCTTGTTGGAAATAGATATAATTTTCTTTTATCAGTTGTTTCGGTATTATTTTTTTTCTATCAATGGGTTTAGTGAGAAGGTGAGCTGTAACAAATATGGCAGTGGATGTAGTTGTTTACTGCGGCGAGGGCGCTTTCAGTAGTAATCAGTCGATCGGCTCCTGATATTGTTATTCATCATATTTCATACATGGCTGGCGAGTGACGTCAGGAAAATCACCTGGCAGAAAGCATACTTAACGCAATTTTATTATTTCCTTGTTAAATCAGAAGTCATATTTTTACTCAATATTAATCAGGTTTATGGATTCCTTAAATTTGCTGTGGCCTGCGGGAACCCATGCACCACGGTAGCATTTCAGTACACTGACTCCGCTCTTTATATAGCTGCCTGAGGGATATTCTATATTGTTAAAATAACAGACCGTTTCCACTGGTATGTTCTGATCTAATAGCAGCAATTCTTCATCGCCTTCGTCTGCAATGGGTGAAGTGGTTAGTTCAGGATCTACGGCCCCGACATTTCTGGTTATGCTGTGATTGATCATTGCTTGTGCCTCATTAGAGTTTCTGTGACCACTGCTTAAAAATATTTTCCTGATGTCGTCTCACTCACTTCAACTATAAATTAAAAAAATTTAATAACACTAGGTATAAATACCTATATGTCACTCATGCACATCTCCGGCTAATGGAAGTAATCTTTTCTGAGCTGCCGAATTTACATCTGCGTACTGCCCAGGCCACCACGTCTAGTTTGGATTTTCGCTGGCCCTGCAGCATCAAGCGGATCTTATTATTTGTGATATCTCCTGCTGGGAATGGGGCCAAACATACGCATACAGGTGATGCATTACCTGTTGAATTTCTGCTACGTATTATTTGGAATTGCAAGCTTCCTAATAAGGATTGGGAGTTTAGTAGATCCATGCAACATGACTAATAATTGCATATGGATAGCGATAGTTAAAGGCTGGAACACTGGTTCATTCAGGTTCTGCAATACTTTGGTTTTAATTATTAACTTATATGTTTTGTGTGTTTAACAAAATAACTTCGATTTCCTCAATAATTTCTTCCTGACGTAATGCATTAATTTTATGTTTTAGCTCATCTGTTTTGTTGTCAAGATGATGCGTTGCATTTTCAAGGTGTTGAACACGGCGATGATTTTCGGCCATAAGTGATGAATATAAAATTCCATGCAATAGGTTAAATAAATAGTGTTCAGTTAATTCAAGAAAAAAATCTCTGGCTGTTAAATTTAATAAAGGTGGATTTAAATAAGATGTTTTTTCATAATTTAATTCTTTAAATGGAGGTATCAATCTATCTATATTGAGTTTGTCGCCGTTACTGGCATGATGCATAACATATAAAGACGATGGTTTTTGGTGTGTTGTAAAAATTTCTGACAGCGAATACACGACACTGGAAATGTCTTCTACAACGCTAGCACCTTCAATATATATATTGTTATTTATGTTATTCAAAAGAGGGTGAAGTTTGTTACCCACTGAAATTACTGTGTCGGTTATAGTTAGTTTAGAAAATGACTGTTCTAATTTTTTTACTAATTTTTCGTTAAAGTCACCACAAAAGCCACGTTCTGAGCCAATGAGTAATACAATGTTTAATGTAGGTTCAACTTCAGGTAATACCTGTGAATTGAAGTGAAGAAAGTCTGCGGCAATGTTTTCGATAGATGTAATGATTGACGCCTGTGTTTCAATATAGTGCTCAAGCTTATGAGTTTCCATAATTGCCAGCGTTTTCATTGAGTTCATGATGTTGCGAATTTCACTCAGCTTGCGACGGTGGTTTATCTGTTCGTGGCGTCGAGTCATTGATTTATGTCAGCCTTTCTATATTCAACCAGTCGGTCAGGGCGGCTTGCCATTGATCACGTGGGCTATCGAGGGTCAGTGTTGTATTGCTTACTTTTAAGGCCAGTGTATTGAGTAAGCCTGGTAACTGTTCCATGTCTATTCTCATAAATAAATCTTCATTAAAGGCAATTAACCAGGCCAGTTGAAACTCAATACTATGTGGTGACAGGCGGCCCTGTTTGAGTATCTCGCGCAGAGTACGTCCACGTTTAATAGATGTTTCCATGCTGGCTTCTAACTTGGCGCCAAAACGAGTGAATACTTCAAGCTCAAGAAACTGCAGGTAATCCAGTTTCATGCGACCGGCTTCTTCCTTAATGCGCGTATGCTGGGCTCTGCCACCGATACGCGACACCGAGCGGGCGATATCAATAGCAGGACGAAAACCCGCTACGAATAATTCACGATCAAGATATATTTGACCATCGGTAATGGAAATAAGATTTGTCGGTATATAGTCTGCTATTTCTCCTTGCTGAGTTTCGATGATAGGTAAGGCCGTTATACTGCCCCCGCCATGGGTCGGATTAAGGCAGGTTGCCCTTTCTAGCAGGCGGGCATGTACATAAAATATGTCACCCGGATAAGCTTCCCTTCCAGGCGATCGACGCAGTAACAAAGAGAGTTCACGATAGGTTTTGGCATGCGTGGAAAGGTCGTCATAAACAATCAGGGCATCTCGACCCTGATTCATCCAGAATTCAGCAATAGAGCAGCCTGCAAAGGGTGCAATATGTTGTAATCCTGGCAGGGCAGTGGCTTCTGCAACCACGATAGTGGTGTAACTCAGTGCATCATGTTTACGTAATAAATCTATCGTATTGATTACTGTCGATCGTTTCTGCCCAATCAATACATAAACACAATAAACATTTTTATCGCGCTGATTGATAATGGTGTCCAGTGCAAGTGCGCTTCGACCCAGGCCTTCATCACCGACAAGTAACTGGCGTTGCCCCTTGCCGATGGGGATCAGGGTATCGATAACCTTGTTGCCGGTGTATAAAGGCTGTTGTACATAATCCCGGGAAACAATAGGCGGAGACAGTTTTTCCAGTGCTTGTCTGTCTTTTGTTGCCGGTGAGGAGCCACCATCCAGGGGCAGTCCGAGAGGATCAACAACACGGCCTAATAATGCGTCACCTACTGGAATGTCGATTGTATGATTGGAACGATAGACACAAGTGCCAGAGGTTAGTGCTGCCGTTTCATGTAACAGTACAGCGCCGATAAGATCTTCAGTGAGTTCAAAAACAATGCCACGGCTGCCATCTTCAAATAGCATGATTTCATCAAGCGTGGCAGACGGTAGACCACGGACCCAGGCAATACCATCACCCACTGAAACCACGCTGCCGACTTCGGAAATCTTTACATCCAGCTGATAACTTCTGAGCCAGTCATCCACGCTATTGAAAAAGTCTTCTGTTAAATCATTTGCTCTCATGGATCAGTTCCGCAAAACCGCTAAGTTCATCCTGCAAATTAATACTCAGCACAGATGCGCCAATAAGTAGCCTTAAACCAGCCAGAAGCTGAGGGTTCTGTGCATAATTAATCTTCACAGACCGCTTGCATAAAGCATTAAGTTTCAATTCAAGTTGTTGCTGTTGTAATTCGGATAAGGTGTAGGCACTGGTCACCGTAATGGCCTCAGACGATTTTTCACAGGCATTGAGCAACGTCATCTGGCGTTCTTCATCGAGATCATCAAATGTTTTTAATAATAAGTCGAATAAACGGGATTCCAGTTCCTGGCTAGCTACAGCAGTAAGAAGTCGGGTGGCGAATCGAGCACCTTGTTCATGCGCATTTTGTTGATAGCACCTTAAGCTTTCTGCTAGGTGAAGCTGTTCAACGACAGCGGCTTTTTCACGCTCGCTGGCAAGCTCAGTTTGTAGTTGTTCGAGCCTTCGTGTTCGCTCAGTGAGGATTTCCTGTTGTAAGGTCTCTCGGAGTTGTTGTTTTTCCAGCGCCCATTTGTCCAGTCTTTTTTTATACTGTTGCTCTAATTCGATGGCCTGTGTATGTCGAAGAGTTGCTTCATTAAGGTCTTGTTCTATTTGCTTACGACGTTTTTCCAGCACAGATAACACTGGACGATAGAGAAATCGTTTTAGTATCCAGACAAGTACCAGAAAATTAATGATTTCCAGAATGAATGTAGACCAGTTCAGTTCCAACTGTGATTCTCCACTAATTAAATTAAATTAAATTTATTTTAAAAGGTATTCCAGTAACGGATTACGAAACAGTACTATCAGTACAATGACCAAAACATAAATTGCCAGTGATTCTATCATTGCCAAACCAATAAACAGGGTACGCATAATGGCTTTTTCGGCCTCAGGCTGGCGCGATAATGCATCCATCGCACGACTAACAGCCCAGCCCATTGCAATTGCCGGCAGCATGACACCCAGTGAGATACCGATAATGGCGGCAACCGTTGACACCATAGAAAAAGTGGATAGATCAGTCATGATTGACTCCTTGTTGCTGATTTTTGTTTTGTTGAAGTTGTTGAGACTGGATACCACCGGCAACATAAACCAGAGCCAGCATGCCAAAAATGTAAGCTTGCACCAGTGCCTCGATAATATGTAAAAGCAGTATCGGTACAGGCGCAAGAAAGCCTGCGACAAGTAATATTAATAATGCCGCCATTTCCAGACTCATCATATTGCCAAATAAACGTATGGCGAGTGCAACGGTACGTGTGATTTCACTGACAAGGTGAAAGGGCAGCAAGATGGGGCTGGGTCGAAGGTAATGCTGTAAGTACGTTTTAATTCCCTGTGTACGAATGCCATACCAATGGGCAGAAAGGAATACGACAATTGCCAGAGCAGCCGTAGCCGATAGATCTCGTGTTGGAGAATGGAGGCCGGGAATGAGCCCGCTAAGGTTGGCAATCACTAAAAAAATCCACAAACTGCCGATGAACGGGGTTAATAGTTTTGCCTGTTGAGGTGCTACTTCAGCGACTGCATTTTCAATTATCGTAACCGTCGCTTCGAGTACAGTCTGGACTGGCGTTGGTGTTTGCGACAAACGCCGCGTTGTTAACCAGAAAAACAGGCCAAGGCTTGCCATAATTCCCCAGCTTGTAATTACGGTATTGGTTATTTCCAATGGGCCTATATTAAAAACCGCATTGATCGCTAATTGTGATTCACTCATGTGATTTATTTTTCTCGTATGTATAAATAAACATTAATGCCACCAATAAATACGCCCAGTATAATTAAACTGCTGGTCCAGCTTACTGAATATCCTGCCATCTGATGATCTAGCCAATTGCCGAGATAGGCACCTACAATGAGCGGCAATATAAATAACAAACCTAAGGTACCAATATATACAGTTTGTGCAATCAAGGTAGGTTGATCATGTTCTGCCTTTTTCATGCGACGTGCCTGACGTTCAATGTGTTTCTTTATATCTTTATTATCAGTCATTGTCATTTTAGTTCCTGCTGCGATCCACTTCCCACAATCGTTTAAGTACTTCCTCTTCCATATGACGAAGACTTTGTTTTTGCACGCGTAACTGTGATTCTTCTTCCAATAGTTGCTTTTCCAGAGCAGCACTAATTCGCATGTAATCGGCATCAATTAAAAAGTGTCGGCAGGATAAAGTCAGCGTTTCCTTATTAAAATAAAGCAGCGCGCCAGGCGTGGCAATGTATTGCCAATTCTCTTGAGCAATACGGAATCGCACCAGCCCTATTACTATACTTGTCATCATACGGGCATGACCGGGCAAAATGCCAAAACTGCCACTGCTATCTTCACCTACAAATGAAGTCACACCTTTGAATTCTTTTGCATGTGTCGTATCTTGCAATGTCAGCGTAAAGGTTTTCATTTCTTGACCATGCTGCCTTGCATGTAACATTGTTCTTCAGGCAGTTCATCGTAGCGGCCTTGTAAAAAGGCTTCGCAGTCATCCAGTGTTTCTTTTAATGAGACAGACACACCGGGAATTCCAGTTTGTACAGTGGTAACCCACATTGGCTGGGTTAAATAACGTTGCAAGCGGCGTGCACGTAAGATAATACGTTTATCTTTAGGCGAAAGTTCTTCAATACCCAGCATGGCAATAATGTCTTCCAGCTCATGATAACGCGCAAGGTGTTCTCGTACTGCTTCGGCGATAGAGTAGTGACGTTGGCCCAGTGTATAGGCATCCATCATTTTACTGCTGGATTGAAGCGGATCAACCGCAGGGTAAATACCTTTACCCGCCTGAGTACGGGTAAGAATAACTTTAGTATCAAGATGACTGAGGATGGCATTCACCGCAGGATCAGTCATATCATCAGCCGGTACATAAACGGCCTGCACCGAAGTAATATCGCCATGTTGAGTTGAAGTAATTCGATCTTCAAGTTCAGCCACTTCTGTTATTAGTGTTGGTTGATAGCCGACCGTTGCAGGCATGCGACCTAATAAACTCGATACTTCACTGCCAGCTTGTACAAAACGATAAATATTATCCATCACAAACAATACTTCTTTTTGCATTGTATCGCGCAGGTATTCAGCATAAGTTAAAGCGGATAGCCCCACTCTAAAACGCACACCGGGCGATTCATCCATCTGCCCAAAGACCATCAGCGACTGATCCATTACACCAGCAGATTTCATCTCATGCCATAACTCATGCGCTTCACGCATACGTTCGCCCACACCGGCAAAAACTGAGGCACCCTGGTGTAACGATGCAACGGCATGCATAAATTCCATAATCAACACCGTTTTGCCCACACCTGCACCACCAAACAATCCGGTTTTACCTCCCTTAACAAAGGGGCAGAGTAAATCGATGACCTTGATTCCGGTCGTCAGTATTTCGGTATTGCCGGTGGTCTCTGAAAGTGCAGCAGGAGAAGCGTGTATGTTGCGAAAAGTCTGGGTATTTAAAGCAGGCAGATCATCTAAAGGCTCACCGAAAATATTTAATACCCGACCGAGACAATCTGGGCTAACAGGTATATGTAAAGGTGCACCCGTATCATAAACAGGCATACCACGATACAAGCCTGTAGCAGGGTGAAGGGTTACCGCCCGAACATGTTGATTATCCAGGTGCTGGTGAACTTCAAATAAACAGGTTTCATTATTAAACCGAGCTGATAAGGCTTGTCTTATTGGCGGTAACTCTTTGCAAAAAATAACAACCACAGGCCCATGTACCTGGGTAATAGTACCGATAGGTGTTTTACCTTGATGTTCCTTTACGGTATGCATAGGCTATAGAACTAGTTTGATCCAATTATTTATCAGTGCGTGTTAAGCATAGCACTGTGCCGTTTAGTTTTTTATTTACTTTGTATCAGGCATTAAATTGAACAGTAATACCTACAGTCATCAAAGGATATTTGTTTCTTTTTTAAAAACCTGGCGAAAGAGGGTGTAAGCTTTAAACATTATTGTCAGATATGTTTCATAGGTAACAATGATCCCTCTGCAAGCCAGTAGTTTTTTAATGTCTATGAAACTTAGGGTAAATCGGTGGTAGAGCCACACAGCATGACTAATAATTACATATGGATAGCGATATCGTCTATAGGTATTTATACTTGATGAGTATAAAAGAGTGAGTTAAGTTGACAGTGCCGTTAAGTATATTCACTCAGGTATTTTGTTTGTTGAGATCAGCCGTTACTCCTCAACGTTTGATATTTATGTTGGTAGATGAATAATGTCTCCTTATAAGGCTAGCAGATCTAAAATAATTCAAGAGAGCGGTGTTAACAGAGGCACAGTGTTTATGGAAGAAAAACACAGCTATGTTTGCTGATCTTCATATTCGTTATTCAACAAAGTAACACTTATTAAACATTTATCTTCATTTAAGCCATTTAATTTTTTGCTTGAATGCAAAGAAGTTATATATTATCAAGTTATCTACATATAAGTTTTTGTCTACTGGTGTAGTCAATTCATAAACATAGGTTTAGGCATGGATTATCTGTTTTCACTAAAATTTTTATTAATGACTTCATTAAAGATTTCATTGATCAGTCTGTTGGTACTTGGCAGTGGCCATTTACAGGCACAGAACTTTGATCTTAACTCTGCGGTTGCGCATGCCCTCAAATTAAACCCGAGCCTCAACGCAGTGCAATCTCAGGCGAATGCCTCTACGGCACGAACTCAGGTGAGCAAAGCGAAAAATCGTCCAACCCTGACGCTTTCACACACTGCACGCCTTAGCGATAACCCGCTCGATGCCTTTGCTGACAAACTGAATACCCGGCAGGTCACAGCGCCCGATTTTGACCCTGCAACGCTAAATGATCCTGGCTCAACAGATTTATATTTCACGCAGCTGGCATTGCGCTGGCCACTGTATACCGGCGGGCGTGTATCGGCCATGGTAGAAGGTGCAGAACAGGTAGAAAAAAATTCCCGCTTACAGTTTCAACGTGAGCAGGAAAAAATTGCCTACAAAACCATGCGTGCATATCTGTTTGTGCAAGCAACAATACAGGGATTGATAACTTTAGAAGACGCAGTAAGCGCCGCCAGAGAGCACGTAAAAACCACTGCAAAACTCGCCAAAGAAGGGCGTATTGTCGAGTCAGATAAACTCGCAGCAGAAGTTTATCTGGCTGCTATTCGTTCACAGCGAGAGCAGGCGGTAACGCGCCAGCGTTCTGCGCTTAATGAATTGAAGCTGCTAATGGGTTTGTCATTGGGAAGCGAAATTAATCTGGCGGTTTCAAAGGTAGCTGCTGTTAGTTCCAGTATTTCACCTGAAAATTATGAAAAACTCGCTCTGCAAAATCGCAAAGATCTTGCCGCCGCACAGGCACTGGTGCAGGCTGCACAGTCGCGGGTTGATGCTGCGCGTTCGATGCGTAAACCCAGTCTGGATCTGCTGGTAAATTCAAACTGGTACGATGACCAGCCGGGTTTCGAAAGCCAGTCGTCGAGCATTATGGGCGTGTTCAGTGTTGATTTATACAATAGTAAAAGCGGCAGCGAGATTGATGTGAGGTTGGCGCAGCAACGCGAAATGCAGTGGCGCTTACAGGCACTTCAGCAGTCGGTGCAAAAACAGGTGCGTGATGCTTACAACTATTTGCATGAATCTACAGAGCGTCTAGCGATTGCAGAAAACAATGTAAGTACTGCGTTACAAACGGTAAAGCTAGTGAAACAACGTTATGGGCAGGGGCGGACAATTCTACTTGATCTGTTACAGTCTGAGCGCTTGTACACCGATGCACGTATGGAAAAATTAACCGCGCGTTTAAATTTGGATGTAGCCCAGCTTTCCTTGCCGCTGGCAGCCGGAACATTGGCTTTACCGATGGTGGCCCCATGATAGGCAGTCTGAAAAGAATAGCGCATTTACTCCTGTCTATTAGTTTGCTGGTTTTTAATGCTGGCTCTGTACACGCGGTTGGTGAAAAGCCTAATGCCTTAGCTGTACTAGAAAGGCAGGTTGTAACAATTTCTGCCAGTTCTTCTGATGGCCTACGTATCTCAGTTCCTCTGTCCGCACTCACTCTGCGCAATGGTACACCGGGTGTATTTGTTTTAGAAAACAATGAAGCGCGTTTTCGTATGGTGCGCTTAGGTAAAACAGGTAAATCTCAGGTGGACATACTCAGCGGTTTATTTGGTGATGAAACACTGGTACTTGGTGAACTGGATAAAGTGCACGATGGTAGCCCGATAACGATATTAACTAAAAAGGCTGCGGTTAAAAAATGACAGAGAAAAATCAGTCACAGGCCCCCGCTGAAAATACGCCACACAGTGAATTAAATATCGCTGGACGTGTGGCGGCTTATTTTATTGATAACAAATTGACCCTGCTAATTATTATGTTTTCGTTTATCGCGGGGCTGTATGCCTTTTTGCTCACCCCACGCGAAGAGAACCCCAAAATTGTTGTGCCAGCCGCGAATGTTATTGTGCAAAAACCCGGCGCTTCACCAGAAGAAATTCAGCAGCTGGTTATCAAACCACTCGAAGCCATTTTACAGGGCCTGGCAGGCATGGATCACACTTATGGCACAGCAACTAATTCCACCGGCGTGGTGAGCGTGCAGTTTGAAGTTGGTGAAAACATGGAAGATGCGCTGGTTAGGTTATACGACCGAATCATGAGCAATATAGATCATATGCCGCCAGGTACGTTGCAGCCATTGATTAAACCCGCCGATGTTGATGACGTGCCCATTGTGGTTGTTTCCTTATCCTGCAATGGCCAACAGGAGTGCAACCTTCGGCAAGTAGCCAATAATGTACTCGAGCAACTTCGTCGTGTTGATGGTACGGCGGTTTCTTTTGTACACGGCGGGCGTAAACGTGCCATTAGCGTGAATCTTGATCTGCAACGCATGCATGAATTTAATGTTACGCTAGATGATATTCGCAAAGTTGTCGAAGCTACCAATCGTGCTGTGCCTTCAGGCACTTTTGTGGGGGGGAACACACTCGCAACAGTGCAAACAAATGCTGCGCTTAAATCGGCAGAAGATGTTGGCAATCTGGTTGTTGCCCTGTCGCAGCACAACCCGGTATTTCTCAAACAAATAGCTGCAGTTACCGATGGACCAGAAGACATCAATCAGGTTTCACGCATTGGTTATGGGCCTGCCTTCAGCGGTGAAAAACCGGCAGATTATGAAATAGCAGCAGTGACGATTGCCATCGCTAAGCGCAGTGGTGCAAATGCAGTGACCGTGGCGCAGGCGGTTATTGATGATCTAGAGCGTATTCGTGCAGATGCTATTCCCGCAGGCGTGAATGTGGATATCACCCGGAATGATGGTGCCAAAGCCGAGGACGCAGTAAACACGCTCATCGAACACATGGTAATCGCCATCGTCACCGTAGTGCTGTTGCTGGTAGTTTCTCTGGGTTGGCGCGCGGCTTCTATCGTTACTATTACCATTCCGTTAATTTTATTTATTACCCTCGCCGTGGGATATTTTTCCGGGCAGAGCATTAACCGTATCACCCTGTTTGCGTTAATCCTTTCACTGGGTTTACTGGTGGATGATTCGATAGTGGTTATCGAAAATATATACCGCCACTATGCCGTAAAAGGGGTGGATCGTTTGCAGTCGGCTATACAGGCGATTAACGAAATCGGCAGGCCAACAAACCTGGCAACGTTTACCGTTATCCTCGCGTTTTTGCCGATGTTCTGGGTTACCGGCATGATGGGGCCGTACATGTCACCCATCCCGTTTAATGTACTTGTTGCGATGAGCGCTTCACTGGCCATTGCCTATACTGTTGCGCCGTGGGCGGCCCTGCGGTTTTTAAAAGTGCAGGGCCATGAACACGAAAATAAGCAGGGGTTTCTCGAACGTAATTATGCACGTTTGATGCAACTGATGATTCGCAGTCGCCTGGCTCGCAACCTGTTTTTTATACTGGTAGCGTTGCTCTTGTTGGCGGTGCTCTTCATGCCAGCTTACCAGTGGGTGCAGTTTAAAATGCTGCCAAAAAATAATACCAACACATTTGTTATTACTATTGATACGCCGGAAGGCACCACACTGGAAGGCACCGATTACGTGGCACGCCGTGTGGGGGATATTGTCAGGTTACATCCTCAGGTAGAAACCTGGGAGACCAATGTTGGCCAGCCAGGCATCATTGATTTCAATGGGCTGTTACGCGGAGCCGGTTTGAAACGAGGGCCGAACATTGCGGAAGTACGTGTTAATTTGGCCAGCAAGCATGAGCGTGAAGAATCCTCTATAGATATCGCACTGTCGATGCGTCCACAACTGGTTGAGCTAGCCACCAAAACTGGTGCCAATATAAAGCTGGTAGAAGATCCACCAGGGCCACCCGTACGTGCCACATTATTGGCTGAACTGTACGGACCAGATTATGAAACTTTACGTAAAATTGCCAAAGAACTGCGCAGCGAAGTGTTTGCCAAAACCAGTGACGTGGTTGATATAGATGATTCCATTACCGGTGACTTTACAGAATACAACATTGTAGTAGATCGTGAAAAGGCCATGCTTACGGGAGTTCCACCAGCGAGTATTGCCGAAACATTACGTGCCTTTATTGCAGGTGTTGATTTAGGTACAGTGCATCTTGAATATGAAAAAGAACCTGTGCCAATTAGTTTCCGAATACCGGCTGCCGATCGTACCGGGCCAGAGGATTTATCCAAAGTGTATTTCACCACACCGCAAGGTCGGCAGGTTTCGTTGGCAGATATTGCAAGCATCGAAAAACGTATCGCAGATAAACCCATATTGCATAAAGACCAGTACCCAGTGGTGTATGTTAGCGGTGAACTGGGCAGTACCAGTCAGGTTTACGCGGTGTATAGCATGTGGGATTACCTGCAAAATAAAACATTACCCAGTGGCGTAAAGTTAACGCAGTACTTTATGTCTGATCCAAATAATGCAGGTTATGCGGTGCGCTGGGGTGGTGAAATGCGCCTAACACTGGATGTGTTTCGTGATTTGGGTTCGGCATTCGCCATTTCCATTATTTTAATTTATCTGGTGCTGGTGGGTTACTACCGATCGTTTGTTATTCCATTAATTGTTATGGGTGCCATCCCTTTAACTATTGTCGGTGTACTGCCAGGGCACGCCATTATGCACCAGTATTTCACGGCTACTTCAATGATCGGGGTAATCGCACTCGCCGGTATTGTGGTGCGTAATTCATTATTACTGATTGATTTTATTCTTGAATACCGACGCAAAGGCCATTCAGTTGAAGCGGCCGTACTGGCTGCTGGCCTGGCGCGTTTGCGGCCGATTCTGCTAACCGCGTTTGCGATTATTCTAGGTACCTTTATTATTGTTTTTGATCCGGTATTCGGCGGGTTGGCGGTGTCACTGATTTTTGGTACCTTCGCCTCAACCGTACTTACTCTCCTTGTCATTCCACTTGTATACCTGGTGTATGAACGGCGCAGTGCATAGTGCGTATTTAGCGGCACTGTCAACTTAAGCATTTTGACAAATTGAATATCGTATTTGGTTAACGTCATTAGCCGATTTTTAAATAGAGTGAGTTAAGTTGGCAGTACCGAGCTCCAGACACACAGTTTCATATTAGCTTGCAATATCTGACAGGACTTTTGTGAATGCAGACATGCTGGCCCTGGGCATGTAGGCCAGTGGCTTTGTGTTGATTTCACAGTGCTTTTTGATCAAATGAATAGCTTTATGGCTAATACAGTCGAGTGGGCATACGATAATATCAGCTCGAGATAATGTAGAACTAAGTCTCGCAGGCCCGTCTTCTCGGCCACCGTCATGATGAATAAATTCACCATTAGCCTGTTCTACTAGAGTACGAAAATGGCCGCACAGGTTGTTACGACCACCGACATATAGTATGCATCGGCCGCATAAATCAATATTGTTATCATCAAATAGTTTGCTTGCAGTACACTGACTATTACAACTATCGATTGACTGCTTATCCAGCATCGTTTGCAAGCTATTGTCTTCCTGTTGATTGAAGTCCAGTTGTTGCTGCAAAGAGTGGATACTTTTCACAGCCTGTTTTAAATCGTTTTCAGTCTGTTTACGACGCTGCATTTCCATGGCTAATTTGTTGCTCAGTTTGTCTATGTTTTTTTCCTGTTTGTCTGATGCTAATAAGTTATTGAATTTTTCTTTCAGATTTTGATAACGAATTTCTATGCTATTAGCTTGCTCAAGCTTTTTTGTTAGTTGATTGATCTGCGAAATTTTTTTATTTAAACGTTTTTGAGAGCTTGTTTGTGATTTTTGAAATTGCATTTTTAAATCGCAGTGGGCCATTTTTAAACGCTTGAATGCCTCCATATCCATACGAATTGAGGCACCAGAAATATGTGACAACATATGAATATCTGCATAAATTTCATCACGCAACTGGAGGCTGGTTAAAGGGTGGGTGGCTATGGCCCAGTAGTCGCCAGCAATATCACCAGAATTGAGTGATGTTTGCCAATGTTTTTTCAATGCCTGTTCAGATTCAACTGAATTAAGGTCACGTATATTTTTTAAAAATTTCTTATCTAGAAATTTTTGTAATTTTGTAGCGGGGTATGGGCCATCACCCGCGATATGCACAAACACGTGATGTAGATCATAATCGCTGGCAGCAGATTTGAAGCTTAGTTTGATTTTTTTGCTTAACTGACGAAGTTCGAGAAGCGTGATGCAGGTGCCAATGATGCTGCAATGAAACGGTTCTTCTAATTGCCAAATTTTCCGTCGTTTGCTTGATTGAGAATGCATAAG